>ENA-OUVC01000100-OUVC01000100.1-marine-metagenome-genome-assembly--contig:-NODE-100-length-60263-cov-5.487456_pt1 | contig 60263 bp, 56 predicted proteins | sample MGYA00248622_ERZ508571 | MGnify/ENA primary metagenome ERZ508571 (study PRJEB26236, sample SAMN06267175) | marine metagenome | isolation source: Columbia River Estuary | place: USA:Columbia River Estuary... | reverse complement strand
CAACGGGCCAACCTTGCTACCCTTGCCAACCTCGCCAACGAGCCAACGAGCCAACCTTGCTACCCTTGCCAACGAGCCAACCTCGCCAACGAGCTAACGAGCCAACCTTGCCAGTCTCAGCTAACCAGCCAGCCCACCACCTTCTTGACCCATCCTTTGTACGGCGGGGTTAGAAGCATAGTGGGGGCAAAGCGTCCGCGCCGGTATACGCTGCGCGCGTTGCTGAATTCGCGGAATCCCCAGATTCCATGGGATTTACCGATTCCGGAATTGTTGACACCCCCAAACGGAAGCTCGGGGTGCATGTAGTGCAGGTAGAAGTCGTTGACGACGGTTCCGCCGGCGCGCGTCTCGTGAATGATGCGGTCAGTCCAGGCCTTGGCGTGGCTGAGAATGTACAGCACTAGGGGCTGGGGGCCGGAATTGACGCGGGTCAGCGCATCGTCGGTTGAAGTGTACGTGAACACGGGCAGAATGGGTCCAAAGATTTCGCTGCAGCTGACTTGAAGGTGCTCGGGGGCGTCCCACACGAGGGTAGGCGGAAAGTAAAGTCGGTCGCGGTCCGGCGCATCGGGCTGCCACACTTGGGCGCCTTCGGCGATGGCCTCTTGGAGCCAGTCGTTCAGGCGGTCCCAGTGGCGGGGCTGGATGATGCGGACCCAGTCGGGGTTGCTTGCGGGGGAATCTCCGTAGTGCTGGGCCACGCCCGCCTTAAAACCTTGGATGAAGTCCGCGCGTTGGGCGGCTGGGACGAGTGCGTAGTCGGGAGCAATGCAGACCTGACCCGCGTTGAGCCCTTTGGCCCATGCGATGCGGCGTCCTGCGGCGTCGGCGCCATAGCCTTCGTGAACGAATACGGGCGACTTTCCGCCCAGCTCAAGGGTAACTGAGGCAAGGTACTTGGATGCGGCGGCCATCACTTTGCTTCCGACCCCGGGAGACCCGGTAAAGAAAATGTGGTTCCAGGGCTGCTCGAGAAGGGCGACGGCCACACTCACATCGCCTTGAATCACGCAGACTTCGTCGGCCGGAAACACAGCTTCGACCACCGAAGCAATGAATGCAGCAGATGCGGGTGCCAGTTCACTCGGCTTAAGGCACACCGTGTTGCCCGCGCCGACCGCGTACACCAGCGGAACCAGGCACAAATTCACCGGAAAGTTCCACGGTGACACAATGAGGGCAACCCCTTTGGGCTCGTGGTGGATTTCAGCACGCCCCGGAATCAAGGTCAACGGAAGCGGCAAGCGGTCAGTGCGCGTCCAGCGGCTCAAATTGGCGAGCACGTGGTCGATGGAGTCCTTGACAGGCAGCAGCTCGTTGAGGTCGCTGTCTACCTCGGGACGGTTCAGGTCCGCACGCATCGCGGCGTGGAGCTCGCTGCGGCGGCGAATCAGTTCCGTGCGCAAGGCGTTCAGTCGGTTGCGGCGGTGACTCAATGGGAGTGCACCAATACGGGGGGCAGCGGCCTTGAGGGCCTGAAATTCGGAAGTGAACGATGGCGTCATACTCCGAAGGTAACGCGAAGAGACGTGGCTCAGTTCGCCACGATGCCGTCGCGGAGGCGAATGATGCGTTTTGCGCGCTGTGCGATTTCTTCTTCGTGGGTAACGACTACCAGGGTATTGCCGGCTTGATGAATGTCGTCAAACAAGCGCATAATCTCTTCGGATGTCGCAGAGTCGAGGTTACCAGTTGGTTCGTCGGCCAAAATGAGCGAAGGCTTGTTGACTAGAGCACGCGCAATGGCTACGCGCTGGCGCTGTCCACCCGAAAGTTGGTTGGGACGGTGGTCCATTCGGTCACCCAGTCCTACTGAGCGAAGGACGTCGGCGGCGCGGTCAAGGCGCTCCTCTTTGCCGATTCCGGCGTACACGAGTGGCAGGGCGACGTTGTCTAAGGCTGTTTGGCGCGGAATCAGGTTAAACGTTTGAAACACGAATCCGATTTCTTGGTTGCGGACCGCCGCGAGTTCGGCCTCGGCCATTCGGCTGACGTCGCGCCCTGCAAGTACGTAGGTTCCGGCAGTTGGAGTATCAAGACAGCCCAAAATGTTCATCAGGGTGGACTTGCCCGACCCCGATGGTCCCATCAGTGCAACATATGCACCGCGCTCAATGTCGAGGTCAATGCCTTTGAGTACGTGCACCGTTTGGGCACCGAGTTGAAAGTCGCGGGTAATGCCGCGCAAGTGGAGTACAGAATCAGTCATCGCTACCCATCAAGGCAAGGTTGATGCCAAGGTAAACCATGCGGCCGAAAATTGGGCCCCAGACGCGGGTCGCGTCAAAATTTGCCATAAATGCGTATTCATCGGCTCCGATAAACCGGTGGTTGTCAAGGTGATCGACGACTCCAGCAATGGGCTCGGCTTGGCGCACATTGAGGGTGTTTTCAACTCCGATATAGGCGTCGCCCCACGGCAGATCCCGACGAAGGTGAAGGTGAAGCAGCGCAAAGTCGGGACTCATACTGCGGACGGCACCTCCGGGACCCGGGGGTAAGTGCATGCCCGAGTAGTGCTGCCACGTGGCGTTGGCGAACCATTTTTGGCGGAACTGGTACTCGGCGTGCAGCATGGCTCGGCGTGGTGATACAAAAGGGACGGCATCCCACACACCGAAGTACACTCCGCGAACATCTTGAATGCGGTATGCAGCCCTAGCCTTCCAATTCTTTGAAAACTGATGTTCCCACTGAACGCTCATGCTGCGAGAGTGCATACTTGAGTTGTAGAAAAAAACTTCTGAGGATTCTCGGTACACGTCGAGCAGCACGGCGCGGTCGAGGTTGCTGATTTGGGCGTCGAACACTACGCTTCCTGGGTAGTAGTTGGCGACGTAGTTCCAGACAGCAGAAAGACTCGCGGTGGTTCCGGATTCGATGTTTTGAGTTGTGCCCCAGGGATTCACCGCGTGGTTCACAGTTCGGGCGCTTGCAAACCTACCCAGTGACTCAACGGCGGGCATCGCCATGCGGAATCCGCGTCCATAGCCCCCCCGAACGGTGAGGCGAGGAGTAGGGGCGTACCTGAGGTGAACGCGCGGACTGTACTGAAGCCCAGCAATCGAGTGGTAGTCTGCACGGGCACCCAGTACGGCGGTAAACTTTGGTGAGGGCTCAAACGTCCATTCGCTGAACACCCCCGGAGCTGATTCGACCCATGTATCGTCGTGCGCCAGGCCTGGGTGGTGCCAGTCGGTCACGTACCGGTCGAGCGACCAACTCACCCCAGAAGTCTGGGACCACTGCATGCCCCCCTCGCGAATGAGAACCTGTGCCATCCCGCCGCGTTGGTCTCCTTTGAGAAACTGACTTGCGGCTGCATCTTGTGGGCCAAGGCGCGCATCCAAAGACTGCTGGTAGGCATGCACAATGATGCCCACACTCATGTCGGGATCGTCGGGGTTGACCCATCCTGTTTTTGAGGTAAATGCGGTGCGTTTTTGGGCGACCGACGAGGTCCACGGAAGGTTGGGGACTACTGGTCCGAGTTGCCCACCTTCGCGGGTGTCTTGCAATCCGTGCAGGGTAAAAATGCCTTCCCAGCCGTTTTGACCCCAATAGCGGGCGCGGAGCATACCGTTGAGCTGTCCCCCCAGCGCGTTGTCGGCAAAGCCGTCCATGTTCATGTCCCGAAACCAGCGGGTTTGGTTGGCGTGCAGAAGGGTTCCAACGGTCCACTTGGCGCTGAGTCGCTGCGCGCAGTCGCCGTTGAGCTCCATACGTCCTGCATTGTTGAGGTAGGCATTGGCGCTGGCACGTCGAGGGTTTTCGGCGCTGATCCCTTCGTCGGGCTTAATCAACTCGACGTTGACTTGGCCGGTCATGCTCTCAAATCCGTTGGTCACTGCTCCAATTCCCTTGGTCAACTGGATGCCTTCGACCCAGGTTCCGGGAATAAACTGCAGCCCACTGTTGGAAAGCAAGCCGCGCACGAGCGGAGTCATTTCGGTCTGAATCTGCGCATACTTTCCGTCGAGTCCGAGCAACTGAATTTGGCGCGTCCCCGTCACGGCATCGGTAAACGCGGCGTCGATGGACGGATTGGTTTCGAAGCTCTCCGACAGGTTGCAGCAGGCGGCCTTCTTGAGTTCGCCCCGTCCGATCGAGGTAGTAAGGGTGGCGGAACGGGCCTGAACCACCGCATCCGGAGCCTCAGTACGCACCACGACCTCGTCAATAGCGACGACGCTGTCGCGCACTTGGGCATGCGCAACGCCAGTTACCAGTAACCAGAAGCCTAAAGCACTAATGCGCATCAAGCTCACGGTACTTACAGCATTCGTGGACTTTTGCGTAGTCCTCGTCTTTAGCGCGGAGTTTTTTGGTGTCGTGGCCCACTGATGCAACGACCTCGTGGAGTCGCTGTTCGGTGAGCCTCTTGCTGTTAAATGCCACTTTGACCTGATGAGTTTCAGTCGACCAGTCGGCAAAGCGCACTCCGGGGGTATTCAAAAGGGCGGTTTCAATGCGCTTTTCGCACATTCCGCACACCCCATTAACCCAAAATGTTACCTCGGAAGTCTGCGCAAGCGCGGAACAAGAAACGAGGAGCCAGAAACCTAAAAGAAGATTTTTCATATTAGTTGAACGGGTTTTGAAAGAGCGTGTCGCTCTCAATGGATGTGTCGGTGAGGGCGTTCAAAAACGCGACGAGTGCCAGGCGCTCCTGAAGGTTAAGACCTAGTCCGCCCGCTCGAATGATGTCGCCCATGGCAGGGTCGATGTTGGGAGAATTGGCGTGGGTTCCGCTGTTGTAAAAATCCACGACCTCCATCAGGGTTTGAAAGCGGCCGTCGTGCATGTACGGCGGGGTGTAGGCGATGTTGCGCAGCGACGGAACCTTAAACTTGCCCATATCATTTGGATTGCCCGTAACTCCGCCAAGCCCGGGGTCGGTGATTACCGTGTCAAGCCCGTTGTTCATGAACTTATGATTGGTAAACAAATTCCCTCCGTGGCAGTGAAAGCAATCGGCTCCGCGCGTTGGGGAATTGGGATTGGCCTCCCCGTTAAATAGCTGCATGCCCTGCTGCTCTTCGGGAGTGAGGCTTTCGAGGCCGCGGGCAAAGCGGTCAAACTTGCTCGATCCGCTCATAATGGTGAGCATGAATTGCTCGGCCGCCAATCCGAGTTCTTCAGCCGTGATGGTCTTGACCCCGAATGCCTTCCAGAAGAGGTCGCGGTAGGTGGGGCTCGCATTGAGCTTTGCGAGTACGCCCTCGACGCTGTGGTCCATTTCGCGCGGATCCTGAATCGGAACCAACGTTAGGTCGCGAAGCATCGGGCTGCGGCCGTCCCAAAAAAATGCAGTGTGGTAGGCCAGGTTGTGCAACGGCATGCTGTTGCGGTCCCCGACGGCCCCGGTGATTCCGGTTGAAAAGCGCAGACCGTGGTCGGTCATACCAAAGCTTGTATTGTGGCAACTTCCGCAGCTTTGCGTTGAATCGCGCGACAAGATGGGGTCGTAAAACAACCGACGGCCTAGGAGCACGCCCTCGACGGTCAGTGGATTGTCTTCAGGAATCGGAGGCGGCGGGAAGCCCTGTGGCACATTGAGCGTATACGGTGTCGTGGGCGGCGGATTTTCTCCACAACTCACGGCCACGAGAGCGACGAATACTAACGCCAGGTACTTCATTTCAAATTCTCTAATGCGACCCAGCTGAAAGATTGGCTCACATTTTCAGAGATTCGGTGGGCGACTCCGCCGTCAAAACTGCTGTGCGAAAAAGCGCCGTCTTCAGAGGGGCGAACCTCATGTAGTGCGTAAAACAGCTTTTCGGCATTCCAGTTCAGCACGAGGCGACGCGGTCCACGCAGGTCTAGGACTCCGTTGAGTACCACGGGCATACGGTTTTCCATGTTGGCAATGTGGTAGAGCCAGGGCTCGCGCGCTCCGTTGTTTTGGTAGAAGCCTTCGATGGCCATAAATACGTAGCCTCCCTGCCAGCCCCAGTGCAGATTGTTCACGGTTGGGTTGAGCGGGTGCCCCACCTTCCAAACTGAAGGGTCTCCATAGTTTCGCGCGGAATCAAGGCCAACCGTGAACGCAATCCCTATGTATTCGGCTTTAGGAATGTTGTCTGGAATCGAAACGGTCCACGGTTTGCCTTTGGTGAAGAAGGCATAAATCGGATCGCCGGCCTCGTCGACTAGAGGGAGGCGGCTGCCATCCGCTTGAATTAATGCGAACTCTGATAGGATCATGTCGGTGCGCTCAAACTGAAAAGTGTCGCCCGTTTCAGGTTGCACCTGGGTCATGCTGCTGTAGGCGAGATCCTGGCCGTTCCATTTCGGCTGCACGCTCAACTGAAACGAAACATCATTGCCCTCGGGCGTACATGCAGCTGCGAGCGCAGCAGTGGCTAAAAAAAGTACAAAATTCCGCATGATGGTAAAGATACGTTCCCGAACTTCGTGCCATGACCGTGCCAAAACCTGCCTGGAAGCTTTCGAAGTCCGAATACTTAAAATTAGGCATTTTAACGGCGATTTTCATGACCGGAGTCACGGCGGCCTACCTCATACAGCGCCCTGAGCGGCAGCTTCCGATACTCAATCCATCGGATTTGAATCCGGCACTCGTTGCCGACAGCCTTGAGGGCAGGGGCATGGACCACCAAGTGGCCGAATTTGATTTGGTGGACCAAACGGGGACCCGCCGCAGTGCCCGCGACGTCGAGGGCAAAGTCCGGATTGTCAGCTACTTTTTTACGACCTGCCCCACAATTTGCGTGGACATGGCGGCCGGCTTGCGCAGGGTCCAAGACGCCTACACGGGTGACGACCGGATTCGAATTCTGTCGCACACGGCCATGCCCGAATACGATTCGGTACCCATTTTGGCAGACTACGCGGCGCGGAACGGTTGCGATTCCGCCCAGTGGTGGCTGCTGACGGGCACGCCTGAAGAGCTGAATCGGCTCGCGCGCACCAGCTACTTTGCCGTGCTTGAAGAGGGTCAGGGATGGGACGAGCACTCGTTCATTCACACTGAGAACCTCGTACTGGTCGATGCTGAAGGCCGTCTGCGTGGCTACTACGATGGCACCGACCCCAAGGCGGTGGACCAGCTGATCAAAGACATTCCATTGCTGCTCCCCGATGCCCGCTAACCTGAGCCCTTTGCGCGTGGCGCTCCTTCAGTTCGACATCGCCTGGTGCGAACCGGAGGCCAATTTTAAACGAATTCGCTCGCTGCTTCCGGCCCCTGCGAGTGTGGACGTACTCCTGCTGCCCGAGGCCTTTTCAACCGGATTCGCCACGCCTCAGGCTCGCGAGGTCGCTGCCCAGAGTTCTCAGTCGGTAGATTTTTTGAAGGCGCTCGCCGCGGAACTTCAGTGTGCCGTAGGAGCATCTGTATTTGTGCCCCATTCTTCGGGTAAGGTGGCCAATCGCTTTTTTTGGGTCGAACCCGACGGAACCACCACTACCGCCGACAAGCGCCACCTTTTTGCGGTAGCTGGTGAACACCGCGACTTCGAGCGCGGAATGGACTCAGTCGTCGTCACCTGGCGCGGATGGCGCCTTCGACTGGCGGTCTGCTTTGATCTGCGCTTCCCGGTCTGGTTGCGCAATACGCTCGATGCCGAAGGCAAACCTGACTACGACGCGTTGCTCGTCGTAGCTAACTGGCCTGAGACCCGCGAAAATGCGTGGACTACGCTCCTCGCGGCGCGTGCCATGGAAAACCAGTGCTACGTCGCGGGAGTCAATCGCATTGGCCTCGACGGATTCGGGGTGGACCACAGCGGCGCGAGCCGCATCATCGGCCCATGGGGCGACGTGTTGGCTTCAGCCGATTTGCACAAGTCAGAACTTCTTACCGCCGAATGGGATCCAACCCACCTCGCGGCGGTGCGGAAGCGCTTCCCGTTTCTTGCGGACCAGGATCCGTTTGCATTGCTGGGGATGCCCCCGGAAGCCACTGGCGCTCTACCGTCCAACCCACAGTAACCTCGATCGCTTCGGGATCGACGATCGGTCGTTCGGCCTCGATGCGCGTCCACCAGTCAGGGGCATCTAGTTTCCCGTTTTCATTCAGGTCAGCAAAGCTTTGAAGTTGGTACTTGCCGGGTTTCAATCCTTCAAGTGTCCATGAATTGGTGCCGGAACCTTGCCACACCACAATCCCGTCGCGCCGCAGTTGGTGTGCCCAGGGTCCGCCGGTGGCTGGGGCTATGGTCAGCTTGAGGACCCCTGACGAATCCGCCGGAAGCTTCTGAACAACGTACAGGCTGTCGGACTTCGCCTCTGAGTCTGCAAGCCACAGCACAAGGCTGTCTCCGGGAGCAACGGTGTGCGGATTCCAAGCTACCGGCGATTTTTCGCCGGTTCCGAGCTGAAGATTGCCGTCGGGGTCACTGAACGCGAATATTTGGTAACTGCCCTCGGCTAGGTAGGGCAGGGTGAAGCCCCCATCTTTGCCGCTGCGCGACCCGTACACCGGGGGCGTAAAGACCGCGGAATCTGGGGCGTCAATGCGGTGTAAGACCACGGCCTGGTTGTCCCACGGCTTGCCAGTTAAGGGGTTGACAACCACTCCTCGGATTTGGCCGGAATCAATTTTTGTCCCCGTGGCAAATACCCAAAACGGCGTGCTCATGGGGTTGTTTTCGTGCAGGTCGCGAATTCCGTTTCCGAATTGAATGATGTAGGTGCGGTCGGGGTCAAGTGACCCTTCCCACGACATTTTAAGCGTTTTACCTTTTAACGAGTACCGCGGCTCGCCGAGAATCGGAGGCGACGTTCGAATGCTGGCGACCGGGTTGTTGAGCACGACGTACTCGTCAAAGGTCCACGTCAAGGTATTGGCTTGCACCGAGGTGCTTCCGAGCGGCACGCTCGATTCGACCACCACGGGCCCGTTGGTGTCGCGGGGTCCCCCATCTGGCGGAGTTGGGAGGGCACATCCGCCAACGAGCAATGTCAATGCGTTAACGAAAACGATAATTCCCTGAACGACCGGTGGTTTTTTGGACATTATACCTCACATTTGTATTCTATACCCTAACATAAAGAGTAATCATGAACAAACGTACGCAACGCCTCGGCCTAATCGGTTTGCTTCTCGCCCTTCCATTTATGGGCATGGCGCAGTCGGTTAACGCGCTTCTACCCATTGTTTCGACCGGAACGTTTACCCCTATCAGCTCCCCTGACTACACATTGGGTAGCGCGACAATGGACGACCAAGAATACGTCGACCCGGCGTCCCTTACCACGGGGTCTGCGGCCACCGGTCCAGGCTTTGCCCTTGGATTTACTGTGACCATCAACGGGGTTTCGTTCAATAAAATCGGAATCTCGACCAATGGACACGCGACACTTGGGTCGTCTTCGTCTGCGACGATGACTGTATCTACGGCATATGGTGCAGTTTCTCCGACACCTCCTACTGGCGGTCTAGTTTTGGCGCCGCTTGCCGCCGACCTTCAAGGCCAGGCTGCTGCGGCGATTTACCTCAAGTCGCAGGGCACGGCACCCAACCGCGAGTACATTGTAGAGTGGAATAAAGTCAAGCGTTATGGATCAGTGGGAACGGGAGACACCTTCACGTTCCAGCTTCGCGTTCTTGAAAGTGGAGCTATTAGCTACGTGTACAAAAAACTACATACTTCGAGCACCACTGCTTCAGCTCAAGTTGGTATCCGTTCTTCAGTAGATTTTACCAATGCAACAGGCACATGGGGCACTTTGGCTCAAGGTACCGCGAATACTGGGACCTTGAATTACACAGGCGGCGTTACTTCAGGCAAGACAATTAGCTGGACGGTGCCTTCATGCCCACCTGCATCATTGGCTATCACCACCAAAACACCAACAAGCGTCAACTTCAGTGTTTCATCCTTTGCGGGGAGCACCTTTCAAATTGAATACGGTGCCGCTGGATTCACCCAAGGTTCAGGTACGGTAGTTGCCGCAGGCGCGACCGGAAGCATCACCGGTCTTTCTGCGAGCACGTGCTATGACATCTATGTGCGCAACAACTGTTCGGCTTCGAACAACGGATACTCAAACTGGGTAGGCCCTATCAACGTGTGTACGCCGTGCTTGGTGCAAACGATGCCATTCACCGAAGGCTTTAGTGCATGGCCTCCACTTTGCTACACCTACGATTCGGGTGACGAGGATTGGATCCATAATTCGGCTGGCTATGCTCAGGCGAGTTACTGGAACTACATTGATAAGTCATTCATTTTGGAGTCCGCTCCCATTTCAATCAACGTGCCTGCCCGCGTGGTCATGGATTGGTCGCACATGGCGATGACATCGTACCCCTTTGATAGTCTTACGGTCCGCGTTCGAAATATGAATGCGACGACATGGACCAATGTCATTTCACTTAAGGGGGCCGCCTTCAATACGCCGGGCGCTACCTCGACAGGCCCTGCGAGCGTGTTTTCGCATGAAATCGCGTACCTACCATCTTCATTTGTCGGCAGTTCGATCGTGCTTCAGGTTTATGGATGGTCCGACTTCGGCCCCAATGCCTATGTTGATTTTGTAACCGTAGAAGCGCAACCTGCATGTCCTGAACCGTTGCAGCTGGGCGTTACTTCTGTAACGGATGTTACCGCCGACCTCAACTGGCAAAGCGGAGCCACGGGCTTTGTAGTTCAGTGGGGCCCTGCTGGCTTCTCGGTAGGTACTGGCGCGATGGACACGGTATCCACCAATTCGGCGGTAGCCACTGGATTGGTTCCGAACTCTTCGTACGATTACTACGTGATGGCTCTTTGTGGCACCGCAGGGAACTCAGTGTGGTCAGGACCATTCAGCTTCACCACACTATGTGCAGGTTTTACGTTGCCTAATGGCTACAGTGACAACTTCGACGCGCTGCTTGCCAACGAGCAACCCGAGTGCTGGACGCCATATGGAGGAGCGACTTTCGTAGTTCCTTCATTCCCCGGAACAACAGCCTACACGGCACCAAATTATGCTCAGATGTATACCGGGGGCACCGCAGGTGCTGGCATCATTTCTCCTATGTTCAGTGATTTGCCCTATGATAGTGCTCAAGTACGATTCCGCGCCCACAAGGTGTACACATGGGCAAACACCAATCTCGTAGTTGGACTTGTAAGTACCCCGTCAAATCCGGGTTCGTTCATTCCCGTGGATACGATTGCCTTAACGGGGAACTGGGCAGAGTACACCGTACCATTCCCTTCAGTACCCGCAGGCTACCGCCACGTAGCATTCCGCACCACGGGCACGTTCAACTATGCTGGCTTTGATGACTTCAATTACGAAGTACAGCCCGCGTGCTTGCCAGCCATCAATGGCTCGGCATCTGCTGCTGCAACCAGCGCCGTAGTGGCGTGGGCTCATGGCGTGACCGCAACGCCCGGTTCGGTAGTGGCTTGGGGCCCAGCGGGCTTCAATCCAGGTACGGGAGTTATCCCGAACCAGGCGACCGTCAATGGAACGTCCTATACGATCAACGGCTTGGCTCCCAACACCCCCTATACGGTATGGATTGCAGACTCTTGCGGATCCAACAACCTAGCTCCTTGGTTTGGCCCGATCAATTTCACCACGAGCTGCTTGGGTACTACGATGCCATACGTTGAGAACTTCGACGTGAGTCCACTCGGCTGTTGGGATAATGCAGGTGGAACGAAGACGATGCTTCAGTACAGTCAAGGTGCTGGCTACGCCATGAGAGGCAACTTCTGGTCATGGGTATCTGGAGAGTTTGCGATGATGTCATCTCGCCCCGTTTCGATCACCGCTGCAGCGCAAGCGAGCTTTGATTGGTCTCACCAGTTCATGACCTTCTACCCTGACGACCAGCTTTTGCTCTTGGGTAAAACCACTACTGCAACGACTTGGGATACCTTGGTGAATTTGATTGGTTCGAGCTTCAACAGTCCAGGTGCCGGCACGACGGTTCCAGGTACGTTTGTAGATACCACGGTGTATCTCCCAACCTCATGGATCGGAAGCAACGCCATCTTCAGATTCGTTGCGAACTCTGACTTTGGTCCAGATGTCTTCTTTGACAACTTTGTAGTTGAGGCGATCCCAACTTGTCCAGAGCCTATTGCTAGCGTAGTAGCGGGTAGCGTTTCGACGACGAGCGCAGGAATTTCGTGGTCAGCGCCGTCGAGCACACCACTTGGTTCGAATGTATTCTGGGGTCCGGTAGGATTCTGGCAAGGAACCGGAACAGGTGCGGGTGGCACAATGGCTTCAGGTGTATCCAGTCCGTACACCATTACCGGCTTGCTTCCAGGTCAGTCGTACCATTTCTATGTGCAGGATAGTTGTTCGTCGACCGATCAGTCAACGTGGGCTGGCCCATACACTATTACGACGGCACTTTGTCCTCCGGCCAATCAGTGCACCTCGACCATGTACATGTACGATTCGTGGGGTGATGGCTGGAACGGTGGCGTGATTACCGCGCAGCAAAAGATTTCTGGATCATGGGTTACGGTCAAGAACTTTACGTTCATGACAGGTAGCGCTGCTCAAGATGTGGTTCAGTTCTGTGCTGGTGACTCCGTTCGAATGGTCGTCACGAGTGGCGGATCATTTGCCAACGAAATTGGATTTGATTTGGTTGGTCCTTTTGGCGACACCCTATCGACCATGCCGTTCAACTCAACCCTTATTGCGGGTAGCACATGGAACAGCTTTGTGGCGCAGTGCACTCCGTGTGCGGTTCCAGTGGGTGTGAATGCTGCAGGCAATACAACGTGTACGTCAACAACGGTGACGTGGACATCTACTAGTTCTGCGGTAAGCACCAATATTGAGTACGGTCCAGCTGGATTCACTCCTGGTTCAGGTACTTCGCTGACGGGCTTGACCGGTGGAACGACCAACCTGACCGGATTAACGCCCAACACGGCGTACGACGTATACGTTCAAGCCGTGTGCGCAACGGGTACTAGTCCATGGTCTTCTGCTGCAATGGTTACCACGTTGAACGGTCCTCAGCCAACACTCACCGCCTCGTACACGGTTCTGTCAACGAATCCTGTTACAATTCAGTTCAATGCCACAACGAATGCGAGCAGTGTCGCTTGGACGTTCAGCAATGGAGGAAGTGCCACAGGTACGAGCACCGTACAGTCATTTGGCACCAACGGTCCTGCGTTTGCAGTAGCCACTGTTAACAATGGTTGTGGAGCGGTGAGCGATACCTTGAACTTCACGGTGGGCATGGGTGAAAATGCGTTGGCAACGCTGCGCGTATTCCCGAACCCAACCACTGGTTTGGTTCGCGTTGAGTTCCCAATGCAGTCTTCTGGAACGGCAATGCTTCGTGTACTTTCGATCACCGGTGCTCAATTGTCCGCTACGAACGCGCAGTTCGCAGCTGGCACAGCATCAGTGGATCTTGACTTACGCGGCCTCGCTTCAGGACTCTACCTCTTAGAGGTTCAAACTGAAGAAGCAACGGGAGTTCAGCGCCTGGTCATCGAGCGCTAGGATCTTAGCCGAACGGCATAAGCCAGGGTGAGCGGAATCACATCTGCCACCCTGGTTTTTTTTTGAAGTACTTCGGCGGCGGCGTTCAAGGTGCTTCCGGTGGTCAAGGTGTCGTCGACCAAGGCGATGCGAAGGCCCTTAAGGTGCTCAGAGTTAGTGATTTCATAGGCGCCATAGATTCCGAATCGGTCGGATTCTTTGCGCGAGGCTTGTCCTTTGGCTCCAAAATTCTTTAGGGTGAGGGGCCGTCGGATTAGGTCTGTGGCCAAAGCAGTTCCCCATATTCGATGGAGTCCGAGGGCAATGTGTTCTGCTTGGTTGTAGCCGCGGGCGTAGTACCGGTCGGCGCGCAGAGGTAAAGGGACAAGAACGTCGACTTCTGGCATCGGGATGGTTTGAGCCATAAGCTGTCCGAGCGCAATGGCGAGGTCAGGTCGGCCGCCAAACTTGATCGAGCGCATTGCATTGGCAACGTGCGGCAAGTGGTAGGGCAGAATTGATGTGCCGCCCCAGGCATAGCTGAGGTTGATGGCTCGGGGGCTCACTGAGGTCCACAGTTGGGCCCAGCACGTGGAACAAACGGGGGTCGGTTCCGCCACAATACCCTCAGAACATGTGGGGCATCGTTTTGGCAGTAGACTATTGAAGCAGCTTTGCAGAAAGTGGTACATTTGCACAAATTCAGAAAAGAATGAGCAACGATTCGTCGTCTAAGCGACAAAAAACAGTTATCGGCCTGTTAGTGGCCTTAGTGTTGGTTTTGGGATTTTTTGCCCTCAACCGGAATTCCGCGGTAGAAAACCTCGAGGAAGAGAAGGCCATTTTGGTGAGCGAACTCGAAGAGTACAAGCGCGACTTGATTGGCCAAGTTGCGGCCAACGACAGCATGAACAGCTACATCATTGCTGAGACGGCGAGACTGAACGCGGCCATTGAAGAGATTACAAACCTCAAGAATGTGACTCAGTCCGAGCTTGCGAAGTACCGCAACCAAGTGAACACGCTCCGCAAGGAAGTGGCGCGCTTAACGAGCCAAGTGGATTCGGTGAACAAGGCCTATGCGGTACTTGGTGAGGCGAAAGCACAGGTCGATGCACAGCTTACAGATGAGCAGGCGAAAAATGCAGATTTAAGCAATCAAAATACCAATCTGAGTGGAAAGGTGGCGACTGCATTGAAACTACAGCTTTCAGCTCTTGAGGCTACGGCGGTGCGCGTAAGTGGAAAGGGTATCGAAAAGCCGACTACATCGGCAGGTCGTGCCAACCGAATCAAAGCCTGCTTTACGGTAGCCCAAAACGCTATCGCAGAGTCCTCGAAGCGGACCGTGTACATGCGCATTAATACACCCGATGGACGCGTACTTCCGAGCCAAAGCGACGAGCGCAGCATGAAGGTGGGTAGCGAGACTATTTACTTCTCTGCGAAGTCTGAGATCATGTACGAAGGCAAGCAAGTTCAGAGCTGTGCGGCGTTTGACCTCAATTCGATCCTGAAGCCCGGAACCTACACGGTTGAGGTGTTCAGCGATAATGTGAAAATTGGCACCTCGACGCTGGTTCTGAACTAAGTGGAGGCGGTAAGCCTTAATGCCAACGGCCTGCGGGCTGCATGGAAGAAGGGTCTGGGTGCTTGGCTTGATGCGGAGAACCCGGACCTTGTCTTTATTCAAGAGGTCAAGTGGAATGATATCGCGGGCCTTCGGTCGCTTGCGGAAGGGTGGTACGTGGTAGCGGATTTAGCGATTAAACCTGGATACAGTGGTGTAGCGACCTTGTGCCGGCGTCCGTTGAATGTGCTGGATTTGACCTGGATGCCGGATTCACTTCGCGGGGAGGGCCGCTGGGTTGCGGTCGAATTCGATGGAGTGCTTTGGGCAAATCTCTACCTTCCTTCGGGTTCGCAAGGCGCGCTGCGCCAAGGGTTAAAGCTGGAGGCTCTTGAGGCCCTTAGTCATTGGCTTGGCGCCCGCCAGACGCCTACTGTTCTCGGAGGAGACTGGAATTTGGCGCCCCTTGAGTCCGACGTACACGACCCCAAGCGCCTTGACGGCACGCCAGGGTTCACGCCCGAGGAACGCTCTTGGATGGCCTCTATCGAATCAATGGGTTGGGTGGAAGCATTCCGTCGCCTGAATCCAGGCGCCAGGGAGGTCTTCAGCTGGTGGAGCGCGCGGTCTGGAGCCTTTGACCGCAACAAAGGTTGGCGCATCGACCATTGGATCACCAACTGCCCCAATAGGGTTCAATCGGTCGAATACCTCAGAGATCTTCGATTTTCAGACCACGCCCCCGTGCGACTCCGCTGGAGTTAACTACCTTCGTAGTATGCGAATTCAAGTTGCCGCGGCATTGGCCGCAATCGCGCTCCTCAGCGCCTGTGTATCGCCCAAAAAGTATTCAGAGCTTCAGTCGTCGTACGACGCGACGGTTCAGCGGGCGGAATCGCTCAAGGTTGACGCCGAAAAGGCCCGAATTTCAGCTAGCGAAAGTGAGGCTCAGAAGGTCAAAGCGTTAGCTGCGTTGGACGACGCAATCAAAGACACGACTGCTCAAGGTGCCGAGATGCGCAAGCTCCAACGCGCCTACCGTGACCTCAATTCGAACTACGAGTATGCGTTGAAAAATAACAGTCGCCTGGTTCAAGAGAACCTGACTGAGAACAAGGCCATGCTCGAGCGCATGGAGTCACTGGCCGCCCGCCTCGCTGCGAAAGAAGATTCGCTCAAGCGCGAGCAAGAGCGACTAATGGACCTCGAAGTGGCTCTGCAGCAGCGCGAGCAGCGCGTAGCCGAGTTGGAGCGCCTGATCAGCCGCAAGGACAGTGCTGCCGCATACCTGCGCCAACGCCTTGCCGATGCCCTACTTGGGTTTAAGGACCGCGGATTGACCGTATCGATGCGCAACGGGCAAGTTTATGTATCACTCGACAACCGTCTGATGTTTGCCAGCGGATCATGGGACGTGCAGCCCGACGGAGCCTCAGCCTTGGGCGAGCTCGCCAAAGTCCTCAACGAAAACAAAGACCTGAAGATTGCCGTCGAGGGCCATACGGACAGTGATGCGTTCAACGGAAAAACGGCCGTGAAAGACAACTGGGATCTTTCTGTGATGCGCGCGACAAGCGTCGTGAAGATCCTCGTGGGCAAGGGCGTGACCCCCCAGCGTGTTCAAGCTGCCGGCCGCGGTGAGTTCTTGCCGATTTCGTCCAATGACAATCCCGAAGGCAAGGCTAAGAACCGCCGGACCGAAATTATTATTACACCCAACTTGGGAGAGTTGGCGGAGTTGATCGGAAATTGATCCCCGCCGAACGAATGTTCAGCCGGTCCCATGGGGCCGGCTTTTTTGCTAAAAGAGGTTGTCGACGACCTGGCTGATGCGGTCGAGGGCCACAAAATGGACCCCATGGGGCCGTTTGGGCATGCCCGGCGTCTTGGCGCCCCAGACATAGTCAAAGCCGAGCTGTCCGGCCTCGAGCACGCGCGCATCCATTCGTGCGATGGGGCGCAGCTCCCCTCCGAGGCCGACTTCGCCGGCGAAAGCCACCCCTGGTGGGATGGGTCGGTCCTCTTGGCTCGACAAAATAGCCGCGCAGACCGCGAGGTCTAGGGCGGGGTCGTCGACGCGAAGGCCTCCGGTTACGTTCAAAAAGACATCTTTGCTGGCGAGGTGGAACCCGCAGCGCTTCTCGAGCACCGCCAGCAGCATGTTGAGGCGGCGCGTATCAAATCCGGTGCAGCTGCGTTGGGGCGTGCCGTAGACGGCGGTCGACACCAGGGCTTGAACTTCGACGAGCAATGGGCGCAGACCCTCGGCGGTGATTCCAATGGCGGAACCGCTTAGTCCCTCACCCCTCTGGCCCAGCAACCACGCAGAGGGGTTGGCGACAGGTTGAAGTCCGCGCTCGGCCATTTCGTACAAACCGAGCTCTTGGGTGGATCCGAATCGGTTTTTAAGGGCCCTCAAGGTGCGCACGAGGTGGTGCTTGTCGCCCTCGAACTGCAGGACCACATCGACCATATGTTCGAGAACCTTGGGGCCGGCTAGAGTGCCTTCTTTGGTGATGTGACCTATCAAAGCAACGGGCACGTGCCGGGCCTTTGCGTAGCGTAGAAATTCGGCGGCGGATTCACGGATTTGTCCGACGCTTCCGGCGGCGGAATCAAGTTGCGGATTATACGCCGTTTGGATCGAGTCGACCACGAGGAGGTCGGGCTTGAGCTGTTCGGCTGCCTGTAGAATTTTGGACGTAGAAACTTCAGCAAGGACGTGGCATCCGGGGCCATTAAAGCCAATGCGTTCGGCCCGCATTCGGATTTGCTCCGCGCTTTCTTCGCCGCTGGCGTAGAGGGCTTTGGCTCCGGCATGGAGGGCTACCTGCAGCATGAGGGTGGACTTGCCGATTCCAGGCTCGCCGCCCAACAGGCTCAGTGACCCCGGGACCCATCCGCCACCGAGTACACGGTCAAGTTCGAGGTCGCCGGTGGGGACACGCCGCTCGGCGCTGCGGTCCACCTGGTCCAGGGTCAAAACCCGACTTTGCCCGGGCGCTACCCATGCTTGGTCCACAGGGGCTCGCTCAATGACCTCTTCGACGAGCGTGTTCCAAGCGCTGCAGCTGCGGCACTGCCCCGCCCACTGGGGGTAGCTGGTTCCGCAGGACTGGCAAACAAAGGCTTTTTTGGTCTTGGCCATGGTTCCGCCAAGGTACGCACCCGGCGCGGCTTAGTCGTTTTTAAAACGGTTCAGGCCGATGAACCCGATGATGCCCGTAGACATGAGCATCAAGGCCTGTGCTGCGTGGACGAGTGTGGCAAACGCGAGGCCCTCGACGTAGGGAATGCTAATCACCTCTAGTGCCTTAGCAACTAGGTAGTGGTAGGCACCGACACCTCCCGGAACGGGAATCACTACGCCCAAGCTCGCGGCCATCATTACGAATAGACCCTCGTCGATGCGAATGTGTTCAGTAGAGGGCAAGGCAAAAAAGCAAACGTAGACCATCACAAAGTAGGCGCCCCAAATAAACAGGGTGTGCCCGAGGTATGCCCACGGCCGATGAAGGCGAGTAATGCTCGTGAAACCATGCGCGAGGCCGCGTAAAAACGTTTGAACACGCTGGCCAATAGCGGTTTCAAAGAAGCGGTGGCGAAGGAGCCAGGAGGCGATCGCAAGGGCGAGCCCAACCACGGGAATCCACGGAAAACCGCTCTCGTCGCCACTCGGGGCGGATTGGGTACTGGCAAGGAGTTTTTGCAGCTCGGGATAAGTCAGTAGCACGGTGATTCCGAGCAAGATGGCCATCATGATAAGGTCGATGAGGCGTTCGACGATAATGGTACCGATGAGGATGTCGACTGGAATTTTATCACTGCGTCGCAGGGCGGTGGCGCGGGCCACCTCACCGGCGCGCGGAACCACCATATTGATGAGGTAGCCAATTCCGATTGCGTGCGTCGCCCTCCAGGACGTCGTGGTGTATCCCATGGAGTCGAGGACGATTTTCCAACGCATTCCGCGCGAAATCACAGCGGAATAGCCGACTGCAATGCTCACTGCAAACCAGTACCAGGTAGCCCGGCGCATTTCGCGGCCCACTGCCTTAATGTCCACATCGCGAAAGGCGAAGTACAGTAGGCCAACACCCAATGCGGCAAATACCAGGGTTTTGAGCCAACTAGGAATTCGTGGTACGCTCAAAATTAGGCTCTTAATCGGTTGGTCGGCTCCTCAGGAAAGAGCAGGGTGGGCTGAAATTGGCGCGCCTCGTCCACGCTCATTGCAGCATAGGCAATGATGATGATGATGTCTCCTTTTTGTACTCGGCGGGCAGCTGGGCCATTGAGGGTGACTTCGCCGCTGCCTTTTCCTCCGCGAATGACGTAGGTATCAAATCGTTCTCCGTTGTCGATGTTGACAATCGTAACCTTTTGACCTTCAATTAGTTTGGCGGCGTCAATGAGGTCGCTGTCGAGCGTGATGCTTCCAATGTAGTTCAACTCGGCGCCTGTAACTCGGACGCGGTGAATTTTGCTGTAGAGTACCTCAATTGTCATGGGCGGCAAAGGTACAACGGTGCGTTGTCGATGAGCCGCACTTCTCCGGCATAAACGGATATAAGTGTTTGAACACTCCGGCCGTAGGAGTCCACGGGGCGGTCGGGGTCGGTTAAGGCCTCAAGGGTGTCAGAGAAGATGAAGTCGATGGATTCCACCACGAGGCCCTCGGCACGCTCGAGTTCTTTGCGCAGCTCTCGCTGAAGCGCGCGTGCCGGAGCAGGGAATTCGCGCACTTCGTTGGCCGCCCACAATAAGGCGTGGTAGATGGCGGGGGCTGCGGTGCGCTGCTGCGGACTAAGCAGTCGGTTGCGCGAACTCATTGCAAGTCCATCCGACTCGCGTAGGGTGGGACACGATACGATGATCGGGGTTCCGCCACGAAGAGCCGCGAGGCGGCGCACCACCGCAACTTGCTGAAAGTCTTTGAGCCCAAAGTAGGCCTTGGTGGCTAAGCTGAGGGTGAACAGGCGATCCACGACGGTCGCCACACCCTGAAAATGACCGGGTCGAAGGGCTCCCTCGAGCCGGGTGTCGAGCCCTTCCAAGTCAAAGTGCTGGCTTTGAACTCCGTCAGGGTAGAGGTCGGCGGCCGAAGGGAACCAGACCGCAGCGGCTTCAGAATCCCGCAGTAGCGCGATGTCTCCGTCCTCGTCGCGAGGGTAAGAAGCCAGATCCTCGGGCCGGTTGAACTGCGTCGGATTGACAAAAATGCTGACTAATACGGGTGCTCCATCCTTGGCCGCGCGGGCCACTAAAGCGAGGTGCCCGGCATGCAATGCCCCCATGGTGGGAACAAATCCAAGCTCGTTGTGTGTACTGCGCCATTCGCGTAGTTGGTCGAGGGTCCGAAGGACCGTGAGAGATTCCGCCAAAACAGCCCAAAACTAGAGCGCCAATTTAGAATTTCGTACCTTTGTGGGCCAATTTATAGGCACGATAAGAAGAGATTATGGCAAAGCGGCGCATTTTATACGTTTCACATGAGATTAAGCCCTACTTCCCCGAGGGGGATTTGGCCAATGCCGCACTGGCTTTCCCGAAGAAAATGAACGAGTTAGGTCATGAAATTCGCGCCTTCATGCCCCGGTTTGGCATCATCAACGAACGCCGCCACCAACTTCACGAAGTTATTCGTTTGAGCGGAATCAACGTGGTCATTAACGACTACGACCAGCCGCTGATCATTAAAGTTGCATCCGTTCCGGGTGCTAAAATTCAGGTGTACTTCATTGATAACGAGGAGTACTTCAAGCGCAAGGGAACGTGGGAAGACGCCCAGGGCTCCTTTTACGACGACAACGGAGCGCGATCGCTATTTTTTAGCAAGTCCATCATTGAGACTATCAAAAAGCTCGGTTGGCAACCTGACGTAGTCCACGTGATGGGCTGGATGTCTGCTCCGCTGCCAGTGTACTTGCGCCAGTTTCACAGCGACGACGCTCATTTTGCCGGAACCAAAGTGGTCTACAGCCTCTTTGAAAATGGTTTTGACGGAAATCTTGACAAAGGACTCGAAGAGGGCATGACCTTTGACGGAGTGCAGGGTATGGACCAGTTCACCAATCCTTCGGCCGAGGCGCTCTTTTGCGGAGCCGCTCGCCACGCTGACGCCGTGCTTCAAATGAGCCCAAATGCTTCTCCTGCTGCGGTGGAGGCCGCCAAGGCTGCCGGGGTTCCCGTACACAATGGGGCAGAGTTCCTTGAGAACCCTGCGGCCCTTGATGCGTTCTACGAGTCACTATTCGCTTAAGCGTTTATGCGTCGGATCATCGCCGTTGCTGCACTCGCGTTCGCGTTGGCGTCCTGCGAAAAGTCGACTGGAGAAATCGGTTTAGATTTTGTCGACGGAAGTCAGTTTGCCTTCGGAACGAAGTCAGCGGTAGCCATTCGCACCCACACCGAGGCGTTTGATTCCCTGGTGACGTTGCGTCCCGCAGCGCTGCTCGTGGGCAGCTATCAAGACCCCATTTTTGGACGCCCAACGGCTTCGTTTGCCACCCAGTTGGTGTTGAGTTCGGTTGCGCCAGACTTCGGAGCCAATCCAACGGTAGATTCCGTCTTCATGATCCTTCCGTATGCCGGATGGTACGGTGACACGACGGCGTCGTTTCACATTAAGGTGCAGCGCAGCGATTCCGCCTTGACCGATTCAGTGTACTACGCATTTAGTACCGTAGCTGGGGGCGAAACCCTCTGCGACACGAGTTTTGTGCCCAAGGCAGGGGTTAAGACCCTTCGCACCGGGGTGCGTGTGGGTGAAACCTCAATGTTTCTTAACCTCAGCCGCCAAAAATTTCAGGAGTGGATTGTGGACGCGTCAACCAGTACTCCGAGTGTTTTAGCGTCCAATGCGGCCTTTTTAGAATACTTCAAGGGCCTCGTAATTTCAGGTGGACCAGGCAACGAGACCATGTACCAGTTCAATCCGGGTGACGCTTCGGCCAAGGTTCGAATTTTTTACACGAACGATTCAATTCGCGCAGACACTTCGGCAACCGGCAAGGACTATGGGGTGTACGACCTACTATGGACCTCAGGCGTGCAGAGCTTTAACATGATTGCGCACGACCGCAGCCAGGCTGATTTTGACCTAACTGCTCAGGACACGGTGCTCGGCGAGTCTTCGGTCTACATTCAAGGCCTCGGTGGCGCGGTCACCGTGCTCAACCTCGACGGATTGCGTGCATTGCGCGATAGTGGATACGTCGTGAACTACGCTGAACTCGTAGTGCCCGTTCGCGAGGGATCGAATTTGAAGTACCAAGCTCCAGGCGGATTGAGTGTGCTCCAGGTCAAAGGTTCTGCAAAAACGCTCATTCGCGACTACCAACGTGGGTCGGTGGGCGGAACATTTTCTGCGACCGGAGTCCTTCGCAAAGGAGCCTACCGCTTTGAAATCACCCGCCACGTACAGGATTTGCTCGGACTGGACAGCACGTCGTCCTACCGAATGATGCTCATTCCGGAGCGCATGGCTTCGTCACCGTTGCGCGCCGTCCTGCACGGCAACGCCGACGCAGTCGAGCCAATGTCGCTAAATTTGTGGTACACCAAACCAAACTAAATCGCGTATGTGCGGCATTGTAGGCTACATCGGGCCCCGTGAGGCGTATCCGATCCTCGTCCAAGGACTTAAACGTTTAGAATACCGCGGCTATGATTCCTCAGGGGTTGCGCTGTACAATGGTCGACTGGACGTCTTTAGAAAAGTGGGCAAGGTTTCGGCCCTTGAGTCCTTAGCCGATGCAGAACGACCACATGGTACCCTTGGGATTGGTCACACTCGATGGGCCACTCACGGCGAGCCGTCGGACCGCAATGCGCACCCACACACGTCCAATTCCGGCCGACTTGTCATCGTACACAACGGAATCATTGAGAACTACGCGCAACTGAAAGCGCTGCTTGCAAACAAAGGCTACAGTTTCTCGAGCGATACCGACACCGAGGTCCTCGTCAACTTTATTGAGTACATCCAGAACGAAGAGAAGGTCAACCTTCAGCAAGCAGTGCGGCTTGCTCTGAACGAGGTGGTTGGGGCGTACGCCATCGTCGTGATGAGTACCGACGAACCCGACCAAATGGTGGTCGGTCGCCTGGGCTCTCCGCTCGTTCTTGGACTTGGCGATAACGAGTTCTTTGTGGGCAGTGACGCAACCCCATTCATTGACTCGACCAAAAAAGTCATTTACCTCGAGGACGGAGAAATGGCGGTCGTTCAGCGCAGCGGAGTAGTTGTGCGCAAGATTGCCAACGACATGCCGGTAGATAATGTGATCCACCAGCTTCAAATTGATTTGGCGGCCATCGAAAAGGGTGGATTTGATCACTTTATGATCAAAGAAATCTTTGAGCAGCCCAAGTCAATCCTCGACACCGTGCGCGGACGCCTCAACTTCAAGACCGGCGAGGTCAAGATGGCCGGCCTGGACGCGATTAGCGACAAGCTTTTGAATGCTCAGCGCATCATTGTGATTGGCTGCGGAACCTCGTGGCACGCCGGTCTTGTCGGTGAGTACCTCATCGAAGACTTGGCCCGCGTTCCCGTAGAGGTAGAATACGGAAGCGAATTCCGCTACCGCAACCCCATCATTGGCCCCAACGACGTGGTCATTGCCGTTTCGCAGTCCGGCGAAACCGCCGACACGCTCGCTGCAATTAAAATGGCCAAGGCCAACGGCGCTACCGTCTTCGGAATCTGCAACGTTGTCGGTTCATCGATCGCCCGTGAAACTCATGCCGGAGCCTACACCCACGCTGGCCCCGAGATCGGCGTAGCCTCGACCAAGGCCTTCACCGCCCAAGTCACGGTATTCACCCTACTCGCCATGTGGCTGGGTCAGCACAAGGGCGTCATGTCTGCGGAGCGTTCTGCTGAACTTGCCCGCGAGCTCGAGGCAATTCCCGCCAAAATCGAATCGATGCTCAAGCTCGATGGCCAAATTCGTGAAATCGCCAAAACCATGGTAGATGCCACCAACGCCTTATTCTTGGGTCGCGGATACAACTTCCCCGTCGCCCTAGAGGGTGCCCTTAAGTTGAAAGAAATTAGCTACATACATGCAGAGGGCTATCCTGCTGCTGAAATGAAGCACGGCCCGATTGCCCTCATCGACGAGCACATGCCGGTCGTCGTAATTGCTCCGTTTGGCGAGCTATATGAGAAGCTTGTGAGCAACGTTCAAGAGGTAAAGGCCCGCAAAGGCCGCATCTACGCCATTACAGGTGAAAATAGTGACGCCATTGCCGCGGTGAGCGACGAGTTGATTGCCATTCCTTCGACCGACGAAGCACTGTCACCTCTGCTGACCACTGTACCGTTGCAGCTTTTGAGCTACCACGTGGCAGTGCTGCGTGGTTGCAATGTGGACCAACCGCGGAACCTCGCGAAGAGTGTGACGGTGGAGTAAACCCTTTGCCAGCATGTATAGAAAAAGGGGGCCATTGGCCCCCTTTTTTATGTTACGTGCATTGGATTAAAGCCGGTAGGTTACGCCCAATCCAATAGATTGACCCGAAAGGGTGAATTGTGACATGGGGTCTTGCCAACCATCGTTGTACTTTGAAAACCAAAGTCCAAATGATGGTGCCAACTCTGCTGAAAGTGTCCATCGTGGCTTGACGCGGTAGCGAATTCCGTAGAGAAGAGTAGCCGAAGGGCCGAAAGACAAGGAGCTTCCACTCAGACTTTGGTATCCATTGAACGAACCACCGACTTCGGCTCCGAAGTACGATTTTAATAGGCTGCCGCGGCGGCTGAGGCGCTCAAAGCCCACCATTGAGGTGGTGCTGATCCAAAAGTTTTCGTTGCTTGCGCCTTGGCTATAGCTTAGTGTATTTTGCCCTGTGCGAAAACGCAATGCCCATCGGCTGCTCCCGGGTTGAGCTGTGGCTTTGCGTGGACTGGCTTTGGCGAGAAGTTGGTAGTTCCAGAAGCTGCCGAACATACCGCCTTGGGGGGGTGGTGTACGGATTCCGAGTTCGTAGTCCCAACGAGTTTGAGCTGAAAGGGTAGTTACTGCAAGAAGTACAGCGATGCTTAGGTTCTTTTTCATACCCTAAAGATGCAGAATTAATACCCTTCGTTGCATGCCCTTGGCGGGAATTCTCCATTTGTTCATGGTACAAAGGGCTACCTTTGCACCATGTCCAATGTGTATCCCAACCTTGTCGTCGCTGGCGCTCCGAAGTGCGGAACCAGCAGCCTCTACTTCTGGTTGGCAGCGCACCCTGAAGTGGCGGCGAGTCGCGAGAAGGAGACCTTCTTTTGGGCGCCCGAAGTCAATCGATTTAATACGCGCTGCAATCATCTAGAGCACGGAGATGGGGCGTATGCATCGCTTTTCGCGCACACTGCAGGGGCTAAGATCCGTTTCGAAGCGACGGCTCCGTACATCTACTATTCAGATGCTGCGAAGGGCTTAGGCGCCTTGCCAGAGAAGCCTCTGGTCCTCTTTATTCTTCGCGAACCAGCTGCGCGTACGCAAAGCCAGTATTTATTTGAGCGCCACCGCACGAAGCGCATTAACGCAACGTTTGCAGACTACCTCAAGGACCCGCAAATATTGGAGCACGGCCACTATGTGCGCTATTTGACGGAGTGGGAAGCAGAACTAGGCCGGGACCACCTGATCATTTGGCAGTTTGAAAAGGTGATGCGCGATCCGCGAAGTGCCATGAAGTCCTTGGCGGCGCAGCTCGGAATTGACCCGGGTTTTTATGAAGATTTTGACTTTGCGGTCCGCAACGAGACCGTTGCCATCCGCAGCAAAGGGCTGCACAAGCTCGGTTTAAGGCTTCAGTCGATGATTCCACTTGCAGTTCAGGATGTGCTGCTGCCCGTGTACCTGAAGTTGAACGGAGCAGGGCGCCCAAAGGCAACTGCTGAGTTGAAGGCCCAAACGGCCGCACTTAAGGCAGAATTCGCTGATTCGAACCGCGAGTTGGCCGCACACTACCCCGAGTTCATTGACCTCGACCTTTGGAAGTGAGCGAACCATTACCACAGCGCGACGTTAGCGAAGGAATGCGCCGTACCCAACTTATTCAGCAGCTCCCTGGCTACGCCGGAATGCTAAGGGTGAATACCCAGTCGGTTCCCCATTCGTACGTAGCACTGCATCACCCGACGGGCAAGTATGTGCACCGAGTGCTCCTTAAGTTGGCTTCGGTGCTGCTCGATAAGGGTGGGGTTCGAACAGTTGGCCATGCCGGGGCCCCTGGATTAGTGATACCTGAGCTAGATTCGGCCCGAGGAGTCGCGCAAATCCCCATTTGGCCGCGAGGCTATTCGGCGGTTGCGCTCAATGTCTTGGGTCACCCAGAGGTTAAGGATGCGGTGACGGTTTCTGCAGAGCCGTTTATGGTGCTTGAATTGGATTCCGCGTGGAACACGTTTGAGGACTACCTCGGCGCGATGAAGACGAAGTACCGGACGCGCGCAAAGCGAGCCCTAACCCTTTCGGCCCACTGCGAGCAGTGTGCGTGCACCGACTGGCCCGACGCCGAATGGCTCGATTGGGCCGGAGAACTGCTCGGAAAAACGCTTGCGGACAAGGTGGTGGCGCTCCCAGAGGACCTGCGCGAACTGCTGGCGACCTTTAAGCGGGTATACGGGCCTGATTTTCATGTGTTAGGCTACCGAAGCCACGGTGCCTGGGTCGGATTCATTACCGCACTTCACGAGGGCGACACGTTGTATGCGCTGCACATGGGTTTTGAACCCGAATTTGCCCGCGAAGCACAGTTTTACCAGCGGAGCATGATGGACGTGGTGGCCCTTGGTATTGAGCTTGGGGTCAAGCGTGTGAATATGGGCCGTACTGCAACCGAAATCAAGAGCACTTTAGGCGCAATGCCATTGAATAACAGCTATGTGTTCATGGCCAACTGCCGTTGGATGCGCTGGCTGGTCCAGGGTTATGTGCGCTGGTTTCACCGCCTGCCGAGCTATGAGCTACGGTCGCCGTTCCGCGAGGACTAAAATTCTAGAATAAATCCAAGTGTCGGAAGCGTGCGCCCCGTATCACTTCGGAGCAACTGCATTGCGTAGCGCGTCGGATCAGTGGGGTCGACGACGGGTTGCTTACTGGCTGGGTCCCGTTGTACCGTGAGGTACGGCATCAGCGGATAGTCGTTCGATCCGAGGTTTTGAAGGTCGAGGTACCACGTAATGCTGTGGTTTTTGCGCGCAATTACCTTATCGATGCGAAAGTCGATTTGGCTAAAGCTGGCGAGTCGCTGGCTGTTGACGTTCGTGTAGTCAAAAACTCCGCGCTGCAGGCGGTCCCAATTGGCCTGGATGGCCGAAGTAGCCTCGTCGAAGGGCGTGAACGGAGTTCCGCTTGAATAGCGCGCCTTGATACCCGCCTGCCAGCCCTTGCCCCACACGCGGCCGGCGGTGATTGAACCGCTGTGGCGGCTGTCCCACACCGAGGGGGCCCAGGTCCCTGCCGCGGTTTGGAATTCAGTCTTGCCGAAGTGGTATGAGGCCATCCACCAGTACTTGCCTTTGAGCTTTTGCTGCAAAAACACCTCGACCCCGTAGGCGCGGCCCTCGCTCGTCGGCGTTGATGCTTGGTCGCCGACTGCTACGTAGGCTCCGATGGCGTTGGCATAACTAATTTGGTCCTGCAGCAAGAAGGGGTAGCGCTGGTAGCCTTTATAGTAGCCCTCAATGCTCACGCGGTAGGTCTTGCCGTTCTGGTACTCTACGCCCGCAGCGGCTTGGCGCACCAGAGCGCTCGCAAGGTCTTCGCGGCGACCCTGGGCCGTATTCGCAGCCTGAATAATGGCGGGCGGAAGCTGGCTGTACTGCCCCACATTGGCGTTGGCGGTCCAGTGCTCGCTCAGCAGGTAGCGCAGGGCGAGTCGGGGCGAAAGGTTGTTGAGCGGATTCGCAGTAGACGTTGAAATGCTGGCGGCATCGGCGCGCAATCCAAAGGTCGCGGTCGCGCGGGGGCCGAGCGGCTGCTCCCAGGTAGCAAAGGCCGCTGCGGTTCCGTAGGTGCTGGTGTCAGCCATCGCGACGGTGTCGATGGCGGAACCGGTCCAGCGCACGTTCCAAAGATCCAAGTGGTAGGCACGGCGCTCAAGGCTGGCTCCGTAGCTCAAGGTTCCGAGGCCCATGGACTGGCGGCGCTCGAGGCGCAGCCGCTGGTTGGTTTCGCTCGCATCGTAGGCAAGTTGGCGGTCGGCCTCAAGGCCCGAGTTGCCATTGAATTTGGCGGCACGGTTGACGATGCGGTCTTGACTGAGCACCACCGTCCAATGGCCGCGCTGGTCAAAGCTGCGGAACCGGATTCCGCCCACCTCAGTGCGCTGCGTGCCCTCGGGAATGTAGCCCACGTTGTACAAGAGCGCGTCTGAGGCATTCGAGTCGGCGGGGTACAAAGAGTAGTTATCCCACCCGCCGATGGCGAGCAGCGTGAGGTCGCGACGACGGTCAATTTGGTGCACCACACGCACTTGGGCGTCTTGATAGGCTGGAAGCACGGGGATTTTAAACAGCCTGAAGTAGTACTGACTGAATGAGTTGCGCGCGCTGGCGGTAAATCGGGTCTTTGTGCCGAGCGGCCCCTCGAGGGTCGCGCCGTAGTCGGTTTGCCCGAGGGTGATGCGCAGTCCGAGTCGGTCTGAGCGGCCGTTGCGGCCTTCCATTGAAAGAGTTCCGCTTAAAACGTTTCCAAAGCTGCTGGCGAAGGCGCCCGTTTGAAGCTCGGTGTTTTGAACGTGGTCAAGGTTGATGAGGCTGACGGCTCCGCCTGAGGCGCCCTGAATCGAGAAGTGGTTGATGGTTGGAACATCGATTCCGTCAAAGCGGTATCCGTTCTCGGCCGGCGAGCCCCCGCGCAGCGAGATAGCATAGCCAAAGCTGGGTTTGGGCAAAATTCCGGGAAAAGACTGAATGACCTTTGACAAGTCCAGGACGGCACCGGGCATGCGCTGCATTTCGGCCCAGCCTATTGCCTTGATGCTCAAAGGTGATTCATTGGTGCTTCGAAAGGCGTCAGCGGTAACCACTGCTTCGCCCAGCACTTGAACTGGTTCAATTTCAATGGTCAACTCATTGGGCTTGACCGCATTAATCCAAAGCTCATGGATTGTTTTGACGTAGAGTCCCTCGTCACCGGTTACCGTGAGGTTGGCGAGGCCTGACGGAAGATTTTCGAAGCGAAATCGACCTTCAGCATCCGTATTCGTGCGGAATTCTTGAACGTTGGGACTGGTAGTAAGAACGACTACCCAACCTGATGCCGCCTGGGCGCCTTGGGTGAATAGGATACGACCACTAAGTAGGGCCTGTGCGTGCAGTCCAAGGCTTGTAGCGAATAGCAAAAATGCCCCAATCCAAAATTTCATGCCGCGAAATTACTTGGTGTTCACCAAGCAAAATACCCATAAATGTCATGTTTTGCCCCGAGGCGGCGGACTACTGGTTGTATTGAGTCATCGCGAGCGATGGTCCAGCGAGTACATACGTTTCGAGCTGCTTGATGGCGCGGTCGATGCCAGGGTTGAGAAGCTCAAGTTCTTCGGGGGTCCAGCGGCCGAGTACGAAGTCCACTTGGTGCCCCTTGGGGAAGTGCTGGCCGATGCCAATTCGCTGGCGGGCATAGTCCTGGCGACCGAGTGTGGCTTGAATGTCTTTGAGTCCGTTGTGCCCACCGTCCGAGCCTTTGAGCTTGAGTCGCACATGCCCCACGGGCAGGGCGAGTTCGTCCACGACTACTACGAGGTTTTCGAGCGGAATTTTTTCTTCTTCAAGCCAGTACCGCACTGATTTTCCGCTCAAGTTCATGTAGGTACTGGGCTTAATAAGCACAATAGTCCGTCCTTTGATGCTCAGTTGTGCTCGGTCGCCCAGACGTGAAATAGAAAAGGACGCCGAATGGGCAGTCGCCCAGGCGTCCAGTAGGTCGAACCCAATGTTGTGACGGGTCCGGGCGTATTCACTGCCCGGGTTGCCCAGCCCCACCACGAGGAACTTCTTCATTTACTCTGCGCTTGCCTCGGCAGGAGCAGCTTCTTCTTCACCTGCATCGTCGTCGGCGTCGGCAACTGCGTTACGCGACATGGCGATCGAAACAACTACGGCGTTGTCAGAGTTCAGAATCTCATACGGCTTACCCGCTTTGACTTCTGCAACTCGGATTGCTTGTCCAATACGGAGTTCGGTAATGTCGTGCTCAATTGATGAAGGCAGGTCGTTGATGAGGCCCTTCACCTTGAGGTTGCGAAGGCTGAACTTCAACTTACCACCGTTGCGCACACCACGTGAGTTTCCGGTAAGGATCATTGGAACTTGAATGGTCACAGGCTTTCCGTCAAGGACTTGGATGAAGTCTACGTGCGTCAACGCGTCGTTGAGAACGTGGAACTGCATGTCTTGAATTACAGCTTGGTAGGTCTTGCCCTCGAGCTCGATCGAAGCCATACGTGCCTCAGCCGTGTAGACGAGGTCGCGAAAGGTGAGGATAGGAGCATAGAAGTGCACAGGGGCGTCACCTCCGTACATCACGCAGGGAACTTGGCCCTGATCGCGGAGCTGCTTGGCGTACTTGGTGCCCAATTCGGTGCGGACGGTGCCTTGGAGTGTTACGGATTGCATGGCTTAGAGAATCGAGATTTAGAACAAAAAGTGGTCGCTGATGGACTCGTTGGATTGGACTTTGCGCATCACCGAAGCGAAAATTGGTGCTACGCTGAGGGTGCGGATTTTTGGACTGTTCCGCTTCAGAGGTATGGTGTCAGTGATGACAAGTTCGTCGAGGGCCGAGGCTTCAATACGCTCAATCGCGTTGCCTGAAAGGACGCCGTGGGTGCAGTACGCGCGCACTGATTTAGCACCCTCTTCCATCAGCATGTCAGCTGCCTTAGTGAGCGTTCCGGCCGTGTCGACCATGTCATCCAACAAAATGATGTTGCGGTCTTTGACATCGCCAATCACGGTCATTTTATCAACGACGTTGGCTTTTTTGCGCTGCTTGTAGCAAATCACGACTTCGGCACCCAATTGGTTTCCGTACGCTGACGCACGCTTCGAACCACCTACGTCGGGAGAGGCGATGGTCAAGTTCTCGAGCTGGAGGCGCTCAATGTCCGGAACAAAAATGCTGCTGCTGTACAAGTGATCTACGGGCACCTCAAAGAAACCCTGGATTTGGTCCGCGTGCAGGTCCATCGTCATGACACGGGTTGCGCCGGCGGCTTCGAGAAGCTTAGCTACAAGCTTACTGGTAATTGGAACGCGCGGCTTGTCTTTGCGATCCTGACGAGCGTATCCGTAGTAGGGAATGACTGCAGTAATGTGACGTGCCGAAGCGCGTTTGGCAGCATCAATCATCTGAAGAAGCTCGAAAAGATTCTCTGCAGATGGCATGGTGCTCTGAATCAAAAACACGCGACGACCGCGCACAGACTCATCAAACCAAAGCACATATTCACCATCTGAAAATGGCTGCATCGCAACCTTACCAAGGCCTTGGCCGTACTCCGCCGCAATCGCTTCTGCGAGAGAGGTCGTAGCCGTTCCGGCAAAGAGTTTAGCGATGGGTTCCATGGGAGATTTCTTCAGGGGGTGCAAATGTACGAATTTATTGTGTACTTTTGCCTTCCCTTGCCCAGGTGGCGGAATTGGTAGACGCGCACGACTCAAACTCGTGTTCCCCTGGAGTGCGGGTTCGATTCCCGCCCTGGGCACAAGGATCTCTCTTAGCTTATGGCTAATATTAAAACCGCGAAGTACGACGCAGCATATCTGCGAATGGCGGCCGAGTGGTCCAAGTTGTCCTATTGCCAGCGCCGCCAAGTGGGCGCGCTTATTGTCAAGGGCCGAAGCATTATCTCAGACGGATACAACGGAACCCCCAGCGGTTTTGAAAACTTTTGTGAGGACGAAGAGGGCTACACCAAATGGTACGTGCTCCATGCCGAGGCCAACGCGATTCTCAAAGTGGCTTCAACGACTCAATCATGTGAGGGTGCGACGCTGTACTTAACGATGTCTCCGTGCCGCGAGTGTAGTAAGCTCATTCACCAAGCGGGAATTCGCCGCGTAGTTTATGCCAGCGAGTACAAAGACCTCTCTGGCGTGGAATTCTTGCGCAAGGCTGGCGTTGAGGTTGAACTCTTTGGGTTGTAACCAGAAACTAGCAACTGGCAACTGGTAACTGGTTTCTGGTTTCTCGGTTCCTGTTTCTCGTTTCTTGCCTCTGGCGTGCCGATGTCTGCACGTTCGGTAATAATGCCTTGTAAACCAGCAACGAGAAACAAGAAGCACTAAACAAAGTGCAAAAAAAAAGCCACCCTATCGGATGGCCTCTCTCTTTAGAGCTCTAGAGAAATTACTCAGCAGCAGCCTCCTCGCCTTCAGCAGCAACCTCTTCGGTAGCTTCTACAGCGGTGGTGTCTTCAGTAACTGCCTCTTCAACCACGGTCGTGTCTACAGTCTCTTCAACAACTGCTTCTTCAGCGGCGTTGTTGCAAGCGGCGAAAGCAACGAGGGCCAGGGCGCTCAGAAAAAAGCTTACTTTTTTCATTTTGGGTTTTGGTTTTTAATTGTTTAGGACTTCGAAATCCACTGCAAAGGTAGATGAATTTTTTCGATGTGCAAGTAATCGACGTTATGCTAATTTTTTCAGAAGTGAAGTCATGGATACGGATGACTGCAAGTGCGCGGCTAAGGCTGAGATCGGGAGGCGCTCCTGTTTCATGCTGTCGCGGTCGCGAATGGTAACAGTTTGGTCTTCAATAGACTGGTGGTCTATCGTAATGCAGTATGGAGTGCCGATGGCATCTTGGCGACGGTAGCGTTTACCGATTGCATCCTTCTCGTCGACCGAAACTTGGAAGTCCCAGCGAAGCTCTTCGTAGACTTTTTGGGCAAGTTCGGGCAGTCCATCTTTCTTCAAAAGTGGCAAAATGGCGACTTGCGTGGGAGCGACTGCATACGGGAGTCGAAGTACGGTTCGCGTGGTTCCATCTTCGAGTACCTCTTCGTCCAAAGCTGTAGAGAGTACCGCTAAGAAGAGACGATCGAGACCAACCGAAGTTTCTACGACATAGGGTGTGTAGGATTCGTTGGTTTCAGGGTCAAAGTACTGGACTTTGCGGCCCGAAAACTCAGAGTGACGGCTCAAATCAAAGTCGGTCCGAGAGTGGATGCCTTCGAGCTCTTTGAATCCGAACGGAAACTGGAACTCAATATCGGCGGCTGCGTTCGCATAGTGGGCCAACTTCTCGTGGTCGTGAAAGCGATAGCGTGCGGATCCCAAGCCCAGGGCAAGGTGCCACTTCATGCGCGCATCCTTCCAGTGAGCGTACCACTCCATTTCGCTTCCGGGGCGAACGAAGTACTGCATCTCCATCTGTTCGAATTCGCGCATTCTGAAGATGAACTGTCGGGCTACGATTTCGTTGCGAAACGCTTTGCCCGTTTGTGCGATACCAAACGGAAGTTTCATGCGCCCCGTCTTTTGCACATTGAGAAAATTCACAAAAATTCCTTGGGCGGTTTCAGGACGCAGATAGAGATCGCTCGCCTCTTCGGCCACTGAGCCCATTTTGGTCGCAAACATCAAGTTGAACTGACGCAGCTCAGTCCAGTTGGCGCTCCCGCTTACCGGGCATGTAATTTTCTCGTCGATGATCACTTGGCGTGCAGCGGCTAAGTCACCGGCCTCGAGGGCCCTATTGAAGCGAGAAAGCGCTTCATTTGCATTAGTGAGGTACTCGACTACGCGCGTATTTGTAGTGCGGTAGAGAGCTTCGTCAAATGAGTCGCCAAAGCGAGCTTTGGCTTTTTCGACTTCTTTGTCGGCCTTTTGACGGAGCTTTTCAGCGTAATCTTCAACCAGCACGTCCGCGCGGTAGCGCTTCTTGCTGTCCTTGTTGTCGATCATCGGGTCGTTAAACGCATCGACGTGTCCGCTAGCCTTCCACACAGTCGGGTGCATAAATATGGCGGAATCTAAACCCACCACATTGCCCTGAAGCTGAACCATTGCCTTCCACCAGTACTGGCGGAGGTTGTTTTTGAGCAGCACGCCATTTTGGCCGTAGTCGTACACGGCGCTCAGTCCGTCGTAGAGCTCGCTCGACTGAAAAATAAAACCGTACTCTTTGGCGTGGGCAATGACGCGTTTAAAGGCCTCTTCGGGGCTGGGGGTCGACATGGCGGAATTAGGATATAAGTGTGGGTAAGTTGCTTGTGAACAGCTTGACCGAAATAGCTAACAGAATGATTCCAAATACTTTGCGCAGAACGTTGATTCCGTTTTTACCCAAGACGTGTTCTAGGCGACGGGTGTTTTTAAGCACTACGTAGACGAGTACCGAGTTGATCAGGATTCCGGCAATAATGTTAATGGTTTCGTATTCCGAACGAATAGAAATCAATGTGGTCAGGGTGCCGGCGCCGGCGATGAGCGGAAAAGCGATGGGTACAATACTCGCAGATTCGGGTTCTGCCTCTTTGTAAATGCGCACCCCGAGGATCATTTCGAGGGCTAGAAAGAACAGCACGAGCGAGCCCGCAACCGCAAATGAGGCCACGTCCACGCCGAAGAGTTTGAGGATTCCCTCACCCACAAAGAGAAAGAGGATCATGATGACGGTGGCGGCCAAGGTTGCCTTCTCGCTCTGAATGTGACCGACTCGGTTCCGCAGCGAAATGACGACGGGAATGCTTCCGATGATGTCAATCACCGCGAACAGGACCATGGTTACGCTGAGGATTTCTGAAAAATTCACGATGACGCAAAGGTAGTGCGCTGCCGTCGGAGCGGCTACTTTTGTCCTTGTGATTGCCATTGGGAATACGTTAGCCTCAGATGAAGTTTTTTCGCACGCATTTGTGTGCGACCTGGGTAAATGCAAGGGCGCGTGCTGCGTCGAAGGTGACGCCGGGGCTCCGCTTCGCGACGACGAGCTTGAGGTCTTGGACCGCATTCGACCTGCCGTCGAGCCCTACTTGCGGCCTGAGGGTTTGGCGGCGCTTGCCGAGCAGGGGTCCTACGTTCGCGACACCGACGGTGAATGGGTGACGCCCCTTGTCGGCGGCAAAGAGTGCGCTTATGTGGTGTTTGAGGGCGGAACCTCGTTCTGCGGAATTGAGCGTGCCTTCCGCGACGGTGCAGTGGACTGGCCCAAGCCGTTGTCGTGCCATTTGTACCCAATTCGGGTCACCTCCTACAAGGCCTATGACGCCTTGAATGTTGACCACTGGAAGGTCTGCGAACCCGCGTGCAGCTTGGGTTCGGCGCTTCAAGTTCCCGTATTTCGTTTTTTGAAGGATCCGCTCATAAGAGCCTATGGTCCAGCATGGTACGAAGAAGCGGAGCTGGTGCACCACGCGCTCGAACAAGAGCGCGGCAAGGCCTAAGGGTTTTGTTGAAAACTATGGTATAATGTTCAAATCTATGTCTTGTCCCGTGGGCAATAGTTTTGAACTTTTGTAAGGCGCAAAACAGCCCCTCACGGTAAGCCCGCTCGCTTCGAAATGCTAATGTTTTGTTATTCAAGAGGATACGAAAAAAGAATTTGAACGATGAGCCACACTATGAACACTAACGAGCCGATACTCAGCGAGAACCCAAACCGCTTCGTGCTCTTTCCCATTGAGCACAACGACATCTGGGAAATCTACAAGCGAGCGGAGGCTAGTTTTTGGACTGCAGAAGAAATTGACCTGCACCAGGACGTTACCGACTGGGAACACAAACTAACCGAAGACGAGCGCTACTTTGTGAAGCACATCTTGGCGTTTTTTGCCGCTTCCGACGGCATCGTCAATGAGAATCTCGCTGAGAACTTCGTCAATGAGGTGCAGTACACTGAGGCGAAGTTCTTTTACGGGTTTCAGATCATGATGGAGAACATCCACAGCGAGACATACTCTCTGTTGATTGACACCTACGTGAAGGACCCCGCCGAGCGTCACCAGCTCTTCAATGCAATTGACACTTTTGAAGCCATTAAGAAGAAGGCCGATTGGGCACTTCGCTGGATTTCATCGCCTTCGTTTGCCGAGCGACTCATCGCGTTCGCCGCAGTAGAGGGAATCTTCTTCAGCGGAGCCTTCTGCTCGATCTTTTGGATGAAGAAGCGCGGCTTGATGCCCGGCTTAACCTTTTCGAACGAGCTGATTAGTCGTGACGAAGGCATGCACTGCGACTTTGCGGTTCACCTCCACAACCAGCACTTGGTCAACAAGGTCCCCAAAGAGCGCATTACCCAAATCATCGTGGAGGCCCTTGACATAGAGCGCGAGTTCATCACGGAGTCGCTTCCCGTAGACTTGATCGGAATGAACAGCCGCCTGATGGCCCAGTACCTTGAGTTTGTAACCGACCGACTCCTTTCAGAGTTGGGCTGCGAAAAAGTCTACAACAAAGAGAATCCATTTGATTTCATGGATATGATCTCGCTTGAGGGCAAGACTAACTTCTTTGAGAAGCGTGTATCAGACTACCGCAAGGCGGGCGTGGGTGCCGAGGTGGAGTCCAAGGCCGACACCTTTTCGTTTGACTCAGATTTCTAATTGATTTAGAGCATGATGCACGTTATAAAGCGCGACGGCCGCAAGGAAGCCGTCAAGTTCGACAAGATTACCGCCCGGATTCAGAAACTGTGCTACGGACTAAGTCCGTTGGTTGATCCTACCGCTGTGGCTCTTCGCGTAATCGAGGGTTTGTACGACGGGGTGACGACCAGTGAACTAGACAGTTTAGCTGCGGAAGTATCAGCGTCGATGACGGTGCGTCACCCAGACTATGCACAGCTCGCAGCGCGTATTGCGGTGAGCAACCTGCACAAGAACACCAACAAGTCGTTCACTGAAACGATGCGCGCGATGCACCAGTACGTCAATCCCAAGACGAACCAAGCATCTCCGCTTATTGCCGACGACGTGATGGAGCTGGTTGAGAAGAACTCTGAGCTCCTCGATTCGACGGTGATTTACGACCGCGACTTCAACTACGACTATTTCGGATTCAAGACGCTTGAGCGCTCGTACCTGCTCCGCACGAACGGTCGAATTGCGGAGCGTCCGCAGCAAATGCTTTTGCGTGTTTCACTCGGAATTCACAAAGAGAACATTCAGGCCGCCATCGAAACGTACGACGGCATGTCGCGCGGACTCTACACGCACGCCACTCCGACGCTCTTCAATTCGGGCACGCCGAAGCCCCAGATGTCGAGCTGTTTCTTGCTGCAAATGGCCGACGACAGTATTGACGGCATCTATGATACCCTCAAGCAGACGGCGAAAATTTCGCAAAGTGCCGGCGGAATCGGTCTCAGCATTCACAACGTACGCGCCACTGGATCGTACATCCGCGGTACGAACGGAACATCGAATGGATTGATTCCGCTACTTCGCGTGTTCAACGATACCGCACGCTACGTAGACCAAGGTGGCGGCAAGCGCAAGGGATCCTTTGCCGTCTACCTTGAGACGTGGCACGCCGACATCTTTGACTTTCTCGACCTGAAGAAAAATACGGGTAAAGAAGAGCTTCGTGCCCGTGACTTGTTCTACGCAATGTGGATCTCTGACTTGTTCATGGAGCGTGTTGAGGCCGACGCAGAATGGACCTTGATGTGTCCCAACGAATGCCCTGGTCTGTACGACACCTACGGTGCTGCATTTAAAGTGATGTACGAAGATTACGAGCGTGCCGGCAAGGGGCGCCGTACCATCAAGGCGCGCGAGCTGTGGACCAAGATTTTGGAGAGCCAGATCGAGACGGGAACTCCGTACATGCTCTACAAAGACGCTGCCAACGAGAAGTCCAACCAAAAGAACTTGGGAACCATTCGTTCGTCCAATCTGTGCACCGAGATTCTCGAGTACACGGCGCCCGATGAGATTGCGGTGTGCAACTTGGCGTCTATTGCGCTCCCCAAGTATGTGGACAATGGTGCGTTTGACCACCAAATGCTCTATGACATTACGTACAAGGTTACCCACAACCTGAACGACGTGATTGACCAGAACTACTACCCGGTTCCTGAAGCACGCAACTCAAATATGCGCCACCGTCCCGTAGGATTAGGTGTACAGGGTTTGGCTGACGCGTTCATCAAGCTTCGCTTGCCGTTCACTTCGCCTGAGGCACGTCAGTTGAACAAGGATATTTTTGAGACCATCTACTTTGCTGCGGTAACGGCATCGTGTGATTTGGCTAAAAGAGACGGAGCCTACGAAACCTTCCAGGGTTCACCGATTAGCGAAGGCAAGTTCCAATTCAATCTTTGGGGCGTAACCGAAGACGAACTGAGCGGACGTTGGGATTGGAAAGCTCTTCGCAAAGAGGTAATGAAGCACGGGGTGCGTAATTCGCTACTCGTGGCACCGATGCCCACGGCTTCGACTTCGCAGATCCTCGGAAACAACGAGTGCTTCGAGCCCTACACGAGCAACCTGTACACCCGTCGTGTGCTTTCAGGCGAGTTCATCGTAGTGAACAAGCACCTTCTCATCGATTTGGTTAAGCTCGGTTTGTGGAACGATGACCTGAAAAATGCCATCATGGCGAATAATGGGTCGATTCAGGAGATTGACGGAATTCCTGACAACATCAAAGAGCTGTACAAGACGGTTTGGGAGCTGTCCATGCGTGACATCATTGACATGGCTGCAGATCGTGGTTTGTTCATCGACCAGTCGCAGTCACTCAACCTGTTTGTGGAGTCACCGAACATGGGCAAACTCACGTCGATGCACTTCTATGCCTGGAAGAAGGGACTTAAAACGGGTATGTACTACCTCCGCACGAAGGCTGCTTCTGCTGCGATCAAGTTTACCGTAAAGAAGCGCACCGAAGCTGCTCCTGAAGCTGAAGTGTTTAGTGAAGTAGACTTAGTGAAGCAACAGCAAGAAGCATTGGCTGCCATGGATACCCCAGAGGTTAAGGTCTACAGCGCCGAGGAGGCCGTGGCATGTTCTCTCGATAATCCGGATGCATGCGAGGCCTGTGGCTCATAGCCCGGAGATTTGCAATTATTGCCAAAAGTGCCCGCCGGACAGCGGGCATTTTTTTATTTGTTACACATTGTTATTCAGGAATTTGCGTACCTTAATGGTGAATTACAATTTCTGAAATCCATGGCAAGGCAACAAAGCGATAGCCGCGATGTGGAAGAGCTCCGCAGACGGCACCAAAACGAGGAGCTGGAGCACGATAAAGCTGCTACCACGACGCAAATAGTCGTGTTAGTCGTCATTTTGGGCATCGTCGGAAGTTTAGCGTACTACTTGAGCACCTAAGCCTCGGAACGTACCTTCGCTTCGCATGAAGCGGTGGACTACGTGGCTTGGCGGTGGCCTTGGATGGGCGCTTGGCGGACCTGTAGGTGCGCTGCTTGGAGCGGCGGTAGGTAACGCATTGTCTGATTTTTGGTCCAAAGACGAAAGAGGTGCAGCGGTGCCTTCTTCAGAACGGGACTTTCATGCTTCATTACTCGTATTGGCCTCAATGGTTATCAAGGCCGACGGTAGGGTTGACGATCGCGAACTCAGTTTTGTCCGCGAACAATTCAAACAGTGGTTTGGTGTCGATCGGGCAAATGAGGCGTTTCGGTTTTTTAAGCAAATAGTTCAGGAGCAGCCCGAACTTACTACCGTGTGCAGTGAGGTGCGGCGGCATATGAGCCTTCAGGGCCGAATTCAAATTGTCGGATTCTTATTCGCGCTGGCCTATGCAGATGGTGAACTTCAGCCATCAGAGCGACAGATTATTGCACGAATTGCACAGTACTTAGGTTTAAATCAATCGGATTTTGATCGACAGGAACTTCTGCACCGTCCGAGCGTGAAGCGCAGGGATCCCTACGAGGTACTTGGATTGGCGTCGAATGCAAGCGATTCCGACATCAAATCCGCCTACCGTAAGCTGGTTAAAAAGTACCACCCCGACGCCCTTCAGGGTATGGGCGAAGATGTGGTCAAAGAGGCCGAGGCAACTTTTCGGCAAATTCAGGACGCCTACGAAGAACTTTGTAAGGCCCGCGGCATTAAGTAGGTATGGACTTTCGTGATCCCATCCGCGCCGAACTGACGCAATTCAACAAGGAGTTTCCCAAGGCGTTCAGCTCAAAGGTTGCTCTTTTGGATTTGATTTTGCGTTATGTGGTGCGCCAAAAAGGCAAGCAACTCAGGCCTTCACTTGTGTTTTTGGTGGCCAAGGCCTACGGAAGCGTGGCCGAACGCAGCTTTCGCGGCGCGACATTAGTGGAACTCATGCACACGGCAACGTTGGTGCATGATGATGTGGTCGACGAAGCTGCGGTCCGTCGTTCGATGTTTTCGATTAACGCGCTCTGGAAGAACAAGATTGCGGTGCTGGTAGGTGACTACATGCTTTCTCGGGTGCTCCTGCTCGCCGTAGAATCAGGCGACCATGACCTTCTTAAGATTGTGAGCACCGCGGTGCGCGCTATGAGCGAGGGCGAGCTCCTTCAGATTGAGAAGGCGCGCCGACTAGATATTGATGAGTTGGTCTACTACGACATTATTCAAAAGAAAACGGCTTCGCTAATGGCGTCATGCTGTGCGGTGGGCGCGGCGTCTGTCGGGGTTGACGAGGCTGAAGTCCGCCGTGCGGAGTCCTTTGGTAATGCACTGGGTATGGGCTTTCAAATTCAAGATGATCTGCTCGACTACCAGGCCTACGGGCAGAGCGGTAAGCCTGCAGGAATCGACGTGCGAGAACAAAAAATGACGCTTCCGTTGATCTATGCATTGAGCCAAGCAGATTCGTCCAAAAAGCGCGAACTGATGCGTATTGTGCGCCGAAAGTCCAATGACCCTGAAAGCATACGCATCCTGATGACTGATGTGGCGTCGCTCGGAGGTCTTGACTACGCCCGAGAACGCCGTGATCACTACCTCGGAGAGGCCCGAAGAATTTTGACGGAGTTCCCTGAGGGAGAAGCTCGCCAAGCCCTTGAAGTTCTCGTTGATTTTGTGGGCCATCGGGCCAAATAATACCTATCTTCAAGATTATGGGACTTATTTCACCTGCCACTGTTGACCGCATTCTCGATGCCGCTCGCATCGAAGAAGTGGTGGGTGAGTTTGTGACCCTGAAGCGAAGCGGTGGATCCTTTCGGGGGTTGAGTCCGTTTACTCAAGAAAAAACGCCATCGTTTTATGTGGTTCCGTCCAAGGGAATTTTCAAGTGCTTTTCGTCGGGCAAAGGCGGTTCGGTCGTGACGTTCTTGATGGAGCACGAACAGCTGTCGTACCCCGACGCGCTTCGCTGGCTCGCCAAGAAGTACAATGTTGAAATTGAGGAAGAAGAATCGACTCCCGAACAGGACGCGGTGCGCGACCGACGCGAGAGCATGTTTTCGGTCAACGCATTCGCGCTCAAGCAGTTTAGTGAGTGGATGTGGAACGACGACCACGGCCGCGCCGTGGGATTGGCCTACGTTCGCGAGCGCGGATTCACCGACGAGACGATTCAAAAGTTCGAACTCGGCTTTCACCTCGAGGGACGCGACACCTTTGCGAAGGCCGCGCTGAAGGCGGGCTATCAGAGCGAATTTTTGGAGGCTACGGGCTTGTGCATTAAGCGCGAGTCCGGGGACTTGGTCGACCGATTCTGGGGTCGTGCAATGTTTCCGATTCACTCGTTGAGTGGCCGGGTGGTCGGCTTTGGCGGGCGCGTGCTGCGCAGCGACGCCAAAACGGCGAAGTACCTGAACAGCCCTGAGTCTGAGATTTACCACAAGTCCCAGGTGCTTTACGGCCTTTTTCAGGCCAAGCAGGCGATCAGTCGGGCCAATAAGGTCTACCTCGTCGAGGGCTATACCGACGTGATCAGCATGCACCAAGGTGGGGTGCACAACGTGGTTTCGTCGAGCGGAACCGCGCTCACACTAGATCAAATCCGCTTGATTAAGCGCCTCACCGAGCACGTCACTCTGCTGTACGACGGGGATAAGGCGGGAATCCGAGCATCATTTCGCGGAATTGACCTGCTCCTCGAAGAGGGGCTCTATGTGCGCGCGGTGCCCTTGCCGGTCGGTGAGGATCCGGACTCGCTCGCGCGGTCGATGGATTCCGAAGCGCTCAATACCTACCTCACCGAGCACGAGGTCGACTTTATTCAGTTTAAAGTTGAAGCGCTGACCGACGAAGGCCAAGCCCAGGACCCCATTCGCCGCGCTGAAGTGGTTCGGGATGTGGTGCAGTCGGTAGCCAAGATTCCGAATGCGATTTTGCGCGAGGTCTACTTGCGTGACAGCGCCCAGCGTCTGGGAATCGAAGAGCGCAGCCTCTACGCCGAGATGGAGCGCATTCGCGGAGTGGAGCTCAAGAACGCAAGCCAGCGCAGGCCAGACAGGGATCCGTATGAGGATCCGAATCCGCCTGAAATGCAGGTGCAGCGGCCGCAGGCTCCGCGTCCGTTAGCTGTAGAGGAGGCCTTGATCAAGGTTTTGCTACAGCACGGCAGCGAGCGGGTAAAGTGGATGGGCCCGGACGGACTCGAACAGGAAGACGCTGCGGCAGCGCTCATTTTGGATGACGTGAGCGGAGATGAACTGGAGTTTGCGCACGTACCCTACCAGCGGATGTTTGCAGAAATGCTGGCAGTGTGGCATGCTGAAGAACGCATTTTGGGCCCCGAGTACTTCGTGCGCCATGAGGATCCAACGATGGCAGCTACCGCGGCCGAATGCCTGACCGAGCGCCATCAATTGGCGGACTGGTCCCGAAAGAGCATTTACATTGGGGCCGTTGAGGAACAGCTCTCTAGCCACGTACACGAGTGCCTTTTGAGGTTTAAAGAACACCGTTTGGAGGACCGCATCAAAGAATTGGTTGTGGAGTTGGGCGTTTTGACAGATGAGTCCGAGCGACAAGCCAAAATGACCGAGTTTATGAACATTCAAGCGATGCGCAACGCCCTTAGGGCTGAACTTCAGCGCGTGGTATAATCGTTGTGAACGAGTGCACATGAATATTCCAACTCAGCGCCCTTCATGGGGCGTACGATTGATTGCGCGTACTCTGGCTGCCTTTGGTACGGCATGGTTACTACCGGGAGTAGACCTGGACAAATTCACTACGGCTATTTGGCTTTCGGTAGTGCTGGCACTGCTGAATAGCACGATCAAGCCGCTGCTGGTCATCTTTACGATTCCGTTGACGGTCTTCACATTGGGCCTCTTTTTGCTGGTAATCAACGCCGGTGTGGTGCTGCTTGCCAGCGATTGGGTCGACGGATTCACTGTGGGCGGATTTTGGTCGGCCTTGGCGTTCAGCGTCATCTATTCTGCCCTTTCGAGTATGTTCGAGGGCCAGTGGAGGGTCCACGTACAGGGTTCGCGGCGAGGTTAACCTAAAAGTTACCCTTGGCCGGTAACTCCCCCAGCGATGATGTACTTCATGATGTCGCCGGTTTTGCCATTCAAAGGCTCGACATAACTCGACGGTACCACGTACATATCGCCCATAATGGTTAACGCCAGCGGAACATAGACCATCACGTAGCCCTCGGGCGCGTTGCCGAGTTCTTTGAGTGTGTCGTCGGTCACGAATCCAACCTTGCGCACCTCGCTATCAGGTGCCATGCGCACTAAGACGGCGTTTTCGAATCCCTTCTTTTTGCCGGTCAAGCTTTTCATGACGTCTTTGGTCGAGCTGTACACGAGTTTCACGAGCGGAACCTTTTCGAGCAAGCCATCCACCAACTTCACAAGTGGATTTTTAACGGCGAAGTTGCCCAAGAACCCCACGAGGGTCACCCCAACGAGGAGCGTCAGCAGTCCAAGTCCCGGTATGTCAAAGGGAATAAGCGAATCCAGAGTGCTCAATGCCCAATAAAGAACGTAGGCGGTTAGGGCCAACGGCGTGGTATAGAGCAAGCCTTGGATGAAGTAGTTGATGATGCGGTTTTTCATAGGGTGGGGTAATTGGCTTGTGTTTTCTTAGGCAGTCCGGCGACCACGAGGTTGTAGGACTGTCGGATCCAGGAGGTGAGGGTGCGATTGGGGGCGCTACCGTCGAGGCGCACTGCGCTCCAGTGTACGGGGCTCATGTGCGATGCGCGTTCGAGGCATGGGTACTCCGCACGAAGGTCGTCGAGTTCTTCGGGTGGGAACTTAAGGGCCATTCCGACGGGTTCGGGTTCGTCCAGCGGAATAATGGCGAACATCTTGCCGGCCACCTTGAGCACGACATGGTCAGGGCCAAACGGAGTCGTAACCTCAGCGTGGGGTAGTTCGGCGGCGTACGCAAGGGCTTCGTCTCGGTTCACGGTACTAAAGTTCGGTCACCGGATCCCAAAAGTGGCGGGCAAAGTCCTGAATTTGATCTTCTTCGACGCGGATCCCTTCGGATTCGAGTTGCTGCTGCATGGCGGTGAATCCGCCGAAGTGGTGCTTGCCCGTGAGGATTCCGAGGCGGTTAACCACCCGATGGGCGGGAACATCGGGTAGGCTGTGGGCCGCGTTCATAGCGTAGCCGACGGTACGGGCTCCGCCGGCGCTGCCGAGGTAGCGGGCAATGGCTCCGTAGCTGGTGACGCGTCCGGTCGGAATCTGGCGCACGACCGCGTAGACGCGCTGAAAGAAGTCCGATTCCGGCGGAGTCACGCGAAGCGAAACTTTAGGTAGGTGATGGTTTTGCCCTTGTCCATAAAGAGTCGCTCGTAGTAGGTCTGGCAGGCAAATGCGACATGGTCGGGGTAGGGCTCAAGCTGGCGGTAGACGTCGTGGTAGGTTTCAAGTACCTCGTGCCCTTGAAGTTCGAGGATTCCGTGCAGGTATCCGTGCAGAAACTCACTGTCGGTTTTGAGGTGCAGGACTCCGCCCGGCTTGAGCAATCGCTGGTAGCGCGCTAAAAAGTTGGGGTTGACCATGCGGTGCTTGGCGCGCTGGAACTTGATTTGCGGGTCGGGAAAGGTGATCCAGAGCTCGTCAATTTCACCGGGGGCGAAGGCGTGTTCGAGCCATTCGATGCGCGTGCGCAAAAAGCCCACTTGGGCCAGGCCTTCGGCCTGGGCCTCTTTGGCGCCTTTCCAGATCCGGGCCCCTTTGATGTCGATGCCGAGGTAGCTCTTGTCGGGTTCGCGTCGCGCGAGGGCAACGGTGTATTCGCCGCGTCCGCAGCCGAGTTCCACGACGAGGGGACGGTCGGACTTAAAAAAATCGGACTTCCACTGACCGCGCAGGCGGAATGTACCCAAAATCTCTTCTTTGCTCGGTTGGACGACGTGCGGCATTGCGTCCAACTGGGCGAACTTTTCAAGCTTGCCTTTTCCCATGGGTCAAAGGTAGGCCTGTCCCGAGGTCGGCTGTAGGTCTAAGAGGCGTGCTTGAACGCTGCGCTCGCCGCGGTACTCGTTCCACGAAAGCTGAAAGGCCGCGTCGACAAGTCCTTCGGGAACCGCGTCGTCCCCCCATTGAAAGTAGATTCCGCGCAGTGAACGCTGGCGAAAGGGGTCAAAAAGTTCAACCTGAAGGTGTTCACCCTCTGCGCCCACCTTTTTGGTGTAGGCGAGTTCCACGCCGCGCACGCCCCACACGGGGGCCGGATTGCCGACGCCGAAGGGTTCGAGCCGGTCCTGTAGCTGCAGCAAGCGCGGAGTGACTTCGTCGATTCGAAGCACCACGTCCACTGAGATTTGCGGCTGGCGCATGGCTTCGGGCCAGCGGCGGTCCACGGCGGCATTCAGGGCGATTCTGAATTCGTCGAGGTTTTCGGGCATGCACGTCATTCCGGCGGCGGCTTTGTGTCCGCCAAACTGAATCAGGTGGGCGCTGGCATCGTCAAGTGCGGCGTACAAGTCAAGGCCTGGTGCACTGCGGGCGCTGCCCGAAAGCACGCCTTCGTGCTCGGTAAAGGCTACGACGGGGCGGTAGAATCGCTCGGCGACCCGCTGGGCGATGAGTCCCACGATGCCCTTGTGCCAGTCGGGGTGGTAGAGCACCAAGGCGAGGTCGTCGGCCACTTCTTCGGCCATTTCGAGCGCTTCATCGACCATGCGGCGTTCGGTGCTGCGACGGGTCGTGTTGAGGTCGTGCAGGTCCTGACTATACTGTTCAATGGGCCCCATGTCGGTGGCGGTGAGCAGCTGTACGGCACGAAGTCCGTGGTCCATGCGTCCGGCCGCATTGATTTTGGGGGCGACACTGAAGCTGAGGTCTCGGGCACTGACGGGTCCGCGTCGCTCACCAATGAGCGCTTGTAAAGCTGGCCGGGGCTTCGTGTTGATGAGCTCCATGCCCTGTATCAGCCAGCGTCGGTTGAGTCCGACCATCGGAACCATATCTGCTGCAATACTCAGTGCAAGCAAGTCCAAGTGGGCGTCGAGTTCTGAAGCATCCAATCCGGCCGCGTCGTAGGCACTGCGCCACAGCATAAATCCCACACCGCATCCAGAAAGGTAGGTGTGTCCAAAGTTGCAGTCGCTTCGGAGGGGGTCGAGTACCGCCAGTGCGTTGGGCAATCGGTCCTCGGGCTGGTGGTGGTCTGCCACAATTACGTCCAGGCCTTGGGCCACGGCGTAGTCGATTTCGTCAAAGGCCTTGACTCCGCAGTCAAGGGCGATAAGTACTTTGGCTCCGAGTTCTACGGCCCGGTCGATGCCTGCTTTAGATAGCCCGTAGCCTTCGCGGTAGCGGTCGGGGATATAGGCCTCGCTGCGCCATCCGCCGGCTCTGAGCGCAAGCGTGCCGACCGAAACAGCGGTGGTTCCGTCGACGTCGTAGTCACCAAACAAAAAAATGAGCTCGCCTTGGGCTCGCGCCACAGCCAGGCGTTCGGACGCCTCGGCCATGCCCGCCATGTCCAGGGGGTTGACTTCGTCGGGATCGGTTCCTTGAATCCAGTCGCGGACCTCATCGAGGTTGTGGAATCCGCGTAGGGCGAGCAGTTCCGCCATAGGCCGATCGACCTGACGCTCGAGCGCGGCCACGTCAGTGGGGTCTGATTTGGGAGGAAGCGTCCACCACTTTCGGCGCGGAGTACTCATAGATCCTCGCGGCGCTGTGCCTGATAGATGGCAGCTTGGTGCTGAACCGAATAGCGATGGACCAACTCAAAAAAGGCTTTGACGTACTTGGGGTCGAGCCCAACACCTGCGGCCTGGGATTCGCGCTGCTCGAGCATGTCGAGCCACCGGTCCATTTGAAATACACTGGCTCCGAGTTCAAGCTTGCGATGGGCCAGGCGCTCCACAATCTCTTGTCGGTGCTGGATGAGGTCTACGAGTTGGGCGTCGATGCGGTCAAGGGACTCACGGTCGGAACTCAAACCGGCGGTCACCGCTGAAGGGTCCGCTTTTTCGAGGTAGTTGGCCAATCGGTCGAGTAGGGCCGCAAAGCGAGCGGGGGTCAGTTGCTGTGCTGCATCGCTCAGCGCTTCGTCAGGCTGTGGATGAATTTCAATCATTAATCCGTCCAGGGCGAGGTCCATCGCGATTTGTGAAACAGACTCCACAAGGTCGCGCTGGCCGGCGATGTGGCTCGGGTCGCAAAAAATAGGTAAATCCGGAACCTGCCGGCGAAGTTCAAAGGTGAGTTCCCAGCGCGGGTCGTTTCGGTAGGGCTCGGGGTGCGTCGCAAAAAATCCGCGGTGTACGGCAGCGAGGTCGGTCAATCCCATTTTGTCAAGTCGCTCGAGCGCGCCCAACCACAAGCCTACGTCGGCGTGAATGGGGTTTTTGACGAGTACCGGAATCTGGCTTCCCTTGAGCGCCTCAGCGATCTCTTGGACGTAAAATGGGTTGACGGTGGTACGCGCTCCGACCCAGACGGCATCGGCTTTGGCGGCCAAGGCCCGCTCTACGTGCTGGGGGTTGCCCACCTCAACGACAAACGGAAGCCCTACCTCGGTGCGCATAACCTGCAGCCATTCCAAAGCGTTGTAGCCAGCTCCTTCGAATGCACCTGGTCGGGTTCGCGGCTTCCACACTCCGGCGCGAAAGAGCTGGGTTCGCCCGTCGGCCTTGAGTGCGCGGGCAGTCTCAAGAACCTGGTCAAGGGACTCCGCCGAGCACGGACCCGCAATCACCCAGGGTTGACCGGGTTCGGGGCTCCAGTGGCCAAAGGGTCGGTGTCGGCGGGCAGCAGCGCTCATTCTTCGTCAGTTTTACCGGGGGATTTGGCCCCCTCAACTACAACCACGAGTTCGCCCCGTGGTTCGACCTCGGCAAAGTATGAGGCGAGCTCTGCAGCGGTTCCGCGGTGGTAGGTTTCGTGCAACTTGCTGAGTTCCCGAACGACACACATTCCTCGGTCCGGGCCAAGCCATTCGGCCACTTCGCCTAAAAGTTTGCGCAGTCGGTGCGGCGATTCATAGGCGACGATGGTGCGCGCCTCGCTGCGCCAGCTTTGGATTCGCGTTTGGCGACCTTTTTTTTGCGGAACAAAGCCCTCAAACACAAATCGATCGCACGGAAACCCGCTCGCCACAAGTGCCGGAATAAGTGCAGTGGGCCCTGGAAGCGCTTCAACCACAACCCCGGCCTGAATGCACGCGCGAACGAGTAAAAATCCAGGGTCGCTGATTCCTGGAGTTCCGGCGTCACTCGCTAGGGCCACGTGTCCAGAGCTGTCGGCAATCATGCGCACAATGCCATCGGCTTGCGCGTGCTCGTTGTGCATGTGGTAGGCGCGAAGCTTTGCTTCTAAACCCAACAATTTCAATAGTTTACCCGTCGTTCGGGTGTCTTCGGCGAGGACGACGTCGGCCTCAACCAGTGCGATTTTTGCACGGTCGGTGATGTCACCGAGGTTTCCGATTGGGGTCGGAACCAGCACAAGTTTGCCCATCTATTCGAAGCGGGCGTAGACCAGGTGCATAAAGCGCTCTGCCACGTCGGGGCACTTGCTCCAGTCGTACTCGGGCTGTACGGCTTCGCGGATGAAGGTTTCGCATTCAGCCTTGGACTCGAGCGTGGCCAAGTACGCAACCACGCGCTGGTAGTCGTGGTCGTCCCCGCCAAAAAGACTCTTTACAAAAGCGAGGCGGTCGTTGAGACCGGCATTGAGGTTGGCGTAGCGGGCGTTTACGGACTTGGCTTGGTTGGCAAGGTTAGCTGAGATTGGCTCGTTGGCTACTGACTCGTTGGCGAGGTTAGCTGAGATTGGCTTGTTGTCTGGGTTCGCAAGGTTGGCTGAGATTGGCTCGTTGGCTACTGGCTCGTTGGCGAGGCTGGCTGAGATTGGCTCGTTGGCCGCTGGTTCGCTGGATGCTAGTTGCTGGCCGCTAGCTACTGGCTGCTGGTTGCTGGTTACTGGCGTAATGGCGTCAATTTGCGCAGAAACGGCCGCAGAAATTTGCTGGGCCGCGGCGGCTTGGGCGGCAGCTGTTTGCGCTTCGAGCTGGGCTTGTGCAGCGGCGTGGGCGGCGGCTAACTGGGCTTGAGCCTCTTGATGGGCCGCGGCGACTGAGGCTTCAATTTTGGCTTGGTGAGCCTTGATGAGGAGGGATTCGAGGTGGCGCAGTTCCGCATCAGAAGGAATGCATGAATGAAGCGAGGTTTCGAGGCCAGAAAGGGCAGAAGAAAGGGCGGTGCTCATGATTGAAAGCCGTAGTTTAGCGGAAGTGGAAAAGTACGAAATGTTCCAAGAGCACACGCCCCGTTCGGGACACATTGAAGTGATCGCGGGCTCGATGTTTTCGGGCAAGACCGAGGAGTTGATTCGGCGGCTGAAGCGCGCCCAAATCGCACAACTTAAGGTGATGGTTTTCAAACCGCTAACCGACAATCGCTATGCCGACAACGCGGTGGTCACGCACGATGAGGGCCGCATGGACGCCCGTCCGGTGGCTGCGGCGTACGAAATTTTGGCGCTCGCTGAGGGTGCCGATGTGGTCGGATTGGATGAAGCTCAGTTCTTTGACGACGGAATCGTTGCTGTGGCCAATACGCTCGCGGACCGCGGAACTCGTGTGGTAGCGGCGGGACTGGACATGGACTTCAACGGGGTTCCGTTTGGACCCATGCCCCATTTGATGGCTGTGGCCGAATTTGTGACTAAGGTTCATGCGATTTGCGTCCGAAGCGGAGAGCTGGCTAACTATTCGCACCGCTTGACAGCGGACGATAACCAGGTGATGCTTGGCGATCGACGCACCTACGAACCCCTTTCGCGTTCCGAATTTGTGCGAGAGCGAAGCAAGAACGAATAACACAATGACCGCTCCGCGCTGGACACTACCTCAGGTTGCAGCCCTCATAGGGGCGGATCCTGCCGTGGCCATGCCAAACCTCGAGCTGAGCCGTATGGCGACAGATTCACGGACGACCCAAACTGAACCAGCCCTTTTTTGGGCGCTCTCGACCCCGTCTGGCGACGGCCACCGCCACTTGGCTGAGGCCAAAGAGCGCGGATGTGTGGCGGCAGTAGTTACCGCGGAGGGTTGGGCAAACGCTAAGATCACGGGCCTGGTTCCGTTGGTGGTTGACGATGTATGGGCCGCCCTCTATCGGCTGGCGGCGGCGCACCGAGCTGCCTACCGAGGGCCGGTGGTGGCGATCACAGGTTCGAACGGCAAAACCAGTGTCAAAGAACAACTAGCCCACCTCCTCGGCGACCCTACGGTGGCGCGCAGTCCGCGTAGCTACAATTCCAAGCTGGGCGTGCCTTTGTCGGTTCTTCAGTTCCCCCTCGATGCCTCGCTCTGGGTGGTCGAGGTCGGAATTTCTGAGGCCGGAGACATGGCGCGATTCACCTCGTGGTTGAATCCTACCCATGGAATCTTCACAGGCCTTGGCGATGCCCACGACGCGGGGTTTTCGAGCCGCGAAGCCAAGTTGGCCGATAAGATGTCGCTCTTTCTTGGGGTAAAGCAGCTTCTTGTAGCGGATGGCTCGCTGGCTGCTGGCTCACTGGCTGGTGGCTCGTTGGCTGCTGGCTCGTTGGCTGCTGGCTCGTTGGCGACCGGCCAACGAGATGGAGGCCAGGGGAATAATGACCAGATTATCAAATTGACCAATGACGTCCTGCGCACCGAAGGCAGCTTTTGGTTGGGGCCGGATGGGCAGCGCTTTGCGGTTCCGATGGAGTCTGAGGCCGAGCGTTCAAACGCGGCGCTCGCGCTGGCGGCCACCTACGCCCTGGGCCGCACCCCGCACGACTTTGACAGCCGCCCGCGCGGACCGCTGCGGCTTGAACGGCGCGCCGCCCGCTGGGGCGGCGGCGCGCTGCTCGTCGACCGCTACGCGCTCGACGAAGCCTCGGCCTCTGAAGCCCTCGAAATCTTGGCCCAGGAACCCGCGTCCCCCAAGACGGCGATCATCTTTGACAAGGATTCCGCACGGTGGATGACAGCCCTTCAACGATGGGCCACAAAGTTTCCGAGCATTGAACTGAGGGTGTGTGCGCCCCAAGATTCCGCCCCGGGAATCGGCGAAGGGGGAGCCGTACTGCTCAAAGGACACGGAGTTGAGGCGGCCCTTGAGGCCCGCTTGGCGCGCCAGCACGACAGTGTGGTGGAACTTGACGTGGACGCGATGGAGGCCAACTTGCGCCACTACCGCGCGATGCTTCCCCAGGAAACCAGAATTATGGCCATGCTCAAGGCGAATGCGTACGGGCTTGGGGCGGTTCCGGTGGCTCGAGCTCTGGAGCGCCACCGCCTGGACTACCTCGGCGTGGCCTACCCTGAAGAGGGCCGTGAACTGCGCGAGGCGGGGATACGTACCCCCATCATGGTGCTCAACCCGGGGGAACCCTCGTTTGACCTGATGCTGCGCTACCGCCTTGAACCTGAAATCTTTAGTTGGGAACGCTTGCGGGCCTTTGGCGATGCCTATGCGCGCCACCCCGACGCGTTGGGTGAGGTGCTCGTGCACATCAAGGTGGACACGGGAATGCACCGTTTAGGATTTGAACCGAACGAAGGCCGCGCGGTGGCTGACGCCGTCCGCGCGCTCCCCGGCGTCCGCGTCGCTTCGGTGCTGAGCCACTTCGCCGCGGCTGAAGATGCGGCCAAGGATGCGTTCTCACGCCAGCAGTGGGCTGAATTCACGCGCTTTGCCGACGCGCTCGAGGCCGGTCTCGGTATGACGGTTTGGCGCCACATGGCCAATACGGCTGCGGTCGCACGCCATCCGTGGGCTGCAGGTGACATGGTTCGGCTCGGAATCGGCTTGATGGGGGCCTCACTGGACCCGGCGGACGCTTCGGCGCTGCAGCCCGTGGTGCACGTCACGACGACGGTGAGCCAGATTCGCCGCGTTCCGGCGGGCGAAGGAGTGTCCTACGGGGCCACTGATGCGTCGGACCGGGACCGACTGATTGCGACGCTTCCGATTGGGTATGCCGACGGAATTCCGCGCGCCCTGAGCAACGGACGCGGCCAAGCGTTTGCCCATGGAAAGTACATGCCCATCGTGGGCCGCGTGTGCATGGACATGCTCATGGTCGACGCCACCGGGGTGTCGCTCAAGGTGGGCGACCGCGTAGAGCTTATGGGCCGTCATGTGCGCCTTGAAGACGTGGCTTCAGCCTGCGGAACCATTAGCTATGAGGTACTTACCGGGCTGTCTCCGCGCCTTCCGCGCTTGGCGGCAAACGGACTTTAGGCTACCTTTCGGTCGGTGGAGCGTCAAATTATCTCCTATTTTGTTCGGGCGGCAGCCATTTTGATGCCGTGGTGGGACCTCGGGACGGGCGTGGCGCTCGCCGCAGCGGCGGTGCTGTCATTGGTCGCAGCACGCGGCCGATGGAAGCCCCTGCCGGTTGATGTCGCTCTGTGGTCCGGCTTTGCCGCGTTGGCCGCGAGTGCGCTGTGGACGTCGGCTCCGTCACTTGAAACGATGCTGCGGTGGATGCCGATGCTGTGGGTTCCACTCGCGCTGCGCCGCCAGCATCGGGCATGGAACGAGGGTTTGATCGCGGGCGGAATCGTGCTATCGTTTGGCCTCTTGGGCCACGGCGCCTACCTCGCCTTCGCTGCGCAAAGCCTCGAACCGCTGTTTTACCGAGACTTTGCGGAGTTTGCGCACCAGCACAGCTACCTCACGCTGTATTTAGGCCTTGCAGGGGCATCGGTGGCTACGGACTTGAGGTTTCGCGGCGCCATTCGCCCACTTCTTTTGGGTGTGTTTGCCCTGGTCGCGGTCCTCGCCGGAAGCCGCATGGCGCTTGCCGCCGTCGTCCTCGGCGGATTGTGGTGGTTTTCGGGTCGGACCGCTCCACGGCGGTGGATGCCCTGGGCCCTGGGCCTTGGTATGGCGCTTATTCTTGCGGTCGCACTTGTTCCGTCAGAGCGAAGCCTTGGCAAGCTCACTAAGGCCGACCCCTACTGGGCCACTGGATCAGTGGATACTCGTGTCGTGCAGGCGAAGGCGGCCTGGCAGGTCATACAGGGTGACATGTGGCGTGGTGTAGGCGTGGACCAGGTACAGCCTGAGCTTATGAAGGTCTACTCAGACTGGAACTACCGCTTTGGACTCAAGCGCCAACTCAACGTGCACAATCAAGTGCTGCAGCTTTGGGCTGGCATTGGTCTCTTCGGAATCGCCATTTGGGCCCTGGGTATGTTCTACTGCGGTCTGCGGTCCAATTGGACTCGGGGCGGTCAAGCATTGGCGCTGACCCTTGTACTCATTCTGCTCACGGAATCTATGCTTGAACGAGCTATGGGCGTCGTACTTGTCGCTACGGCGATCTACCACAGCTTGCCGCGTCGGTTGGACGGAACCTGGCGCTAGCCTACCACGTGCTGCGGTCGAGTAGGATCCGCAAGGTTGCGCGCAAGCCAGAGAGTGTTGGTTCGGCCTCACCTGTGTATATCAGCCCGATGAGTTTGGGGTTTTGGGCGGCGAGCCATTCGTCCGGAAGCGTACCGCGCTCCATTCGCCAGGCTTCGCGGAGTAAACGTTTCACACGGTTGCGCACCACAGCGTGCTTGAATTGCTTTTTTGGGGCCGCCACAAGTACTTGAACGCCCCGCACGAGGGGTTCAGGTGCAGGACGCCACACGAGGCGCAATCCAGATTCCGACACGCTGCGCGAGGTGCGGCTAAATAAAAGACCTATAGAGGTTCGCGACTTCAAGCGCTCCTCGAGGGGGAAGCGCAGGTCGGCCATTACTTACCCTTATTGACTTCGTCGACGTAGGCTTCGAGCGCCTGCGCCATCGACGCGAATTTGGGCGAAGGCACGGGCACATCAATGATGAGGTTGTGTTCCTTGGCAGCTTGGTGCGTAGTGCTTCCGAAGGCGGCAATCCGCGTGGTGTCCTGAACAAAGTCCGGAAAGTTTTTGAACAATGACTTGATGCCTTCGGGGCTGAAAAATACAAGCATGTCGTACTTCACATCGCTTAGGTCGCTCAAGTTGGCCGCGAGTGTTTGGTACATCACGGCGCGGGTCCATTTGATGTTGGCGGCAGCCAAGGCCGCGGGAACATCAGGGTTAAGGACGTCCGAGGTCGGCATCAAAAAGTGCTCGCCACGCTGTTTTTTAAGCGTAGGAACGAGGTCAGCTATATTTGATTTTGCTGGATAAATTTTGCGCTTTCGGTACGGGACAAACTTTTGGAGGTAGAATGCCACAGCTTCAGAGGTACAGAAGTACTTCCAGTCCGGGTTAATGGCAACTCGCATCTCTTCACACATGCGAAAGAAATGGTCAATCGCGTTCCGGCTTGAGAAAATGAAGGACTTGAATTCACCAAGTGCAATCTTGTCTTTGCGAAACTCTGCAGCATTCACACCTACGACCTCAATAAAGGGTCGAAAGTCTATTTTGAGCTTGTGCTTTTCAGCAAGTACGAGGTACGGGCTATTTCCCGCTTGGGACTCCGGTTGGGAGACCAAGATGCTCTTTACTTTGCGTTTGCGCTCAGGTAATTGTGAATCCATAACCACGGTATCGCTTCCAGCGTGCAAAGGTAGGCAATTCTGAAGTACAAAGGCCCGGGTCCGCGGTTTATATAAATGATTGCGGCGCGCAACACGGAGGTAACATAGAGCACGCCAAATGCTGATACTAAGATTATTAGGCTGAGTTGGGGCTGAGGGCCACTACCCGTAAGGCGCCACCAGGCATAGGGGACTACCAGTAGAACTAAGAAGGGCATAAGCATACTCCGAAACTGATGGTATGCTTGGTGAATGCGCACCGAGTTCCATATGCTTCCGGCGATGGCGTGTAGGATCCATGGGGCGAGCAGTACGAGTCCCGAATACGCGGGTTGAAGTCCTGCTCCGGCGTAGAGAATTCCGACCGCAGCGAGCGACGTGCCGATACTCACCCATGGACCGAGTGCCGCGGGTAAACCGTCGGACCATAGCTGAATACCCAACCGACTCAGCCGGCGACGTCCTTGCGCATTGGGAGACCAAAGCACGGCAAAAAGCGCGAGGCCAGCTACGGCGATGGCATACCACCACCACGGAAGAAATTCAATGGGTTCACCGTGCACAGTGCGAAGGTAGTTCGGTCAGGGGTGGCAAAAAAAAGCCCGGCCTTTGGGCCGGGCTCGCTCTCGATTCTCGATAATTATTTTGCGAGTACCGTCACAGTATTCGCTGATACTTCGACCACGCCACCTTCAATTTCAACGTATTCGGTGCCTTTGGCTCCATCAATTTTCACGCGACCTGCGGCCAATGAGGCCATAATGGGTGCGTGGTTCGTCAAAATTTGAAACAAACCTTCGGTTCCCGGGAGTTGAACGGCTGTAGCCGTGCCCGAAAAAAGCTTGCGCTCAGGTGAAATGATGTCGACCGTCAGTGCCATTGGTGCCGTGAATTACGCTTCCGCAAGCATTTTCTCTCCGGCGGCAATGGCCTCTTCAATCGAACCCTTGAGGTTGAATGCTGCCTCGGGGTACTTGTCAAGTTCACCGTCCATGATCATCGTAAAGCCCTTAATGGTCTCTTTGATGTCTACGAATACGCCTGGGATGCCCGTAAACTGTTCGGCAACGTGGAATGGCTGTGACAAGAAACGCTGTACGCGACGTGCACGGTGTACCACCATTTTATCGTCTTCAGACAGCTCTTCCATACCCAAGATGGCGATGATGTCCTGAAGCTCTTTGTAGCGCTGAAGGAGCTCCTTAACACGCTGGGCGCATCCGTAGTGCTCGGCACCAACTACCTCTGGGGTTAGAATGCGCGATGTTGAGTCAAGTGGGTCAACGGCTGGGTAGATACCTAGTTCCGCGATCTTACGAGATAGTACGGTGGTTGCGTCCAAGTGGGCGAACGTCGTTGCAGGAGCGGGGTCAGTCAAGTCATCAGCAGGTACATATACCGCCTGAACCGAGGTGATTGACCCTGACTTGGTCGAGGTGATGCGCTCTTGCATGGTACCCATCTCTGTAGCGAGCGTAGGCTGGTAGCCTACGGCTGATGGCATACGACCGAGAAGGGCCGACACCTCAGAACCTGCTTGGGTAAATCGGAAGATGTTGTCGACGAAGAAGAGGATGTCCTTTCCTTGGCCGCTGCCTTCGCCGTCGCGGTAGTATTCGGCAAGCGTCAATCCTGAAAGGGCTACGCGGGCACGTGCACCTGGAGGCTCGTTCATCTGGCCAAACACGAAGGTTGCCTTAGATTCCTTGAGCTCTTCCATGTTCACCTTGCTGAGGTCCCATGATCCGCTCTCCATAGAGTGGATGAAGTCCTCACCGTAGCGGATGATGCCCGCCTCGATCATCTCACGAAGAAGGTCGTTTCCTTCGCGGGTGCGCTCACCCACTCCGGCAAATACCGAGAGGCCTCCGTGGCCCTTGGCGATGTTGTTAATGAGCTCTTGGATCAGTACTGTTTTACCGACGCCGGCACCACCGAACAAACCAATTTTACCACCCTTTGCGTAGGGTTCGATAAGGTCAATCACCTTGATGCCCGTCAACAGAATTTCGGTTGCGGTAGAAAGGTCTTCAAATTTTGGAGCCGCACGGTGGATCGAGAGACCGCCATTCGCCATGTCCATTGCGCCGAGGCCGTCGATGTCAGCACCAACTACGTTGAATACGCGTCCGCGGATTTGGTCGCCGGTTGGCATTGCGATCGATTTGCCAAGCGCAACCACTTCTTGGCCACGGGTAAAGCCGTCAGTTGAGTCCATTGATACGGCACGCACGGTGTCTTCACCAATGTGCTGTTGGGTTTCAAGGATGACCTGCTGGCCGTTGGGGCGCGTCACCATTAACGCGTCGTAGATTTTGGGAAGGGCCTGTGCGTCTTCGAAGTAGACGTCTACTACCGGGCCAATGACCTGGGCAATTTTTCCTTTTGCGTTCGCCATGGTTGTGCGGAATGGAGTGATTCTGAATTCGGGTGCAAAGGTACGACCTAGACTGCTTGCTTCCCTAGGGCCCTAAAGCAATAAAAATGAAAAAGTGCGGTAAATGGCCAAAGAATAATGTTTAGCCCGACCAGGGCTCCGCTCAAACCAGAGAACAGCACCCAAAGCAGTAGCGCGGGGAACAGCGCCGCAAAGTGCGGACGCGTCATTTGAACGGACCAGCGCAAGGCACCTGCGACATTCATGTTGTGGTAAACTAACGCAAAGGGCGCCATCCAAACTAATGCGACAAGTCCCAGCGTGAGGAGCACCAGAGCGGCCAAGCCAAAGGCTGAGGCCGACCAGTTGATTTCTTGAAGCATGGCCTGCGAAAAAGCGGCTGGGTCTGATTCGTGAGTTTGCGCAAGAATCATCAATTCGTCGCCGTAGAGGGCAGAAAGTGAGATTCCGAGTAGCGTTGAAATAAAGAGGAATAGGATGAACATCATTCCGCCAAGTGCGGCAGTGCGCGGCCACGCTGAGAGTGCCAGGCGTAGGGCTTGGGTGAAGCGAAGTCCGGGTTCGGCTTCGGCAAGCGTCCCAAGGCCGACGTACAGCATCGGAAGCACAAACAGCCCCGCAATAGTTGAGAGGATCGGGTGAATGAGTCCGAGAAGGTTGAGGGCCAGCGCAATGGCTCCGGTGGCCGCGAAGGGGTAGGGGTTTCGGCGAAAGGCAGCCGCCGCGAGGCTGAGGGCGTGGAGCGTCATAGCGCGAAGTTCGGAAATATCTTTGCCCCTGACCTTCAGGACGTGCAGATTTACCACCAGCTTTCGGATTTTGTTGCGAGCGGCCCCACTGTGGTCACGCTCGGAACCTTTGACGGCGTCCACCTTGGGCACCAAAAACTGGTGGCGCGGGCCGTGGCCAAGGCGCGCGAATTGGGCGGAACCGCAGTGTTGCTGACCTTGGAACCCCATCCGCGCAAGCTGATTCATCCGGATTTTGTGCTGTCGCGCTTGACGCTGCCTTCGGAGCGGGCCGAGTTGCTGGCAACCGCAGGCTTGGACGCCCTGGTGGAGCACCCGTTCACCACCGAGTTTGCGCAGACGTCTTCATTGGATTTTGTGCGCCGCGACCTGGTCGGCCACCTCGGCATGCGCCACCTCATCGTCGGTTACGACCACCGATTTGGCCGCAACCGCGAGGGCGATTTTGCTCAGCTCCAGGAGTATTCACACGTTTTTGATTTTGGACTCGAGCAGATCGAGGCCGTTTCGGCCGGTGAGCAAGTGCTGTCGTCCACCAAAATTCGCTCGGCGGTGGCCGAGGGCCGTGTGAGCGAAGCCGCGTTGGCTTTGGGTCGCCCGCATTTTGTGCGCGGTGAAGTGGTTTCGGGGCGCGGAATCGGCCGTGGCCTGGGCTACCGCACCGCCAATGTGGGCGGAATCCACCCCGACAAGGCCATGCCTTCGTTTGGGGTGTATGCCGTGGAGCTTGATTTCTGCGACGCCGAGGGCCCTCGCGGCCTCGCCGGCGTAGCCAACTACGGAGTGCGTCCCAGCTTTGGTTCCGGTTCAGAACCCGTTCTCGAGGTGCATTTGCTCGACGTCGAAGCCCAGGGGTACGGGCGCCCGGTGGAGGTGAGGTTTATCGACTTCATTCGTGCGGAACAAACGTTTGAAACGCCTGAAGCACTTAAAGCGCAGATTGCACGGGATGTGGAGCGGGCGCGAGCGACGCTTGCGGCCCGTATCTAGTTGCTGGTTCCTTGCCACTCTCGGTGTGCCAAATCATAAAGGATAGGGGATTCTCGAAGCTTTTGTACGGCTTTTTGAGGTAGAATTCGAATAATCTCGACGGCCTTTTGCGAGTGCGAATAATAGATCCAATGTTGGCCGATCGCAAATCGTCGAACCTTCGGTACAAAGGCGATTCCGATTTCAGGATGCTTTGAAATGATGGTGAAGCAACGTTGAAGGTCGTCAAGGTAACGGACCAATGAAAGCGTTCCAAATGTTTGAAGCGTGTAATCTGTAATTCCATCAAGGTCCGAGAGCGCAGCGCCACGGAACTTGATGGACCGATTCGTCATTCGACGAGGTAGCGATTTTTAAAGTACGTCATCGCCTCGTCGACCGAACCTAACGAAATCAACGGAGTCTTCTCACCCACTTTGAGGGCTTGGATCACTTCAGAGTGTTCGTCGCTTGGGTGCGTGGTCAACGTGGGAGAATTCATATGCTGAATGTACAAAAATGCTGCGAAAGAGCAATTGATGATAGGGCGCGCGACGCGGTACCAGCTAACCCTTACTTATTTCTTGTTGCCGCCGCTCGGACACCAGGTACAAGAAACAAGTAACTGATGTCAGAGCCAACGAGCCAATCTAAGCGAACCTTGCGAACGAACGAACGGGCGCGCAGCGCGCTTACCGCCGCTTTTTCTTCGCCGAGGTCGTGTTCGGGCCTTTGCGGTGGCCTTTGCCGCCGCCTTTGCCTGAGGGCTTGCCGGAATTGCTCGAGCGTCCGCCGAACCCGGCGTTGCCGGACGAGCTTCCTCCGGAGCGGCGGGGACTTCCCCAGCGGCTGCCGGCCTCGGCGGGTCGGGTTTCGTCAAACTGGCCACGCGTAGGGGTTGAAGATCGGCCCGAGGGGCGCTCGCTGAAGCGGCCACCGGAGGTTCCGCCCGAATCGCGCGAAGACGCCACGCCAAAGTCAATTGTCTTGCGCACGACGTCGACATCCTTGACCACTATGCGCAGTGGGTCGCCAAGGCGAAACTCCTTGCCCCAGCGCTCGCCCACCAAGCAATGGCGCTCAGAATCCACACTGTAGTAGTCGTCGCGGAACTCGCGCAGGCGCACCAGGCCCTCGCAGGCGGTTTCGGGAACCTCCACAAACACGCCCCAGTCGGTGACGCCCGAGATGATTCCGTCGAATTGCTCGCCCACAAACTGCTCCATGTAGACGGCCTGCATGTACTTGATTGACGAGCGTTCGGCGTCGGCGGCGTTTTGCTCGCGCTGCGA
>ENA-OUVC01000098-OUVC01000098.1-marine-metagenome-genome-assembly--contig:-NODE-98-length-60393-cov-3.937231_pt1 | contig 60393 bp, 49 predicted proteins | sample MGYA00248622_ERZ508571 | MGnify/ENA primary metagenome ERZ508571 (study PRJEB26236, sample SAMN06267175) | marine metagenome | isolation source: Columbia River Estuary | place: USA:Columbia River Estuary... | reverse complement strand
AGAAGAGTTTGTTCTAAAATAATCATTAGTTCCATCCATTGATAGCGAGTTCGATGCTGCGTGGAATACCGCTTCGAAAATTGAAGATGACATGGTACCCATTTCATTAGTTGCTTGACCACTTACAGGTGGTGAGGAAAAATCATAGGCTGCTACTAAAGATGATTTTGCACTGCCTTGAAAAACAGGTAAAGCAATTTGTCCCCGCAATAAAAAGGATGAAAACAATGTGAGAATGAAAAATATTATCTTCATTAGTTGCTCATTTCTCCTGAAAGCACAAATACATTGGTAGTCACAGATACTATAGAAACCATAGAATATTGTCCAGCGGTTTTGGTAAGGCTACTCCGATTTTTTAGGGTTGTTCCTGAGCTTGCAAAAGTCACTTGTCCCGTTCCGTATTGAATTACGGTACAATTAAATCCAATAGGTAGTCCAGATGGTATGGTTAACGTCGTTGCTGAGCTTGAATCAAACCTTAAAAAATGCCCATTATCAGAGGCACTTAATGTATATGATGCATTTTTTACAGTAACCTCTGCAGAAAAACCAGAAATTTTTGAGGTAGCCGAGTCGCCTCCTGTTATGGAGCCGGATAATGATATATCTGTAGCTTGAAAATCTCCACTTGCGTCTCTAGCGACAATGGCAGATGCGGTGTTATTACTGGTTGCTGTAGTTGCAGAATTGGCTACCTTACCAGAAGTCGTAATCGTTGCTAACTTTGTATCTACAATGGCCGCCAATGTACTGATATCTGAATTTAGAATGGTACCATCTAGAATTTTTGACGTAGTCACAGAGTTATCGGATAGTGAATTACCGCTAATATCTGTAAGCGATGATCCATTTCCTACGAATGAATTTGCAATTAAAGCACCATTTATTGTTAGAGAACCGCCATAATTTGAGGTAACTACAGAACTTTCAATAGAAAAAACACCTTCATTTAATGAAAGCCCTGTCCCCGCAGAATAGGTTGTATCTGTATCTACCCCAGGAATACCCAAGCCCGTGATGTCCGACTTCGTCAAACTTAACTTGCTGAACGGTATCGCTGCCGAGGAACTGATGTCTGAACTAGTAATCGTCCCATCCGCAATCTTTGAACTTGTTACTGCATCATCAGCTATGGATAAGTCAATATCCCCTTCAACAAATAATTTAATCCAACTTGAACCAGACCAATAGTAGAAGCCTGGCCTTACTGAGTTATTTTGTGAGCCAGAAACACTTGTGTTGTATACTAATAATCCTACTGCAGGGTTAGTTATTGTAGTAACATCCAAATTATTAAAAAAGGGATACACGAGAAATCAATAACCCTTTTTGATCAGAAAAAATCTCTAAAGCTGCAGATTCATGTGGTTGATCAGTTCCAATACCTATTTGGGCAAAAATGGGTACGTGGGACAATACTATTAAAATAATAAAGCAACCAAGGAATCTCCTAAGTTTATTTAAATCAAAATTATTCAAAAAATAAGTATTAGTATTTGTGGTACTGTATTATCTACAAAAATACACTATTACTTTAAAAAAATCCGCCTATGACCATGTAACTAGGAGTTCAACGAGAAATCCGCTCATAACCCATCCAGCTGAGAAAGAGCATGCTAAACGCGTACATAAAATCCTCTAAAGGGATGGTGCCCAAACGCAGGGACATGTTTTGCGCGTTATTGTACCAAACCACGGGCTGCTCAAGTCCTGAACCCGTTAAAATTCCGTTGATCGCGATAAATGGGATCATGATGATCAAAAATGAAGGCAGGAATTGAAACAGGGCCTTGGGGTGAAAAATATAGCCTAAAATAAAAATCACTAGAAAAAATGCAGCATTTACGGTGGTGTACCAACGGGGGGCAAATGCGATGATTTGGACCACAGCCCATAGAATCATCAACAAATAGATCATCTGAGTGATTTTTTTAGGAAATTGCCATCGATCACCGTAATACTTGACCCCTAAAAAATGGATAAATAAGCTGGAATAAGGGATACAGAAGAAAAACAACCACTCCTCCAACGGCATACCCCAAAATCTGGGACCTAGTAAGTACTGGTCGTTAAAACCCCAAACTCCGTGTTGCGTAAATACGGCATCCCACACCAAAAAAACAACGGCAGAAATCGCAATCCCACCCCAATAGGCTTTCCAATGCCGAGCCAGTCCAGATTTTGGGTGAAAGCTGGCAACAATCGGGAAAAGTATACTCCCTATATTGAGCAATAGGTAGAGCTTGGACAATTATTGGTTTTTTAAGTATTTTAAGGGGAAAAGCAGCATACCATAGCATTCGCCGTGGTCTTTACCCAGATGCTTGTGGTGCATTTTATGGGCGCGTCTCAACGCTTTGGCGTATCGGGAATTGGCATTGCGAAACCACTTGAGGCGTTGGTGTATGAACACATCGTGCACCAAGAAGTAAGTCAGCCCATAGGCCAATATACCCAAACCTACAGCTAGGCCGTAATCAAAAATCTGATAACTCCACAACATAAAATTCCCGATGCTCACCGCTGCGTAAAAGATAAAAAAAGCGTCGTTGCGCTCAAAAACACTGTCGTGATCTCTTTTGTGGTGGTCCGCATGTAGGTACCACAAAAACCCGTGCATCACATATTTGTGGGTGGCCCAGGCCATACCCTCCATACCTGCAAAAACCCCAATAAATATCAGAATGTTGACCAGAATTTCCATCAGAGTAAATTTAATTGATAACGCACAAAAGACCTGAATAAAAGGTCCATTTTTTTCACATTATGTACCCGAATACGCTTCTTTTTAATCTGGGCAGCTGGGGTATTTTTGATGCTTTTTAGCAGCTGTCTGTAATATCTATAAGCTACCAAAACACCAAAACGAGCCTCAACCGGCAGGTCTTTGATCCCTTGGTAACTCTCCGCAAAGTCTTGTTCAATCTCATCGATTAATTCCTGTTTGCTAGCTTCATCGAGTTGTGCTAGGTTGGTATTGGGGAAATAGGAACGGCCTAAATGCTCTTGATCGTCCTTGAGGTCTCTTAAAAAGTTTACTTTTTGAAACGCAGAACCCAATTTCATGGCCGCTGGTTTTAGTTGATCAAACTGATTAAAGTCTCCCTGTACAAATACACACAAACACATCAATCCCACTACATCGGCTGAGCCATAAATGTATTGTTCGTAGGCTTCTTTGGAGGTGTAGTCTTTGATGTCTAAGTCAGCACGCATGCTGTTCATAAATGCCTTCACGTAGTCAAGGGGTATCTTATTGCGGTGATAGGTCTGTTGAAAAGCGTGTAATACCGGGTTTAAGCTTATTTGCTGGTCTAAAGCCCTGTAGAGTTGGGCCTCAAAATCATCAAATAGCGCGCGGTTGTCAAAAGACAAAAAAGTATCTACAATTTCATCAGCCAAACGCACGAACCCGTAGATGTTGTAGATGTCTCTTCGTATGTTGGCCCCCAACATTTTGGTCGCCAAAGAGAAAGAGGTGCTGTATTGTTTGGTCACCAAGCGACTGGTATGCTCAGAAACCTGATCGTAAAGCGTACTCATGAGCTAGGGTTTAGGTTCGTGTTTTGCGATTAACTCCGCCGTAAGTTTCCCTGAAATCAAGGCAGGAGGGACTCCTGGCCCAGGAACAGTTAACTGACCGGTAAAGTAAAGTCCTTTGACTTTTTTGCTTTTCAATTTAGGGCGTAAAATGTGAGTTTGCAACAAAGTGTTGGCCAAACCGTAGGCATTCCCTTTAAAAGAATTGTATTCCGAGACAAAATCAGCTACACAGAAGTGTTTTTTAAACAAAACTTTTGACTTGAGTTCCTGACCTGTGAGGAATTCAAGACGGGTCAAAATGAGTTTAAAATACTCTTCAATGACCTCAGGAGCTTCATCCAAACCAGGAGCTAAAGGAATCAAAAATGTAGCAGCTTCTTGTCCCTCTGGAGCCCAAGTGGTCTCCGTTTTAGATGGGAAGCTGGTATAGAACAAGGGCTCTTCGGGCCAGCTGGGGTCATCGTAGATCGTGTGGGCGTGTTTCTTAAAGTCCGTGTCAAAGAATAAGGCGTGGTGGGCTACATCGTTTACTTTTTCACTAAAACCTACATAAAACAACAAAGCAGATGGGGCCCAAGTTCTGGAATTCCAATATTTATCCGAATACTGTCTATACGCCAGGGGAAGTAACTGCTCCGTATGCGCATAGTCTGCTCCTGACACCACCAAATCGGTAGCGATTTCTTGACCGTGGACCACAATGTGGTTAACTTCACCTCTAATCACTCCTATTCCCTCTACAGGGGCATGAGTATGTAGTTTCACTCCGAGGGACTCTGCCAAATCAGCCATACCCTGAACAACAGCGTACATACCCCCCTTGGGGTGCCAAGTACCTAAACCGAGGTCGGCCCAATTCATAAAGCTGTAAAAAGAAGGCGTATCTGAGGGTTTTGCTCCTAGAAACAATGAGGGAAAGGTAAGTATTTGCCTGAGGCGTGTGTCGGTAAACAAACGATCGGCATCTGCTTGGATGTTGCTGAAAAACTGGCCTAGTTTGGCCGCTGTTTTTGGGGTAATCAATTCGAAAATATGTTCACCTGGTCGGTACACTAAATCTTTAATCGCAATTTCATAGTTGCTTTGCGCAGAGGCTAGAAATGATTTAAGTCGTTTACCGGCCCCAGATTCAATCGATTCAAAAGCCTGTTCGATCTCATTTAAATCATCAGAAACGGTAAAGACATCTCTCTTGCCAAAGAAAACTTGATAACCTGGACTCAGTTTGATCAGCGAATAATAATCCGAGGGCACGTGGCCAAAGTCTTGAAAAAAACGCTCAAAAACATCTGGCATCCAGTACCAGGTAGGGCCCATATCAAAAGTGAAACCATCCTGCTTGTATTGTTGGGCACGACCACCTAAATTTCCATTTTTTTCGTAGATGGACACTTGATGTCCTTGCTGGGCCAAATAACAAGCAGCAGATAAAGAAGAGAAACCGGAACCTAAAACAGAAATACGCATACCAAACAAATTCAAGTAATGATAGCGAAAATAGGAATAACCTATGGATTTTGTTTAATTATTTTTGAAAAAAACTAAACAAAAATTACAGTGCTTCTAGCGCCCGAATAAAGGAAGGTATGGTGGTGAATTTGAGCAATTGAGGGCTGCATAGGGCATCAGGAATTTCTCCAGCTCTCGCGCCTAAAATCCAGAGTGCGTGTGTATTTTGTTCCAACAAAAGGGCTTTTGCTTCCTGGATATAATGGACCAAATCTGGAGCGGCAGGCCTCACGGTAAAAAATGAGAGAAAGACTACTTTCTGGGCTGATGTGGTAAACTTAGTCAGTCCATCTAGAGGAACTGAGGGCCCCAACATCAGTACATCCATACCGCGTTTTAAAATCAGGTATTGGGCGAGTTCTAGCCCCAAGGCATGAATCTCGTTATCCGGAAGAAACAGGATAAAAAATGGTGTTTCAGCGCGCTTTGGCACCACATCTAAAGCAGCGGTATGCAAGAGCAGTTGCCGTTGAATCATCTGAGTGGCAAAATGTTCATGTGTCAAATCCAGGGTACCCGAATGCCAAAGCATGCCCACATTTTGAATAAAAGGCAAAAGGATCTGTCCATAAACTTGCTCAAAGGAATCTTGCTGCAAAAGCTTTTTCAACACCCCTTGGAAGGCCGCTACATCATACCCTAGGGTAGCCATCAATAGTGCCTCTTGGTGATAATCTCCGGATTGTTTTTTGGCCACCTCTTTTTCGACCTGCTTTTGCATTTGGGTTTCCGTAAGCTCGGCTACCGAGGAAATTCGGGCTCCTTGGCGGACCAAATAAGCCACGTTAAGCAGCTTTTTTAACTCTTTGAGGTCGTAGGTGCGGATGTTGGTTTGCGTGCGGTCCGGATCAAACAAATTATAGCGTTTTTCCCACATGCGTATGGTGTGGGCTTTAATCCCACTGAGCAGGGCTAAATCCTTGGTGCTAAAAGTTGATTGAATATATTCCGGGGACACGCGTAAACTTTCTGCGCATAAAGTTAAAATAATTCCGCAAACACGAAACCAAAAAACAGATTAGGGCGCTGTGCGCAACAAAGATCCCGATAAACGGAGCCAAGTCATTTCGGCTAGTTTAGCGTCATACTTAGCTCTGCTGCGTTGAATCAATGCATTGGTCCAGTTTAGCTGTGCCTGACGAAACTCCACAGAGGTAATACTTCCTTGAGCATACAAAGCCTTGGTTCGTTCAAAATTATTTTGTGCAGTGGTTACTTGGAGGCTTTGCAATTCATAGATCTCTAACGCATTCTCATAGTTTTGTCTCGCATTGCGCAAATCTCGTTCCATCTGCAACAACGTTTGCTTTTCGGCAAGCGTTTGGTTTTCCAGAACAATTCGGGCATTATTGGCCCGTATAATGGTGCGACCTCCATCAAATAAATTCCAGGTCAGGGTAGCCCCTAGCCCGAGGCTATAGCTGTCGTTAATCGTTCCCGGAAAAAATGCTGATCGCGGGTTTTGGTTTTCATTCCAGCCGTAAGAACCATTCAAGCCTACAGAGGGCAGATACCCTCCTTGGGCAATTTTAACATCGTATTTGTTTTGGGTGAGCAACGCCTTGGCTTGCAATACATCCACATTATTTTGCAGCGCTTCCTCCATGGATAGGGACAGCAATTCTGAGGAAGCCCATGTAACTTCTTTGTCTACCGTAAAGCTCTGGTCTACTGAACGACCCAGTAAGGTATTCAGATCCCGCTGAGCTGTACTCAATTGTCGCTGAACGCCTAAAAGAGCAATACTGTCGTTGGTCACATCTACCTGCGCATTGAGCACCGCCAGCTTATTCGTCTGGCCATAGCCAAACTGAGCCTCGGCGCGTTCAGCGCGATCTTTAGAAATGGACAGCGCTTCTTGACTGTTTACCAGAGTCTCTTCTAAGAAAGCGACTTGAAAATAAACCGTAAACAGCTGTAAAACGGTCTGTTCAATGGTTTCGCGAAGCTGTAATTCAGTAATCTGGTACTGGGTGCGCAGTCTTTGGTAATTAAACCAGCGAACACCTCCATCAAACAGGGTGTAGTTTAGGGTCAATCGAGCGTTATACCCTCGTGAAATCGCCTCATTGATCGATAAATCAGGACGCGGCGTTCCATCCTCTAAAAACTGTCCCGGAAAGGAGATATCCGTATCGGCATTGTTGTACGTTGCGCCAGAGGAAACAGCTAGGTTGGGCAAAAATCCGGCATTGGCCAGTGAGCGGTTATTATCCGCTACTTCAAGCGTATTGCGGGACATCAATATACCGTAGTTGTGTTCAAGTGCTAAGGCTAGGGCATCTTCTCGAGAAAGCACCGTTTGGCCCCGCGAAAAAGCGGTGGTCAACCCTAGGGCGCACAGAAAATACAGCAAACTATTTTTCATCAGACAGATCGTTTAATTCTTTTTCTTCAGCTTCCTCTAAAATGGCTTGTTCTACCGATTCAGGTGAAGGCATCGCGCCAGATTTTAACCAGGAAACCCACACCTTGAGCTGGTTGTTAAAGGACAACAAAATAGGCAACACAATCAAGGTCAATAAAGTAGCATACCCAATACCATACGCAATCGAAATAGCCATAGGTTTTAAGAATTGGGCTTGGCGACTCTTTTCGAAAATCAAGGGAGCCAATCCAGATATGGTGGTCGCTGAGGTCAGGAAAATGGCTCTGAATCGAGATTTCCCCGCATCCAATAGTGACTCTTCAAACTTTAATCCCGATTTCAGATTGCTGTTAAACTTACCGATAAACACCAATCCATCATTCACCATGATACCAATCAATGCGATAATTCCCAAGATAGAGAGAACGTTTAAAGGGAATCCATGTAACCAGTGACCCCAGGCAACAGCGGTTAAACTAAGCGGAACCATGATAAACAACAACAAAGGTTGGGTCATACTTCTGAACGTAAAGGCAATGGTGATATAGATCATCACCAAAATAGGTATTCCTGCCTTGTTAAGTGATGTAAGTAGTTTATCCGCCTCCCGATTTTGGCCCTCATAGGAAGGGGTTACGGAAGGATATTTGGCTAAAATCTGGGGCAAAACCTCCGACTTGATCATTTCTGTAGCTTCAGTAGCGGTCGTTGCTTTGGGATCTTTTAAATCGGCGCTTAACCTGATCTCACGTCGACCCTCCAAATGGTTAATCGCCACATCTCCTCGAGCGATCTCGTAGCTAGCCACTTCGCTCAGAGGAACTCGTGCTCCAGAAGGTGTCAGTATACGCATCTGTTCCAAGTTGGTCAACGAAGAACGATCCTGGCGCTCATACCGAACCCATACACGAATTTCATCTTGCCCCCTCTGGAATCTCTGTGCCTGCGCGCCAAAAAAACCTCCGCGGACTTGATCCATCAGTGTTCTGTAATTTAAGCCCAAAGCATAGGCGTTTTCTTTCAGGCGAATGGTCACCTCTTTGATACCCGCAGGATCATTGTCCTCTACATCCTTTAGCGAGCTGTTCTCCAGCATAGCAGACTTAAGTTCCGCTTTGGCTGCTTTGAGTTCAGCAATGTTGTTACCCAATAACGAAATCGATACGGGCGACCCTCCAAAGTTACCTCCAGAGCCGTACACCAAACTCTCGACCCCAATGACGGGTCCTACCAGCTCGGCGATTTTTTTGGTCACTACTTCCGAGACCACTGCATCCGGGCGGTTTTCACCAGGTAATAAGTTAATTTCAAGCTCAGCGCGGGAAGAGCCCGGTCCTATCTGCTTGACAATATTTTCAAAAAGTTTCTTGTCCGTACCCGCTAGATATTCTTCTGTCAGCAAAGCGTCAGCCTCCCAGGCGTGCTCCTCGATCATGGAAATGATTGAATCCGTGATCCGCTCATTAGTTCCATTGGGCATGGTCAGGGTGATTTGCACCTGATCGCTAGCCACGTTGGGAAAGAACGCCGTCTTCACCACCCCACCGCCAATCGAACCAAAAGTCAATATCACCGCAGCGACAAATAGTGAAAAGACCAACAATCGATGTCTCAGTGAAAAAGACAAGAAAGGTACATACCACTGGTCGCGCATGACGCCCATAAGCCTGTCCCCTATCTTGTTGACAGAACGCAGTTGAGCAAAAACTGATCCAATCCCCTTTGAAGCGTCTTTGTCTAAAGGCTGTAATGCTTTAGAATGCGCTAAGTGGGCGGGTAAAATAAACAGGGCCTCTAACAGTGAAACAAGCAGCGTCAAAATGACAATCACAGAGACTTCGCCAAAAAACTCCCCAATACGGGAATCCAAGAACAAGAATATGGAGAACGCTAAAACTGTGGTGATGATCGCGGATACTATGGGCGGAATAACTTCTAAAGTACCCTCCAAGGCCGCTTGCATCGGTTTCTTGCCTTCCTCATACTTTTGATAGATGTTTTCTGCGATCACGATACCGTCATCTACCAAAATACCAATGACAATGATCATCCCAAATAGAGAAAGTACATTAATGGTTACGCCAAAAAGTGGAGCTAGCGCAAACATTCCCAAAAAGGAAATCGGCAACCCAAAGGCTACCCAAAAGGCCAATCGGGTATTGAGGAACAACGAAAGGAAAATCAGTACCAACAGCATTCCTTGAAACGCATTGGTCAACAACAACTCTGTGCGTTGATTTAAGGTGATCGATTGATCGCTCAACACAGTCAGGGTCAAAGCGTCGTGTGAGGCGTTAAAGTCAGCAATATATTGCTTAACTATCTCAGCGGTCGAGAGCAAATCCTCTGAATTTGTACTCGAAATAGAGACCTCTACAGCCAGGTTACCATTGATCAACGTAGCGTTGGGTGTTTCTGAAAATCGGTCGCGAACCGTAGCGATATCTTTTAAATAGACGATGCGTCCGTCTGGGAACGTTTTAATGACCGCTTGAGACAATTCGTCGGCGTAATATTTTTTGTTGTTGGCCCGGATCAAAAAGTCTTCGGCATCTGTTTTTAACTGTCCCCCTGTCACCAAGAGGTTACTGCTCCCCACCGCTTGGGCTACTTCAGCAAAACTTAAATTATAGGCCAGTAACTGACTCTCTTGAACGGCAATTTCAATTTCCTCGGCGGGAAATCCACTCACGTTAATTTGAGAAATGCCTTTAATGGCCCGGAGGTCATTCTCTATTTGTCGGGCAATGTCCTTTAGGTTTTTGAGTGGAATATTCCCGCTCAGACCAAAAGAAATAGTAGGTCGAACTACTTCCTGTTTGGCTACCACCAAGGGCTCCATACCCGTAGGAAAACTGGGTACCCGGTCTACTGCGTTCTTGACTTCCAAGAGCATAAAATCAATATTCCGCTCTTTTTCAACCTCAACGATAATCGAGCCAGAATTCTCCCTAGAAACTGAAGTAACTCGCTCAACGCCTTGTAACCCTTTTAAGTTGTCCTCTATTTTCAACACCACCCCCTCTTCAATTTCTAAAGGAGACGCCCCAGGATAATTTACCGCAATAGTCACTATGTGCGACTCAGTTAGGGGAAAAAAGGAAGACTTTAGCGACTTAAAGCCCAGATATCCGAAAAGTGCAAAGGCAAAAATCACCACATTTACCGCAACGTGGTACTTTGTAAAATATTGAATCAGCTTTTTCATGGATACACTATTGGACTGAGGCAGTTGGCAAAACGGGCATTCCTTCAAAGGCTCCTACCAAAGGTTTGGCCAAAACAATTGTCCCGTCAGGAATTCCTTTGACAACGGCTTGCTTTTCCGAGTAATGAACCACCTGAACATCGATGAGTTTTAATTGATTGTCTACCACAGAAAAAACTTGTTGGTCAGCAGTGACCAGACCGCGGTCTAGGGCAAATGCGTTATCTATGGCTTGAGCCTGAAGGTCAGCATTTAAATATACTCCTTCCGCTAATGCCGTGCTGCGCACACCGATAAATACCCGAATTGACTGAGTGGTGGCGTCGACGCTTTGATTGATTCTTTTGACCACACCTGTGTAGTTCTGAGACCCATCCAAGGCATGAAGCTGAACAGAGGCTCCAGTTTTTAATTGAGCGGCGTAGGATGGAGCTACGGAAACAGCTAGCTCATAATCCCCTGCCCCTATAAATGTACCCAAGGATTGGCCTGGGCGAATCAAGCTACCTTCCGTTACCTGTGCGTTGACTAAAACACCGTCAAAGGGTGCCCGCACAGTATAAAAATCTAAATTTTGTTCTTGAGCCTTCAGTGCGTAATAGGCAGCAACCACTCCGCGTCCGGTGACGTAATTCTTCACACCTGAATCTGTAAACTCGGGTAGTTTTGGCGTTGGGCTATTGATCGACCACTGTGCCGTATAATTAGACCAAACGTTGTATGCATTGGGAAAATCAAGCTTTAAATCGGGAAGCAAAGCAGTGACCTGATTGTAAAAATTGGCGCGTTGAGCCAGAACACCCGCTTGGTATTCAGAGGCATCCACTTTTAACAACACCTCTCCTTTTTTATAGGATGTACCCGCGCGGAACAAATGAGCTCCTGGCTGCAAAACACCTTGAACGCGAGCGGTCAATTCTACGCGGTTCACGGCTTGTAGTAATCCGTTGGCTGGAAGCGATACCGATACCGATCCATTGCTGACTATCTGGGTCAACACCTGTTTGGTGGTGTCTTGCTTTTTAGGTTGATAGGGGACTTTGCTGTTGGCGATTACTCCTGAAAAAAATAAGGCCAATGCGATAACTACAAGTCCTAGTACAGCGAGTAGGACCTTACGGATGTTGTTTGTGTTCATATAATTGTGCTATTTATGGCAAGCCATAATCTATTGGACAAAAATACGCACAAAAGGTTTAAGCAGAGGCTACAATTATGCCTCTAAAGCTTCTGTCAAAATTTCCCACTCGGCCATTACGTTATTCAGCTCTTGTTTGGCAGCTTGATAGCGGTCAAAAAAGGCAGGGTCTTGAGCCGTTTCCTCGTACTGTTCAGCGAGCAACTTATCTTGAGCGGCGATTGTTTTTTCCAATTCTTGGATGCGCGCTTCAACCTGACTTAGCTTGTTGCGCATGGTCTTGTCCCTTTTCTCATCCCGTATTGGGGCAGAAGACTTGACTTTAGTGGTAGCCACGGGCTCTTTTCGTTCGATGGCCCTAAAATCTTGAGCGGCTCGTTGGTCTAAATAAAACTGAATGTCACCTAAGTATTCTCGAATCTTAGCGTCTTTGAATTCATATACCTTATGGGTCAATCCCTGCAAGAAGTCCCGGTCGTGAGACACCAAAAGAAGCGTGCCTTCAAATTGTTGTAAGGCTTGCTTGAGCACATTTTTAGATTTGATATCCAAGTGGTTGGTCGGCTCATCCATCACCAAAACATTCAAGGGCTGCAAGAGTAATTTTGCCAGAGCCAGTCGATTGCGCTCGCCTCCTGAAAGCACTTTGACAAATTTGTCCACCTCGTCACCACCAAATAGGAATGAACCTAAGATATCGCGGACCTTGGATCGGTTGGTCTCATTGGCTGCGTCAATCATGGTGTCGAGCACCGTTTTGTTGGGATCTAAATACTCGGCCTGATTTTGGGCAAAATATCCGATTTGAACATTGTGACCCAATTTAATGACCCCCCCATCGGAAGGAATTTCATTGACAATCAATTTAGCTAAGGTCGACTTACCTTGACCATTCTGTCCCACAAAGGCCACTTTACTGTCTCGCTCAATCAAAAGATCAATACCTGACAAAACATGGTTTGATCCGTACGACTTGCTTAACCCGTGTAATTCCACGACTACTTTCCCAGGAGTCACAGAAATCGGAAAACGCAACTTCATCACCGAGGTGTCGTCTTCATCAACCTCGATTCGGTCAATTCGGTCCAATTTTTTGATCAGTGATTGAGCCATAGAAGCCTTGGAGGCTTTGGCCCGAAATTTCTCGATTAACTTCTCTGTTTGTTGAATCTGTCGCTCCTGATTTTTTTGTGCGTTCCGCTGCTGTTCTTTTAGCTCTTCGCGCAATACTAGGTATTGAGAATAAGGTTTATTGAAATCGTAAATCCGTCCGAGTACAATTTCAATACTTCGGTTGGTCACGTGATCCAAGAACATCTTATCGTGGGAGACAATCACCACAGCTCCAGGGAAACTGTTTAAGAATTGTTCCAGCCAAATAATTGATTCGATGTCCAAGTGGTTGGTGGGTTCATCGAGCAAGAGCACATCATTGGACTGCAACAACAGTTTAGCCAGTTCAATGCGCATCCTCCAGCCACCGGAAAAAGTCTCTGTTTTTTTGTCAAAATCTGAGCGCTTGAATCCCAGTCCCAATAAAATCCGCTCCGTTTCGCCTTGATAACTATACCCCCCAATCATTTCATAGCGTTGGGTCACATCGCTTAAATCGTCGATTAACTGACTGTACCCATCGCTTTCGTAGTCCGTACGCGTGGCGAGCTGGTGGTTGATCTCATCCAATCGACCCTCGAGTACTTTGATTTCTTCAAATGCTTGTTGCGCTTCTTCCACCACTGTTCTGCCTGGAATAAAATCGATGTCCTGACGCAGAAAGCCGATGGAAAGATCTTTTTCCTTAGCGATTACTCCGGTATCCGGGGCTAAATCACCGGAAAGAAGTTTGAGCATGGTTGATTTGCCCGCACCATTCTTGCCGATCAAACCGACTCGATCTCCTCCATTGAGTCGAAAGGAGATTTCCTCAAAGAGGTATTCACCGGAAAAGGAAACAGATAAATTGTGTATGTTCAGCATCGGTTTGGTAATCTAGGTTACGCACCACAGCGGGTTAATGCGTACTTTTGGAAAAAGTTTTGCAAATGTTAAAAAAAGGAACCAAACTATACAGCATTTTAACAGGAAGTTGCCCACAATGCCACGAGGAAAAAATTTATGTGGACCAAAATCCATATCACCTGGGTCGTCTGTTTAAAATGCATGACCAATGCGGTCACTGTGGTTTGGTCTACCGTATTGAGCCTTCTTTTTTTTATGGAGCTATGTATGTAAGTTATGGGGTGGGTATCGCCTTCTCTGTCGCTGCGTTTATCATCAGCTATTTATTTTTCTCCAGCACTTTAATGCAGGCGTTTATCGTCATATTTGCCACCAACATAGTATTTTACCCGTTGATTATTCGGCTGTCCAGAAATATTTGGATCAATATTTTTGTCCACTACAAACCTGAGCTAGCCAAAAAACGCGCGTAGCGCTTAATGTCAATTTCCTCGGGCAGAGGCTCGTTATCGATTAAATGAGACACCAGCGCTTTGGCGGCCGACGGAGCCATCACCACCCCTCGAGAACCCATACCGTTAATGACTGATAAATTTTGGTAGGTAGGGTGTGTGCCCACTAAGGGACGGCGATCAGGCACGGTAGGTCGTAAACCAGCCTGATGATCGATCACTTCATAGTCCATCAGCAAAAGCATTTTGAGTTCTTTTTCTAACTGAACCCTGGCCGATGATGTCGGTGTTTCCGTGGGATCATTCCAGCTGTAGGTGGCGCCCACTCGGTAGTAATCATCTCCTAGGGGCAATAAAAAGATTCCCGACTTAACTATATGCACTTCCTGGAGTCCTGGCGCGTGTATGGTCAAAAGTTCTCCTTTGGTGCCCTGAACGGGCAAATACCCAAAATATCGGCTCTGAGTGATGCCAAAACCCGTGGCAAAAACCACTCCTCGATAAGGCTGACCCTCATAGGTGTTTGTCTTACAATCCCAACGCTCATCGGACCAAGTTTGGTTCTTAAACAACCCCTGTTTTGTCAGCTGGGCAGCGAATGTGTCGAGCAGTTCTTCGGTGCGCACCCACCCCGTTTGCTTCACTGGCCCCACGCCATAGGGTAAATCCAAGCCCGGATTTTTATAGTGAATGATCTCAGGATGCATAAATGGCATGAGTCCAGGCTTGTCCATGGCTGTATACCAACCGTTTTGTTCCTCCACAGAGGCCATTCGCCTGTAGAGGGGCATGGATACATCCACTTGAATACCTAGATCTTCGGATAACCCGCTGTAAAAATTTTGTGCTTCGGGTATAGAACGCGCGGCATCCCAGGCTAAATTATACCGTCTAAGCACAATTGGATTGTATACTCCTGCGGCTACCCGTGATGCGTTGGTGGAGCGATCGCTCATTACCTCAAAGGGAACCCCCCGCAACTCAAAGTGACGGGCCACGGCCATAGCGGCCAATCCCCAACCCACCACCAAATACGAATCAGATGCCTGCATAGATAAAAAAAGCCCCGCGAGGGGCTAAATGTTTAATAGTTCCACATGTCCTGTTCCTTATCCCTAATCGCCTCTTTGATGCGGTTGGATTCTAAAAGCTGGAATAAGGCGTTGTCTTTGATGTAGTCTTTGATCGCGCGGTTGTCAAACACATTGCCTTCTTTGACGATGATGGAATTAAATCTTCGGGCATTTAACAACGCATCAAAGGATATAGGCCTGAATTCGTTGCCAGGGTTATATACCTTGGCTTCTTCCATAACCTTTCTGACTGAAGGATACCACACCCAAAACAAAGGCACTAAGTTTTCGTCTGGATCTACGCTTTCGTCGTCAATAAAATTAACATCTGGGGCTACCGGTGCCATGGCGAGCAATCGATATTTCAGCTCACCCATACGCTTGTCAAAATACCAAGTTCCGTAGATCAAATACTGTTCGATATCCGCTGCACCTATAGCTCTTCGATCGATATACTCTTCGGATACGCGATCTCCTGCGTTAAATTGAGCAATACCCGCATCCGTAGTGTCTACGCGCTGTAGAGACGCTTGCAACTCCGAATAGGTGCGCTTCTCTTTAAAATAAGTGTCCGCATAAACTGATTTAATTCGGCCATTTTTGATATTAGCGATTAACACATCGAACAAAGACCTTCTGTACGACTCAATATTGAGCGTATCTGTTGGGTAATACAAAGCGGCGTTGATGCGTTCGTCTAAGTCGATAACTTCCCAGACACTCTTTGACCACAACACATCAGACTCCTCTACATAGGGATAAGGCATAGGTTGGTCGTTGTTGTTGCGTTGAACAACCGCAGATTCATATTGGTCCCTATCGACAACGTTGAGCAAAAATGTTTCTTTCTTAACCGGCGGAGCAGGTTGTCCCACCCCTGGTTCTTGAGCGCGCAGCGGCATCATGCCAAACAACAAAGCGCAAAACCAAAATATTTTTGTAGCGTTCATAAGCGTTAATTCGTCAATTCTATCAATACCGGAGCCACTTTCTTAAGCTTGTACGTATTGTTGTTGGTGATGTTTGCATCGATGTCAAATACCTGAATCAAATCCCCGCGTTTGGCTCTTTTGATGGCAGACTGGGTCTTGGAATCCATCTTGGTTCCTGAAACCTCTAGGGTGGGCTGCCCAGGTATTTTGACTTTGAATGATTTGACGGATATCTTCAAATCAAAGTCGAAATCTTCTAGTACGGCACCTACCGTGGAAATCGATAAATTTTCCGCACTCATCTTTAAAGATCCCGTCTCACCGCGCACTGTTCCCGAGGGGCTTGGAATCTCCTTGATGCGAAAAACCTGTTTGGTTTCAATGACTTTACCATCGGGTAGCTTACCAGATGCAACAATGGTTACGTCTCGCCCAGTACCTGGCACCAGCACATAAGTACTTCCCTTGACTTTGCGCAATCCCGGGGCAGTTGCATTGACATTGTTTTCCGCCACACCAGGTATAGAAATGGTCATCGGGTTTTCTAATCCCCTATACACCACGTTCATTTTATCTGCCGATATCACCGCTGCATCTGGCTTGGCGATCGTAGAAAACTGGGCTGATACAGGCACCTTGGTTTCTTCACCGGACTGCAAAAACACTAATTCTCCGCTGATGGTGTGTTCACCTGGGTTTCCGGCGCCCACAGTCAGGTGTACACGACCCTGTTCAATGGTAAAATCTTTACCCTCAGAGAGTGGACGACCATCCATGGTCAAGCGGACTGCGTTTGGTTTGGTGGAGGAATCTTTTCGTCCTAAAACAATGTTTCCTGAAAAAGTCTCTCCTGCGTAAAAGGCTGATTTTTCCTGTTCCAACAACGTCGTATAATTGGTATACGAGATTTCAGAGGTGAGTTGTCCTTCTAAAAGTGCTTTTAACGCATCTTGGGCGCTCGCCATCACGTCAGCCTGAATCTGAGTGACATTAGTCAAGGAAGCGATGAGCGGAAAACCCTCATAATTATAATTCAACCAATCTACTTTCTGCCCTTCGCGGTTAGTCACTTGGCCATTTTCATCTCCCGTGGTAAATCTGAGGGATACCGCCTCCTTAATCGATTGCATGTTTTCAGGTAAAACAGCCAACATTTGATCTCGGTAATCGATGCGGCGATCGAGAAAATCTTGTCCTTCTTTCTTGAGTCCTGAACCGCCAAAAAACAATTGATCTATAAAGTCACTTCGGTCCATTACTTGATAATCAGAGGCGTCTTTAACCTCCGCCTTCATCTGTGTTTTCAGCTCATCCAAGTAGGCGTAGTAACTTTCCGAAAGTTCTTTGACCTGTTGACCTTTTTCCAACAGCGATTGGAATTTGGCTGGATTTTCTCCCGCTTTTTGGGCTAGTCCTTCTAAAAACAAATCATTGCTTTCCTGCAATGCGCGGTTAGAAGTCTCCAATTTCTCATTCATCATCCCAAAAGCAGAAAGCACTTCTTTACTCATATTCAACGCGAGCATCGCGATGAATACCAAGTACATCAAGTTGATCATTTTCTGTCTGGGCGACTGTGCTCCTGAGGCCATGGGGCTTAGTTATTTTTGTTCATCGCTTGCAACATAGCTGTGTACACAGCGTTGAGCGAAGCAAGGTTTTGAGACATAGCTTGCATCTGCGCCTGTAAGGCGGCCGCATTCTCAGCTACGCTCTCTTGTACATTTTTTTGAATTTGCGCACTGGAAAGCTGGGCAGCGTACAATTGGTTGAGCGCCTGCATCTGCTGGGCTGCCTTATCCAATTCTTGGGCGTACTGCTGAGTAGAACGCATCGCCTCTGCGGTAGGTGCAATCGATTGAGCAGCAGCTTCAAATTGACGCATGCTATTGCCTAATTTTTCCATCAACGCGGCATCAATTTTAGCCTCTGCCAACAGGCTGTCTATTTTTTGAGACAATAAGCCTTCAGCACCCGTAACAGGTCCAGAGGCAGCACCTCCCTTGAGCTGGGGGTATACGCGAGACCAATCCCAAGATTCCTCCACGGGTTGCATGGCCGAGTAGGCAAATATCAACGCTTCAGTGATCAAACCCACTGCGAGTAAAAGACCCCCATCTATAGGCCCTATCTCCCAATGCAATAGTTTAAATAAAGCGCCAAGAATAACTACGGAGGCACCGTAACCATAGGCTTTATTTTCATATTTCTTTAACAATGAAGCTTTCTTGCTTTGTTCTGTTTTCATGCGTGTGTTCGCTTGTTTATTGTTTTCTTCTATCTTTTTCTCCAGTTTCGCCCATGTAGTCTTGCACCGTTCTAAAACCTATGTAGCTTCTGGGCTTATCCATATGTTCGTAATCTCTGGTACTCACTTGTAAAAAGTAAGCTACATCTTTCCAAGAACCACCCCGAACTACTTTGTTCGGATTTGAACGGTCGTCAGAAAAAGGGTTGATGGTGGAAACGTACTCGTAGGCGCTATCGCTGTAGCTGGATATGGTCCACTCAGCGACATTTCCGGCCATATTGTACAAATTGTAGTCGTTGGGTGTGTACGACTTGGCCTCCACGGTGTACAAGGCCGAATCTGTTGCGTAATCTCCGCGTTGCGGTTTAAAATTGGCGAGGAAACATCCATCGTCTCCCACCAAATAGGGACCACCCCAGGGATAAGTACCTGATTGTATCCCCCCGCGCGCCGCGTATTCCCATTCGGCTTCAGTAGGTAAACGATAAGCGTTAACAGAACGCTTTCCTTGAGATTTTAAGGCGTCGTTTTTGATTTTGGTGCGCCAGTGACAAAAAGCCATCGCTTGCTTCCAAGTGACACCCACCACAGGGTATTCACTGTAGGCATCATGCCAAAAATAATCGTTGTGCATCGGCTCAACATAGGTGTAGGAAAAGTCATTCATCCAAACCGTTGTATCCGGATACACCTTGATGTTTTCTTTGATGATGTATTTTTTTCGATCGTCACTGCGATCACGAGCAGCAGCTGCTACATCTAAATAATTGTATTGATATTGCAATTGATTAACCCTTAATGTTCTGCGACCGTTGAAACTTTCTTCCTCAGAAAGATACAGCTGATCCATCACCTCAGCGTAGTATTCATCCGGATACTTGGAAGTGTCCCAAATCAATTCAACGTCTTGATTTAAGGTGTATCCTTCGTAGTAATTATCGCTGGAACCTAACTTGTTAAAGTAGCGATACTTTTGGTAGGGTGTCATGTCTGTGGTGTCCGCTTCCTTGAAGGCAAACTCCCCAATACCGCCATCTTCAGATGAAAGCCCTAATTCATCGGCCAATACAGCCAATTTTGTACGCGCAATTGAATCGCGTACCCAATACACGAACTGTCTGTACTCTGCATTGGTAATCTCCGTGGCATCCATATAAAAAGAACCTACAGAAACAGTTTTAGCTGGAGCGTTGATATCCAAGGCAAGGTCCTCTTCCGTTTTTCCCATGACAAAGGATCCACTGGGAATCAATTCCATTCCATAGGGCTTTTCAGCGTACCATTTTTCTCCTGGCGCACCGACTAGTTCTCCTTGTATTTTATTTTTGCTGCACCCTGTGGCAAACAAACCTAAAACGCTTAAAAACAGCGCCATAAATCTGTTAAATCTGTATGTTTTCATCGTGTATTTGATGTGTATAGCGCTTTTCTGACCCCTCATAATCGTTAGTAAAAATACATATTATCGCTTAACAAAATCCTTTTTTTTGGGCGGTATACCAACGTTCTGGAATATGATCCTGACAAGCACCCTCATATTCTTTTTTTGTGCAGGATAATAACGCAGGGGCGCCAGATTTATTGTTGAGCGATACAGCAAAAGGCACTTCTACCCACCAGCGTTCAGTGACCAGTGATTGATAAAACACCAAATCCTGGTCTTCGCCAGCTACCGTGTACTTCACAAAATCTGGGTGATCCGACTGTGGTTTCTCAGGTCTGCGCAAAGAAAACCCTTCCAAAAAATACCAGATGATTTGAGCGCCGAGTTGTAAAGATTGAATGTGGTTATCGAGTTCAAACAGACCGAAAAGTCGCAAATCATCGGCCAATCCAGCGTAGCGGGCCAGACCGCATATCTCTCGTCCATTCAGTCCATTGGGCAAAAACGCACTTCCCTGACCCATATATGAAGCTTCGACGACTCGTGCATCAATGCTGCAGAAATGCGCTTCGCGCAATACAGGTTCTGCCAATGTTAAATCCTGAGTCAAACGACCCAATCGATAGGCATCAAAAAACAGACGCTCCATCAAATCGTTTTCCTCTTGAGTGTTTAAAAAACTTTGATAGCCCAAATTGGTGTAATGAGCCAACCGATGAGGTTCCTCAGTGAGAATACGACTCATGTAGGTTTGGGAGGAAATTAATTCTTGGGCATTGCCAAAATCAAAACGCGCGTCCACACCAACCAAGTTGACTTGGGGCAGTACAGAATCAAAGGCGCGGTACAGGGGGTAGGTTAAATCTTGAGTTGCCCCGATAACAATGGGTATAATATGGTGTTGCAACAACTCTGCAACGATTTCCTTCAACAACACATACGTGTCTTGAGCCGTAGCCCCGGAGGGCACATCCCCTAAATCAGCTATATTGAGTGTCCAATTACCCATCATCAAGCTGTAAAAAGACAGCCGCCACTGATCCAAATCCAACGGCTCTTGTCTTTGTTGCACTGCATTCCTCGCTTCTGGCACACCGAGTATAGCCAGCTGCAACCCTTCTAATTCGGGCAGGCCTTTCTTGGAAGTATGCAATTCAATGCGTCGCCCAATGGATTGCTGAGGGGCAATGGCCGTATGAGCTAATACTTTATCCGATACAGGCTTGAGCAATTCAAACGACATTGGATGGACTATTTTTTAGTTTTTGTGGTAGATTTTTTCGCTGCTGGTTTTTTGGCCGCTTTTTTTGGCGTCTTTTTTTCTATCAAATTCTGAGCCTCAGCTAGAGTCATAGCGGAAACATCCACGGACTTATCGAGCTCAATCTTTAGTTTGCCCTGCAACAAAGTATGTCTCCCCCAGCGTGCTTTTTCAATGCGAATCCCTTCTTGAGCCCAATTCTGGACGACCTTTTCGGACTCTTTTTTCTTTTTATCCTCGATCAATTCTTCCATATCACCGAAAGAAAGCGCCTCAAAATCATACTTTTTGGGCACGTTTATAAAAAGACCATTCCATTTGATGAATGGTCCAAAACGACCCACACCTTTGGTGACTGGATAGTTGTCATACTGGGCAATCGGGGCATCTGCAGATTTTTTTCGCTCTACAAGCGCAATGGCCTCGTCCAACGTTATTTCCATGGCGCTTTGACCCGGATCAAGCGAAACAAATTGTTCCCCGTATTTGATGTAGGGACCGAAACGACCTACGTTGGCTAGCAGTGTATCCCCTTGGTATTGTCCTAGGGTGCGGGGTAATTCAAAGAGCTTCATCGCTTCTTCAAAAGTGATGGTGCCCAGTGATTGATCAGGCAATAAGCTGGCAAATACCGGTTTTTCCTCGTCATCTGCATGTCCGATCTGCACCATAGGTCCAAATCGACCCAATCGCACCAACACAGGCCTTCCAGAAACGGGATCTGTCCCTAAAATTCGCTCTCCACTAGCGCGGTCCGCAGTGGCTTCCACATTGGCCACATTGGGGTGGAAATTGTCGTAAAACTGGCGCATCACTGATTTCCAGTCCACAGAACCTAGGGCAATCTCATCGAATTCAGCTTCCACTTTAGCCGTAAAATGGTAATCCATGATTTGTTCGAAATGATTCATCAAAAAGTCGTTGACGATCATTCCTATGTCCGTTGGGACTAATTTGCCTTTATCCGATCCCGTTTTTTCAGTCAACGTAGCGGCGGTAAGCCCTTTGCTATTGAGGACGAGTTGTCGGTAGGGACGCTCAGCTCCATCAACACTTCCCTTTTCTACATATCCCCTGTTTTGAATGGTTGAAATTGTCGGCGCATAGGTAGATGGTCGACCGATGCCGAGTTCTTCGAGTTGTTTCACCAAGGTGGCTTCAGAATAGCGGTATGGAGGCCTTGAATAGCGTTCAGTAGCGTGCATTTTGGTCAGCGCAAGCGGTGCGCCAACGACCAAAGTAGGCAACATGCCTTCTTGTTCTTCAGGATCTTGATCGTCTATGCCTTCGAGGTACACTTTAAGGAATCCATCGAACAAAATCATTTCACCTTGGGCGGTAAAAACCTCTTGATGGGTGGAGGCAGTAATCTTTGCTGTGGTGCGCTCCAATTGAGCATCAGCCATTTGAGATGCCAATGTGCGTTTCCAAATCAATTCGTATAATCGCTGTTGGTCGCGTTCTGCGGATACCTGAGACTGACCCATGTCCGTAGGCCTAATGGCCTCGTGGGCTTCTTGAGCCCCTTTGGATTTGGTGTTAAATGTCCTTTTGTGAAAGTAAGACGGACCAAACTGTTGTTCTATGGCTTTTTGCGCCCCTTGTATGGCTTCGGCAGATAAGTTGACACTGTCGGTACGCATGTAGGTAATCAAACCAGCTTCGTACAAACGCTGGGCTACTTGCATGGTTCTGGACACAGAAAAGCCCAACTTTCTGGAAGCTTCTTGCTGTAGTGTAGAGGTAGTAAACGGAGCTGAAGGAGATTTTTTTGCTGGCTTTTTATCCAAGGTCTCCACGCTAAAATCTGCCTGTTGGTTCAGACTCAAAAAGGCGTGGGCGGCTGCTTCATCCGGAAAAGACTTACCTAATTTGGCCTCAAAACCTGGGCCTGCATCAGTCTTAAACCATGCCTGAACTTTAAATGAAGCTTCAGTAACAAACCGTTCGATGGCGCGTTCACGCTCCACGATTAAACGCACAGCTACGGATTGAACACGGCCTGCAGAAAGACCTGGTTTAATCTTTTTCCACAACACTGGAGATAACTCATAACCGACAATTCTATCGAGGACCCGACGCGCTTGTTGCGCATTGACCAGGTGATAATCGATACTTCTAGGTTGTTCAATCGCTTTTAAAATTGCCGACTGGGTGATGGAGTTAAAAACAATTCGTTTTGTTTTTGCTGGGTCGAGCTTTAACGTCTCCGCTAAGTGCCATGAAATCGCTTCTCCCTCTCGGTCCTCATCACTCGCGAGCCAAACTGTTTGTGCCTTGTCGGCCAATTCCTTCAGTTTAGCAACCACCGCTTTTTTGTCGGCAGACACCTTGTATTGTGGCGTAAAGTCGCCGTCCACGTCAATACCTAAGGTTCGCGAAGGAAGGTCCGCAATATGGCCAAAACTAGAGGCTACTTGGTATCCAGCGCCCAAAAATTTTTCAATGGTTTTGGCTTTTGCGGGGGACTCTACGATCACTAAATTTTGGGCCATGTCGATTCTTTGAGGGACAAAAGTAGGTTTATTTTTGAAAATCCAACGGACCACATGCTGGCTTGCGACGAATCTACCCGTTTCAAGTAGGCTGACAATTTGTCATTATTGCCCTAATTGTATTATCTTTGCTAAGCCTGCGCCAAGAAGTAATTTATGGAAAAAACTATGGATGCTGCCCTACAAGGCACCTTTATTGAAACCACACAACCCCACCTAGGACTACACAAAAAAGTAGCCATAGAAAGTTATGGTTGTGCGATGAATTTTTCGGACAGCGAAATTGTTGCCTCTATTTTGGCCCAAGAGGGATACGACACCACGCAAAACCTACACGAAGCCGATTTAATCCTGATCAATACCTGCTCGATTAGAGATAAGGCCGAACAAACTGTGCGCAAACGTTTGGCTGAGTTTAATGCGATCAAGAAAAAAAATAAATCGCTCAAAGTGGGGGTGTTGGGATGTATGGCCGAGCGTCTCAAGCAAAACCTGCTTGAAGAAGAGAAAATCGTGGACATGGTCGTGGGGCCTGACGCCTACAAAGACATCCCCAACTTACTCAAGGAAGTAGAGCAAGGCAGAAACGCCGTTAATGTACTTCTATCCAAAGAAGAAACCTATGGTGATATTTCACCGGTTAGGCTTTCCAGCAATGGGATCAGCGCCTACGTATCCATCACTAGAGGATGCGACAATATGTGTACTTTTTGCGTAGTACCTTTTACACGGGGTCGTGAGCGCAGCAGAGATCCAGAATCCATCCTTTCTGAAATACAGGCGCTTTGGGAACAAGGCTTTAAAGAGGTAACCTTATTGGGTCAAAATGTAGATAGCTACTTGTGGTATGGAGGAGGACTTAAAAAAGATTTTGTCAAAGCCAGCGAAATGCAGCAAGCTACCGCGGTTGATTTTGCCCAATTACTCGATAAAGTGGCTACTGCGGTTCCGAAAATGCGGTTTAGGTTTTCTACGTCAAACCCTCAGGACATGACGATGGATGTGGTCGGCATCATGGCCAAACACCACAATATTTGCAAGCATATTCACCTGCCCGTTCAAAGCGGAAGCGACCGCATCCTAAAATTGATGAACCGCCAGCACACAGCAGCGGAGTACAGAGCTTTGATCGATCAAATCAAAAACGCGATTCCTTTAATTGCCATTTCCCAAGATATGATCACAGGCTTTCCCACAGAAACAGAAGATGATCACCAGCATACCTTAGATTTGATGAACTATGTGCAGTACGATTACGGCTACATGTATGCCTATTCGGAAAGACCTGGGACAGCGGCCGGTAAAAATATGGAAGACGACGTGCCTGAGTCCGTCAAGAAACGCAGGCTGACTGAAATCATTGAACGGCAATCCATTCACTCAAAAATAAATACAGAGCGACATGTCGGATTGTTAGAAGAAGTACTGATCGAGGGAGATTCTAAACGTTCCGACCAACATTGGATGGGGCGAAATCTTTACAACCAAGTCGTGGTTTTTCCCAAAGAACACTACAAAAAAGGAGATACGGTACAAGTGCGTATCGACTCGTGTACCTCGGGGACCTTGATCGGGACGCCCATACAAATAGTGTTATGATGGAAAGCGTACAAAGTATAAAACAGCGTTTTGAACTGATTGGGAATGATCCTAAGCTCAACCGCGCTATGGAAAAAGCCATACAGGTTGCTCCCACCGACATTTCTGTGTTGGTGACCGGGGAAAGTGGTGTTGGTAAAGAATCCATACCGAAAATCATCCATGCCCTATCCCACCGAAAACACGGCAAATACATCGCTGTCAACTGCGGTGCCATACCTGAAGGAACCATTGATTCCGAACTTTTCGGCCATGAAAAAGGCGCCTTTACCGGAGCAACTGCCACCCGTCAAGGCTATTTTGAAGTAGCCGATGGGGGCACCATTTTTCTCGATGAAGTAGGCGAATTACCCCTGACCACGCAAGTGCGTCTGCTGCGCGTACTCGAAAACGGTGAATTTATCAAAGTAGGATCTTCCCAAGTGCAAAAAACCAATGTGCGCATCGTAGCGGCTACCAACGTCGCTATGCCTGAAGCCATCAAAAAAGGACGGTTTAGAGAGGACTTGTATTACCGATTGAGCACCGTAGAAATCCATGTGCCTCCCTTGAGGGATCGCTCAGAAGACATTCATTTGTTGTTTCGGAAATTTGCTGCGGACTTTGGACAGAAATACAAAATGCCTACCCTTCGTTTGGACGAAAAGTCTCAAGAACTTTTGGTGCAATACCGCTGGCCGGGTAACATAAGACAGCTCAGAAATATCGCTGAACAAATGTCTGTTTTGGAAACTGATCGAATGATTCAGCCAGCTACGCTCAGGGGGTATTTGCCTGATGTTGGCGCACAGACCCCTATGGTGTTAGAGGGAAATAGCGGCGGCAGTTCAAGTAGCGACTTCTCTAACGAGCGGGAGATACTCTATAAAGTGTTGTTCGACATGAAAGGCGATATCAATGACTTAAAGAAACTCACCCTAGAGCTCCTTAAGTCCAAAGTAGGGTCACACGTGCAAAAAGAAAACGACCAACTGATTAAAAAAATATATTCAGAAGAGGATTTGGTGCGTTTTCAAGAGACGGGTGATGAGTTGGAATTTGAGGATGAAGACGTTACTTCAGTACCGCAAAACCAGCAACAAAACCCTATGCGACTGATCCCGGCTCCTGAAAATAGAAACATCAGCACAACCAACTTGAACCTGCCTCCAGTCACTGTGGGAGACAAATACGCGTTTGCCGAGGAAATTGAGGAAGAGGAAGCGCCGCTCTCCTTGCACCTCAAGGAGATCGAACTAATTAAAAAATCTTTGGAGCGACATAAGGGGAAGCGGAAAGATGCCGCTGCAGAACTAGGTATTTCAGAGCGGACATTGTACCGAAAAATCAAACAATTTGATCTGTAGTATGAGAAATATCCTATTTATCGGTCTGTCTTTCTTACTGATGCAATGCGGCGCATATAACTTCACAGGGTCCAATGTGGGCACCGCCACCACCTATCAGGTATCCTTTTTTGAGAACCGGGCTTCCCAAAGTCCCGGGTCGATCATCGAGCCAGGAATTGACCGAGATTTCACCAATGCGCTTCAGGACTTGATTCAAAACCAAACCAGTTTGACCCTGACCTCAGAAAATGCTGACCTAAAATATGAAGGTGAAATCATTGAATATCGGGTCAGTCCGATGACAGCAACCGCCAACCAAACGGCCGCGCAAAACAGGCTGATCATCACCGTCAATGTTCGGTTTGCCAACTCTACCAAAGAGGATAGTGATTTCGAACGAAGATTTACCTTCTTTTATGACTATCCCGCTGAAGCCATGTTGGATGCCGTAAAAACAGCGGCTCAAGATGAAATTTTTGAGCGCATTACCCAAGATATATTTAACGCTTCACTAGCAGATTGGTAATCGTATGAACGTTCAAGAACTCAACCTTTTGCTCAACGATAGCTCAGCCCCCTTTAATGCGGAACAAGAAGCCGCTTTGAGTGAGGTAGTTAACCAGTATCCTTATTTTCAAGCCGCACGAGCGCTACATCTAAAGGCGTTGAAAAATTTAGATAGTTTCCATTACAACCAAGCATTAAAAGTCACTGCGGCACATACGGCAGACAGAGAAATTCTTTTCCAATACATCACCTCCTCGGATTTTAAATCCACCCAAGCGGAACAGGATTCCTTGGAGCAACCTACTACAGAAATTACCGAGCCCGCGGCACAGAAACAAACCACAGAAGTAGTTCGGACCAAAACATTAAACTTTGGGCGAGATGACCGCCATTCATTTGCCATTTGGCTTCAATTATCCGATCAGGGGGCATTGAAATCCATGCCAACAAAACCAAAAGAAGTTGAGGAGCTCAAACAGAACAATGAAAACAATTTGAAGCCCGTAGCCACCCGAGAAAAAAAACAAGCGCTGATCGACCAATTTCTCAAAACAAATCCAAGAATCACACCTACAGGGGATATTGATCTTCCCCCTACCACAGAAATAAACTCCTCGTTTGACCCAAAAGCGTTGATGACAGAAACCTTGGCACAGGTCTATTTAGAGCAGCAAAAATACGCTGAGGCGATTCAAGCGTACAAAATATTAAGTTTGAAATATCCAGAAAAAAATAGTTTCTTTGCTGGCCAAATTCAAGCCATCAAGAAAATTCAAAAATCTAAATCCTAGACGCCATGAGCACGTTCACCATATTCCTCATTTTAATTATCCTCGTCAGTTTCCTATTGATGTTGGTTATTATGGTACAAAATCCTAAAGGTGGCGGACTATCCTCCTCTTTTGGCGGCGCCTCTACTCAGGTAGTCGGTGGAGTGAAAAAAACCGGAGACTTTTTGGATAAAAGCACCTGGACACTAGCCATTGCATTGGCTGGATTAATTTTACTGTCAAATATTGCCCTTAAAGGGAATTACAGCGCTGGCGACTCGAAAGTTTTGGACAGCAATACTGCGCCTGTACAAATTCAAGAAACCCTTCCTGAAAATGTCCCCGCTACCCAAGAAGCACCTGTGGAGCAAGCACCCGCTGCTGAGGAGCAACCTGCGCAAGAATAAGATTTGACGTACATTTACTGTATTCTATGCCAGCTTATGACAAGCTGGCATTTTTTTATCCCAAAATGTCAGTTTTGCCGCTTTGGCACAGAATGTGTCTAGTAGGAATAAAACAAATTATCTTAAACAGTTTATATTATGGCTAAAGTAAACATCAAACCTCTGGCCGATCGCGTCTTGATCGAGCCAACGGCAGCAGAAACTAAAACTGCCTCTGGAATCTATATTCCTGACACTGCCAAAGAAAAACCTCAAAACGGAAAAGTAGTAGCGGTAGGACCTGGAACGAAAGACGAAGCCCTAACGGTGAAAGTGGGAGACAGCGTTCTTTACGGAAAGTACGCCGGGACTGAAATCAAATTAGACGGGGTTGATTATCTGATGATGCGCGAAAGCGATATCCTTGCAATTGTTTAACTTTTAACAACATACCAAAATGGCAAAAGAAATAGTATTTGATATTGAAGCACGCGATGGCCTCAAAAGAGGGGTAGACGCGCTAGCCAATGCTGTAAAAGTAACCTTGGGACCCAAGGGAAGAAATGTGATTATTTCTAAATCATTTGGGGCTCCACAAGTCACCAAAGACGGTGTCTCAGTCGCCAAAGAAATTGAATTGGTGAATCCATTGGAAAACATGGGGGCACAAATGGTGAAAGAAGTAGCTTCTAAAACCAACGACCTAGCTGGAGACGGTACCACAACGGCGACTGTATTGGCCCAGGCGATTGTGAAAGAAGGATTGAAAAACGTGGCTGCAGGTGCCAATCCGATGGACCTTAAAAGAGGTATTGACAAAGCGGTTGAAGCCATCGTAGCTGATTTGGACAAACAATCCAAAAAAGTAGGTGACGCTACGGAAAAAATCAAACAAGTAGCTTCGATCTCTGCCAACAATGACGACACCATTGGTGATTTGATTGCCACTGCATTCGGCAAAGTGGGTAAAGAAGGCGTAATCACTGTGGAAGAGGCCAAAGGAACAGATACCTATGTAGATGTTGTGGAGGGGATGCAATTTGACAGAGGATACCTTTCTCCTTATTTCGTGACTAACTCAGAGAAAATGATCACTGAATTAGATCACCCCTATATTTTGATCTACGACAAAAAAATCTCCACCATGAAGGACCTGCTTCCTGTGTTAGAGCCTGTAGCTCAAACCGGAAAGCCTTTATTGATCATCGCTGAAGATGTGGACGGAGAAGCATTGGCCACTTTAGTGGTAAACAAGTTGCGTGGCGCCCTTAAAATCGCTGCAGTTAAAGCCCCAGGATTTGGTGATCGAAGAAAAGCGATGCTGGAAGACTTGGCTATTCTGACCAACGGAACGGTGATTGCCGAAGAACGTGGATTCACCCTAGAAAATACCACCATCGATATGTTGGGTACCTGCGAACGTGTATCCATTGACAAGGACAACACCATCATTGTTAATGGTGCTGGTGACAAAAAAGAGATCGCTGGTCGTGTGAACCAAATCAAGGCACAAATCGAGACCACTACCTCTGACTACGACAAAGAAAAATTACAAGAGCGTTTGGCTAAATTAGCTGGCGGTGTAGCTGTATTGTACGTAGGTGCTGCTTCTGAAGTAGAAATGAAAGAGAAAAAAGACCGCGTTGACGACGCGCTTCACGCAACACGTGCCGCCGTTGAGGAAGGTATTGTCGCTGGTGGTGGTGTAGCTTTAGTACGTGCAAAAGACGCTTTGAGCAAAATCAAAGCCATCAATGCTGACGAAGCAACCGGAATTCAAATCGTAGCCCGCGCTGTAGAGGCTCCTTTAAGAACCATCGTTGAAAACGCTGGTGGAGAAGGCTCTGTTGTGGTGTCTAAAGTATTGGAAGGAAAAGGAGACTTTGGTTATGACGCCAAAACCGACACCTATACCGATATGCTAAAAGCTGGAATTATCGATCCTAAAAAAGTGACTCGTGTAGCCTTAGAAAATGCCGCATCAGTTGCAGGAATGATATTGACCACGGAATGTGCGCTTACTGAAATCAAGGAAGACACTCCTGCTGGCCCACCCATGGGAGGCGGAATGCCTGGAATGATGTAATCGAAACATCCTAGATAAAAAAACCCCCTCCGCAAGGTGGGGGTTTTCTTTTTCCCGTTATTTTTGCTCCTATGAAACTACAAGCATTAGCCCCTTCGGTCACGGGAATTTTGGCCGAAAAAATAGCCTTAAACGAAAAATTGCAAAAGATTTGTGATTTGTTGCGCCAGGAAGTAGACCACTACGATTGGGTCGGTTTTTATTTCCACAGCAACACGGAGCGCGTACTGGAACTAGGCCCCTATTCAGGCACTCCTACAGAACACACCCGCATCCCGTTTGGAAAGGGTATTTGCGGTCAAGTGGCCCTAAGCGACAAAAATTTTGTAGTGCCCGACGTGAGCGCACAAGACAACTATATCGCTTGCAGCCTGAGTGTTCGCTCAGAAATTGTTGTGCCTCTATTTAAAAACAACAAAAATATCGGGCAGATAGACATTGACTCCAGCCAGCTCGATCCATTTACCGAGGAGGATGAACGATTTTTAGAATTTGTTTGCGAAAGCATTGCCCCTTGGATCGAATAATTCTTGTAATTTTACCCTTTATTTCAACCCCATCTTATGTCTACCATCAAAACTGCCCAAGGGGCACTGATTTCTGTTTTTCACAAAGACGGACTCGAACCAATTGTACGTGAATTACATAAAAACGGCGTGGTCTTATACTCCACCGGAGGAACAGAAACCTTTATCAAAGAATTGGGCATACCGGTAGTTCCTGTGGAAGACTTGACCCACTATCCATCTATATTAGGCGGGCGGGTAAAAACACTACACCCCAAAGTATTTGGAGGTATTCTTAACCGAAGAAACCTGGCTGAGGATCAGACCCAAATGGCTGAATTTGACATACCACAAATCGATATCGTGATCGTCGATTTATATCCTTTTGAAAAAACTGTAGCTTCAGGAGGAACCCCTCAAGAAATTATTGAAAAAATAGACATCGGTGGTATTTCTCTGATCCGTGCTGCCGCAAAAAACTTCCAAGATGTGCTCTGTGTCGCTGACCGAGCGGATTATCCAGCGGTGTTGGAAGTGCTGCAAAAAAACAACGGAGGCACAACCTTGGCAGAAAGACAATTTTTTGCCGCCAAGGCGTTCAATACCTCTTCGCACTACGACTCCGCCATTTTTCATTACTTCAACCAAAGCGCTGGTGTAGACGCGCTCAAATTAAGCGTACAACAAAGTATGCCGTTGCGCTATGGGGAGAATCCTCACCAACAAGGGCGTTTTTATGGAGATTTTGAGGCGTTATTTACCCAACTTCACGGCAAAGAGCTTTCTTACAATAATTTGTTAGACATTGATGCTGCTGTTCAGTTGATTCAAGAATTCAAAAATGACGGCCCGACGTTTGCGATTTTAAAACACAACAACGCTTGTGGATTAGCGACGAGAGACACCTTAAAACAAGCGTATTTGGACGCATTGGCCGCAGACCCCACCTCTGCTTTTGGAGGCGTTTTGATCGCCAATAAAACGCTAGATTTAGCTACTGCCCAAGAAATTGACCAGTTGTTCTGTGAAGTGGTCATCGCTCCAGGAATGGATGCAGCTGCTGTGGAGGTTTTACAATCCAAGAAAAACAGAATTCTCTTGGTACAAAAAGAAACAGAAACCGATCAAAAACAAGTGCGCACTGCGTTAAACGGGTATTTAGTTCAAGACAAAGACAATGTGACGGAGACCAAAGACCAGCTGACTACCGTTACCCAGACATCCCCGAGTGCTGCTGAGGTAGAAGATTTGTTATTTGCCGCTAAACTGTGCAAACACACCAAATCAAACACCATTGTTCTGGCCAAAAACAAACAATTGATCGCCAGTGGAACTGGACAAACCTCCAGGGTAGATGCTTTGCAACAAGCGATTCACAAGGCCAATACCTTTGGTTTTGACCTCAAAGGTGCAGCCATGGCCAGCGACGCTTTTTTCCCCTTCCCCGACTGTGTAGAAATTGCTGATCAAGCGGGAATTACCGCAGTGATTCAACCTGGAGGATCGATTAAAGATTCATTGAGCATAGACTATTGTAACGAGCACCATATGTCTATGGTACTCACAGGAATTAGACATTTCAAACATTAATTTTCGTATATTACCGTCCACATTTTCAGCAACATACCATGGGATTTTTTGATTTTTTAACCGAGGACATCGCCATCGACTTAGGCACTGCCAATACACTGATTATTCACAACGACAAAGTGGTTGTCGACAGCCCATCCATTGTGGCCAGAGACCGCACAACGGGGAAAATAATTGCCGTTGGTAAAGAAGCCAACTTGATGCAAGGAAAAACCCATGAAAACATCAAAACAATCAGGCCGCTTAAAGACGGAGTAATCGCTGATTTTGACGCTTCTGAAAAGATGATCAGTATGTTCATCAAAGAAATCCCTGCCTTAAAAAAGAAACTTTTCCCTCCTGCCCTACGGTTGGTTATTTGTATTCCCTCTGGGATTACTGAAGTGGAGATGCGCGCTGTAAAGGAATCTGCTGAACGCGTAAATGGAAAAGAAGTTTACCTGATTCACGAACCTATGGCAGCCGCTATTGGTATTGGATTAGACATCATGGAACCCAAAGGAAGCATGATTGTAGATATAGGTGGTGGAACTACAGAAATCGCCGTCATCGCTTTAGGCGGTATTGTATGCGACAAATCAGTTAAGGTAGCCGGAGACGTATTTACCAACGACATTATTTACTACATGCGCACCCAGCATAACTTATATGTAGGAGAAGCTACGGCAGAACACATCAAGATTACTGTGGGCGCAGCCACTGAAGACTTACAATCTCCTCCAGACGAACTATCGGTCCAAGGTCGAGATTTGTTGAGTGGAAAACCCAAACAAGTACAAATCAACTACCGCGAAGTAGCCAAGGCTTTGGATAAATCAATCATCCGTATTGAGGATGCTGTCATGGAAACTTTGTCAAATACCCCGCCTGAACTTGCCTCTGATATCTACAACTCAGGTATATTCCTAGCCGGTGGAGGTTCCATGTTGCGTGGATTAGACAAACGCTTATCGCTTAAAACAGACTTGCCGGTGTACATCGCAGAAGATCCGTTACGCGCCGTTGTACGCGGAACAGGTATCGCGTTAAAAAACCTCGATCGATACAAAGGCATCTTGATGCAGTAACCCTCAATTGGTTTTTTCATGAGTCGTTTGACGGCGTTCTTTTCAAGCAACAAAACCAAACTGCTCTTTGGCTTTTATCTGGTATTGTCCCTTACGCTCACCCTGAGCTACCAAACCTTTAATCAGGTGCGTTTATTGCATACTTCAGGTGGCATCGGCGCGCAGATTCACGAAACAACGAGCCATTGGCGGGACTATTTTAGTTTATCTGCTCAAAACGAGGTGTTGCGCCAAGAAAATGCCCGATTAAAGGCGGCCGAATGGAATCAACCGATGACCCATCAGACCTACAGTGGTCCTTATCGAGCAAAAGCAACTCGTGTGGTGCGCAACACTTTTAATCAACGAGATAATTATTTGTTGATCAATACGGGCACAAAAGACAGCATTACCACGGACATGGGGGTGGTGAGTAACCTGGGTTTAGTCGGAATTATTGAACAGACTCAAAAGGGTTACTCCAGCGTGATGAGTATTTTGAACAGTCGCTCCAGGATAAGTGCTCAAGTCAATCGAACAGGGCATTTCGGCTCTTTGGTATGGAATGGGTCAAACCATAATCGAGTACAACTCATCGATATACCCATAACCACTGAATTAAAAAAAGGAGATACCGTAGCTACGGCTGGTATGTCCGGAATTTTCCCTGAAGGCATATTGATTGGTCGATTGATGGAATGGAAAAAAAGTGCCGATCAGAACTACTTGGAACTAGAGGTCGCTTTGTTTCAAGACATGAGTAGGGTGAGAAATGTGTATGTGCTCCAAAATAAAGACAAAATTTCCAGAGATTCGTTGATACGTTAACCTATGGACCAAACCAACCTCATTAAGGACTTATTATTTGCACTACTGTTGGTGGTGTTACAGGCTTTTTTGTGGAATAACATCCATCTTTTTGGTTGGGTCAGCCCTATGTGTTACCTGATCTATTTTTACGTACATCCGTCCTACACCAACCCCATGAGGCTATTGACCACGGCCTTTTTTATGGGCCTACTTCTGGATATCTGGTTAGACACCCTGGCACTTCACGCGCTGGCCTGTACCGTTGTGGCCCAAAGCAGACCTTGGATCATGCAACTTACCTTCGGACTGGCCCATGAACAAAAAACATTTAGAATTCACCAAGCTACCTGGCTACAGCGTATGGTGTTTTTTGGACTGATTACCTTGATTCACCATTGGGTGTTTTTTACCGTTGAAGACCTCAGCTGGAGCCATGTGGGCGCTGCGCTTTGGAGGACTTTAATCACCGGCGTAGCGACCATTGGGGTCAGTATGTTGTTAATTGCTGTCTTTAAACCAGCCAAATCATGAGAAAGCATTTGATTTTGCTTTTTGTGCTACTCGCCCTACTGGTATTTACCGCCAGACTGGTGCAACTACAACTCTTGCGTGATGAGGTAAATTTAGGAGATGATCCATCCATTCGGGCGCAACGCTTATATCCTGGAAGGGGTCATATGTTTGATCGGCATGGAAACTTACTAGTGGCCAATCAACCGGCTTACGACCTGATGTTTATTCCTCAAAACATCAAAAATCTGGACACCCTTATGTTGCTAGAGTTGGCCGAGATCGACAAGCAAACATTGATTGATCGCATAGAAAAAGGGTGGGTGTATTCACCTAGATTACCCTCTGTGTTGGTCTCTAAGATGTCCAAAGAGTCCTATGCCAAACTGCAAGAAAAACTATGGCAGTTTGAAGGCTTTTTTATTCAAAAGGTCAATCTAAGGGAGTATAAAACAGATGCTGGAGCCCATGTACTCGGGTATATCAGTGAAGTGAATGATTATGAAGTCAGCACAAATCCTCAATACATCTCGGGTGAAATCATCGGAAGAACGGGCATAGAAAGGCAATACGAAGAAATTCTTCGCGGTCAACGCGGTGTTCGCTATCTGCAAAAGGATCGATTTAATAGGGACTTAGGCTCCTACAAACAAGGGGCTTACGACACGATTCCCGTAGCGGGTGCTGACCTTACCTTAACACTGGACAAGGAACTTCAAGAATACGGAGAACGACTTATGCGTGGAAAACGCGGAGGGATAGTGGCCATAGAACCCAAAACTGGAGAGATACTCTCCATTATTTCAGGACCCACCTACACCCCTAACCTACTGGTGGGCCGAGATCGATCTAAAAACTACAACGAGTTGTATTACGACTCCATAGCCAAACCCACCTGGGACAGATCTTTACTCGCTCAACCTTCTCCTGGCTCACCATTTAAAATACTCAATGCACTGGCAGCGCTACAAGAAGGAGTCATCACGCCCGAAAATTATGTAGTGTGTCAAAATGGTTTTTTCGTGGGGAAGCACAAAAGAGGTTGTCATTGCGGTGGTGGAGTGCGGGATTTGCGTTTGGGGGTAGCCAAATCGTGTAATGCCTATTTTGCAGATACGTACCGCAAAATATTTAGTAAATACCGAAAGCCCGGTGATGGAATTGATGCTTGGGAAAAACACATCAAAAGTTTTGGATTAGGTGAATTCTTAGGGTACGATTTGCCCAGTGGGCAGCCTGGAAGAGTGCCCAATAGGGCTTACTACGACAACGTTTATGGAAAAGACCGATGGGCCCCCTCATTCATTATTTCTAATGCCATTGGACAAGGAGAAGTCGCCGCTACCCCGATCCAACTGGCCAATATGACCGCCGCCATCGCCAACAAAGGCTATTACTTTACCCCTCACGTGGTCAAAGCCATTCATGGTGTACCTGTCAAAGATCCTCAATTTACCCAGAGAAAAAACACCACCATAGACGCCAAACATTTTGGACCTGTCATACAAGCGATGGCCGATGTTTATTCTCCTGAAGGCACTGCCCGAGGAATATTGGTACCTGGAATAAGCATCGCAGGAAAAACAGGGACAGTGGAAAACTTTACCCGCATCAATGGGGTGCGCACTCAATTAACCGATCATTCTGTTTTTATCGCATTTGCCCCAGTAGAAGACCCTAAAATCGCTTTGGCGGTCTATATCGAACACGGATACTACGGAGCGCGTTATGCCGGACATATCGCTTCTTTGATGATTGAAAAATACCTAAAAGACAGCATCACTAGAACTGATCTGGAGACCAGGATGTTGACCAAAACATTAGATCGAGAGTACGCCAAACCAATCAGCGGAGCCCCCTTTAGAATCAACGAATATGCTTGGTAACGCACGAATCAAACGCATTGACTGGCTGATTGTCGGTATCTATTTATTCCTGGTATTGGCGGGATGGTTAAATATATATGCGGCCAGTTCCCCGGCAGAACCAGGTTCCCCCTTTGATTGGTCTGCTGTATACGGAAAACAATTGGTTTTTATCGGCATCAGTTTGGTGATGATCTGGTTGCTTTTCTTGTTGGAAACTCGCTGGATTGAGCGGTTTTCCTCGATTGCTTACATCCTATCGCTAGTGCTCTTGGCCGGGCTTTTTGTGGCGGGAAAAACCATATCAGGGGCTACTTCTTGGTATGGATTGGGTTTTTTTAATTTTCAACCTTCAGAGCTCGCTAAGATTACCGCCGCGCTGGCGCTAGGCAAGTATTTGAGCGATGTGCAAATCGACATGAAACGCTCCCTTACCCAGTGGTCAGTGATCCTAATTATACTGCTTCCTGCGTTATTAGTCATACCACAGCCGGACCCGGGTTCCGCTTTGATCTATTTTACGTTAATTTTTGTACTGTTTCGCGAAGGTTTTCCCCTGACCTTTCTTTGGGTGGGTATGTACGGAATTCTGCTCTTCATCGCCACATTGAAGTGGGGGGCTTTATGGGCGAGTAGTGGGGTGTTGTTGTTGGGGACTCTATTGTTTTACCAAGCCAAAAAAAGATTTAAATGGCGCATGCCCATGGCCCTATTGATTTTGGTGCTCAGTGTAGCCGGTTCATTTTCGGTGAATTATATCTATGAAGAAGTGTTTGAACAAAGACACCGGGATCGGTTTAGTCTTTGGTTAGACCTAGAAAAAGACCCTGATGTACTTAAAAAAATCAATAAAACCATTGGATACAACGCCTACCAAAGCGAAAAAACCATTGAATCAGGTGGTTTTTGGGGAAAAGGATTTTTAGAGGGGTCACGCACTAAAGGAAATTTTGTTCCCGAACAACACACCGACTACATCTTCAGCACCATCGGAGAAGAGTGGGGCTTTGTTGGATCGTTTTCAGTGATCCTAGCCTTTAGCGTACTCTTGATTCGACTTTGGCAACGCGCTGAAGCACAGACCAACAAATTCAACCGCATCTATGGCTATGGGGTTATTTCCATCCTAGGCTTCCACTACATCATCAACATCGGTATGGTATTGGGATTATTGCCCACCATTGGTATTCCTTTACCCTTAATCAGCTATGGGGGCTCTGGTATGTTATTTTTTACCTTACTCTTGTTTTTATTTGTCAAACTGGACAGCAACCGACTGAGTGAGTGGGATTAGCCCGCTAGGAACTACAGGAAAGAGCGGTGTCAGGGGCATCCATCGGTTTGGGAAGGGCCCAACCATAGGGATCTTCAAGTTCGCTGCTCATGGGATCAGCCAACACCCGCATCAAATCGTGAAACAGATGCCAATCTCCTTGTGTGGCAGCGTGAATCACCCGTTCTAAATGATGGTTTCGGGGAACAAATCTCGGATTAACGGATTTCATTACCTGCTGTCGCTGCTGGTCACTAACTCCCCAATAGGCAGCCCGATCCATATAATCACGCCACCAAGCCATCCATTGATCGAGCACTGAGGTGGGCCAACGATCCTCGACTAGTTCCTCTGGACGATCGATACCGCTTAATTTTCGGAAAAAATCAGTAAAATCAACTTGAGCGCGCTCCATCCAAACCAGTAAACTTCTTACCAACGCCCGATCTTGATCTGCTCCTAAGGGAAGTCCTAACTTGCGCACAAAGACATCTGACTCTTTTTGGGGCCAAACATCCTGAGCCCAAGCCAAAATATCTTGAAACCCCTCGGCTTTGCCCACCAACGGGTATAGACCATTGGCGAGTTGCATCAAATTCCAGATAGCTACTTGTCCCTGTTGACCCTGGCGATATCTACCCTGAGGTCGGTCAGATGTATTTGGTGTCCAGTTAGGGTTGTATTGATCCATAAAACCATAGGGACCATAGTCCAGGGTCTCCGATAACAGGGACATATTGTCCGTGTTCATCACGCCGTGTACAAAACCGATGCCCTGCCACTGAGCTACTAAATCCAAGGTGCGTTCTGCTACGGTTTTAAACAGGGACAAATAAGGCTGTTCCTCTTGGGTACATTCGGGAAAATAGCGCGCTACACAAAAATCTGCCAAAGAGCGCAACAAGTCGTCTGCACCTTGGGAGGCAAACCATTCAAAATGTCCAAAACGAATGAAACCAGGAGACACCCGACAAACTATAGCGCCAGGTTCTTGCTCTATCAATCCGCTGTAGTAGCGATCTCTAGATACTAAATGCCCCGTTTCTACTATAGCCAAGGCACGGGTGGTAGGGATTCCTAGATGATAAAGCGCCTCTGAAGCTACATACTCGCGTATAGAAGAACGCAAAACCGCAAACCCATCACCCCTTCTTGAAAAAGGGGTGGGTCCGGCCCCCTTTAGTTGCAAAGCGTAGCTTTTGTTATCCTCTGCGATTAATGCCCCGATGTGCATGGCACGTCCATCGCCGAGTTGACCCGCCCACTGGCCAAACTGATGGCCGGCATACACCATAGACAGCGGGGGACGTCCATCCATCCAAGTCTTTCCGGTCAACCAGTCTACCCATTGATCGGGTACTTGAATGGGCTTATGTGTGTGAGAGTTTGAGGACAGCGAGGGGGCTCCTAAAAAAGCAGCTAACTCTTGATTGAAACCAACCAAATGAGCTTGAGGAAACTCGGAAGACTGTACCGCACATACATGGGCATCATCAACCGTTCGCACCACAGAAACGTGCTGGGGTACTCCCTCGGCGTCTAGAGAATTTGGATCAATCCTAAGCTGTTCATACCAAGAATGGTCGAATATCCAGGCCATTGACTAGTGATCCACAGAGGTCAGTTTGGTCAGATCGGTAAATTTTAGCTTGAGGTCCTCCAGTACATTGAGCGCCTCATCGATGTACAAATCTTTGGCTAGTTCCCGATGCCAGCGATCTCTAGCTTTCACCAGATCTGCGTCAGCGCGAACTGCTGGGGCGTCAAAAGAGGTGTAGGAAAAAGTCAGCTTATTATCAAATTCAGCAATCTTACTAAACTCTTTGGCTTTTAATTCATCCGACTCCACCTCAGCCAAGAAATCGGATAATCGCAAAGGAATCTGTGTTTGGTCTTGCTGTTCTTTAATCCAAAGGGCATTCTGATCCAATAAACTCAAATAGGTATTTTTGGCCATGCGCGCCTTTGATCGAGCAATAGTTTCCTGGTAATTGATGTAACCCGTCCAGGGCTTATACACAGCAGGCTCAATTTGGTCCCAAGGAAGTGGCTTGTCCATTTCACGCTCACCCACCTCCAGGTAACTATAACGGCCTACGATGGGAATATCACTGCGCACACCGGCCAGTTGGGTGGACCCCCCATTAATCCGGTAAAACTTCTGGGTGGTTATTTTTAAGGATCCAAGATCGCCGTAATCACTATTGCGAATCACTCGATTTAGATCGATTAAATTTTGCACCGTCCCCTTGCCAAATGTTTGGGTACTTCCAATCACTACCGCACGCTCATAATCTTGCATAGCTGCGGCCAATATTTCTGAGGCCGACGCAGAGAGCTCATTGACCAAGATCACCAAGGGTCCATCCCATTGAATCTTCGGATCTTCATCCATGTATACATCCACTTGGTTGTCGGATGATTTAACCTGTACGATGGGACCTTCAGCGATAAATAGTCCAGCGATGTCCACCACTGTTTTCAAGGATCCTCCACCGTTGTTGCGCAAGTCTATAACTAATCCCTCAACCCCTTCTTTTTTTAGCTTGTCTACCTCTTTAGCTAAATCAGTAGCCGCATTTCTGGTGTTCTGATCTACGAAGTCTACGTAAAATTTAGGCAGATTAATGATCCCATAAGTATGCCCCTCTTTTTCTACTTTGGCAGATTTGGCATACGTTTCCTCAAGCTCTACCACATCGCGCACCACAGAAACTGTTTTCTTGGTGCCGTCAACCTTTTTTACCCACAAGTAAACCGTAGTTCCTTTTGGTCCCTTGATCAATTTTATGGCATCGTCCAGACGCATGCCAACGATGCTCACAGGCTCCTCACCTTCTTGACCCACCATCAAAATTTCATCGCCAACTTCTAGCGCCTGATCACGCCAAACTGGCCCGCCAGAAATAATCTCGGTAATTTTGGTTTGATCCATCCGTTTGGATAGACGCGCTCCAATACCTTCAAACTTACCTGACATATCGATATCGAATCGGTCTTTTTCTTCCGGGGCCAAGTAGGAAGTATGCGGATCAAAAGACTCAACCAATGCATTGACATACTGAGCAAAATAGTCCTTGCGCGCCAAGTCTTCCACAAAATCAAAATACTCATCCATGGTCGTTTTGGTCTGGTTTCTGGCTTCGCTTTCAAGCAGAGAATCCGACTTAACTTCATAGGCTGGGTTTTCTTCTTTCTTGGTTTTCTCTGCCTCTTGAAGGGCGATAAAACTGCTTAAGCTCATGTATTTTAACTGTAATCTCCACCGTTCTTTGAGTTCCTTAGCTCCTTGTGCATACGGAAGTGCTTTATAGTCGCTTTCAAAAAACTCCGCCTGGTCAAAATCCCAAGGCTGCGTCAATGACTCGCTGACATAAGGCTTGGTTTGGGCCATTCGCTCCACCAATCTTTGGTAAACCAGATCAAAAAAGGCAATATCTGCTGCCTTAAACTGATCGTCGAGCTGGTATTGGAATTTTTTAAACTCCTGAATATCCGCTTGGGTAAAATATCGCTTCATCGGGTCCATGCCCTGGATGAAATGATCGTACACTTGGATGGAGTAATTATCGTCGATTGTTTTTGGATCAAAGTGACCTTGCTTGAGGATGTATTGAATCACCTCTAAAAGCAATTTGTCTTTATCGTTTTCTTCCTTGTTTGAGGTAAAGCTGCACGAAGCAAGGCAAACCAAGGCAAACAAAAGTCCGTAGGCAAGTTTCTTTTTCATCATAGGCAGCAAGTTAAAAAAATTCCCTCCTCTATGGAAGGCGTCTATGGACTAAATATTTGTTAATTGTCCCTTGAAAAACCCGTACTTACACAGTCTGTTGACGCAACAGGCACGACAGAAAATTGTATTTTAGCGTTTTGTTGCCTACATGGAAAAAAGACCTTTGATTTTAGTGACCAACGATGATGGCATCACCGCACCTGGTATCAGGTGGTTGGTGCGCACCATGGCTGCGATTGGCGATGTAGTCGTGGTAGCCCCAGACAGTCCACAATCTGGAAAAGGGCATGCCATCACCATCGACAACACCTTGTATGCGCAACTATTTAAAGGAGCCCCTGAGGACGGAGCGCTTGTCGAATACAGTTGTAGCGGAACACCTGCTGACTGTGTCAAACTAGCCCTGCACGAATTGATGGACCGCAAACCAGATTTGGTGGTCAGTGGGATTAACCACGGTTCCAATTCCTCGATCAATGTCATCTATTCAGGCACTATGAGCGCCGCTATAGAAGCTGGATTGGAGGGTATCCCCGCCATTGGATTTAGCTTATGCGACTTCAGCTGGGATGCAGACTTCAACTCGGCAGCGCACTATGCCGGTGTTTTGGCCCAAGAAGCGTTAAATCAAGGTATCCCAAATGGTGTAGTGCTCAACGTAAATATACCGCGTACCCATGAAATAAAAGGGGTCCGGATCTGTCGTCAAGCTAGAGCAAACTGGAAAGAAAAGTTTGACAAGCGAAAAAGCCCAATGGGCAAAGAATACTATTGGCTAACCGGAGTTTTTGACCTACAAGACTCAGGTTCGGACACTGATGAGTGGGCCCTGGCTGAAGGATATGTTTCGGTGGTTCCCGTTCATTTTGACCTCACGGCGCATCATGCCATGGCGGCGCTTACCCAATGGAAACTCAACGGATGAAGTTTTTTTTAATTTGTGGCGAGGCCTCTGGTGACCTTCACGGTGCCAACCTGATAAAAGCCATCAAGCAGCTCAGGCCTGAAGCTCAATTCATTGGCATTGGCGGAGATCAAATGCAGGTAGAGGGCATGCAGCTGATCAAGCATTACAACACATTTGCCGTAATGGGGCTGGTAGATGTACTGAAAAAACTGCCCTTGATCTGGCGTACCCTCCGAGAAACTAAAAAAAACATTGAGCGAGAAAAGCCCGACGGAATTATTCTCATTGACTTTTCAGGCTTTAATCTTAAAATTGCCCAGTGGGCCCATAAAATGGGCATTTGCGTTCACTATTACATCGCGCCACAGGTATGGGCTTCCAGATCAAAACGAGTGGAAAAAATCAAGGCGTACGTGGATCACGTCTATGCCATATTGCCTTTTGAAACAGAATTCTACCGAAGATATGGCATGGAGGTTACCTATGTAGGCCATCCCCTATTGGATGCGCTTACCGCCAAAGAAATCACTCCTAAAGAGGTGTTTTTAACCACCCATCAACTCGATCATACTCCCATCATCGCCTTATTGCCCGGAAGTAGAAAACAGGAAATCAACGCGATCTTACCGATAATGCTGGAAACAGCTCAGCGATTTCCCGAGTACCAATGGGTCATCGCCCAAGCACCAGGTGTTGAGGATTCGTTTTACGACAGTTTTATCAGGCAAATACCTCAGATTAAGCGCTGCAAGAACGACACCTATGCGCTGCTCAATTACACCCAACTCGCTTTGGTGACCAGCGGCACGGCCACCCTAGAGACCGCGTTGATGCAAGTGCCTCAAATTGTTTGTTATAAAACCCAATGGCTGACCTACCAAATCGCTAAACGGGTGGTGCGCTTGTCTTATATTTCACTGGTCAACATCATTTCTAATCGATTGGTGGTTCCAGAGTGTATCCAAGACGAACTTACCGTTTCGATACTCACCCAACACGTGCAGCATTTAATCGAAGGTCCCGCGCGCACAGCACAACTTGACGCCTATGGTTCCCTGTACGCTCAACTGGGCGGACCGGGTGCTAGTCGAAAAGCGGCAGCGGCTATTTTAAAAAACAACGACCTTTAATTTCCCCTAGCCCCCATAAACAGCGCGACAAATTCAGGTCATGCGCCCTCGTTTTATTTTGCCCGAATTGGTCCTCAGCTGGCTTATGGGCAGTTTATTGTTTTTTGTTTTTGAGCCTATAGACTCCCGAATACCCATACTGGAAATAGGTATTGCACTCATCGCTCTATGGTGGTTAAAACCGACGGTGGGACCAGCTGGATTATGGCAAATAATCGCCCCACTCCTATTGCTGATGGCAATGGCCAGTTGGGGCGCGGTGCGTATGCACCGCGCCCTAAGCAGCGCATTATCCCCCCCTGAAACACCGCAAGTAATCCAAACGTGGGTGGTGATAGAGCAGCTTGAAAGTCAACAAGCATGGGGGAAAAATTACCGGGCCCGTGTATTAAAAAGCCCCCTATTTCCCCAGGGAGGTCAGGTGCTGCTCGCTATACCGATGGATCAGCGAAAAGATATCTGGGCGCCTAACACAAAACTGTATGTATCCGCCTGGGCCCAAGCTACCACCCAGCGCTTTTGGCGGCTAAAAGGGTACAAATCGCGTTGGCGTGTTCATGAATTATGCTGGGATGATCAGCCGTCAGCACAGGCTGCATTGGATTCATGGACCACCAGATGGGTTGAAAGAGTAGGACAACAAGTAGGCCCTCGCTGGCCAGAACACATAAAGGCGCTATACCGAGCATTGGTTTGGGGGAAAAAACAAGGTATTCATCCTCAGGTGCGGCAACGCTTTTCCCAGGCGGGGGTCAGCCACCTACTCGCTGTATCCGGTCTTCACATGGGTTTAGCTTATCAGTGGCTTTGGTGGGTCAGTTTTATTTTTTGGGGGGTGTCCAAAAAAACGAGGGTAGTGCTTGCGCTTGGTGGATTATGGACCTACGCATGGATATGTGGCTCAGGTCCTTCAGTACTTCGGGCTGCAGGAATGATCAGTTTGTGGATCCTTTCTAGACACAGTCAAAGACCTGGAGCCTCTCGACAATTCTTTTGGATAGCGCTCTGGGGCAGTTTGATTTGGCAGCCTTTATTTGTCTTTCAAGTGGGGTTTCAGATGAGTTACTGCGCGGTAGCTGCGCTGATTTGGGTGTACCCTTTTTGGAACAAATGGTGGAACAAAAGATGGGAGAATGCCGCCAAAAAGCAAACAAATCACGCGGTTTTGTATCATGGAATAATCGGCCTGAGTAAGCCCATCATTCAATTAATGGGAATCAGCTTGGTGGCCCAACTCGGCGTACTTCCGCTCAGCCTGTATTACTTCGACACCTTCCCTATCCACTTTTTACTGGCCAACCTTATGCTGGTTCCTTTTATGGGCCTGATTATCGGATTCGGCTTGTTCATGGGGTTATTGCCCGCTGAAACCTGGTGGGCTATACCCTATGGGGGCCTTTTGGAAGGATTATGGGCGGTTGTTGACTACCTGGGTGCCCAAGAGCAATGGGTACTTCAGCTGGGTAGTTCCTAAATAAAGCGCCCCCCAAAACTGTGTTTTAGGGGGCGCTTAACAGTGGTTAATTACATGGCTATTTCACCATCTTCTGCTCCGTGTGAGAGTCTCTTTAAGGGCTTTAGCATGGCGATGACCAAAAGTCCAATGACACTCCAAACAATCGCTATACCTAAGAAAATCTCAAATTCACCCAAGCTTTGCGACAACTCTCCTATTTTACCCGCTACTTTGTTGCCCAAACCGGTGGCCGCCCAATACAAGCCCATGATGATTGAAGCGTATTTTAAAGGAGCTAGTTTGGTGATGTACGACAATGAAACTGGGGAAGCGCATAACTCACCTACCGTATGGAACAAGAAAGCCAAAATCACCCAATACATAGCGGAAGAGCCCTCTTGGGCATATTGAGCCGAAGCAGCGGCCATAAAGCCAAACCCTAACGCCATAATCACCAAGCCCAAAGCAATTTTGAATATGGAAGACGCCTCCTTCCCTTTCTTTTTCCAGCGCACCCAAAACGCACCTACAGCGGTAGCTAAGGTGATGATAAAGAACGAGTTGACCGACTGGAACACAGAGGCGGGAATCTCAAATAATCCAAAGAAGTTTCGGTCAGTTTTTTGTGAAGCATAAAGATTCATCAATCCACCCGCTTGTTCAAAAGCTGCCCAAAACAAAATGATTAACAAAAAGGAAATCAATAACACCTTGACGCGGTCTTTTTCAATTTTGGTCAAAGGGCGCTCGAGCAAAACACGGTCAGCCTCGTTCTTCACGCTCATTTTATTGCCTACGTGTACCAGGTACTTTTGTCCCCAAAAGTATACGCCTTGACCCAAAAGCATACCGATGGCGGCTAGACCAAATCCGTAATGCCAATTGTATTTTTCACCGATATACCCACAGAGGATAGGGGCCAAAAAGCCTCCGATATTGATCCCCATATAGAAAATGTAAAATCCGATATCCCGTCGTTCGTCTTTAGGTTTGTACAGTCCCCCAACCATCGAGGAAATATTGGGCTTAAGCCCACCCACGCCCAGGATGATAAATAAACAGCCGATGTAGAAGGCGATTTCAGAATTAAACGCGAGGACACCGTGACCTATGCACAATAGGGCTCCACCCAACATAACGGTTTTGCGCTGACCCAACAGGCGGTCAGCCACCCATCCGCCGGGAACGGAGGCCAAATAAACCAGCATAGTATAGGTGCCGTACAAGGCCAATGCCTCTTCGTTGGTCCACCCAAAACCCGCATTGGATGAAGTGGTTTCGGCTACCAAAAAAAGGACAAAAAGAGCGCGCATTCCATAATAGGAAAACCGCTCCCACATCTCGGTAAAAAACAAAATATAAAGACCGGTTGGATGGCCAAATAATTGACGTTCGTGAACGGGTATTGCAGTGGTTGACATGATTGGTCGGTTTAGTTTAAAGGTGGATATCGATCAAAAATAGATCCTTGGATTAGAGTTTATCCAGCAAGAACTGGGTCATTTTTTCATAGAGGTGTTCTCTGGTTTTTCCCCCGTAAATCCCGTGATTTTTATCGGGATATATGGCCCAATCAAACGGCTTGTTGGCCTGGACCAAAGCTTCGATTAAACGCATACTGTTTTGGACGTGGACATTGTCATCCGCAGTGCCGTGAACCAACAAAAGATTACCTTTTAGTAAGTGTGCAAAATTCATCGGCGCGTTTTGGTCATAGCCCTCTGGATTCTCTTGAGGGGTGCGCATAAATCGCTCAGTATATACAGAATCGTAAAAACGCCAATTGGTCACAGGGGCTACGGAAATAGCCGTTTCAAAAACATCGGCCCCTTTTAGGATGCAGTTAACGGCCATATCACCCCCAAAACTCCAACCCCAAATACCCGTGCGATCAGGATCGATAAAGGGCAATTCGGAAAGTTTGCGTCCGGCTTCAATTTGATCCTCCGTCTCCAAATGCACCAGAGTTAAATAGGTAGACTTTTTAAAATCTCGGCCTTTAAACCCAGTACCACGTCCATCGACACAAGCGATCACGTATCCCTTTTCTGCCAACATATGGTACCAGTAGTCGTTGCCACCCATCCAGCTATCGCTGACGGATTGAGATCCTGGACCGCTGTATTGGAACATCAAAAGCGGATATTTTTTGTTGGGATCAAAGTCTTTAGGTTTTATCATCCAAAGATTGAGGTCATGGCCGTGAACAGATAGGGTGCCGAATGTTTTTTGGCCTAAGGTATACCCGGAGAGCTGCTCCAAAAGAGGGCTGTTGTCCACTATAGTGCGCAGCTGCAAGGCGCCTGAGGCACCGGACTCTTTGCTCGAGGCTGGAGTGTGGGTGCGGTGTAATGTGTAGCTCGGTGGGGATTGGGCACTTGAATGATTATTGATAAAATAAGTATAGTCGGCACTAAACACCGCATTGTTGGTGCCTGATCGAGGACTTAAACGCCTCATGCTTTTTCCGTTGATCCCAATGGCATAGACATCGCGCTGAATGGAACTTTGGGTGGTAGACTGGAAAAATATTTGTTTGGTTTTGGCATCGTACCCGTAGTAACTGGTTACTTCCCAAGGACCTTGAGTGATCTGACGCTGCATTTTTCCATTGGCACCATACAAGTACAAGTGGTTATAACCGCTGGCTTCGCTGCTCCAAATGTATCGGTCATCCTCCAAAAAGGTTAAGTCAAAAGTTACATCCACATAGGCGGCGTCTTTTTCGGTGTGCAACACACTCAGGGTGCCGGTAGTGTAGTCGTAATTGTGGAGGGTCAACTCATTTTGGTGTCTGTTTAAGGTCTGCAAACTCAACCAATTAGGGTTGTTGCGCCACTGTAAGCGGGGAATGTACTCCGCCGAAACGGGTACTTGTTGAACCGATTGATCCGCTAACTGATAGACGTGGACCGAAACCACCGCATTGGCCTCACCGGCTTTGGGGTACTTAAACACCTGTTGGGTGGGATAGAGCTCGGATCCATAGATATCCATGGAAAACTCTGGAACGGCACGCTCATCAAAGCGGATCCAGGCCAAAGCAGTTCCATTGGAATTCCAATCGAAGGTGCGCACAAAACTAAATTCTTCCTCATACACCCAATCTGTAATGCCGTTGATGATCGCATTTTTCTCGCCGTCTTGGGTGATTTGGTGATGTACCCCAGAAATCAAATCGACATAGTACAGGTTGTTTTGGTACCCATAGGCCACTTTGCTTCCATCAGGGGAAAATGTGGGCTCTTGGATTTTGTGATTCGTGAGCTGCACCAGCGATCGGGTATTAAAATCGTAGACGTAATAAATCCCCAGACGAGAACGGCGATAAATGGGCTCTATCTGTGTGTGAAGCAGCACTTTAGATTCGTCAGGGCTGAATGCATAACTGCTAAACACGCCTACCTCGGGAACATCTTGGGTGCTTAATAGCGTGCCTACTTTGGAAAGCGTAGCGTAGTCAAAAAGATCAATAGACTGGGTTTTTGTCGCCCGATCCATCTGAAGTACCGTATATTCAGTTCCGTTGTTGCGGGAGCGCAAAGCGTCCATTCCTTGGGTTCTAAAGGTGCCGTTATATATTTCTTCAATGGTGATGGATTTTGTCTGGGCGTGAAGTTCAGCAACGTTAGCGATAAACATACAGGCCAATGCGCCCAATGCCCAACCCCGAAGGGTATTGATGTGATTCATCTCAATTTTTTTTAGGTTCCTAAAAATAACATAAAAATGGACATTGGCTTATCTTTGGGACAAAATAAGCACATGGCCTCATCGGTAGACGGATTTTCAAAATGGACTAAATCAGAAAAAATAAAGTGGGTGGTCGACACCTACGCGTCCGATCCCCAGGCGGTAACCTCCTTATTGGAGGCGTACTGGCACCCAGATCCCCAGACGCAACAGTTACACGATGAGTTTATTGAAAATACCCTCACCAATTTTTACCTGCCTTTTGGCGTAGCGCCCAACTTTCTCATCGACGGGGTATCCTATACACTACCTATGGTGATCGAGGAGAGCTCGGTAGTGGCCGCCGCGAGTAAATCAGCTAAATACTGGGCCTCCCGAGGTGGTTTTCACACCCGCATCATGGGTACCGACAAGATCGGCCAAGTACACTTTACGCGCTCCGGAAGCCCGGAGGAAACGCAACAATTTTTTGATCGGATCAAGCCGCTTTTACTGCAAAGCGTAGCCCCTTTAGTGGCCAATATGGAGAAACGCGGAGGCGGCATTCGCTCCATAGCCTTGGTGGATAAAACTCAGGATTTGCCTGATTATTACCAGCTATTTGTGCGCTTTGGCACCGCTGATGCTATGGGCGCCAACTTTATCAATTCCTGCTTGGAGCAGCTCGCTCAAACCTTAAAAGCAGAGGACCCTTCCCTCACCGTGGTGATGAGTATTCTCTCTAACTACGTACCTGATTGCACGGTGCGCTCTGAGGTATCCTGTCCCGTCGAAGATTTAGGGGGTGTTGAGGGAATGAGTGCGGAAGCATTTGCTGAAAAAATCAAACAAGCCGTCGACATAGCTCGGGTGGAACCATATCGAGCAGTGACGCACAACAAGGGCATCATGAACGGGATTGACGCTGTAGTGCTAGCTACGGGCAATGATTTTAGGGCCATAGAGGCTGGTGTACACGCCTACGCAGCCAAAGATGGTCGATACACGTCACTGACCCACTGCAGTATAGAAGACGGAGTTTTTAAATTCTGGATCGAAGTGCCCCTGTCGTTAGGTACCGTGGGCGGATTGACGCAGTTGCACCCCCTGGTCAAATGGTCCTTGGAAATGCTGGGCAGACCCTCAGCACAACAACTGATGGGTATTGTCGCTGCGGCTGGATTGGCACAAAACTGGGCGGCCGTTCAATCCTTAGTTACTACCGGGATTCAAAAAGGGCACATGAAAATGCACCTCTTGAATATCCTCAACCAACTGGGCGCTGACCAACAGGAAAAAGCAGCTATGGTCGAGTATTTTAAAACCCATACCGTGCAGTACCAAGGCGTCGTTCAGGCACTTGAAGATTATCGCAAAAAATAATAACATGAATCCAGGCATCCCCCTTGAATTTCACGCCCAGGGCAAGCTCTTGATCACGGGGGAATACGCGGTTTTGGATGGCGCTTTAGCCCTAGCCATCCCGACCAAAAAGGGTCAATCCATGAGGATTCAGCCCCAAAAGGAGGCACTCCCTTCCATCACATGGCGAGCATTTGATGTAAACCAGCAGGAATGGCTGCGGTGCTCTTGGGCCTACCCCCTTTTGGAACTGACCCAGCCAACACCAAAAACACCTGAAGAAAAACACCTTTTTGAGCTGTTGCAACGCTGTCAATCGCTCAATCCATTATTTAACCTGGCTGAACAATACCCACAAGGTGTGCTGGTGGAAACCTATCTTGATTTTCATCGGGCGTGGGGCTGGGGAACTTCTTCCACCCTACTTCATCTGTTGGGGCAGTGGGCACAGGTATCGGCTTGGGATCTAGCCCAAGGCAGATTTTCTGGGAGCGGTTATGACCTCGCATGTGCCGCAGCCCAGGGCCCGATTCACTATCAAATAACTCACCAAGGACCAAAATCCACCCCGGTGGATTGGGAGCCCCCGTTTGTGGACCAACTTCACTTGGTCTACCTAGAACAAAAACAGCAGAGCCAGAGCGCCATTGCGCACTACAGAGCCGCCACAGGCCCTAAACAACCCCTAGTAGATCAAATCTCGAGGCTCACGGTACAAATGACCAGTTGTCAGACAACCGATCACTGGAATGAGCTGGTGGGCCGCCACGAGCAACTCTTAGGCAGCCTGTTGCAGTTACCCACGGCTCTGGAGAGATGGTTTGAAGATTATCCCGGTTCCATCAAAAGCCTGGGAGCTTGGGGGGGAGACTTTGTGCTGGCCTGTGGTCCGAGCGACTATTTCAAAGCCAAAGGATACACCACCTGTCTGCCTTTTAAGGAAGTCGTGCGTTTCCACTAAGTCCAGTTTCACTCGGAATTTTCGAACCAACACCCCACAAAAAGAGGGATCCCTGCCTGCGGCAGGGATCCCTCTTTTTATAACGCTCGTCAACTACTAGTAGAACAAGTAGCGGTTGTCTTCAATTTTAGCTGCCTTCATACGCGCTGAATAGGCGCGGTAAGGAGCTAAGTTGATCTGACCCGCATTTTGAGAACGCGCCAAAACTTTGTAGTCCGCTAAATCCTCCGCGGAACGTTTTTGGTTGACTTGTACCAAGAATACACCGCTGTTTCCTTTCAATGGTCCTGAAGATGCACCAGCCTCTAAAGAAAAGGCATATCCGACAACGAATGGCTCTCTTCCAGCTCCAGGCAATACAGGGCTTTGCGCAGTCATCGCTGTAGCTTGTTGCACAGCAACACCTGCTTTAGCAGCAGCAGCCTCCAAGTTCAACCCTTGGTACTCAGCCTTGAGCGCAGCCGCTTTTTTCTCGTTGCGCAATATGGGAGTTACCGTAAGTGCCGCATCAGCTGGATCCATCAACCCTTTACGCAGTTTGGTCACGAGTTGTACGATTACGTAGCCATTGGCCACATTGAATTTCTTGATGTCACCCACTTCGGTTTCTGGCAAGAACGACCACTGGACAATACCTCTTTGCAATCCGATCCCTGGAAGGTTCTCTTCCATGGCCCCTACTTTGTTGATCGGGAATACCGAAAGATTTTGTGCTTTAGCTACTTCTTCAAATTTGAGGGGATCTTTGGTGGCTTCCATCTCAAAAGCAGCTGCTTTGGTAAACAATTCATTGATGGTCTGCTCAGAAGGAGCAATATCTTTTGTCAAATAGGCCACTTGATAAGAAGATTGTTTTTCCTCCACTTTGACCACGTGGTAGCCAAATTCTGTTTCGATCATTTCGATAGCGCCTACAGGCTTACCAAAGACGAAGTCATTGAATTTTGGGGTCATTTCCCCAGGACCAAAAAATCCTAAATCTCCCCCATTTTGGGCGGTAGGTCCATCAGAAAACTCGCGTGCTAGTGCAGCAAAATCAGCTCCTGGAGCTTTGGCTTTGGCCAATACCTCCAAGGCGCGTACTCGTGCTTCCTCTTGGTTTCTGGTTACATCAGGACGGATGCGTTCTGCTCCAGACCAACCGATTAACACGTGGCTAGCACGTGCCCAACCATTGGGTTTTACCCCGAGTAACTTACTGTATTTCAACTGTCCATTTTCGCGGTATGGTCCATAAGTCTGACCAACACCACTGGCAATGATTTGCTTGGAAAATGAAGTGTTCAGGTTTTGCTCACTGTAGTAAGCCGTATCCAATGATTGTACCGAGTTAGCTTGTAAGAAAGCGCCCAAGTCTTGGGTGGTATTAAATCCGTCCACCAAGGCTGCCGTCTCTTGCTCCACCACTGCTTCATCATCTGCAGAAGGCAATTCTTGGATGTATACTGCGCGCAAGGTACGGGCTTCCTCCTGCTCAAAACGAGTAGGGTATTTATTCATGTAGGCTTTGATCTCATCCACACTCACTTCCGAATCAGCATCAGCGATCAAGGTGTACGGCAACTGAACAAAAGACAGATCCACCTGAGCGTTGGCTTTTTTGTGTGCCGCTTTGGCATCAGACACGGTGGTGTAAATAGAACCCGCCAAAAGGCTGTTGTACGATTGTTCTTTAGCACTCAAGGAAATAGCTAGTTCATCTTGCAACCACATTTGGTAGCGCGCAGGATCATTGGCCTTCCACTGGGCAACAGCAGCCACAAATACAGAAGGATCAAACACCCCATCCGCTTGGAATTCAGGTGCTTCAGCATAACCGGGAACGGTAGCCAAAAAATCGATGATTTGGTCTCCTTCGATGTCGATACCTAAATCCTCAAAAGCTTCTTCCATCAACACTTTTCTGAGTTCTGCATTCCAAACCTGTTCGGCGATTTGCGCAGAAGAGGCCTGACCACCAGCACGTTGTGCAGCAGCTTCCATTTTTTGTCGGAACTGTTCCAAAGAGATTTCAGTGCCATTTACCTCGGCAACTGAACCTGGACCATTGGCCCCACTTTGGGTGAAAATTCCAGAGATTACAAAGGAAAATAAGGCAAGACCGATGATGACGATCAATACAGTGGTTCTTTTTCTAATTTTATCTAATACTGCCATGCGTGCAAAAAATTAAAGTGGTGGCGAAAATACCATTTTCTTTTGAGATAATAAAACGCTTAGGGCTAGGATTCCCTTTCTAAATACCTGAGTTGTACGGCGTCTATCTTGTTCCCAGAAACTTCTAATACATCAAAACGATAAGTACCCAATTCGATCTGTTCTTTTGCTTGAGGAATTTCCCCGAGCGCATTGACGATATAACCGCCAAGTGTGGTGTATTCCTCACTTTCTGGCAAGGCAAATCCATACGTTTCATTCAAGTAATCAATTTCCAACCGGGCGGAAAAAATATACCCTTCAGCCCCTAAAACTTCTTCCCTGAGGTCATCGGAATCGTGCTCGTCTTCAATATCGCCAAACAACACCTCGATAATGTCCTCCACGGTCAGCATACCGGACGTACCTCCGTACTCGTCGAGAACCACCGCAATACTCTTGCGCTTTTTGGTCAGCACATTGAGGATATCACTGATCAGCATAGTTTCGGGCACAAACTCTATCGGCATCAAAATTCCTTTGATGGTTCTGGGTTTTTGAAACAACGCATAGCTGTGTACATAACCGATTATGTTGTCGATAGTCCCTTGATAGACCAATAATTTTGAATAGCCCGTTTCTGAAAAAATCTTGACCAGCTCTTTGGGGGGATCACTTAGCGCTACGGCCATCAATTCGGTGCGGGGGATCATAATCTCCCGAGCTTTCACATTGCTAAACTCCAACGCATTCTGAAAAATCTGAATTTCGGTATCCACATCATCTTGGTCTTCTACCTGATCCATATGCTCTTGGATGTAGTCTTCGAGCTCTACCTTGGAAAAGGCAATCTGAACTTCATCGCCTTTAGTGTTAAAAAACAAACGCAAAATGCCATCTGAGATTTTAATCACAAACGTGGAAAACAGTGAAAACAACTGATAAAACACAAAGGCAGGTATCGCTAAAGTCTTTATCAAGGTATTGGCGTAAATCTGAAAAAGCACCTTGGGTAAAAACTCGGCGGTCACCAAAATAACCAGCGTGGAAATAATGGTTTGGGTCACCAAAGCGCCCTCTTCCACCATCCAGCGCAACAGGGGCCACTGAGTCGGCCACTGGGCAAACCACTCCACCAACAGATCTCCCATGTAAAACCCATACACCACCAAAGCGATGTTGTTGCCGATCAACATAGCGGCAATAAACTTTGAGGGACGTTCAGTTAAACGTTTTAACGTATCGGCAAGTACGCCTTTCTGCTTTTTTTCGATCTCAATATGGATCTTGTTGGAGGAGATATAAGCGATCTCCATTCCGGAAAAAAAGGCGGAAAAGATAAGTGAAACAATAATGACAAGTACGGTGTAGTCCAATTAGGAAGGATTGTTGTCGCGCTGACGCTGTTCGAATTTTTTGCGGTAATTTCTACGAAAAAAGAACATCCCCACAGACACCAACAAAAACACACCCATCAGGGCTAGAGGTTGGTCGGGCTGTCCCCATGTAGTTATGATTTTATAGGCAGCCATGATAGCCACTAGCAGATACAGGTATTCAGTAAAGCGCAATATCTTGATCATCAGTCTTGTTTTATGGATAAAAATCCAGAGGTTTTCTGGGCGTTAAAGTACGTAAAATCCCGTTTTAAATCCAGACCCGTACCGTACATCACCGTCTGGTCCTCAGGATTGGTGAAGACAAACGAACCATCGGTAAAAATCCAATTTTCTTTTCGGTCCCAGTAGAGCTGATCGGTTTCCAGTCGTTTTCCATCGGGCATGTCTATGCGCACAGAACCCTTCAGGTTGACCAAACTAGTTCGGGAAAACACCTCTGCCTGATCGGCCGTAATGCGGGTAGACTGTCCTTGAGTATCAAAGACGGTGAGCACTACACCAGAAGGAAATTTTTTAAAGGGAAACGCTAAATGATCGTAGTCCAAAGACCGTGGACTCTCCAAGGTAGCCAAATGCTGTGCATTCTTGGTGTACGAAGGCGCTTCGAGGCTATCGACCGGCAATTCATAGTAGTTTAGGGAAAATGAATCGGCAATACCTTGGGGCAACAGCGCAGGCAAATCCCCTGACGTCTCCATCACCTCAGGCACATGCCCGCCACAAGCCACAAAAAAGAATGCCACAACTACAGTTGTGGCAAAGCTTTGTACCTTATGTGGTCGACCCCTCATTAGATGGAAGGGACGCGAACACTACCGCCCACCCAACAGTCGAAGCTGATGGTTTGACCAGCAAGTCCAGATTCAAATATATCGGTCTTTGATGGCGCTTTAGCATTGTAGCTTTCCAGAGTGCGGTTGGCGATGTTTTTAATCGACAAGTCCACTTTTCCGGCTTTGGCGGCCATCTCAGCTGCTTTCCAATAAATGGCGCGCTTTTCGAAAGTGGTTTTTCCACAATCATCCGCTGAATTGGCATACAAACGAGCAATCAACAAATAAGCGCGTCCATTCGAAGAATCTTCAGCAATCGCTTTTTGGGCATAATTGCGTGCGTTGATTTTAGAAGACTTTTCGTAGGTAGTAGCTACTTTGTAGAAAATAGCGCTGCGTTTTTTCGCATCGCCTTCCATCTCAACAGCCTTGTTAAAGTCAGCTACGGCTCCATTGTTGTTTCCTTGCTTTTGCTTCAACATACCCAAGTAGAAATAGGCATCCGCTGAAGGATCCAAGGCGTTTTGCGCCTCTACCAATTTCACAAAAAGTGGATCATCTGTACATTCTTTAGCAAACATGCGGCTTACCGCACCTTTAACCCAACGGATATCGCCTTTTTTAGCAGCGAAATTTCTTTGGTATAAAGGGATCAAGTTATCGCAGTTAGCTAAGTTACCTAGCTTCACATCAATGCTCTCAGAGATTTGGTTAAATACTTTAGAGTTGTTTTCAGCCACTTGCAACATACGCTCCTCTCTAGAGGTAAGCGCTGTCCCAGAATCCTGTTTGTCTGACAACGACGCAGCTGTTTTATTCAAAGAAGCAAACTCCTCATCGATTTTCTCTTTAACCACGTCATAAGCGGCAAATACCTCGTCCAAATCCTTCTGTCCAGCAGCATTCAAATCAACCAAAACAGAGAAGTATAAGTAGATCGCTTTAGGGTTCTTAAAATTAGCGCCATCTTCATTCACCGCACGGTCCAATAGTTGAAAGACCTCTAGGTCTGACCCCATTTTGTTATCCGATTTGATGATGGCCTCATCAATCAAAACACCAGCCAGTGTAGCGCGATCTGGAAAATAAGTGCGGGTTTTAGCCACTAGATCTAACAAAGCTTTTACCTCAGCTTCTTTAGCTGCACCAGTTGCCTTATCAATTCGGTAGTTTAGAATGCGTTCTCCATAGGAAAAAGTAGCGTAGTTAAGCTCTGGGCAATTTTCATACACCTGCTTCCATGGCTCATAGGCAGCATCAAAATTCTTCACTTTCACGTACTCTGAAAAGATAGACAAGTTGGTCATACACTCCTCTTGAGAGGCCTGAGCCATCACTGAAGTGCTCATCAGACCTACGGCGGCCAACATCGCGAATAACTGCTTCATAATTCCTTAGTTTAATCGTTTAGAAAGGGGCTAAAATAATTAATTTATTTTTCTCTTGACAAACCAACGGTCATTTAGGGAGAGCCCAAGTGAAAATTTCACGAATTGCTCCTCGATCAGACCTCCTTGGGTGGTACCTCTTTTCCCTGCGCCTACATTTAGATTCAGGTTAGAAAAAGTGCCGCTCAATGGTAAACCTACACCAAAAGTAATGCCAGACTCTTCGATGGGTTGATTTTGAACAATCATCCCCGTTTCGGTTAAGTACCCACCAAAGCGGTAGGTAATCCGCTGTCGATATTTGGCAAATGTATCAAACGAAGGTACCCAGTACCCGCCGATTCTCCAGGTAGATGCTTGGGTATACTGAACTTGGCTTTGGGTTAAAAACTCGCTTTGCAACGCACCCATGTCCTGCATTTCATATTCAGCAGACAATAACCAACTCATGTCTTTGCCTAGGCCTATCCCCAAACGAGTCACCATAGGCAACACAAGATCCGTTTCAACCATACCTGACCCACTCAAATCAACCTCCTCGACCTCTACTTTCTGGTTGGAAGACATGACAATTGATCCTAGTTCTAATGTATTCTCTGAAGTCAATGACGCCTCGGTTTGTAATTGAGCCGTTCCGAACAAAGTGAGCGAAGAACTCAAAGGAAGCTCCGCATTGGCGGCTAAAGTCCATCCAATTCCGCGTATTCTGGAAAATTTGCGTTCAAAGGTTCCCAATATGAGTGCGTCAAGCGATTGAATGCGCTGCTTTTCCACATATCCGAAATGTGCGTTCATCGAAGCACCTACAGAAAGGTATTTATTTAGATTCCATCCGCCAGAAAAATACATACGGCTCCAATCCCCGGTTCCTTGAAATAAATTTTTGCTGGTCACCCCCTCACTATCTTCAGACTCAGAGAAGAGGTTGTAATCCATAGCTGCGTAAGGAACTACCCCAAAACCAAAAGAAGCTTTTGGGGTGATGGGAAAAGCAATGCCCAAATAGGACAAACGCGAAGAGGACCCTGATTGACTACCTAGATCAGAAGCAAGATCAGATTGGGTGCGAGAAAGCCCTAAACTGTACACGGTGAGTTTGAGTTTACCCAGTGAAGCGGGGTTATTCAAGGCCCCGTGTATTGAATCTCCATAGAGCGTAATTCCCCCCATCGCCTCATTTTCCGCAGTGCTGACGCGTTGTTGTTGACCAAAGCCAAAAAAAGAGTAAGGTGATACTGTGGACTGCTGAGACCAAGAAGTTCCTGCCCAGGCCAATGCACAAAACAACAATAAGTATTTATTCATAGTGACTTTTGGTATTCCAGCAAAGCATTGAGGCCCTGCAACAAAAAATAAGGTTCGGCAAAGATGGCTTTTTTTACACGCACAGACAAAAATTCAGCATCTCCCCCTGTTAAAATAAGTGTTAAATCACCGTATTGCTCGCTCAAGGCTTCATACCAACCTTCAATTTCAAAAACCATCCCTGAAGCAGCCCCCGTATTCATGCAGCTCTGAGTATCTAATCCCAGTAAAGAATCAGCCGCCTCAAAAGTCAACTTAGGCAGACGAGCCGTACCGCGATGCATCGCATCCAAGCGCATCTGCAGTCCTGGAGCAATTCCTCCGCCCAGATGGGTTCCCTGTGCAGACAGCAAATCATAGGTCACGCAGCTTCCCGCATCCACCACCAAACAATGCTGCTGAGGATACAGTGACCATGCCGCGGCCAATACCGCCCGACGGTCAGCCCCTAAACCAGGACCATACGTCGAGTCAAAAGGCATCAACAGATCCTCCATAAACCACAGACCTGCCTGAGGAAACACCTGACCCCAATACGAAGTATCAATGACACCAGCCACCGAGGACACCACCACCTCACGTACCTCACGGTAATCACCCGCCCACAAGGCAAATTCCGATGTAAACCCCTCAGTCCGAAAAGTCGCAAACGCAACTCCCTGACCCTGAGCGTCAAACAAACCTACCTTAATCCGGGTATTCCCTATATCTACGGTACAATGCACACGCAAATATGGCAAATCTCCCCCACTCTCCTTTTCTTTTTACACAAATTGTTTGCTAATCCTAAATTTCCTTTATATTTGCATCCGCTTCGGCGCTCGGTACCTTAGCTCAGTTGGTAGAGCAATGGACTGAAAATCCATGTGTCCCTGGTTCGATTCCTGGAGGTACCACCACCCAAAACCCGTAAACCCTTATACAACAAGGACTTACGGGTTTTTTCATTTCCCAAGGGTGCTCCTGGGGGTGCTCGGCAGGGTCAAAATGTATTCTTTTTATACCGTTATACTACCCTAATTCTTGGGTGAAATTGGAAGGTTTTGGTTCACTTTGTGTAGTGGTGAAGGAGGTTTATTTTGATTAAAATTACCGCCTTAAATTTTTTGTTGTCTAGTAATCAAATCGTTTTGCATTATATTACTAAATCCCTAAATTACAAGTCCAAATCTTTATCAAAATATGGCGCGTCATAGTCACAGCCCTAAATTATGGAGCCAAATCGAGTGGAAAAACTGTTATTCTCTCTATGAGGCAACTCAGCTGTATGAATCTGATGATAGTTTAACTTTCAATGAGTTTAGGGAGAAGGTGCTTTCAGATGAGAATTTTGCCAGGATAAATTTTCTAAGACCTCATATGAATAATGAAGGATATAATCCGTGGGGAAATTCCCAATCAATTAATTATTATCTAATTAAAAGGTCTCCTGATTTAACGAATCGGGGTGTAATAGTTAAACTAAATACTGAAACAAAGGGTTATTCTGAAAGTAACCTTAACAGAACACCCTCAAGTTGCAAATTGATTCCGGGTGATATTATCTATGTTCATGAGAAAGGTTATGGAATCTATGGAAGAGGAAGGGTTACCAAAGTAATGCAACCTGAAATATTCAAAACTTCAGATGAGGTTATAGAATCTTTCATTAATAAAAACGAACCAGTATACTGCTTTAATCTTTTAAGAAAGTTGAAAGAAGCTAAATCTGAAAATCCAACTAGTCAATTATACTTTCATGAGTATTTTGTGGATCTTGAAATTTTAAAAAAAGTAGTTCCACTTGAAGGACCTCTAGTTGGTTTAAAAGGCATAAGGGGCTTTTCGCAAATTAAAAATATGCAATTGGTTAATTATATCGAACACCCTAGTTTGGATACGAATATCAAATTAAACGAATGTATCCCAAATGCTTTGAAACAAAAGCTGTACTCATTATTCAATCAAAAATATAAAGTATCAACTTTTATTGATATAGATCACTTTGTACCTAAGTCATTAGGAGGGCCCGGAAATATAGAAGAGAATTTAGTGCCTATAGGATTTAGTTTGAATCGATATAAAGGCAACTCAGTACCCTTAGGTTTATTTCAAATGGCTACGAAGTATCCTGATTTAAAGAAACATACCCAAGGTGTAACAGATAAAGAAATGTTTTTGAATACAAGTGGAGATAAAGAAAAGGGGCGGAAAATTATTACACTAGTTAATGGATGGAATGATTTAAAAAAAATATTGTTTAAGCGAGTAACTGCTAATTAATTAAAAGCTTTCTAACTGAAACTTTTTCATCTTCTTCAACTTGAACTAAATACAAT
>ENA-OUVC01000096-OUVC01000096.1-marine-metagenome-genome-assembly--contig:-NODE-96-length-61425-cov-4.778232_pt1 | contig 61425 bp, 65 predicted proteins | sample MGYA00248622_ERZ508571 | MGnify/ENA primary metagenome ERZ508571 (study PRJEB26236, sample SAMN06267175) | marine metagenome | isolation source: Columbia River Estuary | place: USA:Columbia River Estuary... | reverse complement strand
ATATAGCTGCATCTTTCGTTGAAAAGGGGAGCCACACTGGACAAGGCGACAGAAATGTCGCCTTTTTCTTTGTCTTTCAGTGAGTTAGGTTAGTTGCATAGTTTGAAAAATATTATCTAATTTGAATTACTGATACAAGCATTCTAATGAGTGATCTACAATATTTAGAGAGCGCCAAGAAGGAATTTGGATATTATAAACTACTGGGTGAAAAAACATTTTCTCAACTAACAGACGAACAGTTGTTTATTGAGGCTAATAGCGAGAGTAATAGCATTGCAACAATTGTAAAACACTTACGGGGGAATATGCTTTCTCGTTGGACTGATTTTCTAACTACAGATGGTGAAAAAGAATGGAGGAAAAGAGACGAAGAATTTGAAAATGACATCAGCACTCGTGAAGAATTATTACAAAAATGGCAAGAAGGATGGTCTTGTTTATTTAAGGCACTTGATTCAATTTCTGATGATGACTTATCAAGAGTTATCTACATAAGAAATCAAGGCCATACTATTTTAGAAGCAATCAATAGACAACTTTCGCATTATCCTTATCATATTGGTCAAATTGTATTTATTGGAAAGATGTTGAGCGATAAGAATTGGAACTCATTGTCTATTCCTAAAGGGGGGTCAAAAGAGTACAATCAAGATAAATTTTCTAAACCTAAAACTAATATTAACCATTCAATTTCTTGATAGTCGCATACTCAATCATCTTATTATAGCTGCACCTTTCGTCAAATAGGGGGGCAGATATATATGTAAAAGGGTTATACTTTAATAGTATGACCTTTTTCAATCATTTAACACCTATTATTTACCACATCGTCCTTGAACTGCATTATCTGTTTTTTCATTTCGCGGATCTCTTTCATCTTACGCTCAAGGGACAGCAACTTCTCGTCTAAAATTTGAAGCTTTTCCTTTTTTGAGTACTTCCGGTTATACCACGCATCAATGATTTGACCGATTTCTTTTATTGTAAACCCGACCGATTTAGCATCACTAATAAATTCAAGTTTTTCAACAGCTGCCTCGTCATAATGGAAGTAATTGTTGGATTTTACCGACTCGTCTCTTCTACCAGCAATCAAACCCGACTTCTCGTAGAAGCGAATGGTATGAACTGAAATGCCTGTTTTTTTCGATAATTCATTTATTAACATACAGCAAAAATAAGGAGTTGAAAAATAAATATGAACCATAGACTATACTCTATTGTTGCTTGTTCGATTGGAAGAGTCTATGTTTGCCACATCATCAAAATTTCTTCCATGAGAAAAACAATTTTTATAACAGGTGCAAGTACTGGCATTGGTAAGGAGACAGCAAAATTCTTTCAATCAAAAGGCTGGAATGTAGTCGCCACCATGAGAAATCCTGAACAAGAAACAGCACTCAAAAATTTAGATAATGTTCTTGTAACGAGACTGGATGTTTTAGACTTGGACTCCATAAATCAGGCCGTTGCCGAAAGCATCCGAAAATTCGGAGGAATTGATGTGTTGGTGAACAATGCAGGATACGGGGCATACGGACCATTAGAATCCTTCCCAAGAGAAAAGATCATACGCCAATTCAATACCAATGTCATTGGCCTGTTAGACGTGACAAGAGCAGTGCTTCCTCATTTTCGAGCAAACAGAAAAGGGATCATCATTAATATTTCCTCAATGGGTGGAAGAATAACTTTTCCGCTGGGCTCTTTATATCACGGGACAAAATTTGCCGTCGAGGGAATTTCTGAATCACTGAGATATGAAGTAGAGCAATTTGGTGGGCGAGTCAAAATAATCGAACCAGGAGCCATCAACACGGATTTTGCAGGACGCTCATTTGATTTTCACAACGATGAAAAATTAGAAGCCTATCAAAACATAGTCAGCAAGATATTGTCAACCTTCCCAAAAATGATTAAGAATGCATCGAACACCAATGTAGTTACAAAGGTTATTTATCAAGCGGCAACTGATGGCTCTCGCAGATTACGGTATATGGCCGGAAAAGACGCTAAACTGTTCAATCTTTTCAATAACCTTTTCGGACATAATTTCATTAATAAATTGAATAGGCAATTTTTCAAATTATGAAATAACCTCCTGTAATTTTAATGGAACTAAGTATCTGATTTACCAATAATTATAAGTTCAAACATCTTCAAATAGCTGCATCTTTCGTCAGTTAGAGGATCTGATAAAAAGATAAAAGGGTTATACTTGCATAGTGTAACCCTTTCTTATTAAAATCAAGATATGAAAATAGTAAAGAGCATATTATTAAGTCTAATGCCGGCATTCGGCGGAGTATTGATGGTATTGGGCGAATTAGACGATTCCCCCGGATTGGGTGGGATTGGACTTATTCTGATTGGCCTATCGGTTTACTTGAACTTAAGGTCAATAAAATAAATATTGTCAGACACTTCTGACTAGGGTGCGTAAAGTAAAGGGGCTATACTTCGGTAGTACGCCCCTTTACTTTTGATGTTGCTCTGTGACCATTATCACTCTTTTGGCATGAACTTTTATGAATTTTTGTTTCATGAATACAAAAGAGCATTGGGAAACAATATACAAGACAAAGCAGCCAAATGAAGTAAGTTGGACTGAGCAAATACCATCTGCTTCATTAGAATTTATAAATAAATTAAAAATTCCAAAGACTGCAAAAATTATAGATATTGGAGGTGGCGATAGTAAGCTGGTGGATTTCTTATTAGCGCAAGGCTATACAGATTTATCGGTTTTAGATATATCAGAGACTGCTATTATAAGAGCAAAAGAAAGACTTGGAGATAAAGCAAAATATGTAAAGTGGATTATCAGCGATATTTTGGATTTTAAACCAACAGAGAAGTATGACTTATGGCACGATAGAGCCGCATTTCATTTTCAGACTGAGGAAGATAAGATCAATCAATATTTGAATATTATTAGAAATGCGGTAGTTGGGTGGAGCATTATTGGAACATTTTCTGTTGATGGGCCAAAAAAATGTAGTGGATTAAATATTCGCCAATATGATGAGGCCGGGTTGAAATATTTACTTGAAAAATCGGAATTTAAGTTTTTAGAATCCAAGCGAATTGATCATATCACTCCAAACGGAGGTGTTCAAAACTTTATTTTTTGCAGTTTTTCAAAATAGCAGATAATTTCAAGATATTAATCGTATTTTTACGATTAATATGGGGACCAGCAAAATAGAAACTTACACGCAAAAAGAGGTCAAATTGGCTAAATATGCAAAAGCGCTTGCGCATCCAGCCCGAGTAGCCATACTTAATCTATTAATCAAAAAGCAGTCTTGTATATGTGGTGTTCTCGTAAATGAGCTACCGATTTCACAAAGCACCGTTTCCCAACATCTAAAAGAATTGAAAGAAGCGGATTTGATTAAAGGAGAAATAGAAGGTACATCCATTTGCTACTGTATAAATGAAAAGGAATGGGAAAGTGCACGTACATTAATTACAGGCCTATTTGACAAAGGTTTAACGATCAAAACTAAATGTTGCTGAATAGTATAAATCAATCCGCCTCCATTAACCTAACAAAGAAAAACATGAAAACAGCAGATGAACTAAAACAAATAGTAAAAGATAAATATAGCGAAATCGCCCTGCAAGACAAAGAAATAAATATGTCCTCCTGTTGTGGCGCAGGGGGATGTTCCACAGAAGTCTATAATATAATGAGTGATGATTACACAAACTTAGAGGGATATAATGCCGAAGCAGATTTAGGATTAGGCTGTGGGTTACCGACACAATTTGCCAAAATCAAAAAAGGTGATGTAGTAGTAGACTTAGGAAGTGGGGCGGGGAACGATTGCTTCATAGCCAGGCATGAAGTCGGTGAAACTGGTAAAGTAATTGGCATTGACTTTACTCCAAAAATGATCGAAAAAGCAAGAATGAATGCAGAAGCCAGGGGATTTAACAATGTAGAGTTTCGGGAAGGAGACATTGAACATATTCCCATCACTTCAAATGTTGCTGATGTAATTGTCAGCAATTGCGTACTCAACCTCGTTCCTAATAAAGATGGTGTCTTTAAAGAGGTCTTTAGAGTGTTAAAGCCAGGAGGGCACTTTAGTATCAGTGATGTAGTAGTAGAGGGTTCACTGCCAGAGGGCTTAAGAAAAGATGCAGAAATGTACGCAGGCTGCGTATCGGGTGCAATTCAGAAAGAGGTCTATTTAGAACTTATACAAACAAATGGGTTTGAAAATATTTGCATTCAAAAAGAAAAGGCAATCAATATTCCTGAAGACATTCTGAAAAAATACTTAGATGACAAGGAAATAAATTCGTTCAAAAATGAAACTGCCGGTATTTTCAGTCTCACAGTATTTGCCCGAAAACCAATACTGAATAAAAATTCAGCTTGTACCCCTGGTGGCGGATGTTGTTAAATCTTACTCGCATGAAAAAAATATTAGTTCTTTGCACAGGAAATTCTTGCCGGAGTCAAATTGCTCATGGCTATTTAGAACATATTGGACTTGATAAGATAGAAGTATACAGCGCCGGTGTTGAAACACATGGAGTTAATCCTATAGCAATCGCAACCATGAAGAATGATGGCATTGATATTTCTAACCATACATCAAATAATATAGCAGAGTATCAACATATAGAATTTGATTACGTCATTTCTGTTTGTGATAATGCAAAGGAAAGATGTCCAATTTTCCCAGGAAAGGCTATCAAACTACATCAAAATTTTCCAGATCCCGCCAAAGCGAAGGGAACAGAACAAGAAATTGAAAATGAATTCAAACGTGTTAGAGAAATGATTAAGATTTACTGTAAGAACTTTTTACTAGAACATATTCAATAATAAAATAATTTTAATTTAGGTCGCAAATACTATTCCTTATGAAGGCAGTTCGTCAGTTTATTGAAAAGTACCGAAAAGAAATATTTGTAGGGCTAATTGTTTTTTTATTCTTGCTTTTCAGAGATGTATTAACGTCAATTTTGTAAATAGAGCAAGTAAAAACAGTTCTACTTAGGTTGCCATATTCGCTGGCAAAAGATAAATCAATCTATTCTTTAGTCAGTGGTAGGCCTTTTATACTTTCATCGAATTTCCCATTATTATAAACCAGATGACCATTTACAAAAGTGTGAGTTACCTTAGAATGAAAGGTAGTACCCTCAAGTGGAGACCAGCCGCATTTAGATAAAATATTTTCCCTAGTCACAGTCCACTCTGCATCCAAATCAACAATTGAAAAATCGGCATAATATCCTTCTCGTATAAAACCTCGTTTTTGAATGCCATAAAGGATCGCAGGGTTATGACACATTTTTTGAACAATCTTTTCAAGCGAAATCAGCCCTTGCTTATAAAATTCAAGCATAATATTCAGCGAAAATTGAATAATGGGAGCTCCAGACATGGATTGGAAATATGGCCTTAGCTTTTCATCGAGTGTATGCGGCGCATGGTCAGTAGTAACAATATCAATCCTATCATCAAGGAGCGCCTGAAGAAGACCTTTTTTATCTTTTTCAGTTTTGATAGCAGGATTCCATTTGATTAAATTACCTAATCGAGCATAGTCCTTATCAGAAAACCATAAATGATGAACAGAGACCTCAGTAGTAATATTTTTATTCTGAAGCGGGATATCATTTCTAAAAAGATGTGTTTCAGCTTCCGTAGTTAGGTGTAAAATGTGAAGACGAGCATTATATTTATTTGCGATGGCAATAGCATTTTTTGTTGCTTCATAACAGGCCTGTTCACTGCGAATCAAAGGATGAAATTCAACGGGAACGTCTTCCCCAAATTTCTCTCTGTAAATATTTTCATTAGCTTCAACTATTTGCTCCTTCTCTGAATGAATGGCAACAATAGACTTACAATGCGATAAAAGCCTCTCTAATGTATCTGTATTATCGGCCAAGAGATTACCCTTCTTCGTAAAATAAAGACCATCATCTGAAACAGCCAATAGCTTGGAAGTATCTAGCTTTATAATCTCCTCTAAATTATCACCATTAACCCCTAGAAAAAATCCATAATTTGCTAGCGACTTTTCAGAAGCAATTTTATTTTTCTCTTCCAGCTTTTCAATACTTAGAACATTTGGAACAGTATTAGGCATATCAATAAAGGAAGTAACACCACCAGCAACAGCTGCCCTACTTTCCGAATTAAAATCCCCCTTATGTGTTAGACCAGGCTCACGAAAATGGACTTGACCATCAATAACCCCAGGAAAAAGAAATTTACCTAGACCATTAATTTCAATTGCACCTTCAGAAGGTAAATCAGATCCAATTTGCATAATGATCTGACCCTCAATTAAAATATCAGCATGAGTAAGCTGTCCTTCATTAATAATCGTAATGTCCTTTACCAAAGTCCTAGTTGCCATAGAATGGCAAAATTAACCATTGGACAATTTAAGGACTCAAATATCTTTTGGCACTGGGATAACTGAACCAATATCGAGTATCCCAGGAGTGCTAGCATGGCTACAACAAAGTGGTACAACATAATACCATTCGCTTGGAATCCCCACAAATGTGTACAGAACAACCAACTACTGATAATTTCTCACAAGAAACTTCTGAGCACCAAATAACCCACTGCGTTGAATGAGCATGGAAGTGTGCTAAATATAAACCCGCGGAATGTTCGGACAATTCAATTGTATTAGATATTTGCACTAAACACATAGATTTGGTAGATTACTAATCTTGAAAACTAATTTTAAATAGAAAATATCTTCTAGGTATTTTCCGAGAAAATATTGAAAATAAACCCTTAAGTAAACCCTAAAAACGTAGAAGCTGGAACTTACATAAGTAATTGAATAATAATAAATAATATGGGTAAGTTTATATCACTCGCAAATGCCAAAGAGATGACAAATCGCTATCAAAACGAGCGAGAGAATATTTTAAATTCATCATACCAAAACAAGGATATTCTTGCTATAAGCGAAACGCTCGAAAAAGATCAACTCGAAAAACTACTCAAGCTTCCTGGATGCGAAAAACTTCGAATTTATTATGGCATGGATTCGTTACTTAAAGTACACGCCATACTTGTAGCAGTCGACAAAGAAAATCAGGATATTATAATTCAAAATGAAGACGCATACGAATCGGAGGAAGATATTCTTAATGACAATATTCGATGCCCACCAACATGTAACACGTCACAACTTATAAGATAATATTATGCGTGTTGAAATTATAATAAATCATATTGTCCAAACGATATTAATTATTAGCATATTTAAAAGCAAAAATAAAATAAAATCAATTTTCCCATTCTACATATTCGCGATACTAGCCGAAGCAAATGATTTAATTTCTCAAATAACTATAAATGTTTTTTGGACAAATTCTGTAAATAGCAACATTTATGTATTGATATCTAGTGTTATAATAATATATCAATTACAAGTATGGAATTCAAAAAAATTTACAGATTTTACATATTTAGTAAGTTACATCGCCGTAATTCTGATCTGGAGTATAGAAAATCTAATTTTATCTAATCTTTTTACATTCAATATTTATAATCGAATAATCATTTACTTAATTATTATATCCCATTGCCTTATACTTCTGAATCCATTTTCGCTCACAAATTATAGCAGAAATAAAAATGAAATTATATTTATGATAACAGCAATACTTGTTATTAAATACTCGATATATGTAGTATCAGAAACCGTATGGATTAATAGCGCGCTTTTATCAACAAGTTTTCAAGTATTTATTTTTAATCTCATAGTATTCTCAAATCCAATCATTAACTTACTACTAGCAAAGGCTGTTTTATGGACGCCCAAGAGACCAAATATTTTATAGCAATCGTTTGTATAGTTGTTCTAGTTTGTGCTATTATAATAACTTTTACTTTCATTTTTTTTAAATATAAAAGCTCAATTTTTACACTTCAACAAAAAATTGGAATTAGCCATATTGCAACTTTAGAATACGAAAGAGAGAGAATAGCAGCAGATCTACACGATGAAATTGGCCCTACGTTAGCTGCCATCAAGATGCGGATTGAGTCTATGGAATCAAACCAAAATAAAATCCAAAGTACAATAAAACCACTAAGTCCATTAGTAAACGAAACAATAAGTAAACTAAGTGCAATTTCAAAAAACTTGGTACCAACATCGCTAAAATCACTTGGGTTATTACAAACAATAAATCAGTTGATTGAAATTTTTGAGTCCAATCAAACAGCCAATATTAGTTTTACAACGAACTATTCAAAATGCGTGGGTATTGAAATTGAATTACAGCTTTATAGAATAGTCCAAGAGGCCATACACAATGCAATTAAGCATGCAAATGCAACTCAAATTGATGTCAAATTACATATATCAAAAACTGAATTGAGCCTTTTGATAAGCGACAATGGTAGAGGAATGGAGGTAAATAATAGTAAGTCAACAGCAGGAAATGGATTAAAAAGTTTAAAAAATAGAGCATTAATAATTGGAGGCGAATTCAATATTCATTCCAAGGCTGGCAAAGGCACTCATTTACAATTTGAAATCCCACTAAATGCATAAAAAAATTAAAATAGTTGTTGCTGATGACCATGAAATTTACAGAGAGGGATTAAGGGCAATGCTTGAGAACGAGGAGGATATAGAACTTATCGGAGAAGCCGGTGATGGGCATCAATTAATTGATTTATTTGCAAATACACGTCCAGATTTAGCCATTGTAGATATAAAGATGCCAGGCATGAATGGTATTGAAGTCACTAAAGAGTTAAAAACAAACTACAACGATGCTAAAATTATTGCCCTTACAATGTTTAATAATGATTTTCTTTTATCAGAAATGTTAAATGCAAACACTAATGGTTATTTATTAAAAACTGCTACGCGAGAAGAAATATTAAATGCTATTAAAGTAGTGTATGAGGGGGGCGTGTTCTATTGTAGAGAAACGGCCGCAAAAATGAAAAAGCATTTTAGTCAATTAAAAACAACTAATTATAAAGAAGAAAAGCAGGTAATTTTCACACCACGTGAAATTGAAATAATAAATCTTATTTGCCAACAATTAACAACTAAAGAAATTGCAACTCAATTAAACATAAGTGATAGAACAGTTGATAGTCACCGAAATTTAATTCTTCAAAAAATTGATGCAAAGAATATGGTAGGGATAGTTTTATATGCAATTAAACATGAGCTATTTAAACTATAATTACTTCTTTCGAGTATCAATAATGTATTGAATTTTCCAGCCAGCTGAAGTTTGCACTAAACAAAAAGCATTGACTCCGCTATGACTAAAAGTGCCATTATAGTAAAAACGGTATGGCGTCCACACAAAGGCTAATGGCAAATCAACTTTGACAGCATCAAATTCAATTATTTCATTTAGAGTCCCAGCTTTTTGCCTGCCTACCGAAGAAACAAACTTACTTACCGATTCCTGTCGCACAATGCTTTGATTATCCTTAGATGTAATGATAGTTTGCATAATTGCCTCGGACATAAAAACTGAAGCTACCGTATTGGAATCGGCATCTTGCATCCCCTTAAAAAGCTTATTTACTACAGCCTGAATTTCGTCCTTGTGATTTTGAGCAAGTACAGGCATAACCGTAATTAGAAAAAAAGAGAGAAAAATATATTTCATTACAGATAGAATTGTAATTAAGGCCTGCTTAAACCCCGTAAGTAAGAGACATGTGAAACTAATGCATACCGCATGCGAGGATACTCGATATAAGGTATTTCAAATTGAGCACAAGTGTCACGAATAATCTTACTGATAGCTGGGTAATGGACATGAGAAATTCGAGGAAATAAATGATGCTCGATTTGAAAATTTAAGCCGCCTAACCACCATGAAATAAATTTATTATGTGTTGCAAAATTTGCCGTGGTCTTCAATTGATGAATAGCCCATTCTTCTTCGATAGGCATTGCCTTTTTTTCAGAAGATATAAATGAAGTGTCAGCCACAGTATGCGCCAACTGAAATACAATACTCAAAACAAAGCCAGTAAATAAACCAAATGCTAAAAAACCAATTAACCACGACTTAAAACCAACAATAGAAACTGGTATGATTATAAAAAAAAGGAAATGAGTCAATTTAAAAAACCAAAAAGAGAGATGATCCTGTATTTTCATTGGTTTGAGAGGGACTTCCCCAATCCTTTTTGTAAAGTATTTTTTATAATCTGTGAAAAATATCCACCACAAGTAAAGCAGAGAATAAGCAGCCCAAAAATACCAATGCTGAAATCGATGTATTTTATAATGGGTTTGCGAATCGCATAGCCTTAATAGTGGTCTTGCCTCAATATCATCATCTACCCCATCAATATTCGTATATGTATGGTGAATTATGTTATGCTTTGTTTTCCACATAAAATTATTTGCACCTAACATATTTAAGGTAAGCCCAGCTAATTTGTTAACCCAACTGCGACTACTAAAAGAACCGTGAATTCCATCATGCATAATATTAAATCCCACAGCAGCAGTAAGGACTCCTAAAATCAAGCACTCAAAAATTGCCCAAAGAAGAGCCGGGGTGAAAAAAACTAGATGGACATAGACAGTAAAATAACTAGCTAAAAGAATTAGCGCCTTACTGTAAAGCTTCCAATTTCCAGTACTTTTTAACTGGCGAGATTCAAAGTAATCAGCTATACGTTTTTTTAGCTCAGTATGAAAGGACTCCACAGAAAGCACTTTCGCGCCCTCTAATTGCTTCGACTTACTGCCCTTAAACTTAGGTAGTTGCATTTTTAAAGGTTGATTTTCATAAAGATAACTTTTCTATTGCTATAAAAATGCTAAGATTAATTTATTATTAATTCTAGATAAGAAAAGAGAATTGCTAAGTATAGAACGGTTTGTTGAACTATTTTTACCCCAAATTCTACACGTATGAAAAAAATAGTATTGATAGTAGCTGCTCTCTTCACTATTGGAACTGCTACTACACAAGTAGTGCTCAAAAACAAACAATACAAAAACAAGAGTAAGGACCGCTTTTCTGTAAAAGAAAACGTTGTTTACTACGATGGCAAAGCACTTGCCAAGTATCAAGCAAAAACATACTCTTTAGACAATGGAGAATTAGTTGAAGAATACAATCTATTAATGGTTGACAATAAAGTAGATAATAAGCAAATTATTGGAGACTTAATCGATTTTGTATCCGACAGACACAAAGGAGCTGAGGTAGAAGTAGAGATCGATGCCAACGGTAGCGACTTTAAGCTATAACCAATTTAATAGTTCGATTAAATAAGATATGAGAAGCCGCTAGAGGGTGGATGTTCATAATGAACGTTCACCCTTTTTACATAAAAAAGTAAAAAAAGATAATCAGTTGCATCCGGCGCAAGCCTTCGGATCTCCCAATTTGACGACCTGAACCATCATAGATTCGATCTCCATCGATACGACCAATCTGGCGTCCACTTCCATCATATAACCGCTCTCCTTCAAAACGGCCCATTTGTCGGCCCGACCCATCATAGATTCTTTCACTATCAATTCTGCCGATTTGTCTCCCAGATCCGTCATAGATACGCTGTGACTCGACGCGTCCAATTTGACTACCACTAGCACTATAATATCGCTCTCCATCTACACGTCCAATTTGGCTTCCCGATCCATCATATAATCGTTGAGACATACAGAGTAAAGAATTGAATAATAAAATAAATAGGAGTGTAGTAAACTTATACATGGCAAGCTGATATGGAAAGTTAATTAGTTTTTGTAAATTTCAAGTCACGAAATTCCTAACATGATAAAATTTTTTCAGGTTCGTTATTTAAATGTGCTATTTCTTTTTTTGACTCTTTATATTAATTACGCCTCAGTAACCGGAGGCTTGGGGGGAAAGTCTATTCGCGAATTGTCAGATAAGTACGACAATTTATTTACGCCTGCTCCGCAAACATTTGGAATATGGAGTATTATTTATACGCTGCTATTAATTACTATAATTCGCCAACTTTTTGTCCAGCAAACAAGCTCGAATAAAATTTATTATTATTTCATTATCAGTTGCGTTTTGAATGGGGCATGGATAGTGGCCTGGCAACTGGAGTTTATCTCCCTTTCACTTGTCATTATGCTAGGTCTACTATTTATACTTTCTAAAATAACCCAGAATCAGCACTCACAAACACCGCTTATTGAAAAAATCACCTTTGGAATTTATTTGGGGTGGATCTGTATAGCAACCATTGCTAATGCCACAACACAGCTAGTTGCTTTAGAACTATCGGTTTCGCTTGAACTTCAGCGACAGCTAACACAAGTTATCATTGTACTCGGTACGGGAATTACATTATGGGTTGCCTTCACGCTAAAAAATTGGGCAATTCTACTCCCCGTAGTTTGGGCATTCTATGGAATTTACACTAAGAGAATTACAGATCAACCAACCATTGCTATCGTTGCAGCTGGCAGTGGCATTTTTATACTACTTATGATAGCGATACTATTTTTAAAAAAACAAGTTAAATAGCCATTATACCTACTATGGAAGTCCATCACTCCAACCACCCCACACACAAAAAGAAAGCCAAAGAATATGTAGTTGAATTCTTTATGTTGTTCACCGCAGTAACGCTGGGCTTTTTTGCTGAGAATGTGAGAGAAGTTTATGTTGAAAAAGAAAGAGCACATGAATATGTAACACGCCTCGAAGAAGATATTAAGAGTAATGTCTATTTCATCGACTCGCTGCTAGCATTCAATTACGGTATAGAATATCAAATGGATTCCGTCTTAGTTGAGCTAACAAGTAATAAAAGTAGTTTTGATCTCGCTTTTTTCTATAATCACGTGTACGGCAGTTTCCCCCGTTTTTTGAGTAAAAACGACACGTACGAACAAATGAAAAGTGCAGGTTTTTTGCGCTATATAAAAGATCCGGCCTTATTAGCGCTGATTATCGACTATTCAAATGAAGCTGAAGCTGCAGAGTATAGAAGTCGAGAACAAGAAGCAAGCTACTTATTGGGAGAATATGCGTCACTTCTCATAAAATGGCAACCGCCCTCTGTAAGTATCAAAAAATATCTTCAAAACTTTGAATCCAGCAGAAGTAGGCTGGGAATTCCTGATAGTTTGGTTAAACAAAATGAAAAACTAAATTTATTTAAAGAAGATAAACCTGTTCTAATAAGCGGGGCAGCATTAGAAGCTTTTAAAAAGGAGATGATCCCAGCTATGGGTCGTCGATTGGGGCTTATGAAAACCACACTTAGCTTTTTACAAAGAACTAAATCAAAAGGTACACAGGTCCTTAATTACTTAGAAAACCACCATAACTAATAGCCGACCATTTATCATTTTATTTTGCTCAAGCCGGGATAATAAAGGAGTTTTGCACCCGCATGCATAAAGTAATCTATCTCTCCCTTCTCCTCTTATTAATCCCTGTACTTGCAAATACGCAGCAAGGAATACTTCTCCGTAAAGCAGCGGCAGTCCGTACTGCACAGGCGCCAAAAATAGATGGCAAAATTGCAGATTCAGTATGGCAACAAGCTACCCCCCTAACTGATTTTATTATCAATTCCCCAGACTTTGGAAAACCATCAAAACTTAATACTAAAGTATGGGTCCTCTACGATGATGTTGCCTTGTATATCGCAGCTAAATTAGAGGACGACCCCAAACTGATTCGAAAGCAACTAACTGCCCGAGATGGAGAACAACGACAAGACGTAGACTATTTTGCAGCTTATATTGATACCTATAATGATAATCAAAATGGTTTTCAGTTTGCAGTAACCAGCCGAAATGTTCAATCGGATGGACGACTTTCCCCCTCCATTCAAAGCCAATTTGGACCTCCGAGCGATTATAGCTGGGATGCAGTTTGGGAAAGCAATGTTCAATTTACTACTGATGGATGGACACTTGAAATGCGAATTCCATACATATCGTTGCGCTTTTCTAAAGCAATTGAACAATCCTGGGGAATCAATTTTCAACGCTTTAGTAGAAGACTGAATGAAAGCAGTTACTGGAATTCTATTGATCCAAATGAAGCAGGCTTTGTAAATCAGTTTGGAGATTTAACAGGAATCAGTGGGATTGAACCTCCCCTTCGCCTCTCCGTTTTACCCTACGTAACGGCAGGTTTTAGAAATACGCCTACTACTAAAGGAATTGTAAAAGAAACACTTCGGAACGGAGGTATGGATTTAAAGTGGGGAGTAAACGAGAGTTTTACATTAGATGCAACCCTTGTACCTGATTTTGGACAAGTAATTTCCGATAATGTAATTCTGAATCTCTCCCCTTTTGAAGTTCGCTTTCAAGAAAACAGACCCTTTTTCACAGAGGGTACGGAGCTATTTAATAAGGCGGGACTATTTTATAGCAGACGAATTGGTCTTACCCCGCGTGGGTATTGGGGAATAAAAAATCAAGTAGCCAATGACCCCAACTTAAAAATTATCAATAACCCAGGTGTAACACAATTAATAAATGCTTCCAAGTTTTCAGGACGTAATAAAAATAATTTGGGCATCGCCGTATTTAATGCGGTGAGTGCGCCCATGTTTGCAACAATTGAAAATACATTAACAGGTAAAAGAGAAAATATTGAAACAGAGCCTCTGACTAACTACAATCTAATTGTATTAGATCAGGCACTCAAAGGACGTTCGTCTGTAACTTTTACTAATACTAATGTAGTACGAAGCGGAACAGCACGCGATGCGAATGTTTCCGCGTTAGACTTTGCCTTATTTGATAAGAATAATCGCTACTCCATAGCTGGAACAGCACGTTACAGCACCATTAAAAGCCAGGACCCTTATGATGGTTTTACTACTCGATTGAGTTTTAGGAAAGTAAGCGGTAAAGTACAGTTCAGTTTGACAGAAAGTATTGAATCAGATCGCTATGATCCGAATGACCTCGGGTTTTTACAAGCCCCTAACGAAGTCAATACCATTTTAAATGCCAGCTATAATCAATTCACTCCTACAAAAAAATTCTTGAGTTACCGATATAGCATTAAAGCTTCGAATTCATATTTATACAAACCATTTGCATGGCGCGAAGTAAATATTGGAGCATCTGCCTTTTATTTCCTACGAAATTTCTGGGATATCAGTTTTAATTATGAAGCAAAACCTACTTGGCAAAACGACTTTTTTGAACTACGCACTCCGGGGAGAGTAGTACGATCAATGCCATGGCACTATGTAGGATTTTCAGGTAGCACAGATAGTCGAAAAAAGTTTTTTATCAGCGCGGAGGGCGGCTATGCAACAACTCCTGCATTCGACAATGCTGAGTTTGTTCGATACGAATTTTCATTTCGTTATCGATTCAATGATTGGTTTAGTCTCACACTCGGCAGTGAAGGAAGTCGGGATATGGGTAATGTTGGCTATGCTTTTCGTCGAGAAACAAATGGAGAACCTATTATTGGTTGGCGTGATGTCTATCAACATACCACGCTCTTGACAGGTCTGCTAAATTTTACACCCCGCATGTTCCTTACGTTAAGGGCTAGACACTATTGGAGTCAAGTTACTTATGAAAAATTCTTTAATGTAGACGCAAAGGGATATTGGATAAGCCGACCCTTTATTGCAGGAGTGGATAATAATTACAATGCATACAACCTAGATGTATTCTATACCTGGGACTTTATGTATGGCAGCAGATTGATTATTGGCTGGAAAAACTGGATGCCCCTGGATTACACCATTGATGGAAGTCGTTTTCAGACATATGGTAAAAATTTAGGACAGGTATTTAATATACAACAGGGAAAAGAGTTGACTGCAAGACTTATTTATTTCCTGGATTACCAGAAATTAAAAAAAAGAAATAAGTCTCAATTAGCGCAATAGTGATTAAAAATTTCGGTAGGCCCCGCTTAAATAAAGGTTTGCCTCAGTTTCTGTAAATGCCGATTGTTCTTTATCATAATGAAGGGTCTTGCCAGGAAATCTTCCAGCTATAACGCCCAATAATATAGTTTCAGTCAGTTGCGCCGCATAAGTAAATGGAGCAGAACAACTAGCCTTTCCCAAACACGCATTGATAAACTCATGATAGTGAAGTGGTGACTCTTTTCCATAATCACGAGTGGGTTGGCCTAAACTGCCTGCTGGATCAAACTGCTTAATATCATACTCGGCAATTGAATTGTCAACCAATAAGCGAGGCAATTGCATAAAGTGCGGCAATAATAACCGCTTTCCATTTTCTCCAATGAAAATAGCTCCCTGATCAGGAAGTGAAACTCCGAGAGGCAGTTTTAATTCAGGTGAATCAGCAGGTCCTTCTACCCCATCATACCAAACCCATTCAAAGACCGGTGTTGTGTAGGCAGTTCCTTCAAAAGTGTAGTGCACGATATTTCGCTCTGGATACCCAAAGCCAGTAGCAGGACGGCAGTTATTGACAATGGTACTGGGCACACCCAGTTCCAATGCGTTGTAGGGCGTATCAAAAATATGAACCCCCATATCGCCCAATGTGGCACACCCATAATCAACCAGCTTCCTCCAATTACCAGGATGATAATAGCCTTTTTTATACGGTCTTTCAGGTGAAGTGCCCAGCCATAAATTCCAATCGAACGTGGATGGCACAGTGTCGCTTCCCTCTGGAGCTACGCCATTATAGCCCCAGTTTTTGTTGGACCAGGCAATCACTTTACTCACTTTCCCAATCAATCCACCGCGTATCAACTGTGTTGCTAATTTATAGTCATAAAAAGAATGAACCTGAATTCCCATTTGTGTAACGAGTCTCTTTTTCTCAGCAACACGGCGCATTTCTCTTGATTCAGCTACATAATGCGTCAAAGGCTTTTGACAGTATACGGCTTTCCCATGTTTCATCGCCAAAAGCGATGCGGGTGCGTGGGTATGATCAGGAGTAGAAACAACTACTGCATCAATTTTTCGATGCATTTTTTTGAAGAGCAATCGATAATCACTAAAAACTTTGGCATTAGGGAAAAGCTTTTGCGCAGCAGCTAAATAATTTTGATCTACATCGCATAGTGCAACCACCTCAACCTGAGCATGCGAAGCAATCGCTTTTAAATCCTCTAGCCCCATATTTCCCACGCCGATATGTGCGGTACGAACAACTGATTTGCTTATACCGCGTGACCATAAGGACATCGGAAATAGAGAGGCACCAAGCGCCATAGTTGATATTTTTACGAACTCTCGTTTATGCATATTAAAGGGGCTTAATTCGAATATTTCTAAACCATAAAGAACTTCCGTGATCTTGAAATCCAATATATCCTTTCTTGAATTTACCATAATCGGGAGATAACCCCCACTTTCCACTTGACTTTTTAGCTACCCAATCAGCAGACCAGGGAGTAAATCGTACAATCAATTTTCCATTTAACCAGTGCTGGACTTCCTTCTCTGTAAAAATAATGCGTGTTTCATTCCATTCCCCGGCAGGTCGCGTAGCTTTTTGTGTAGCATCAGGTGGATACATTGCGTAATCAGCACCGGTGGACTGCAAGGGTTGCAGCTGCTGAGGATTCACAGTTACTCCAATGCTTTTATTATAAGCGGTAATATCATGAAAATCGGTATAGTGTTCGTCATCAATTAATTGATACTCGGGTGCCACTTCGGGTATACCTCTATACCCTTCCGCAATATGATAGAAAATTCCGCTATTACCACCAGGTGGAATTTTCCATTCTACCACTAATTCAAAATTATCGAACTCCTGAGCACCATATATGATATCACGACTTCCTTTATAATCATAATCTTTTTCCAAAATCATTTTTGTACTGAAAGTCATTTCCCCATTCACAACGCCCCAACCTGGAGGCAGTGCCTTTCCATTGTAAGCGCGCCATCCCTCTAAAGACTTTCCATCAAATAGTTGAATCCATTGATTACTGGTTGCATTTTTTTTAGAAGTATGGCAACTAGTAATTAATAAAAAAAGGATAAAAAGCAGAGCAATCCGATTCATATTACAATTCTTTTATTTTCAAATTACGCCAACGAACTTTAATACCTCCACCAGAGTGTATTTGCAGAGCAATCCCTCCTTCGCCAGCCGCGATTTTATCATCCTGGAGTTGTATCATCTCATGGCCGTTTAAGTACGTAGTAACTTTACTTCCTTTTACCTGAATCTTAAGGCGATTCCATTCACCCATTTTTAAATACTTTTCTTTTTCTGGTACTGGTTTAATCAACCAACCACGCCCATACGATTCATAAATTCCGCCTGTGTGTTGTCCGATAGGCGCTACTTCCACCTGCCATCCTTTAATGATAGTTCCATTCACAGAAGAACGAAAAAATACGCCACTATTACCATTAGCCTCCTGCTTGAATTCTAGTTTCAGAACAAAATCCTTGTAGGACTTTAGAGTTGACAGATACCCATATTCTTTATCTGGCCCGCTTTCACAGATTAATTCTCCATTTTCTACATACCACTTTTCGGTTCCATGAATCTGCCAGCCTGAAATATTCTTTCCATTAAACAAGCTAGATTGAGCTGCAACAGAGGATAGTGTCAGCCACATCGCTAAAGAAAATAGAAAATGAACCGGGATTTTTTTCATAAAAGAAAGTTAAGGAAAGATTTTAGAGTAAATATGTAACTTGACGCCTTAAACTAAAGTATTTAAAAAGGGTCTGACTCTCTATAAAATGTAAGCATGAAACCAATTACCCTCCTGCCAACTCTTTTTATAGCAGCAATTCTAACAATCAACGGCCTTGGCTGCAAAAAAAATAATAGTTCAGAGGAGTCCTACTTGGCTATCAAAACCAAGTTTGGGTCTCGAATAGATCCTGCTAATCTCGCCAATTATGCTAGTCAAGGCAAACCTGCTTATATTCTGAAAGACAACACTGCCGGCAATAATATTACCAACGCAAAAGCTACACTGGGCAGGGTTTTATTTTACGATAAGCAGCTAAGCATAAACAATACTGTTTCATGTGGAAGTTGTCATCTCCAAAAGTTTGCTTTTGGAGACACCGCATTAGCAAGCCTAGGAGTTGAGAACGGAAGAACAGGACGGCACTCGATGCGATTAATTAATGCCCGCTTCAGCAACGAAGCCAAATTTTTCTGGGACGAAAGAGCCGCTACGCTAGAGCAGCAAACTACAAAACCTATTCAAGATCATGCAGAAATGGGATTTAGTGGTCAAAATGGACGTCCTACTTTATCGACCTTATTGACAAAACTGCAAAATCTTGACTATTACAAAGAACTTTTTCAATTCGTATACGGCAACCAAACTATTACAGAATCAAGGCTACAAGAGTGCCTCTCACAATTTGTCCGCAGCATTCAATCATTTGACTCCAAGTACGATGTAGGGAGAGCACAAGTAGCGCAAGAACAACAAGCATTTCCCAATTTTACACAGCAAGAGAATATGGGGAAAAATATGTTTTTGATGCCGCCGCAATTTAATGCTGCTGGGGTACGCACTGGAGGGGGTTTAGGATGTGCGGGTTGTCATGCAGCTCCCGAATTTGATATTGATCCCAATACAGGTAATAATGGCATTATTGGTAATTTAAATGCACCAGGTATTGATATTAATAATACCAGGGCTCCTTCACTTCGGGATTTAGTGGGAACGGATGGGCAGCCTAATGGACCCATGATGCATACAGGAGGAATCCGAACATTACAAGCAGCTATTGGTCATTATGGGCAAATTAATCTTGCGCCTGGTAATACAAGATTGGATCCTCGCTTGCGGCCAAATGGTTTTGGGCAAAATTTGAATCTAAATCAACAAGAAGTAGATGCGGTAATTGCATTTCTAAAAACACTAACGGGTTCAGCTGTATATACAGATCAAAAATGGGCGGATCCATTCCAGTAAACGCTACAAGAAAATAATCAATTCAATGAGCAATTTGCGTCTGGTTCAGATTAGCTTACTAGTTCGTGAATACGACGAAGCCATTCACTATTATACGAACGTACTCGGCTTTCAGTTAATAGAAGACACGATGTTATCCGCAACAAAGCGCTGGGTAGTTGTTTCTCCCGGCATAACACAGGCTTCACTTTTGTTAGCAAAGGCAGCTACGCCTGAACAGGAAAAAGCGATAGGCAATCAAACAGGGGGACGCGTATTTCTTTTCTTATACACTGATAATTTTGAAAGCACTTATCAGCAATACATAGACAAAGGAGTTAGTTTTACAGAAGAGCCCCGAACAGAAAAATTTGGCAAAGTTTGTGTTTTCAAAGATTTATATGGGAACTTGTGGGACCTAATTGAACCATTTAATCAGTAAATAAAAAACATGAAAACTATTTTAACACTAGCAAGCCTATTGATTGGACTTTGGTGCCAAGCACAGGAGCAACCCGCAAAACAACAATTAGATAAAAAGAAAAAAACCTATGAGGTTCTAGCCAGTTGTGGCACCTGTAATTTTAAAATGAAAGCAGAAGGCTGTCCACTTGCCATAAAATATGATGATAAATATTATTTAGTTGAAGGAACATCTATAGACGATCATGGTGATGCACATGCTGATGATGGATTTTGTAATGCTATAAAAAAAGCTAAAGTGCAGGGTAAATTTGAGGGAGATCGATTTAAATCGACATATTTTGAAATCAGTAAAGTTGATACTTCTAAAAAGCAGTAGCTCCCTTTTAAACAGCTAATGAAAGTGCCATCATTTATTGAAATTGCTGAGGCCTATTTAGTAGGAAAGCAACTCGAAATGTCATTGCAACAAAATCGAACCGCTGAGCTTTGGGGATCATTTGGACCACTGATCAAAGCAATACCAAACCGACTCGATTCTTTTCGCTATTCACTACAAGAGTACCCGCCACACTATTTTGATCAATTCAATCCCACTCTTCCTTTTAAAAAATGGGCATTGGTAGCTGTAAAAAATCATAGCAGCATTCCGAAAACCTGTCATGGCTTTGTATTACCGGGAGGGCTCTATGCTGTATTTCACCTTAAGGGAAATGATACTCAAATTTTTCAATACATCTATAGCAGTTGGTTGCCAAGCTCAGGATACGTACTCGATCATAGACCGCATTTTGAACTATTAGGTGATAAATATAAAAATGGTGACCCCGCATCAGAGGAGGACATCTATATTCCAGTTCGGAAAATATAATTAGACTAGCGGCCCGTCTTAAGGACTTCTACCACGCGTTTCATCTCCTCCGTTGTTCCTACGCTCAACCGAAGCCAGGTGCTCTTTTCCTCAAAAGAACGAGCTCCCACTATTTGATGAGACTGTAAAAAGTTCGGTATCGGTTTTGAATAAGCAGCCCCATCAAAATAAACAAAGCTGGTAACGGAGGGAATAAAGGGTATTGTTAAATCAGTCAGCCCATTACAGAAAATTTCTTTTGCTTTATGATTTTCGGCTTTGCAGAAAGCAACAAATGCGTGATCGTCCATAGCAGCGAGTGCACCACGCATAGAAACTGCAGAGGGGCCCGCGTTTGCCCAAGCTTGTAACTCATTCAAACTTCGAATAAGAGAAGGTTGTGCTAGTAAGTAGCCAACACGAGCACCCGCCATTCCGTATACTTTTGAAAATGTTTTTGCAATAATCAAATTAGGCTGCTGGTTGACCATATGAGCCAAGGAGGCTGTATCATAATAGTCAGTATAGGCCTCATCCACTAATACTACACAAGACTTGCAGGCTTGATCAATAAACTTTTCCAACGTTTTTTTATCATGAGCGGTACCTGTTGGATTATTAGGGTTACATAAATAAACCAGACGCGTTTCATTATTAATACTAGCCAGCATTCGCTCCAGGTCATTGTGCTTTGTAGGAGTTAATGGAATCAACTGCGTGGCCAATCCCATTTTCCGTGCAGCGGGCATCCATAATTTAAAAGTAGGCTCTGAAGCAATCACATGCCCTTTTTGATAAGAAGCCCATAAGCAAACAAGTCCCAACAATTCAGAGGAACCAGCTCCTAACGTAATATGATCACGCGAATGATTCGTTAGCTTAGCAATCCGCTCACGCAATAATCCATTCATATCCCATTGATAGCGATTAGAAATGGCTACCGCCTCCTGCATGGCAGTTTTGGCAAGAGGAGAAGGGCCATGCGGATTTTCGTTTGCACGTAAAACAATAGGCAACCCATTTTCTGTACAAGGCAGCCCTGTATTCAAGCTTAAAGGAGCTGCTATTAAATCACGAGCCATTGAAAAAGAAAGCATTGCAAATGCAGATTTCTTTAATAACTGTCTTCGTTGCATAAAACCGGTATTAGTAGGCTTAAATTTAGCTAACTTTCCATAAGAAATTAGCAAGATGAGTATGAAAAAATTCGGACCGACAAAACACGCTTTAGCCAGTCTTTTGATGGGTCTTACACTTACAGGACTTTTAACTAGTCCAGGATGCAAGAAAGAAGAAGGACGTGCAGATTTTGAAATAATTCAAGACGAAATTTTAACTCCTAACTGTGCATTCAGCGGATGTCATGCTTCCACGAACGATGCAACCTATACACAACATAAGTTAGTATTATCGGCAGGAAGCAGTTATGATGCGCTCATGAATAAGTCTCCACAACATCCCACCGCGCTTAGCAATGGATGGCTTTTGGTAAAACCTGGAGAGGTAGATAAGAGTTTTTTATTTCATAAAATAACCTGTGAAGCAGGACATCATTCAGGCAATATTGGAGCTCCCATGCCAATGGGAGGAAAGGTATTAAGCAGAGGACAGGTAGAATTTATCAAAAGATGGATTATTGCCGGAGCCAGTAAAACTAGCTCAGCAGTAGATGATGCGATTTTAAAAGATAGCGCCGCCTGTCAGCTAACAGTGGAGCCACTTCCTCCCCCCGCGCCAGGAACAGGGTTTCAGATGACTATTGATCCATTTGAACTTCCTAAAAATTTTGAACGCGAAGTTTTTGTAAGAAAAAATACACCGAATAGTGATACACTATTTGTAAATCGTATTCAACTCAGAGGTGGTACTAATAGTCACCATTTTGTTGCGTATACTTTTCGGAATGAAAATCTATTGCCTGCTCAAAATAGCGTGAGAGATTTACGCGACCCTGTCACAGGAGTGCTAAATCAAGCTACTATTTTAGAAATGCAAAATCATATTTTCCTAGGTGGAGGAACTGACGTTAATACCGATGTAACACTTCCACCTGGCACCGCTATAAAAGTAAAACCAAATTTACCGATTGACCTCAACGCACACTATTTTAACTTCACCAATCTAGTTTTGCAAGGAAGAAATTATGTGAATTTCTATACAGTACCGAGATCCTCCGTACAAAATGAAGTGAAGATGCTCGATCTCAACAATCTTGAAATTTATATCCCCCCATTCACTAGGAGAACTATCACAAAGAATTTTACATTCCCAACTCTCACCCGTGTTGTAATGCTTACCTCACATTTTCATAAGTACGGAGAAAAATTTGTAATCAAGATCTTTGGTGGTCCTCGCAATGGAGAAATTATTTATACCAATACGGACTGGGAGCATCCACTCACAAAATCCTTTAGTACGCCTATTATTCTACAGCCTGGAGAAGGGCTAACATCAGAAGTAACATACTATAATACCAGCTCTGTAGCGGTTGGATTTGGCTTAACCAGTCAGGACGAGATGAACATTATTTTTGGCTATTACTACTAATACCATGTGGACAGAAACAAATAATCAGCTCTATCAAAAATTCGTTTTCTCAGATTTTAAGGAAGCCTTTGGTTTTATGACCCGGGTTGCGTTGGTTGCTGAAAAAATGGATCACCACCCTACGTGGTCTAATGTTTGGAATACGGTAGAAATTTGGTTAAGCACGCATGATGCCGGAAACATAATTACTGAAAAAGACAAACAACTGGCTAGTGCAATTGACAAGATGCTAAAGAATAGCAATTAAAATCTTCTTGTATGGGAAACGCTCCCCGCCGTAAATTTTTACAACGGCTTAGTCTTCTCTCTGCTTCCACATTGATTGGAAGTCTTGCACCCAGAACATGGGCTGCCGATCTGGATACAGCACTAACTAATGCGCAATCCCTTTCGGCTGATCAATTAGCGAGCGAAGAGGACTTTTGGTACTTTATCCAACAATCGTTTACTGTTTCCTCAGGTCTTATCAATTTAAATAATGGAGGAGTAAGTCCTGCACCGCGTTCAGTTCAAGAAGCCATGAAACGCTATTATGACTACTCAAATGAAGCACCTACCTATTACATGTGGCGAATTTTGGACCAGGGACGCGAGCCACTAAGAAAAAGACTAGCAGAATTGGCAGGCTGTAGTAAAGAGGAAATCGCAATAAACAGAAACTCCTCTGAAGGTTTAGAAACAGTCATTTTTGGATTAACCCTTGAAAAAGGAGATGAAATTGTTGCAGCCCGACAAGACTATCCCAATATGGTCAATGCCTATAAGCAGCGCGAGGAACGGGATGGGATAAAAATGGTTTGGATTAGCTTGGAATTACCCAGCGAAGATGAGGACTATATGGTCAGACAATATGTTAATGCATTTACCAGTCGTACTAAAGTAGTTCATATCACACACGTAATTAACTGGAATGGTCAAATTATCCCTGTTAAAAAAATTGCGGATGAAGCACACCGTCGCGGTATTAAAGTAATTGTAGATGGTGCTCATAGCTTTGCTCATTTTGATTTCAAAATACCTGAATTAGGAGCTGATTATTTTGCGACTAGTTTACATAAATGGCTTTACGCTCCTATAGGTTCTGGGATGCTCTATGTAAAAAAAGAACATATTGCTTCCCTTTATCCACTTTTTGCAGCCGGACATCCAAAAGAGGATAATATTCGGAAGTTTGAAGCATTAGGCACCCGACCATTTTTTATTGAACAGGCAATCGGTAAAGCCATCGATTTTCATGACCTACTGGGTATAGAACGAAAAATGAAACGACTTCACTATCTAAAAAACTATTGGATGAAAAAAGTGAAGGAGATCCCTGGTGTAAAACTGAACACATCGCTAGACGCTCGTTGGGGTTGCGCAATTGGAAATATTATGGTAGAAGGAAGAACACCTGCCGCCTTGGATAGCTACCTTCTTGATAAGTATAAAGTACATACCGTAGGAATTGAATGGGAAAATATAAAAGGGATTCGAGTTACACCTAATGTTTATACAACAACAAAAGATCTAGATGTGTTAGTAGAAGGAATTACACAATTCGCGAAAGAGTCCAGAAAAGTTTAAAATGAAAAAAATAGTATTCCTGCTGTTTACCAGCCTACTAGCAAAAGCGCTGATAGCACAGCCTCATAACGCAGAGAAAAGACTTCAACAATTAATAGAGGAAACCCCGGCAGCAGGTTTGGCGGTAGTGGTCGTAAAAAATAACAAGATTGCCTATCAACATAATTTTGGATATAAAAATTTAGAAAATAAAGAACCCCTGACAGCCGAATCACTGTTTCGTATTGCATCAATTTCCAAATCATTTACGGCAACCGCATTATTACAATTAGTAGAGCAAAAACGCATCACGCTGGATGATGATGTCAGCAAGCTAATTGGGTTCACAGTATGTAATCCTGCCTATCCTAATAAAATTATAACGCTTCGTCTTTTACTATCGCACCGTTCGTCCCTAAATGATAGTCAGGGTTATTTCAATCTAGATGTGATTGACCCAGCAACTAATACAAATTTTTCAAAATGCTACAACCAGTATAGTCCGGGAGAAGGATATCAATACTGTAACCTCAATTTTAATATAGCAGGAACCATTTTAGAAAGATTAACAGGAGTTCGTTTTGATGCCTATATCAAACAAACAATACTCGATCCACTTGGAATTGAGGGTGGATATTGTGTAGACTCGCTAGACAATCAAAAATTTGCTACCCTTTACGAATACAAAGCAGTAGAAAATAAGTTCTTACCAAGTGCAGGTGCTTACGCATCCCGTAGTAATGAATTAACAAGCTACCAACTAGGCAGAAGCGCCCCCCTTTTCTCACCCACTGGCGGTCTAAAAATTTCAGCAATAGGTCTTGCCACTTATATGATGATGCACTGCCGAATGGGAAAATATAAAGGAGGCCGCTTACTAAAGAAAAAAACTGCTACACTAATGCAAACTCCCCTCTCTGCAGATGGATCAGATCAATATGGTTTAGCGCTTTGGAAAACAGACAAATTAATACCTGGCCTCACGCTTACAGGACACACCGGTTCAGCATACGGACTAAACAGTGCCATGTTCTTTGACAAGCAAAGCAAAAACGGAATAATTGTAATATGTAACGGAAGTAAAGTGACGTATAAAGAAGGGTATCCTTTGATTATACGAGATGCATTACAAATTCTTTATCAAGAATTTTTACAATAAAAATTGCAGTCAGTTACTTGTAATGAATAAAAAACTGGTCTGCGCTTTGCCTTACCTTAGGGAGTTTTAACAGCCAATCATTTACTTCATCTCGTTGACCTAAAGGCAACATTAATACACTGCGTAGACCCTGCTTTTCTAATTCCAGGAGTTCATCTAATGCATTTGGATTAAATCCCTCCATAGGGGTAGCATCCACACCTTCAATGGCAGCAGCTGTAATACCCACGCCAAAAGCCAAATAGGCTTGTTTAGCTGCCCACTCTTTGTTCTCCTCGAGTGATCGATTAGCTAACAAATTTTCCAATCCACGCTTAAACCCACTTATCGATTCCGCCGTTACACCACGTGTATCCATAATCAGCTGCATATAAGATGCTACTTGATCAGGAGTAAATTGATTCCAGGTACAAAAAACTAAAAGATGCGAACAGTCCACAACCTGTGACTGGTTATTTGCAACAGGTAAGATTTTCTTTTTTAATTCCGAATCTGTTATCACCAATACAGTCAAAGGTTGAAAACCCATTGAGGTGGGCGCCAATCGAATCGCCTCCAAAACTTTTTCAACTTTTTCAGGTGCCACAGATGCTCCACTCATTTTCTTACAGGCATATCTCCATTGCAAAGCATTAACTACATCCATAGTTCACTAATTTTTAATAAGGCCGCAAAGGTACGACTATCCTTATCTAAAATTGATGCTTGATAGCTTTCAGTGCCTCGTATAGTTTATCGAGGTCTCCTTGAGAGTTAAATGCTTGAATAGAATAACGCAAATACACGTCCGCACCATGACGCATCACAGGTACTTCAATATGATATTGATTAAATAAAATAGATTTGATTCGCTCCGCATCTTGTGTGGGTAATTTAAAACTACATAGCTGAAGAATAAACTGATCATTCAGCGGAGCCAGCGGTGAAGCGCCCAATAATTCAAAAAATCGAGGTGCATTTTCAAGAACAAGCGCCCGACAAGCTGCCGAAACTTGATTCCAATTATTATTTTCCATGAACTGCAGGGCAGGAGGGATACACAAAAAGGCGGAAAAATCCCGTGTGCCTTGTGTTTGATGATAATCTAAAAAGGTAGAATGTGAAGGATGATCACTTTTATAACCCCAGCTAACCACTAATGGTTCTAATAGATGCTGCCTTTCCCTTTTTACAAATAAAAAACTACTACCCTTTGGTGTCATCATCCACTTATGACAAGCGCCCGTATAAAAATCAGCATCCAAAGCTTTTAGATCCAGCGGCAATTGACCAGGTGCATGCGCGCCATCAATAAAAGTGAGTAGCCCTCTTTTTTGGGCTTCTTTTACAACTAACTCTACCGGAAAGCGCAAAGCCGTACTACTCGTGATATGACTCAGAAAAATGAGTTTGGTTTTCGAAGTAACCCCTTTGAAAAATTGATCTACAAATTCGTCCTTGGAAACTAAAGGCAGTCGTATGGGTTGCTTGATATAATGAGCGCCGGACTTACTACAATAAAATTCCCAAGTGCGATCACAGGCCCCATACTCCAATGATGTAGTAAGAATTTCGTCTCCGGGTTGTAGCGCCAAACTTTTTGCAACAATATTCACTGCATGAGAAGGGTTCACTACATAAACTAAATCATCTGAATCTGAATTAACAAAGTTTGCCAAAGCCTTTCGAGACTCAGCCAAATATTTCGGTCCCGTTTCTACTATAAACTGAACGGGTTCTTGTTCTAACTCTAATTGATAACGTTGATACTGTTCAAAAACAGGTCGGGGACAGGCACCAAACGAACCAAAGTTTAGGTAAGTAATGTCTGGACGTAGCAGAAACTGTTGGCGCAGGGCTGGTGATATAATTTGATTGCTGCTCATTACTTTTCACGAGAAGTTACCTCTTCGAACGAAGTATCATATTCGCTGCGAAGCGTTCCCATCCAGCGATCCCAAAAAAGAAAATACAACCCATAGTTACCTGTAAAATATTTATGGTGTTGATTATGCGCCACAGAGGTGTTTATCCAACGGCCAATCCATGTATGGTTAAATCCCTTGGGGTAAAGTTCCCAGCCTAAATGTCCATACACATTATAGATGATGGAGAGTAGAAAAAATAGCAGAATATGAGTCCGGTGGATAGGAAATAAAAAAAGAAAAAGCGCAAAAATGCCAACTTCCAAGAAAGCTTCTAACGGATGGAAAGCATAGGCGGCCCAGGGCGAGGGATTGGTGGAGCGATGATGAACCAAATGAAACCAACGAAACAAAACCGGATGATGCATTAATCGATGGATCCAATAGAAATAGGTGTCATGAATAAAAAATAAAACAGGAAATAAAGCAAAGTAATAAAGCCAGCCTCGCTCACTAATTTGCGAATAGAGTTGTGTATACGGGCGCACGGCAGGATTGAAAACTAGAAAATAAGGCACCAGTGCAAATAAAAATATTGTAAAAGAAGAATAAAATATTTCACGCCAATAATCTCGATTAGATGGAAACTTGATTTGTATTTTACGATGCTGGATGCGTGATCTAAAAAGTATATAAAAGAAAAAAAATGCGATACCTGCTACAATATAATAGCGGCTACCCACTTGTTGTATTAAATATAAATAGCGCTCAATTTGGGCTGTCATAACGCAAAATTACTCATTCAGGCTGATCATATTCACCCTTTAAAGCATAGTAGCCGAATATTAAAAAACTGCCTACTATTAGCGGTGTTAAAATAAATGCATAAATAAGAGCAGGAATCTTATCTGCAGCCTGACCGCTCTGAAACTTAGGTATTGCTTGAGACACTAATAAGTAGTAGCCGCTCATGATTCCTACAGCCATCCAGCCAATACCCATTAGTCTACGTAAACGATTAAGCATTTTTCTTCGATTGTTGAGTTGTTGCATGAATATAAAAAGCCCCGATAACAAAACTGATCGATGCAATTATAATAGGATACCAGAGGCCTTCCAGGTAAGGCTGATTATAGGGCGTTGGCAAGCCTTTTTGTATGGCAATTTCATTAGCTGCCGTTGCTTTGGTTGAAAGATAGGTAGCAATGGCAGGAAGCAGGCCACCAAAAATTCCATTTCCGACATGGTAAGGAAGTGACATGGAAGTATATCGAATAGCTGTGGGAAAAAGTTCAACCAGAAATGCAGCAATGGGACCATAGACCATCGTGACAAAAAATACTTGCACAAATACCAATGCTACTAACTTCCAAAAGCTAGCCGAATCTAGGACCAACACCGCAGGAATTGTTCCTCCTCCGGCAACAAGACCTGTTTCATACATGGACGCATAAATGGGTCGATAACAAACTATAGCCAACAACATCCCAATAAGCATAATCCATTTGCGACCTACTCGATCTGAAAGCCATCCAAAAAAAATAAAGAAAGGAGTTGCAAAAAGCAATGCCCACATGATTAATTGGCTGGCTTGTGCTACTTCAACCTTGAGTGTATTTTGAATAAAACTAAGTGCATAAAATTGCCCCGTGTACCAGACCACCCCCTGCCCCATCGTAGCACCCAACAAGGCCAATAACACAAATTTGAAATTGTATTTTTTAGTGAAGCTGTCCCTTAAAGGATGAGAAGAAATTTGACCGCTTTTTTTTGCAGCTACAAAAAGCGGTGACTCCTGCATGCGTAAACGAATCAATATTGAAATCCCAACCATCACAATAGAAAGCCAAAACGGAATACGCCATCCCCACGCTGCAAAATCAGTTGAAGACATATTCCCTTTCACGGTGATAATTACAAGCAAGGATAAAAACAAACCAATCGTTGCTGTGGTCTGAATCCAAGAAGTCCAAAAGCCTCGTTCACCTACAGGTGCATGTTCAGCAACATAGGTGGCCGCACCTCCATACTCGCCTCCCAGTGCTAATCCTTGTAATAAGCGTAATAATAAAACAAGAACCGGTGCGAGATAACCAATAGTTGAATAGTCAGGGACACATCCAATTAGAAAAGTTGAAAGGCCCATCAGCACCAACGTGAGTAAAAAAGTGTATTTACGACCCACTAAATCTCCGAGTCTTCCAAAAAAAAGTGCACCAAAAGGTCTAACAACAAAACCAGCTGCAAAGGTTGCAAGCGTAGATAACAAAGCAAGAGTAGGATTACCCGCCGGAAAAAACTTAGTAGCAATAATGGCGGCCAGGCTACCAAAAATGTAAAAATCATACCACTCGATCAGTGTGCCCACCGAGGAGGCTGTGATTACTGAAACCAACCCTTTTTGACCTTTTTGAGAGGAAAGCATGGTAAGTTTTGGTCAAGATAAACAAAATAATGATTGGAGGATACAATCTAAAGTACTGTTATTCAAATTATTACGTATACTACTCGAAAATATTTTGTTTTTAACTCATTTTGTTTAATATTTACATACTAATAATTAAACAAGATGGAATCGCATAGAATTACAATAAATAGACTTGAGCTGACCCCGGATGTAAATCTGTTTATCCAGCATTTACAAGCACAGATGTCAGATTACAGTGAATTAGAAAATTGTAGTGTAACCTGGGAATTTTTCAATAACGAACTTGAATACGAATAAGGTTGATAAGGATAGGTTGGTTTAAAAAAGGCTGCCCGATTGGACAGCCTTTTTATTTTAGAAACCCTTTGTTTCGGACTTGGTTTCCGTTTTTAATTCAGCCGGCATTTGCACCGCAATCATTTTTCCTTTTGCATTAATTAAAAGGTTGGCAGCCTTTTTTACATCAGCAGCACTGAATGCATTAAAATATTTCTCCGCATTCACCACCTGATCAGCACTGCGTTCACCCAATTTTATTTCCTGCAAAGCAGATAGCCAATATTCATTTTTCTTACTATCCACGCGGTATTTTTCAATCCATGCTTTTTTCACTTTGGAAACATAACCCGTATCCACCCCGTTTTTAGCTAACCCTTCAAGTTGGCTGCGGAATGTTTTGACTAACGTATCCACCTTAGCGGGTCCACAGGGAAGTTGCAGAATGAACTGGAAGTTTCCAATCGGAAGCTTTGCTAACTGGACTTGTGTGCCTCCTCCATAGATTCCTTGAATTTTTTCACGCATTTCTTCTATGATAGAGATGTTCATCACTTCACTCAAACCCTCTAGCTGAAGTTCCGTCGTTGCATTATAAGGTACCTCCCCATGAAAAACTCCAAGAATTAAGCTCTTATCATCTTTCCCCTTTTTAAACTGAAAATCATTTTGGCCTTTGAAAGGACGCACTTTATTATCAACATAATTACGGGGTTTAGAAGCAGGCAAACTGGCTACATATTTTTCAAGCAGCGAAATAACCGTGTCTTCATTAAAGCTACCAACAATGGTAACATGCATACCCGCTGCATCACCCAATTGCTCTTTATAAATTTCGAGGGCACGATCCAGGTTTATCTTATCATAATTAGCGGCACGAGGAACTGCAGTGGGAGCAAGTGGATTCTTTTCATACAACACCTGGTAAAGTGTATCTATAAAAGCAATTTGCGGATTGGCGCTCAGCATAGCCACCTGTGCTTTGCTACGCTGTAAGAAAGATTTATACAACGCACTGTCGCGTCTTGGTTCAGTAACCGACAAATGAAAAAGCTGAAAGAAATTTTCTAAATCTCTCTTGCTGCTACTTCCACTAAATCCTGCTGTATACTGACCAATAACCGGATTAACAGCAATTGATTTACCCGCCATTGCTTTTCGCATATCGGTAGGAGAAAAAGATCCAAAGCCCATACTCCCTACCACTGCAGTGGCATTTTCAGCACTGTATTTGTCCTCAACAGTGTAAGCAGTAAGTCCCCCATATCGGGTAGTAGAAAATAAAATCTGATCATTCTTAAAATCTGTAGACTTCAACGTAACGGTTACTCCATTGGATAAAGTGAGTTCGGTTGAACCCAGTAACGCATTTCGAGAGGTACGCGTTACCTTACCTGCTTGCGGAGTAGAAGTCAATAAGTTGGTTGCAATTACTTTTTCCTCATATGCTTTTATGGATGCATCTTTTTCTACATTCTGTATAACTGAATTGATAGCCGCCACAGCTGGAAGTTTATACTTCTCATCATTCTCCAACCCGGTGATATAGGCAAACGTATTTTTTTCGTTTCTATACAAATCAGTAAGCGCATTAACCTCTGATAATTGGATACCAGGAAGCATTTCTTTTACATAAGTAAATTCATTATCAATGCCAGGAATAGGCTCTTGTGCTGTAAAGTTTCTAATGTATTCATCTGCGTAGACTGCTGATTCAGTTTTATCACGATTGTTCCATTGGCGCTCATAAGCAGTAAGGATATTTTTTTTGGCACGCTCTAATTCAGCAGCAGTAAAACCAAAACGCTTAACTCGCTCAATTTCCGTCATGGCTGCTTGTAAACCCTTTTGAACATCTTGTGTGCCGGTTGATCCTGAAATGTTGAAGGACTCATGATAGCGCGCATAACTTTCAAATCCAGCCGCAGCAAATACAAATGGAGGATCTGCTTTTTGTGTCAACTCACGAAAACGATTATTGAGTAGCGAAACATAAAGATTACGAATCAGATCTGCACGATATTCCCCCAATGTGGTAGTGGGCTTAATAGCACGAGCAGGAAAATTAACACTGAATTCAAAACCGGTTGCTTCTTTGTCAGCAACTACCATCGCATTGGAATTAGTATAAGGCGGCACAACCGCGTAATCACGTACACGAGGTTGAGCAGGATTTTTTAATCCGGAAAAGTGTTTTTGTACATAACGCAATGCTTCTTCCGAACTTATATCTCCCACTACAACTACAGCCATCAAATTTGGCCGATACCATTCTTTGTAATAACGACGAATAGCATCGGGAGGAAAACTTTTAATGATACTATCTATACCAATTGGTAAACGACTGGCATACTTGGATCCTTTGAAAAGTTCAGGATACACTTTTTTAAACATGCGTTCGTCCGCACTTTTTCCTAAACGACTTTCTTCTAATATGATGCCACGCTCACTATTAATGTCTTCGTCTAAATAAGTAACCTGATGCGCCCAGTCCTCCAAAATTTGGAAACCTTTATCGAGGTTGCCTGGTTGATTAGTTGGGATGGGAAGAATGTATACGGTTTCATCAAAACCGGTGTAGGCGTTCAGGTCCCCACCAAACTCAACCCCAATACTTTGCAGGTAAGAAACAATGTCGTTCTTCTTAAAATTTCGGGTACCATTAAAGGCCATATGTTCGGCCATATGTGCCAGGCCCTGCTGGTCATTATCCTCCACAATGGACCCCACATTGACAATCAGGCGGAGTTCAACCTTTTTTTCGGGTTTTTTGTTGGAACGGATATAATAGGTTAGACCATTTTCCAGCTTCCCCTTTAAAACCCCAAGATCCTGGGGTAAAGGCTGATTATTCTTGTCTTGAGCCCTTAGGCCCGAAAATGAAAGCAATAGAAACAAAAAACCGGGTAAAAATAGGTTTTTCATATGTAAATGTTTGATTTATAGGCAAATATAAGATTATTACCCCCTTGGGGAGGAATTCTGACAGTTAAAGTGGCAATACTAGGGAAATACCCCAAAACCCGACTTTGTTTCTTGTTAATAATTACGCAAATTTGCCTAATGGAATTCTCTCTGTTTCAGAGGGTGTCCCGTTACGCTAAAAATTAAAATTAACTAGCATGAGAAAATTGTTGTTACTCTTGATGGCTTTTACCGTCAGTGCTGCCCAAGTGTTTGCGCAGGGCAAAGTTGTGACAGGTAAGGTGTCTGATGAAAAGGACGGAGCTCCCCTTAATGGAGTTTCTGTGGTTGTAAAAGGAACCAGCATTGGAACCACCACTTCTAAAGATGGATTATTTAGTATCAATGTTCCTGCTGGAGCAACGACACTTGTTTTCAGCTTTGTGGATTTTACCTCGACCGAAGTTGTTATCGGCGGAAAGTCTGTAATCAATGTTGCACTTACCTCTGAAGATAAAGCAATGTCCGAGGTTGTAGTAGTCGGTTACGGTACACAACGTAAAAGAGATCTTACCGGCTCTGTTACGCAAGTAAAAGCTGCTGACTTACAAAACCGTCCTATACAGGGACCTGATCAAGCATTGAGAGGACAGGTTGCCGGTGTAACCGTAACACAAAGTTCTGGTACACCAGGAGCGAGCCTTAACGTTAATATCCGTGGTACTGGATCAATCAACGCCAGTTCTCAGCCACTTTATGTTGTTGACGGTATTCCGCTGAATACAGGTAGCTATTCTCAAATTGGTGTGGGTGGACAAACCTTGAACTCACTTGCAGATATCAACCCCAACGAAATAGAATCTTATGAAGTATTGAAAGATGCGGCAGCTGTAGCTATTTACGGAAGCCGTGCTGCGAACGGGGTGGTTTTGATCACCACTAAAAGAGGTGCCAACAAAAAAACGAAAGTTAACGTAAACAGTTACTACGGTATCTCTGATGCATACAACACCATTCCTGTATTAACAGGTCCACAATATGTTGAATTACTCCAGGAAGGTGTACGCGAGAGATATGGCGCAACCATCGTTCCTTCTCAACTTGGATTAGTTGGTTTGAACAGCGCGCCTAGCACTTATCCTACTACAAATTGGCAGGATTTGATTTTCCGTCAAGCTACTATCAAAAGTATGGACGTGAATGCACAGGGTGGTAATGACAAAACTCGCTTCTTTATCTCAGGGGGTGTGTTTGATCAAAACGGAATTGTAATCAACTCTAACTTCAAGCGTTATAATTTCCGTATTAATCTGGACAATACAATTACTGATAAATTAAAGCTTACAGGTGGTATTGCGTTGAGCCGTTCTGAAAGCAACCGCCTTCGTAACGACAATAACATTTACGGAGTGGTTAGTACATCCTTGTTACTTGGCTCACATATACCTGCCTATAACCCCAATGGAACTTACGGACGTGATCCCAATGCATCAATTGAAAACCCATTGGCAAACGCCTTTGAGGTAACAAATGCAATTCGCAATAACCGTGTACTCGCTAACATTGGATTGGATTATCAAGTTTCCAAGAACTTAACTTTCCGCTCACAATTCAGCGTTGACTATCTGAATTTCCGTGAGCAATTCTATATCCCAAGCACACACGTGCAAGGTGCTGGCGTACGTGGTGACGGAACAGAGGGATACACACAAGATTTAAACTGGATCAATGAAAATATCCTGACTTACAAAAAAAGTTGGGGACAACATGATCTAGCATTCACTGGAGTAGCTTCATATCAGGAATCTGATTTTGAATCAATACTTGGACAAGCTCAAAACTTCCCTGGAGATCAAATCAGAAGAATTTCTGCTGGATCTGTGCGCGTGCAAGCAAGCTCCTCTGGATCCTCCTGGGGATTAGTCGGATACATTGGTCGTGTTAACTACGCTTACAAAGGCCGTTACTTATTTAGTGCAAGTTTGCGTCGTGATGGTTCTTCTCGTTTTGGAGCAAACCGTCGTTGGGGAACATTCCCATCTATTTCAGGAGCCTGGAGACTGAAAGAGGAAAGCTTCCTATCCAATGTTAATTTCCTAAGCGATTTGAAGATCCGTGCCAGCTATGGTATAGCAGGTAATGCAAACATTGCTGATTTTGCTTCACTTCCATTAGTGGGTGCCGGCGCTAACTATATTCAAGGCGCTGGTCTTGCGCCTTCTCAGTTGGGTAACCCCAATCTAGGTTGGGAAGAAGCAGAACAAACTGATATTGCGTTGGAGTTTCAGTTGTTCAAAAAAATCAACATAATCGCAGAATACTATGTGAAGAATACGAACAACCTTTTACTTGCTAAACCACTTGTTGGAGCTTCTGGTTTTACTTCTGTAACTGAGAATATCGGTAAGCTTCAAAACAAGGGTGTTGAGATTTCTATCAATGGTGATCTTATCCGCAAGAAAGACTTCTCTTGGAATACAAACTTCAATATCACATTCCCAGATAACAAAGTAGTTAAACTCTTCAACGGCGTTCCTTTTGCTTCAGGATTTGCTAGCTGGGTACAGGAAGGGGAAGATCTCGGATCCTTCCGTGGATTTGTGATGAAAGGCATTTTCCAAAATGCAGCACAAATTGCAGCAGCACCGACTCACTCCTCAGCAACCCGCCCTGGAGATGTAGAATTTGAAGATCTTAACAAAGATGGTCGTATCACTTCTGATGATCAGCGCATCATTGGTAGCGCCGTACCTGATTGGTTTGGTGGATTTACCAACGATATCACTTACAAGAAGTTTTCATTGAATGTATTTTTTCAATTTGTACAAGGAAATGAAATTTATAATAACACCCGTTCTTTCGGAGAAGGGATGAACGGTGTGTTTGGCCAGGCTGCAACTACTTGGGATCGCTGGACTCCAAGTAAACCTAGCACTACAACGCCTCGTGCCGTATTTGGTGATCCAAGCAACAACCGTCGTGTTTCTACACGTTGGGTAGAGGATGGTTCATTTGTTCGTCTTAAGAATATTGTTCTTTCCTACACAGTTGGTAAGTCTCGCGTATTTATCCAAGCGGAAAATCTGAAAACATGGACTAAGTACAAAGGATTTGATCCTGAGGTGAGCACATTTAGTATCACAAACACAGCTCCTGGTACAGATTTCCTCACTTATCCCCAGGCAAGAACTTTCAGCTTTGGTGTAAACGTTACCCTCTAAACCAAAAAAATTGTCAAGTATGAATAAGATAAAAAATCTGCTGATCATTTCCGGAGCACTCTTTCTGGCTTCTTGCTCGAAGGTGCTTGACCAGCAACCACAAGCTTCATTAAGCCCAGAGACGGCTTTCTCCACTCGTACAGGTGTAGAAGCAGGTCTTTTGGGTATTTATGATGGTTTTCAGAATGCTGACTACTATGGATTAGCCATATGGATCTATGCTGATCTATATGCAGACAACCTGACCCATACAGGAACATTCCCCACATTCGCCCAAATGGCCAACAAACAATTGTTGACTGATAACACCAACATTGGTGCAATGTGGAACAGGATTTACAATACGATTAACCGCGCCAATAATCTAATTGTGCAAGCGGAAAAACTAAATGATCCTGCCTTTAACAAAGTTGCTGCTATTGGAGAAGCCAGAGCACTCCGCGCTATTGCTTATTTCGACTTGTTACGCTTCTTTGGCGGTAATACGCAAGGCTATGGTAAAACAGGTGGTGCTGGCGTTCCTTTATTTACACAACCTACCCTTTCTCCTGCTGATGGTGCCCCAAAACCACGTGCAACAGAGGTAGAGATCTTTGCTCAGATTCTTGCCGATCTTGATTTTGCAATCTTGAACGTGCCCACTACAGCTGCAAATGGTCGCTTGACCAGAAACGCGGTAACAGCTATGAGAGCACGCGTACAATTGTATCGTGAGCAGTGGGCAGATGCAGAAACTATGGCTACGAATGTAATTAGCCAATTTGCTGCACAACCTAATGGTGGTTTGATCGCTGGTGTTGATTTTGCTAATCTCTGGCTTTCAAAAAATACCCGTCCTGAGAGCATTTGGGAATTACAGTATTTTGCTGACGATGGAAACTCAGGCGCATTCTACTACTATCCCGGTGCAAACGGAGGTCGTAATGAAATTACATCCTCTAGCTCCCTAGCATTAGCACATGAAGTAGGTGACTTACGTCGTGGTATTAACGTAACCGTTGCAGCCCCTGGAATCCCTGCTAATAAAACAAGAAAATTCTCACGTACTGCAGGTGATGATAACATCATTCTTATTCGCTTAGCAGAGCTTTATTTGATTCGCGCTGAAGCTCGTGCCAGAAAAACACCAAGTGATATTGCTGGTGCTCAAGCTGACTTGAATGTAATCAGAACTCGTGCTGGTCTTGCCCCAACAACTGCTGCTACAACGGCAGACTTGATCCTTGCCATTCAGCAAGAAAGAAGAATTGAGTTGGCGCACGAAGGACATCGCTGGTTTGACTTACGTCGTTATAATAATTACGGAGCTGTTGGTATCACAGAAGCCTTCAGATCTTTATGGCCAATTCCTCAACGTGAGGTATTGACCAGTGGTAATATTATCGCACAGAATAGCGGATATTAATAAAACAAATTATATCGCAGAGGCTGTCCAAAAGACAGCCTCTTTTTTTTACCCCCCCTCTCTCAATCAATTAAAAAATGGACCCAATTCAAAGTACTTTTTTTCAAAACATAATTGAAAGACGCCGCTCCAACCGACGCTTTGCAGCAGATATTCCCGTACCAGATGCAGTAATCGAAAAAGCACTCCAGCATGCGATACTAGCACCCAACAGCAGTAATATGCAGTGCTGGGAATTTTATTGGATACGATCTGCTGAGGAAAAAGAACGTTTTGCGTCCTATTGTTTGGGACAAGGCGCTGGACGAACGGCTCAGCAATTAGTAGTGTTTGTAACAAGAGGAGATCTTTGGAAAAAAAGAGCACATTGGAATAAAGCACGTATTCAACAAAGTATTGAGGGCGAACCCACCAAATTGCAAAAAAGAGGATTAGACTACTATGGCAAACTAATGCCCTTGGCTTATGCGAGTGACCCCTTTGGATTTTTAACACTAGTACGAAGAAGCATCAGCTTTTTTGGGGGACTTCGAAAACCCTTTATGCGCTTTGGTGGTAAAGCAGATCAACGTATAACAGTTCATAAATCATGTGCGCTAGCCGCAGAGAATTTTATGTTATCCATAGCTGCTGCTGATTTTGATTCATGCCCTATGGAAGGTTTTGATGCTAAGCGTGTCAAAAAAGCATTGGGTCTCCCTTGCGGAGCAGAGATCAATATGACTATAGGAGTAGGAAAAGGAACATCCGAAGGAGTATGGGGACCCCGTTTTCGCATTCCTTATGAAGAAGTAGTCAAGGTTATTTGATCCAACTCAGATTTGACAAACTGCATGAGCTGACTGATTCTTGGGCCCGAGAAGTCAAAAGATAAAGCGGCAGCTTCAAATAATTGGGGTAAAGTACGTGTACCGCCCAATGAAAGTGCTTGCAAATAATTTTGTAGTGCTGCAGCCGGATCTTTTTTGTATTGCTGCCATAACCCTAATGCCCCTAATTGCGCAATACCATACTCGATATAATAAAAAGGAACTTCAAATAAATGAAGTTGTCGCTGCCAAAAAACTCTTCTGTATTTTTCTAATCCGGTAAAATCAACTAAGGGAGAAGTGAATTCTTGAACAATTTTCATCCACTGTTCTTCCCGCTCAAAATGGGTATGCGTTGGATGTGTATAGATCCAATGCTGAAATTTATCAATCGTAGCGATCCACGGAAAGATGGTGATCACTCGTTCTAATTGTTGCTCTTTTGCTCTGCTCAACTCAGCAGGATCAGAAAAGAAAACATCCCAATGATCCATACTAAATAACTCCATGGTCATACTGGCCACTTCTGCAATTTCAGTTGGATATTCTTTAAATCCATTTAAGGGTAGCGTGTGACATAAAAAAGAATGGATAGCATGCCCGCCTTCATGTACCATCGTAGTGACATCATCGAGGGTACCCGCTGCATTCATGAATATAAAAGGTGCCCCACTAACAGCTAGCGGACAATTGTAACCACCCGGTGCTTTCCCTTTTCTACTCTCTAAATCCAAATGCCCCAACTCTTGCATACGAGTCAGACAATCAGCAAAAAAAGGGTTGAGGGCAGAAAGACAAGAAATAGTTTTTGTAGTTAACTCTGCAGCATTGGTAAAAGGACGAAGTGGTTTGGTTCCAAGTGGCTCTGCTTCTAAATCCCAAGGGCGTAATTTGTCAACGCCTAATTTTTTTCTTTTCTGCTCGTATAATTGATTAACTAAAGGCATCACATGATCACGAACCGCATCATGAAATTGTTCACAAGTGGTATGATCATAATCAAATCGACCTAACTCCATAAACCGATAGGCTCGGTAATCAGTAAAGTTTGCTTGTGAAGCAATGCGGTTTCTTTTTTCCAGTAATTGATCAAATAGTTCGTGTAATGCTGCTTGATCCTGAAAACGACGCTCCGCAATTTTTAAATAAACTTCCTCACGCACCGAGCGATCCTCATCTTCTAAAAACAAGGCCGCTTGTTGTAATGTATATTCCTGCCCTTTTACCGTTACGGACATTTTACCAGAAATCACTCCAAATTGTTGCTGCAACACATTCAATTCAGCAATCACTGGAATATTAGACTCCCGAAAAAGATCGATTTGTTTACGAATACTGCGTAAAAATGTAAAGTAGGTCGTAGCATCCAACGATGAAATGAACGGACAAGCCATTAATTTTCGATTCAATCGATCAGACCACGGTTGTATCTGTGGTTGAATCTCCAACATAAAAAAATTGAAAGATTCTTCCAGTGATTTATTCTCCGTATCACAAGTCATACGGATCTGACGCCAGCAAGCATCCTCGCTTATTACAGACTCTAACTCACTGACATCCCGAAGCCATTGCTCTAATTGATCCAACGATAATAAAGGGCGTGCATCTAACTCCTCAAAAAAGGGAGCTAGACTACTCCAATCTGTCAGCGTAAAATCAGCTGGCAAATACTGTCGGGGAAGTTTCTGAATATCCGCAGAATACATAGTAACTACTCAATCTACTCGGCTCCCTCAGAGAGCTTTAATTCAATTTTTGCATTTTTCAACTGCGTAAACCACTTGACCATTTTACGACGATCACTATCATAAACCCGCTCAAAATCCATATCAGGGAAAACTTGCTTAAAGTAATTTTTTACTGCCGCAGCATCTTTTTCTGCAGGCAAAGCAATTGAAGCTTTTTCCATGGCTTTAAATACTTCCACCAGATTAACATTCTCCCGAATGGTATACACTTCAATACTCTCCAAGTGAGAGAACTGATGAACACGGGTAGAAACAAAACGTGTACTACTGTCCTCCAAGGAGCGAACAATTCCTCCATCGGCTTTACTACTGACCAGCTCAAACAAGCCTGGCAAACCACTAACGGCAACTAACTGATTATACTCCATTTCTTTATAAAATGATAAGGGTGCAAAGATACTTGACTACAGTCAAATCCATACCTTTAAGATTGATTGAAACGAAAGTAAATATTTCCAAGTCCGTCCAATTGTTTTAAAAATAATAGTATGAAAAAAATAACCCTCCTTGTGATCCTAATCAGCTCTGCTGCTATTTCATTTGCCCAACCCCCCGCAGGCGGTGGCTTCCAGCGTCGTACGCCTGCTGAGCGTGCAGCTGTAATTCATCAAAAATTAGATAGTGCATTCAAATTAGAAGCTGTCAAGTTAACTATGATCGATACGGCACTAACGGTGCTTTACAGAAAGCAGGACGCCCGCATGCAGGAAGTAAGAGATATGATGATGAATGGAGGTGGGAGTATGGACCGCGAGGCACTCCGTGAGGAAATGCAAAAATGGAATGGTGCACAGGAAGAAATCTTAAAAGCAGTGCTCACCGCAGAACAATTTACAATCTGGAAAGATCAGATATTACCATCGATGCGTCCTGCACGTCCTGCTGGAGCAGGTGGAGGCGGTGGAGGCAATTGGCGTGGTGGAGGTAACTAAACGCCTATTAGCTTAGTGCGCTTCTAGCCAGTTTTCGCCCTGACCACATTCTGCAATAACTGGAACTCCATTGGGCAGTTCGAGTGCATCTTGCATAGAAGTTATAATCAAAGGCTTTAATGTAGCAGCTTCGGAACGTAAAGCATCAAAGATCAATTCGTCATGTACTTGTAAGATCATTTTGCTTTTTAAACCAGCTGCTTCTATTGCTTGATAGACTTTTTGCATCGCCAGCTTTATCATATCAGCAGCTGTTCCTTGTATAGGCGAGTTGATTGCATTACGCTCTGCAAATCCACGAACAGTGAAGTTAGAAGAATGAATATCCCGTAACCAGCGTTTACGTCCCATCAAGGTTTCTACAAATCCTTTTTCTTTAGCAAAACGAATAGTACTATCCATGTACTCCTGAATCCCGGGGAATTCGCGTTTATAATTAGCGATAATTTCTTTTGCTTCCGTACGAGATATTCCTAAGTTATCTGCCAAACCAAAAGCCCCTTGCCCATAGATAATGCCAAAATTTACACTCTTTGCTTTATAGCGCATCTCTTTGGTAACCTCAGATTCAGAAATATTATAGACTCGTGCAGCAGTCGCTGTATGAATATCTTTCCCCTCTTTAAATGCATTACACATATTGGTATCTCCACTGATCGCGGCGACTATACGTAATTCAATCTGCGAATAGTCAGCAGAAAGCAACACATGATTTTTATCTCTGGGGATGAATGCTTTTCTGATTTCTCTGCCTCGCTCCGTACGAACCGGAATATTCTGAAGATTAGGATTATTACTAGCCAGTCGACCTGTTACTGCAACCGCCTGTCCATAGGTAGTATGTACACGCCCTGTTTTAGGGTTGATCAATTCTGGAAGCGCATCAACGTAAGTAGATTTTAGTTTTGTCAACTGACGAAAGGCTAAAATATCAGCCACTATTTCATGTCCCTTGGCAGCTAGCTTCAACAACACATCTTCCCCGGTTTGATACTGCCCTGTCTTTGTTTTCTTGGCAGAAGGGTCCAGCTGTAATTTATCAAAGAGTACCTCCCCTAGTTGTTTTGGAGAAGCCAGATTAAACCGGACGCCTGCTTTTTCATAGACATTTTTTTCTGCACGATCGGCCTCCTTTTCTAATTCAACAGAATAATCTTTTAAGAAGCTTACATCGACATTAACGCCCTCAAACTCCATAGCAGTCAAAATTTTAACCAAGGGAGATTCCACTTGATTAAACACGCGTTCAACCTCTTTCTTTTTTAAGAGTGGAACAAACTTTTCTTTTAACTGGAGTGTAATATCGGCATCCTCACCTGCATATTCTTTGATCTTGTCGATAACTACATCTCGCATCGACAGTTGTCCTTTTCCTTTTTTCCCAATTAACTCCTCAATGGAAACCGGAACATACCCCAGGTATTTTTCACTGAGCAGATCCATACTTCGTTTTCCTTCCGGCTCAATTACGTAATGAGCCAACATCGTATCAAATAAAGAGCCGGCTAATTCAATACCATACCACTTTAAAATCAAAAGATCGTATTTACAATTCTGTCCGATCCAGCATTTAGAAGCGTCCGCAAATAAAGAATCAAAAATAGCGAGCAACTTTTTAGTAGCGGCACGATCTGCAGAACAAGGCACATACCAAGCTTCACCAGGTTTAACAGCAAAACTTAAACCAACTAGTTCTGCCAGGTTAGCATCTAATCCTGTTGTTTCCGTATCAAAACAAATTTCAGTATGAGCTGATAATTGTTGAACCAGTTTTTTAATTGCTACTTCACCCTCGACTACTTCATAATGGTGAGGGGTGTTATGGATATTCTTATCAGCAGGCCCTGTTGGTAGTTCATCATCTTGCTCGTATGAATCAGTTGCATTTACATCAACACTCGAATCGACTGCAAGAGTGACTGACTGGGCACTCCCCCCAATAATATTCCCGAATAAATCAGTTTGAACACCTTGTGGCATTTCTTTTTCTACCACCGAGCGTGATGGCGGTGGTGGAACAAAATCCTCACCGAGCAAACGCTTACCGAGTGTTCTAAATTCAAGTTCAGAGAAAATAGTTTTTAATTCGTCCTTATTCCAATCTTTTAACTTGAAATCCTCCTCATGAAACTCAACAGGAACACTGGTAATAATCGTAGCTAGTTTTTTTGAAAGAATGGCCAGGTCTTTTCCTTTTCGCACTTTTTCTCCCATGGCTCCCTTGATCTGATCAGCATTAGCTAAAGTATTTTCAAGCGAACCATATTCCTGCAAAAACTTTGCAGCCGTTTTTTCCCCTACCCCAGGTATACCCGGAATATTATCTACGGCATCGCCCATCATACCAAGCATATCAATAACCTGGCTAACGTCTTTGATATTCCATTTAGCACAAACTTCTGCAGGACCCAACACTTCAGCATCATTACCTCCATAAGCAGGCTTGTAGATTTTGATATGCTCAGAAACCAACTGACCGTAGTCTTTATCAGGCGTAACCATATAAACAGCGTAACCTGCTTTTTCTGCCTGCTTACTCAGCGTTCCAATCACATCATCAGCTTCATATCCATCACATTCGATAATTGGAATATTAAAGGCCTTGATAATTTGTTTGATATCCGGCACAGCAGCCAAGATATCCTCCGGTGTTTCCTGACGATTAGCTTTATAATCGGCAAAATCAGTATGTCTTTCGGTAGGAGCAGCCGTATCAAAACAAACGGCCATGTGAGACGGCTTTTGCTTATTGATCAATTCCAATAAAGCATTGGTAAAACCAAACTGCGCATTAGTGTTTTTACCAGTTGATGTGAGCCGTGGGCTACGAATTAACGCATAATAAGCGCGAAAAACCAGCGCAAAAGCATCTAGTAAAAACACCTTTTTCTCCATGGTGCTAAGATAACTATAACTCTTTCAAACGAGCCTCTAACCTATATACTTCATCCCGAAGACTGGCCGCCTCCATATAATCTTGACGATGGGCCGCTTTATCCATCTCCTTACGTACTTTCTTAATTGCTTTTTCAAGTTCAGCCTTGGATGTGTACTCTACTTGTTCGTCCAATACTGCTGAAAGTTGCTTCAAGGTATGTGCCGCCATAGCATTCGCATCTCCCCCGGCATCCAGAATATCTAAAACTGACGTTTGCGCAAATACCTCTTGGGTAGATTTTTGAATAGTAGTGGGTGTAATGTTGTGAGCTAGATTATAGGCCATTTGCTTTTGACGACGACGAGTAGTCTCATCGATAGTACGCTGCATGCTCTCCGTTATCTTATCCGCATAAAATATAACCAGTCCGTTTACGTTACGAGCAGCACGTCCAGCTGTTTGTGTTAATGATTTTTCGTTTCGTAAAAAACCTTCCTTGTCTGCATCCAAGATAGCTACCAATGAAACTTCTGGGATATCTAGCCCTTCTCGTAATAAGTTGACTCCTACTAATACATCGATTTTTCCCAATCGTAGTGCACGTAGAATCTCAATACGCTCCAACGTATCCACATCACTATGAATAAACTTAGAACGAATGTCAATCCGGTGCAGATACTTATCCATCTCTTCGGCCATTCGCTTGGTCAGCGTTGTTACCAATACTCGATCTCCTTGTTTTACTCGCTTATCAATTTGATCTAATAGATCATCAATTTGATTTTTACTGGGACGAACTTCAATCGGTGGATCCAATAAACCAGTAGGACGAACAACTTGTTCAACTACTACTCCTTCACATTTCTCTAATTCATAATTACCCGGTGTAGCAGAAACAAAAACAACCTGCTGTTGCAAGGACTCAAACTCATGAAAGTTCAAAGGACGATTATCTAGAGCGGAAGGCAATCTAAATCCAAAATCTACAAGCGTCAATTTACGACTGCGATCACCGCCGTACATACCACTCACTTGCGGAATAGTCTGATGACTTTCATCAATCATCATCAAAAAATCAGAGGGGAAATAATCTAGCAAACAAAAAGGACGGGTACCGGCTTTACGACGATCAAAAAATCGGGAGTAGTTTTCAATACCACTACAATATCCTAACTCGCGAATCATTTCCAAGTCGTAATTCACTCTTTCTTTCAATCGCTGCGCTTCAATTAGCTTTCCTTGTGCTTTAAAATAGTTTTCCTGCGCCAGCGCTTCGTCCTGGATCTCATAAATTACTTGCTGTAAAACATCTTTAGGAGCTACATATAAATTAGCAGGGAAAATAGCCACATTATCCATGGTGCTAATTCTTTTTCCTGAAATCACTTCAATCGTTTCTAATAATTCAATTTCGTCTCCAAAAAAATGAATTCGATAAGCCACATCCAAATAAGGAATATTAATATCAACTGTATCCCCCTTTACCCGAAAAGTGCCCCGTTCAAATTCGAGGGTGGTACGATTATAAAGGGAATTGACCAATGCATGCAAGAAAGCTTGTCGGGAGAGTACCTGTCCTTTTTCTAAACGAATAATTCCATTCATGTAATCAACCGGGTTTCCCATACCATAAATACAACTCACGGATGCCACTACAATAATATCACGGCGTCCACTTAATAAACTGGAAGTAGCTCTCAATCGAAGTTTATCCAACTCCTCATTGATGGAAAGATCTTTTTCAATGTACGTATCGCTCACGGGCATATACGCCTCCGGTTGATAATAATCGTAGTAAGAAACAAAATACTCCACTGCATTCTCAGGAAAAAACTGGCGAAACTCTCCATACAATTGTGCCACCAGCGTTTTGTTATGAGTCAGTACTAAGGTGGGTTTTTGCACCTGCTGAATAACATTAGCCATGGTAAATGTTTTACCACTTCCAGTAACTCCTAGTAGCGTCTGGTATTTTTCCCCCGCCATAAGCCCTTCCGTCAGCTGCCGAATAGCTTCGGGCTGATCACCTGCCGGCGTAAATGGTGAATGTAATTTGAAGGGCATAGATAAAAAAAGGCTGTCCTGCGAATTTAGGACAGCCTTTCTGTACTTACTAAACTTATAATTACTTCAACTCAGCAGAAACCGTGATCTTAGGCTCTCCAGCAATTTTTCCAGCAGTACCTACCTGGATTCCGTAATCAGCCAGCACAATCGTGAAGCTTGCATTAGCAACTAAGGTGCCATTCTTTACTTCGATTGTTGCAGGTGTTGTAACGTTATTGGTCTTATCCTTAATGGTAAGTTGACCTGTTACGGTAACATTATATACGCCATTCTTAGAAAAATTATATTTAGTTACATCACTGATTTTACCCATGAAAGTAAAAGCTGGAAACTTATCAGAGCTTAACCATCTTTCTTCATTAAAGTGTGCTTGAATTGTAGGATTAGTGAATGTAAAATTCTTTACAGCTGCTTCAAAACCAATCTGACCTGTTTTAGTATCAATCTCAGCAATTACTGTTTTGTTTTCTGCTTTTGGTAAAGCATCAATAGCAGTGGTTGCATCAAAAGCAACAGTTGCAGAAGTTGTTTTTTTAGTTTGAGCAAATAATACGCTGGTAAAAGCGATCAAAGAAAGTACAAGAACTGTTTTTTTCATATTTATTGTTTTAGGTTTTAAAATTTATTGACTAACACAGAACGTTTAAAGCTGATCATATGTGCCTTTCGCAACTGGCTATATATGTTTCCACTGCAAGATCCCTTTATGGCCACGCTGTCACCGGCCTGTACCACTTTTGCATCCGCAACATGCTGCGATTGAAAATCAAAAATTAAGTACGAACCCGTAACAGGATCCGTAAACTTTATATTAACTGTAGTATCCGCTGCTTCCACTTCGGTCACTCTTCCTTGCACTGTGATAATTTGCTCACGATAGGTTGCGTTGGCCACACTATCATTAGTCTGATAAACATTGATTAGTTCTTGTGCAGTTACTGTATAAGCAGATTCCGATGAAGCGGTATCATCAAAAGTTTCATTCATGATATACCAGTAAGCTCCTCCTCCCAGTAGAACTATAAAAAGTATAGCGATCAAAGCCTTTTTAATCCAACTCTTCTTGTTTGCACTTTTAACTGTCATAGCGGTAAGTAGTTAAACGAATAAAGCACCGAGAAGTTCAGGCTCGGAACGTAAATATACGATGTTTAAACATTGATTCTGAATGTAGGCCGGCTCTAAAAGCAAAAAGACCTGTCCATTGGGGAGCAGGTCTTAAATAACCCATTGATAATTAATGGATAAGATTAGGCGTTTTGCGCCTCTTTAATTTTTTCACGGATCTTGGCCTCGATATCGGCCGCCAGTTCTGGATTATCAAGCATCAATTGCTTGACAGACTCACGTCCCTGGCCTAGTTTGTCGTCATTATAACTATACCAGCTACCGCTCTTATTAATAATACCTAGCTCAGTCCCCATATCAATGATCTCACCAGCTTTAGAGATACCTTCTCCAAAAATGATATCAAACTCTGCGGCACGAAAAGGAGGGGCTACTTTATTCTTCACCACTTTCACTTTAACATGGTTACCAATTGCTTCATCACCATCTTTTACTTGTTGAGTACGACGAATATCTAAACGAACAGAAGCATAAAACTTCAAGGCATTACCTCCCGTTGTTGTTTCAGGATTTCCAAACATTACACCAATCTTCTCGCGTAACTGATTGATGAAAATGCAAATAGTATTTGTTTTTGCAATAGTAGCAGTAAGCTTTCTCAATGCCTGACTCATTAAACGTGCATGCAAACCCATTTTACTATCACCCATTTCTCCCTCTAATTCACTCTTGGGAACCAATGCGGCTACAGAGTCAATCACAACTACATCCAATGCTCCGGATAAGATCAAACGATCTGCGATTTCTAGTGCTTGTTCTCCATAATCAGGTTGAGAAATCAAAAGACTATCTACGTTCACTCCTAACTTTTGTGCATAGCTACTGTCAAAAGCATGCTCCGCATCAATAATTGCACACATGCCACCTTTCTTTTGCGCTTCTGCAATTACATGAATGGCAATAGTTGTTTTACCAGAGGATTCAGGACCATAGATCTCTACAATTCTTCCTTTGGGAAGACCGCCAATACCTAATGCAGAATCTAATGCTATAGATCCGGTTGATATTACCTCTTGTTGCATTTCTCCTTTCTCATTCATCATCATCACACTACCCTTTCCATAATCCTTATCTATCTTATCTATGGTCAGCTTCAGGGCTTTCAGTTTGTCAGTATTTGAAGACATGTTTTATTGGTTTAGAGAACAAAACTAATACTTTTAGCAAATAAAAACTAATTATTTTGGAACAATTTTTTAGGGATTTTTCGGAAAAAAAGGGGGAAATAAACCGCTGTATTCTAGTGTTTTAAACAAAAAAACCCGCTATAAAAACGGATAAAGCACCTACAAAAAGCCCCCAGTAAACTTCACCAGGATGATGCGAATTGAGATATAAACGGGCCGAGGAAACCAACCCTGTAATTAGTATAGCAACAGAAAGCCAGGTGCCATAATATAAATTTTCATGCACCGCCATTTGTACCAACAAACAAAGCGTAACCCCCAGCGCCAAGGCATGAAGGCTGATTTTAAAACGGGTATTGAGCATTAATGCCGCAACGGAGGAAATCCAAATACCCAGCGCATATTGGATAGTTACCAATGGATGACCGGGCATATTTCTCCAAACATACCAGATCCAGAAATACCAAATACCCGATGCTACTAAGGGAATGATCCTGTCTTTTTGTTCATTTAGTTGAATAGAAGAAATAAACCCAAGTGCCTTGAGTAATCCAACCGTAACCAAGGGGAAAAAACTAAACATTGAAAAAGACTGTAATAATATTAGTAACCGTGCACGATCAGAGTAACCAAGGAATTGAATAGGATGAACATAAAGCAAAAACAACATGAAATAAATCGGTACAAATACTGGATGAAATAAATACGAAAGCAGTGTAGCTAATGCTTTCCAGATTTTTGAATCTGTATGTAATACTGTAACAGATTGATTATTCATAAGAATGAAGTGCAAAGTACATCAATTTAAGCGCTATGTAGAAGATCCTCAGTCCCAAAAGAATAAAAACTACTGACCAATTTTAATATAATTTTGTCAACGTACTGACCAAATCTTAATGAAAACAGTCACTTCGCTTACCCCATACGGGCTTATACTGACCATCTACCTTCTCTTTTTTCAATTGAGTTTGAGTGCCCAAAAACCAAGCTTTCGCGAAAAATATCAACCCTTGGCGGATTCACTCGCTTCGGCTTATAAAATTCCCAGTGCAGTTATTTTAGGAGTATCCATCATTGAATCAGGGAATGGTACCAGCCGCAACAGCCGATTGCTTCGTAATTTTTTTGGTATCAAAGGAAAAAATAATTTGCTTCAAACAAAAGGAATTCGAAGTAGCTATAAACAGTACAAATCTGATACGGCCTCTTTTGTTGATTTCTGTAAACTGATAGAACGAAAAAAGTTTTACCCCACCCTGGCTGGCAATCCTGATTATCGGCCCTGGATCCTAGCACTTAGTAAAACTGGTTATTCAGAAGTGCCGGAAACCTGGCGAAAACTGATCACAGGTGCAATTCAAAAAAACAAACTAGATAAAGTAGTAGAAAAGAAAAGCTCAGAGCTCACGACGGAGACGAGCCACGGGAATCATTAACTGTTCGCGGTACTTTGCCACCGTTCTTCTGGCAATCTCATACCCTTTCTCTTGTAATAACTCAGTGAGACGTTCGTCACTAACTGGATTTTTTTTATCCTCGCCAGCTATCAAATCACTTAAAATTCTTTTTACCTCACGCGTAGAAACTTCTTCGCCGGTGTCTGTTGTGAGTGCTTCATTGAAAAAGAACTTAAGCCGATACGTTCCAAACTCAGTCTGCACATATTTGCTATTGGCCACGCGGCTTACCGTAGAAATATCAAGACCTGTGGCAGCCGCCACATCTTTTAAAATCATCGGTCGCAAATCCGATTCGTCGCCACTCATAAAAAAATTCTGCTGATGCTCCAGAATGGCCTGCATCGTAAGCAAAAGTGTTTGTTGCCGCTGTTGAATAGCATCAATAAACCATTTAGCTGCATCGATTTTTTGCTTGATGAACAGAACCGCTTCTTTTTGACGTTTATCTTTTTTGGCACCCTTCTCGTAGTCACGAAGCATATCCCGATAACCCTCACTGATTCGTAACTCCGGCGCATTGCGACTATTGAGTGTTAATTCCAGTTTGCCACCAATATTATAGATAAAGAAATCAGGTACTACATAATTCAATTCTTGTGAATCATCAGGAGATTCACCACCGGGCTTTGGATTTAATCTTGTTACTACTTGAATCACGCCGCGCATTTCGTCCTCACTAATAGAAATAGCTTTTTGAATTTTATCATAGTGTTTACGTGAAAACTCATCAAAATAATTAGTAAGAATAGTGATAGCAATACCATCTAAAGGATCAACTTGCTCCTTTCGTTTGAGTTGAAGTAGTAAACACTCCTGCAAATTCCTTGCTGCAACGCCTGGCGGATCAAACTGTTGGATCATTTCAATAATTGCTTCCACGTCCGCTTCAGTTACAATTACATTTTGTCGAAACGCCAAATCATCTACCATGGCAGAAGTATCACGACGCAGATAACCATCTTCATCAATACTTCCTACTACTTGTTCAGCGATAGTTTGCTGTGTATTATCCAGGTTGAGGAGATGCAATTGATCGGTGAGCAGATCATAAAAGCTGGTACCGGAACGAATAGGATGTTCACGTTCTTCTGAAAACTCAGGATAATTAGTGTCGCGTAATTTATAATCCGCTTCATCGTCATCATCCTGAATATAATCGCTTACAGAATCATCTTCATACGAATCTGCTGTGGTAGCATCATCTGTAGTTTCTTCTGCTGTATCAAATTCATCTCCAGCATTATCTTTTTCTTCAAAACGCTCTGGCTCCAACTCTAAGGCAGGATTTTCCTCCAATTCTTCTTTGATACGTGTTTCGAGTGAAGCCGTAGGCACTTGCAACAACTTCATCAGCTGGATCTGCTGCGGAGAAAGTCGCTGCAGTAGCTTTTGTTGTAGTCGTTGATGAATGGCCATAATACTCTTTTAATACTAATCTTTAACTACCGTTGTAACAGGGACCGGTTCACTCTCCATATTATTTATTCCTACTGCACTTACATAATATTGATAGGTCATCCCATTTTCCCGTTGGGGCACTGTTTGTTCAAATCCACCAGGCTTGACCACTAATGAATAAATGGAAGAAGGCTGATCAATTAAAGTTCCGATTGAACGTCCAGCTGGAAAGCGATAGAGTACATAATATTTGACGGACACTGAATTTTTTTCGGATGAACGAATCTTGAACACAAAAGATTCTCCCTTACGATTGAATCGTTCAACAACAGGAGCAGCAGGCTTGTCGCTACTGATCCACTCCATCGGTGGAAGCAAGGCCGGATAGCGATAATAGTTTTGTTGTAAGCTATCATTCCATCCGTTGGGATTACGATCAAAAGACTTGCTACTGAAATAAATACTGCCTTGTACAGCAGACGTGGCCCTCAATAATTTAAGTTGATTAGGCAACTCCGCAGGGTTTTTCCATTTCACAGAATTCTTTTCGTCAGTACGATAAATGCCGTGTCCGATGTAGATGTGCTTACCATAACCATTTTTACTCCACCAGTCCAATAGTTTTTCATAGGCAATCTTATCATGCCCAATCTCTAAATAAAGTTGTGGCGTCACATAATCGATCCATCCTTTCTCTAACCAAAGTAATATATCCGCATAGAGATCATCATAATTAGTTTGCCCTGCACGGCTATCACTACCTCTTGGATCTTTATCACTATTTCGCCATACACTAAATGGAGAAATTCCAAATCGAACCAATGGCTTTTCTTCTTTGATCGCTTTACTAATAGCTACGATGATTGAATCTACATTACTCCGACGCCAGTCCTCCTTATTCAAACGTGAACCCGATTTCGCATAAGAAGCCGCATCCGGAAATTCCTTTCCAGCAATACGATAAGGATAAAAATAATCATCCATGTGAATGGCATCAACGGGATAACGACGTACAATATCACGCACCACATTTACCACAAATCGTTGTGCATCTTTATTTCCGGGATCAAAATATTTTTTTTCGCCATAGATTAAAAACCACTCTGGTTTTTTTCGGGTAATATGATCGGAAGCAATCAAAGATTTCCCAACGGTTTGTACAGCACGATACGGATTTAACCAGGCATGAAATTCCATTCCTCTCTTATGAGTCTCCTCGATCATAAACACAAGCGGGTCCCAATAGGGTTGTGGCGCTTTGCCTTGTTCGCCCGTTAACCATTCACTCCAGGGTTCATAAGAAGAAGGATAGAAAGCATCGGCGGCCGGCCTAATTTGAACAATCATCGCATTCATGCCATTACGCTGATGCTGATCTAGGATGCGAATAAAATCGGCACGTTGTGCAGCTGGATCGGTCATACCCGATTTAGGCCAATCAATATTAGCCACACTAGCAATCCACACCCCTCGAAATTCATATTTGGGTTGTGCGAATGCAATTATAAAAAAGAAGAAAGCTGGGATTAATAACAGGTAACGTTTCATCCTGCAAAAATACGTTATCCTTTTCCAGTACGCATTTTATCCAAAAGGTTGCTAAGCTGTGCTGCCTCCTGTTCGTCAAGATTAGAAAAAATGGCATCCATCTCTTTTGCGCAAGCATCAAGGCGGGTCAATAGCTTTTTCCCCTTCTCCGTAATGAATACATCTACTAAACGCCGATCGGTTTCAGCAGTGACTTTTTTAACAAGGCCTTTCGTAACCAAACGATCCACCAAGCGGCTGGTATCACTCATTTTTTCGACCATACGATCCCGAATTTGCAGCGTGGAAAGTGGAGCAGGAAAACTACCCCGAAGAATACGAAGAATATTAAACTGTTGGGCGGTAATATCCTCCCGATCAAAGATCATTTTCATTTGATCGCGCAACCAACCGTTTGTATACAGCAGATTGACCGCCACCTTTTGAAAATTATTTCTGAATCGTGTTTGCTGAATATCCTGCTCAATGCCCATGGGACAAAGTTAATGTTTAAACATCAAGCAGCCGAAGCCAACAGGCGAACTCAAGTGCATAGGCTAATCACCCCAGACTTTTGTGCCCTCAGAACAGTTTGCACAGATATCAATATGCTTACGTCCTTGTAATAATGTAGCTCTAAATTTTTTATATGAATCACTCTGCCAAATGGTAGCAAAAGACTGCTGCTTCAGATCTCCCAAACGGTGTGCTGCATCCTTATCAAAACAGCAAGGCGCTACAAGTCCATCCCAGGTTATAACAGGGTCATGCCAAAGACGCCAACAGTGATTAGCCAGTTGCCCTTTGAACTCAGTACCTTTTTCAGTTTTGCGGTAACGGCTATAGGATGAATTAAGTGGAATTAATTGATTGGGGTCATTTTCAAAATCGTAAACCTGCGCTGTTTTGAACCAAATAGCATCGACTCCAATTTGTTTTGCCAATACGCGTGCGTCCTCCAACTGGTGTTCATTGGGACGAACCACTAAAAATTGAAAAACCACAAAAGGTGTCCTACTTTTTAGTTGCTTCTTCCAATGCATAATGGTACGAGCCCCTTCCAATACTTTCTCAAGATTTCCTCCTACTCGATATTGTTGATATATCTCTTGCGTGGTACCATCAATTGAAATTATCAATCGATCCAAACCGCTTTCAATGGTTTTACGCGCATTTGCCTCGGTCAGGTAATGACCATTAGTAGAAGTGGCCGTGTAAATTTTTTTATCTGCTGCGTAGCGCACCATGTCTAAAAAATCAGGATTCAAATAGGGTTCGCCCTGAAAATAAAAGATGAGATAAAAAAGATCCTTATGAAGTTGATCGATGGTGCTGCTAAAAAAATTTTGTTGAAGCATGCCGGTAGGTCTGCTAAAAGAACGAAGACCACTGGGACACTCCGGACAACGTAGATTACAAGAAGTAGTGGGTTCAAATGAAATAGAAATCGGCAACCCCCATTGAATAGGTTTGCCGGTCCATTTGCTCAATTGATAACTGCACCAAACTTTGAATGCATTGACAAAACGCCGCCAGGTAAGTTTAGAAAAAAGATTCGCCCAATCTGAAACAGGAAATGCGCTCATCCAATTACCCCGTGTTTAACTACAAATTCTGAACGATAAATACGAACCAGTAATAACAGAAGTGAAATCAACAAGGGGCCAAAGATTAATCCAATAAACCCAAACAAGCTAAGACCGGCAATCACCCCAAATACAGTAACCAAGGGATGAACATCCCCGATTTTTCGCAGCAACGTGAATCGCATTACATTATCAACGGTGCCGATTATACCAAAGCCAAAAAAGAACATAGCAATACCCTGACCCATTTGGCCATTAGCCAAAAAAATAATGATCAATGGAATATACGCCAAGGCAGCGCCAATCACAGGTAACATTCCGGCAATACAAGTAATACCAAACCAGAAAAAAGGTTCCTTGACTCCAATCAACCAATAACCAATTAAGCCGACTACTCCTTGTGCAAAAGCTACAACGGGGATCCCAACTGCATTTGCTACCACCAAGGAGTGGACTTCTTTTTCCAACAGCCCCACATTATCAGCACGGAATGGCATGTATTGGACTAAGGCTTTTTCAAAAGCACGTCCTTGTGTAAAAAGAAAATAAAGGATGAAATAAAGAAAGAAAATGATAGATAAAGAATTAAACGTAGCGCCCAGCATACGAGGAAGTAAAGATGCCATCCACTCGCCTACTTTATTAATATTAGCCTCACTAAGAATTACTATATGATAGCGCGTTTCTATTTCCGCAACTACCTGCTTGAGTGAGGCTACCAATTCGCCGGAATGCTCCAAGGCATAGGTAAGTTTTCCGGAAAGCATTTGCAGGAGCAAGGCTATCGGAAACAAAATCATCAGTAAAGAAATAATCATCAATAGTAATGCAGTCGGACCTTTTTTCCATTTACGCAACTCCGTTAATCTAAAAAAAGTAGAGCGAAATAATATATAAAGCGTCAGCGCCCCTAACAAAGCTGGTATATAAAAAGCTAGCTCCTGAAACAGCACTACCCCAATCAGGAGGATAAGTGCTATCAGGAATAACTGTCGAACCCGGTTTGCATCAATAATTGGTTGCATGACTTATATTACTAATACTTAAAAATACGAAGTTGTACCTTTATGCTTTAGAAGATTATGGCAAAGACCTCCATCGCAGATTTACGCAGAGATTACGCATTGCACAGCCTTCATGAAGCTGAAGTGGCCAAGGACCCCTTTGATCAGTTTGGTATTTGGTGGGAACAGGCCACACGTGCCGATATTGATGAGGTAAATGCTATGACACTTTCTTCGCTCAATGGAAATACCCCGGAGTCCAGAATTGTGCTTCTCAAAGGATTTGACAAAAACGGTTTTGTATTTTTTACCAACTACGAAAGTGCAAAGGGACAGCAGCTAAAAGCAAACCCTGCTTGTTCGTTATTATTTTTTTGGAAAGAACTTGAAAGACAAATACGAATAATAGGTACCGCTACCCCCATTGATGCTACTGCCAGTGACGCCTATTTTCATAGTCGCCCTCTTGGAAGTCAGTTGGGCGCTTGGGCCTCTCCGCAGAGTCAGGTAGTTGAAAACAAAGAGTGGTTGGAAGAACAATATGCAGCACTAGAAAAAAAATACCAAGGTCATTCAAACATTCCTCGACCCCCCCATTGGGGAGGATATTGTGTTAACCCCACGCAGATAGAGTTTTGGCAGGGAAGACCCAGTCGTATGCACGATCGCATTTCTTATTCAAAAGAACAGGCAGGAAATTGGAAAGTTGAAAGATTGGCGCCTTAAGCTCCCAACTGGTTGATAAAGTCCATCATCTCCATCAACGAATACTTAAATGATATTCCCGAGGGAATAGTTTTCTTGTAATGCATAATGGGGTGACCAGAAACAATTAGCGGGGTGCCCTGAAAATAATGAGAGGATTTATCGAGGAATTTCTCAATCGAGAAATTTGATACCGTTGTAGTCAAATGACAGAATATGAAATCAGGCTTTTTCAGATCGATAATATAAGCCACATCCTTAAACGGAATATTAGTTCCGGCATAGATGGTACCCACCCCTTTATTCTTCATTAAATAGTTTAAGAACAATAGGCCCAGTTCGTGATACTCCCCCTCCGGTAAAAACAATAAAACATTTTTTTGAGGGTTCACAGGTTGAGGGGTCTTGTCGATAGCCACCATCATTTTTTGACGAATCAGGTTGGTTACCAGGTGCTCCTGGGCAGGATTGATATGACCAGTTACCCATAGAATTCCAATCTTCTCCAGAAAAGGGAATAATAACTTCATCATCGTACGCTCCATCCCCTTTAATGCAATATGTTCAGAAATAACCTTGTCTAACTTATCCGTATTTAAATCGATCATTTCCTTCACAAGCTCGTTTACGTTCCGCTCTTGGATAGCCTGTGAGTCAGAAAGAGAAAGAATCCGCTGCCCAATTTCCTCAGGGGTCATGCGGTCAATATGAGAAATCTTAAATCCGTACTTATTGAGTAGAGAAATATTGAGGATTGTCTTTAACTCCTCATTAGTGTAATAGCGAATATTGGTCTCCGTACGCTGTGGCTTCAAGAAGTTATAGCGTTGCTCCCAAATCCGGATGGTGTGCGCCTTTACCCCAGACAAATTCTCCAAATCCTTAATCGTAAATGCGTTCATGCCTATACTACAATCCCCGTGCAAAAAAGTTTAGTTAACTATTTTTTCGGGGCGTAATTTAAATACACTGCGCTGATTATCAATAAAACTTAATTATCAGCCTCTTTAATTGTAGGCCGATTATCTGCCGGATTCCGCTTCTCATACTGAATTCCCTGGAGATTCAAGGAGGGGCGATAGGGTCTTTTTCGGGTTAATTCGTAGTTATAAACCAGCCTGCCCAGCTCCCGCAGGAAGGGAAAGCCCACCGTTTCCTCATCATACTTAGAATCGTTGACCACGCCATCGCTGTTTACATAGAGCGTTGCTGAGAGGAAATAATCTACCCGATTAATCGTGTCTACTACGTAAGAAACATCCGTGAGAAAGCCATAGGCCCAGCCCACTTTGTTAAATACACGAACCCCTGGTGGCATTCGATGAGTGGAGTCCTGAAAAAAGAATTTTACATAACTATCATAAAAAACTGACGTGTCATACTTCGGATAATTAGTTTCGGAAGGATACTGCGATAGGTACTGTAACAGAAATAAACGATCCTGTTCTGAAATATCAAATCGATTTTGTTTAGGAAGTGAATTAGGGAATACTACGGCTTGTAGCATTTTTTGCATATCCGACAGTGAAATAGAATTATGACGTGTAAAATCAAAAGGACCTTGTACTAATTGTTCCTGGCGATTGATATGCGCATTCCCAATTAAAATAGGAGCAGGAAATAAAAAACTATCCCGATTATACCCTGGCTCTTGGGCATATATCTCTTGTCCATTGGAATTATAAAAGCGGACCGCATTGGTATGCCGATTTTGTTCGTCCGTAAATCCCATAAACTGGCGTGTAATACGAACGGATGAATATCCTTTTGTTTGTAATATTTGATTGGTAGGCCCCTGCCCCATGAATTGATAGAATCGATTGTAGGGATCATTCTCACTGATTAAAAAAGCACGTTTGACCAGATGTCCGATGGTTGAAATTTCTCCAGGTGCCGAAGCATCTTTACGCATAGCAACCTGACGGGAATAACTGCTGTCAAACATTATTCGTGTATCGCAATTTAATTCAGGTATTCCGGGTTTGTTCTTACCCGGATTGCTCAGTTGATTTAATTTTTCCATAGCTAAAAAAGCCAATGGCATTTTTACCATAGAAGCCGGGTTGAAATATTTATCGGGATCAACCAGAAAAGTATGATGTGTAAATCGCGGCTCTCCTTTTTTATTGCGATCAATCTGCGTATAGATAATTTGCAAGCGATACGTATCGGGATCTTTTAATACCTGTTGTGCAGGACCTGCGCTTGCCTTTTCTAAAATTGAGGATAAGACGGGGCTGTTTTTGCTTTGTGCCAACCCTGAAGTTGAAAAACCAACTATTACAAAAAGCAATGTCCAAGTTGGTCTTAGTAATTGAGAGAAATCAAGGGAGCACTTGTATGATGTCATATGTTTCCGAAGTTTCATGTAGTAGTTTGAGATGAATTTAGAAAAAAACAAAACGCAAGGGGTATGAAAACTGTATCAAAAATTATGATTGCAATAGGTGCCGGCCTAGCCATAGGAAGTGTGCTGGGGGTCTTATTTGCACCAGACAAAGGCTCAGAAACCCGCCGAAAACTCCGTGAAGGAAGAGAACGGTGGGTAAAACGAACAGAGGGTAAGCTGAAATGGGGGAAAGAGAAGCTCAATGAAAAAATGAAAAAGGCCGAGGAGGAACTGGAAGGTGTAATCTAAAACCAGGCCTTCTTACCTTTAGTAAATGTCAGAAGAGCTCAACAAAATTGAGGAATTGGTCGGTCGTGTCAAAGCGTACCTGAACACCAGGTTGTCGCAACTCAAGCTGTCTACGGCAGAAAAAACAGCAAACGTTTTAACTGTCCTGATCGCGGTGTTGCTGGCAGCCCTGGTGCTTTTCTTATTCCTTACCATCGTTTGCATAGGATTAGCATTGTTAATAGGCAGTTGGCTCAATAGCCTTTGGATGGGCTTTATGATCATAAGTGGATTGATCCTACTGCTAGGGCTGTGGGGCTGGATATCCCGCGATAGATGGCTACGTATTCCCATTATGAATCTATTGATCCGCGCCTTATTCAAGGACGAACCCCATGAAAAAGATTAGACGCATTGAAGATATTGAGCATGCCAAACTCAAGTTAAGAGTACAGCAACTAGACCAGGAAAAAGAAATACGCGCAGCTTGGAAAGAGTTGAAATATTCATTTAGCCCCGGCGCCTTATTACAAAATAAGATCGGCCATTGGGCCCAGGTGGGCTGGCGGTTATTTAATCGTAAATGGAGAGACCGTTCTGGTTAACTGTGCTTATTGAATTACTACGCGCTGCGATTGCATGCCAGCTATCAACACGTAAATACCTTTACTATACGTATGAACAGGAATCGTATTACGTCCGGCAGGCAATTGCCCTTTCCATACGGTTGCACCAGCAGCATTTACTAAGCGAACCAATTGCGATTCTGCCAAGAAAATAGTAAGCTGATCTTGTACCGGGTTGGGATATACTTGTAAATCAGCACCAGGCTCATTGAAAATAATGCTGACAATCTTGCTATAACTAAACTTATCATCGATATCACGTTGTAGAATGCGGTAGTAATTATAATTACCCCCCTTCAACGGATTCTGATGAACATAAGAATAATTACGCGTGGTAGTGCTGTTGCCTGCAGCGGGTACAGTAGTTAGAGAACTCCAGTCGGTAGTATTTAAACTATGTTGCACCACAAAGTCTTTGGTGTTTTGTTCAGAAGCAGTAGACCAACGTAAAATAGATTGACCATTTTGCTTTTCAGCAGAGACGGTTTCCCAGGTGACGGGTAAGGTGCCACTTGAGTTAATATTATAGCTGCAGGTGAACGTTGATCCTGAGGTTGGTCTAAAAGTAAATCGCCAGTTTGCTGCAGGTGGTGCTTGGGTTCCATCAGGCGAGTAAAAACAAATCCACTTATCATTACTACCGCTATATCCGCCAAACCAAATGCTACTATTATATACTAATGGATTAGATGTGTTATCTTGAAATATTTCCCATGAAGAATTTGAACTATTATAACGCTCAACCTTATCAATATTTAAAACATCGGTAACAACGGTAAATTCAAAGCTTCCTTGCTTTATCCATGTTGAAGCGTTAGGAATTCCAACAGTTGATCCACAACTTGATGGGCTATTATTACCATTATTTCTCCTTAAATAAGTCGGACAAGTCTGCGAAAAAGCAGAATTTCCAATGGCAAGAGTCATGAAAATCAATACAATAAAGACAGATGCTCTGTTAATGAAATATTGCATAATAGTTTATTATAATAAAAGAAAATAGAACAAATCCTGTATCAATACTTAAAAAGGTTATAAGTATTAGTACTTTTAACTACTATATTTTTCTCACACAAAGTTTGATTTGAATAATGCATTACCATGCAGCAGAATCAAAAAAAAGAACAGATTATAGATTCAGCTCTCATAGCAGAAAAAAAATCACTGGAGCAGGAAGTCTACGACACCCGCTTTAAGTTGAATTTACTGCTGGAGATTACGGATGCGGTGCATTATATCGCGTATCGGACACAACCCGGAAAAAGTTTTTACGCGGATCGTTGGGAAAAATTATTAGGCTTCACTCCACATGATGTTGCAGATCCGTTACTTGAAAAAAGCAAACTGG
>ENA-OUVC01000094-OUVC01000094.1-marine-metagenome-genome-assembly--contig:-NODE-94-length-62086-cov-7.501153_pt1 | contig 62086 bp, 86 predicted proteins | sample MGYA00248622_ERZ508571 | MGnify/ENA primary metagenome ERZ508571 (study PRJEB26236, sample SAMN06267175) | marine metagenome | isolation source: Columbia River Estuary | place: USA:Columbia River Estuary... | reverse complement strand
TATTGGCGCTGCAGTCGGAATTACTGCGGGAATCGCAGCAGGAGTCACAGGTGCAGCTGGTGTGACTCTGGTAGGGCCTGGTATAGCAGCAGGTAGTAAGCTAGGCATGACTGCAGCGCTGTCTCAACCTTTCCTATCTGGTACTACAATACCTATGACTGCAATGTCAACCGCATTCCTTGGACCTCTCGCAGGTATGGTAGGATACTATGTATCTTGCGTAACCAGAGCAGTCTGGTAAATATAAACGTAACAGGGGGTGTCAGAAATGGCATCCCCACAACAATTGAACGGGCTTTGTGATGATCACACTACAAGAATATTCTTACCTACTTATCGGAAATATAGTGCTAGGTGCACTGCTACGAGTCGTTATCATTTGTATGGTAATTTACCTGCTTAGAAGTTTAGTAAAGGACAAAAAGAAAAAGAGTAACGTAAAACTTCAGATTAAGGACACTCGATCTAAAGTGTTTATTGGCTATATTGCTATTCTTAGCTTTTTCTATTTCGTAGCAATAGACGTTAGCCAAGGCTTTGACGAAGACTTCAACTCTTTGATTTGGGTGGGTATGTTTTTGCCTGAAGTGAGCTTAGCTGTATCTAGCCTCTATAAAAAGTTTACAAAAGCTAACGAGGAAAAGATTAAAGCCAAAAATGAAGAGTTGGCGAAACAAAAGAAAAAGTTAGAAGCAGTAACCCGTCGTAACGAGAAAATCGAACAAAACAACAACAACACACTTAAACAAATACTGGAGAGTATCTAATGATTATGACAGCAACAATGTGTCTGGCACTTAATATGTTTTTTGAAGCTCGCAATGAGCCTATAGCTGGACAGCAAATGGTAGCGGAGGTGACTCTTAATCGAGTTGCTTCTAGCAGCTACCCCGATACAATTTGTGACGTGGTTTACCAAAATCAACAGTTCAGCTGGACACACGATGGGCTGACTGATGACCCTACAAAAATGAGTTACCTAGACAAACAAGCATGGGAGGAGATCTACAAGACAGCCGCTATTATCTTGTCTGAGCCTGAGACATACTTGCCTGGAACAGACACTACTCACTACCATGCAGACTATGTCTGGCCTTACTGGGCAGATGATTTAGAGTATGTAAGTAAAGTTGGAACACATTTGTTCTATAAAAACCGAGAAAGCTAGCGCATCTATAATGATATAACATATATCAACACAACAACCCATAAAGGAAAACACTATGGAACTTCATTTCGCAAACCTAATCTTTTCGTCTATCGCACTTGTCTCTGCACTTATCATGTGGTCTAAAAATTCCTGAAAGGAAAACACTATGGAACACGTACTTGTACTATCAGCTCTTGCTGCACCTTTCCTAGCCGCTATTGCGGACTACGCCGTTACCCCATACCTTCTTAAAGGAGAAGACAAATGAACACTGTTTACAAAGTAGGCATCTACGACCTTGACCTGCAATTGATTTGCCACAAGTCTTTCTTAGCTAAGTCTGACGCAGACCGTTATGCTAAAACTGTTCGCAGTCAGTTTCTACAAAACGTAGGCAACATTAAAGTGGAGACCGTTAATGGCCGTTAAACAGAAACTCACAGAAGAAGAGCAGAAGGAACATTTGCAGTCAATTAGCTTTAGCAACCTTGTTAAAGCAATTGATGAAAAGTGGTCTCACACTTACATTGACGTAAGTCATTTGAGTGATCACGAAGAGGTGGACGAAGAAGCCACACTTCAGGAGCAGTGAGATCCAGTGAATCCATTCGATGAGTGGATTCCGTGGATTTCATTGGAATCCTCCCTGTTGTTTAACTAGCCCTCCAGCCCTAAAAAGTTGGAGGGTCTTTTAGACCACAGGGTCTGTAATGCCAATAAATAAGGAGATCTCTTATGGCTACTCGTAACTTCCCTTCCATCTCATCCCTGTATAGCAACTCTCGTTACACTCTTAAAAAGGGGCAACCCTATAAGGGTCGGAGTAACGCTGAACGTGTTGTTGCTGCTTCTCGTGTAATTAACGGCGAGAGCATTGCTAAGGTTGCCTATGACCTTGGTTGCTGTAGGGACTCTGTTCGTAACTGGGTTAAAACACTAGACACTAACAACCCACGATTGAACGGTTAAGACAAACGCCTCTCACTCCCTTCGGGGAGTGGGGGGTTTTAAACTAAGCTTTTTTTTTCAAATCTATAAAGAGGTAAGTATATTGGTAGAAGTTATTGGCGTATTCCTATTGTATGTGCTTGTGAAAGCTTATAATAAGGGCGACGACGAATAACTATTATGTCCCAGAAAAGTAGAGTACAAGAGTACAATGTCTACGTAAGGAATAGTGAATGATCGAAAATACTCTAGACAAGTTAACGAAAGATCTTGAATACAGACAAGGAATGTTAGACAAAAGACAAGCGGCTAGCTTCTTAACTGAAATGGGGGCGAGAGATATTGTAGAGTTCTCTTACACTCACATTTTAAAGGGTTTAGAAAGAAACTCCAGCCTAGTGGAAGTAGCTAGTAGTATTGGTAGAAGGTTAAGACAGAAACTACGTCAGAAACAAAACAGTGTGCTAGACATTCAAGGTGGCTGGTTTGTTCTAATTAGTTATATTGAGCTTGGGATACTGGGCTATCGTAAGAAACACACGTATCGTAATGGTAAAAAAGATAAACACAGAACTTACTTCATCTACGCAAAAGACTGGGTAGCAATTAAAGAGTTACTGGATCTTGTAGACACTGAGAAGTGTGACATGTTCCCTGTAAACACACCCGCAGCGCCTTGGGATGGTTCTGCCTATCACTCTACAACAGGTATCAGTGTCATTAAGAAAGGCTATGAAGATGCTCTGAAGTACTTTGAGAAGAATGACATGAGCTATATTGTTGATACTCTAAATAAGCTAAACAATACAGCTTGGCGTATCAACCAACCTGTCTTTGAGGTTTACAAGCAGTGTATGCACTCTGAGTCAAACCCTTTTAAGTTCACAAAAGAGATTGATCCAATTAAACGGGCTTCGTTAATCATCGAAGCAGAGGCTATCCAGAGGCTTGCAGAGAAGAACCTAGACAAGCCATTCTATCACTTGTATAACCTCGACTTCCGTGGTCGTATCTACCCTAACACAGCCTTCCTACACGAGCAGTCTAGTGACAATGCAAAGGGTATCCTAATGCTAGACGAGGCAGTGCCTCTTGGGGAAAACGGTTACTACTGGTTGTGTGTTCACACTGCTAACGTTTGGGGTAATGACAAGGTTAGTCTTGATGACCGTGCTCAGTGGGTTATGGATAACTTTGACGACATGATGTCTTATGTTAACAACCCTATGAAAAATATTGGTTGGATGAAAGCTGACAAACCGTTTAGCTTCTTGTCTGCTTGTCATGAGCATAGTATGGTTTCTAACTGGAATGGGGATGGTAACGAACCAGAAGACTTCCCAAGTTGTTTACCAGTCTATATCGATGGGTCTAATAACGGTGTTCAACACCTTGTGGCTATGTCTCAAGATGATGAAGTCGCCCCTCTAGTTAACTTGGTTCCTCAAGACCTTCCTGGCGATGTTTACATGTTTATCGCAGAGAAGACTTGGGAAAGCCTTGAAAACAAAAAGAGCAAGTTAGAACCAGAAACTATTAACAAGTTTAATGATGTGTTTCAAACAGCAACAAAGCTTCAAAAGGAGTATCAAGAAGCACCAGACAAGTCTGAAAGAAAGGCTCTAGCGTTTCAAGCAGCTCAGACTTGGCGTAATCAAAACAGAGGCTTGCGAGAGAAACTCTTTCCTGTTTACTGGACAAACATTCAGGACAAGAAAATCCAGCGTAAGACTGTAAAGCGTAACGTCATGACACTAGGGTACGGCGGTACTGCCTACGGTATGGGCCAACAGGTGATAGAGGACACAAGGGATATCTCCCCTTATCTAAGGGACAAAGAGCATCTCTGGGGTGCCCTCCTGGGATCCCTCGTGTATCAAACTTGCTATCAGGAGCTGAAGGGCCCTGCACGTATGCTAAGACTGTTCCAAACTCTTGCTGAAAGAGCTAACGAAAAGAAAGTATACTTGACTTGGGTTTCACCTGTGACTAACTTCCCTGTGTTTCAGGCTTACCGAAAACCAACGACTAAGAGAACCGAGTTAAAATACGGTGAAGAGCTTCTCAAAGTTCAACTACAGGTTTGGGAAGAAACTACCCTTAATGAAAGTAAACAGAAGACAGGTGCTGCACCGAACATAGTGCACAGTCTAGACGCTGTTCACCTAACAATGTGTATCCACGATGCGGACTACACTACAACCGTTGTCCATGACTCTTTTGGTTGTCATGCTGGTAATATGAATCACATGTTTTTGCACGTTAGGCAGAAGTTTGTTGAGTTATACCAAGCAGAACCTCTGGAAGACATCCTAACACAACTAGACGCTCTCGACTTATCTCCTCAGAAAGGAACACTAAATGTCGAATCTGTACTCCAATCCGATTTCGCTTTTGCGTAAGACTATCAAGATCAAGTTTGAAGATCTAGAAGAACTTGCTTATGTCCAAGCAGTAGATTCGGGAGGTGAATACCTTGAAGTAATTGTAAACCCAGATCAAACAGATGAAGAGTTCTACGCAGAGCTGTATCTGGAGGATGAGGGCAAAGACTGGGATCTCGTTGAAATCCTTGACTAAATAATACCTGACGCTAAAGAACAATAATGTTCCTTATCGAAATACTAGAAACAAACCAAGAGGAAATCTATAATGGCTATCGTAAAAAATGTTGAACTGTGGTGGGTAAAAGTTGATGCAGAGCGTCCTGTAAAGAACGTGGATCCTAGCAAGCCAGACTACTGGGAAGTACAGCTTCGTACCACTGATAAGGCCGCAGCAGCAGCTTATGCCAAAGAAAGCATTAACTTCAAACCGCTAAAGCGCATTGTTAAAGATGCTAGTGGCCAACCGATGTTGGATGACTTTAACGAGAAAGTTCGTGAAGTTGTTAAGTGTGAGAAAACAGGTAAACCTTACTTCTCTGTTAATGTTCGTAAGAAAGTAACTAAGGCGGATGGGTCTGCACAAAACCCTGTACAACTAGTTGGTGGTGATCTTACACCAATCAACGCAAAAGAAGTTGGTAACGGTTCTGTTGCTAACGTTCGTTTGTTCCAGTATGACTACACTTACCAAGGTAAAGAAGGTCGTGCAAACATGTTGATGGCTATTCAGGTGACTAACCTCCTGAAGTATGAGCAAAAGCCACAAGAGGACGCCTTTGAGATGACTGAGATGAAGGTTATTACAATTGGTGATAACCAAGTTAGCGACTCCCTGGACGACAACGACGATCTAGACTTTTAATAGAAACACCTAAGCATGTGTATAAACTGCTTTTATTATCAAATACGGCAACCAAGAGGTAACACTATGACAAACTTTAATAAGATTTACACGAAAAACCGCCGTACAGATGGCAAACTCATCAAGTACACTATCTACAATGCTTCAAAAAACAACAAAGTATTGTTTCGGGGTGAGAGCCACATACTGACTAGAGAAAACATTATTGCATGTAAGCGTGAGGAGATTACAGCAGGGTTATCAGAGGACTACCCTCTAACTAAGGCAACAAGCTGGATGTTAGAAATCGCAATAGCAAAGGCTAACAACGAAGTAATCAAAGTTCGATTTGAAGAAGAGGAGTTGTTTTAATGAAAATTGCAGAGTTAGGATTCTTTCACACTCCTGCCGACTGGGACGAACTCCACAAATGGCTTGATAACTTAGATAGTTCAGAAAAAGCAATGGCTGGTATCGCTGCTGTAATGGCTTGGAACTTGGCAGCAAGCATCACAAATAAGGAGGAAGAAGTATGAACTTACTACGAGGTGTATACCTGGCTGGCCCGATGGCTGGCTTCACTGGTAAAGAAATGAAAGGATGGCGGGACGTTGCCACAGAACAACTAGAGGCAGCTGATGTTCCTTGCCTTGACCCTACTCGCCGTATTAGCTTCCATGAGCAAAGCTTGGATGACAACGGGCTATCAGACAACATCGCTAACCGCATCTTCCGTCAAGACCTTCGTGACATTGCTCGTTGTGAAGTACTCTTGACAGACATGCGAGACCACCCTCACGCTAAAGCACAAGGAACAGCGGCAGAGGTTATGTTCTCACACATGAAGAATAAAATCATCATCATGTTCAAGAACCCAGAAGACAAGTTAAACCCGTTTATGACAGCTATGGCTACTGAAGTGCACGATTCTCTTCAAGACGCTATTGACGCTGCTATCGACTATTCTTTATAAGGAGTACTACAAATGAGATATAAAGGCTTAGAAATTCTTCGGTTCTTTATGATGGACCGAGACAACTTAGACGACCCTCAAGAGATGCTTAACGACCCCTTATTTTACCAACCAGAAGGAGAACCTCATCTTTATATGTCAGCACATTCTATGAGAGACATGATAAACATTGTTGAGTGCATATCTGGACGTATTGGAGGTTACTCTAACCGAATCGTTTGGTATGTGGAGTTATTTCCCCTTACAGGGCAGCTAGTTGAGGTTCTAAACTATAACGACATAGATGATTAAACAAAAGGAGGGCGACTAATGTCTAAACTACTATCTGAAAGAGAACTACTTGGGCTTACTCTTGAGACTATTCTTGGTTGGGCCAAGGAAGAAATAGAACTAAACGATGGGGTCGAGGAAGACCTTGAGTGGCGCTACGCAGAGATCGTAGACAGCTACTTAGAAAACCTAGAAGCAAAATTGCAAGGAAAATAGATATGACTGCAATGACTGGAAACATGACCAAGGTATATAGGGAAAACCAAGGAGGCCGCAACGGGCGAGATAAGGGTCAATACATCCTTTATCATATCTTTTGCCCAAAAAAAGCACCGTGGCATACACCAAGGTTATATCGGTGTATCTCAACTCAGTGTAGAGGGTGTGAGGTTGAGGTACGAATATGAGCTGGTTGAGGCTATGAGCAAAGACCACGTAAGGAAGGTTCGCCAGGTTCATAAGATGATGGACCGCTTTGGTTGGGATATCTGCCAGCTAGCCAGTGGGCTTACTAAGGAAAAAGCCTATGAACTAGAGAGATCACTACGGCCTGTCTGGAACACAGGGGGTAAAGACATGTATAACTGGAACATCGCAAAAGGAGGCTAACATGCAACAACGTGAAACTTACTATGAAGTTTGGTTAGGGAATCAGCTTGACTTCAGCAGCCCCTCCTTGAAAGTTTGTTTAGACTCAGCTAGAAATGCTCGAAGCAGGGATTACGTAAAAGTATACAAAGTAACCCTATTGGAAGAAGAAGTGGAATACTAAATGAAAGTAGCAGTTTACTGGAACCTACACAAGAAAATCTTCTCAATTCAGTCCCGTGAGACGAGTGATTACGGAAAAGTTATCGCTCATAAAGACTCAGTAGTAGTAGCCCTACCTAAGTTTGTCGTAAGGCAAGCAGGACGAGACCAGGTTTTACAAGACAAAAAGAAAAATGTTCATGCCTTCGTGGTGGGGCATTTAACAGAAGCAAGGTTTCTTTCTTCTGGCAACCCTTTCCTTGTATCCTATAATCCCTACAAAAACAACAGCTTTGTGTTAGCTGACACTAAAGAAGAGATCCTCTCTGCAGCAGTAGCTGTTTTGAGTATGCAAGGAAGACACCCAATTATAGAGGCGTATGTATAATGTTAAAACTAAAAGGTTTGAAGTTAGATGATCTGTTTGAAGAGCGAACCGCTATACTAGAGTATGATGCTGGTTTTAGTCGTTATGATGCTGAACAAAAGGCAGCTCAGGCGATGGGATTCGCTAACAAGGCAGAACTTAAAATGAAAGTACAGGAGCTTAAGGCAGGAGAGTACAATGACGCCAACATATAAGGTTTTTGACAAGACAGGAGAAGCAATTCTTATAACAGATAGTTTTCAAGGTGCAATAGACATGTGGAGTAGTTTACTCCCAAGCTCTATGGTCTATGCTGTTGCAGGTAAGAAGGCAGAGTATCTGAAATCAAGAGAATCAATTAAACAATGGGCGGACTGGCTAATGCTAAACAACTACAACCGAGTGGAACGTCGTATTATGAATGAACTTATGCAACAAGAGGAAGATGGCATGAAGATTGTTGAACCAGAAACAGGTAACTTTGGTTATATGGAGTACCTTGCTAAAGAAGACAGCTTCCGTGATGAAATACCTGCCTTAATGGGTAAGGTGTTTGGTGGGGATAAGGCAGCACCAGACTTCCACGGGGACTTCGCTGCAATGGATAAGTGTACTCAAGATCAGATTATCAACCCAAAGCATTATAAAGACATATTGCCAGGATATGAGTATATGCAGATGATGGAGCATATACTTGGCAGTGAGGGGGTTAAGGCGCATCTCAAGGGCCAGATCTGGAAGTATCTGTGCCGTCTAGGGTCGAAGGATTCGGAGACACAAGAACTTGGAAAGATAATTTGGTATTCAGAGTATTTAAAAGATTACTTGGAAAGGGAAGCAAATGGGCAGACACCATATAATCCCGAAACACCTAGGGGGTGAGGCATCTGAAGTTACTGGAATTCCAAGAAGTACAATACAGAGTAGAATCAGACGAAAAAGGATATATCAACGATGACTACTTATACTCATGATTACGATATTGTGTTTTCAGTCAAAGGATCAACTGACTGCGATGCAAAAGATGTTACGCCTGAGATGATAAGGGAAGCACTGCTGGAGCGTATAGCAAAGCTCCAATTCCAAGATTGGAGAGCGGGTTGCGAACTACTAGGCTCTTATGACGAGGAAGATTACACTGACGTAGGTGGTCGAGAAGAAGTATGGCCTGATTTTGTGAATGGAGATCTAGTATGATTAGCCAAGAAGATATTGATGCGTTTAAGGAGAACGAGTTAGTGAGAGTTAAATACCTTATACTTAAAGATGACGGCTACGATGGTTGGAATATTCACTACTGTGACAGCAAGGAAGAGCTTGGGGAAGCACTTTGGGCTACTGATTATATGCACTTTATCTTCCCCATAAGAGATATAGAAGTTTACGAGGTTACTCGTGAGCTAACCGTTCAAGAGTTGTTAGAGATTAAAGGAAATACAAATGCTAAAGAAAGTTGAGCTAGCCTACATTCGACGTATGGCAAGAATGTACGAACGGTTTGATGACATGCCTAGACGAGCGGCTATTTTTCAAGCCTACAAATCTTATGAGTTTTACAAAGAAGCAGAAGTGGAGATCAACGATGAACAACAACAACGTAACGTTTGAAGAGCTTAACAACGTAACCTTTGACATGGAGGGTAAAGACTACACTCACCTTGCAGAGTCACTTGAACACTGGGCTTCAATGTTTTTCGAAGGAGCTATCTCTGATGAGTACTCAGAACAACTCACCTACTTGTTGTTTAACATGGCAAAAGAAATGCGAAACTTAACTGAGTAAACAGAAACTAACAAGTAATCTAGGAGAAACTTATGAAACTTGTAATTGACATTGAGGCTAACGGCCTCTTACCAACAGTATCTAAATTCCACTGTGCAGGGGCTATCGATGTAGACACAGGGCAAGAGTATTGGTTTAGGGATCATGAGCTTGCAGAGTTCCTTGTTCTGTTAGACAGAGCAGAAGTTATTGTAGCACATAATGCGTTGGGGTATGACATCCCAGCGCTAAACATTCTCTCTAAGAAGTACTACAATAAACCTTGGGAACCAAAGGCAGTAGTCCAGTGTACCAAGGTAATGTCTCAAGTCCTTAACTACCGTCGCTTTGGCTTTGGCCACAGCTTAAAGCTTTGGGGAAACTTCTTTGGGGATCAAAAAGGAGACTACACTGGCGGTTGGGAAGAATTTAACGAAGATATGTTTGAGTACATGAAACAGGACGTGCGGCTAGGTACTCGTGTTTACAAGTATCTCATTGAAGAAACAAAAAAGTATGCTGCTGCAGCTGGTTCCAAGAAGATCTTAAAAGCACTTCGCTTAGAAATGGAGATGGACCGTATCATGGTTGAACAATGTCAGGGTGGCTGGCAGTTTGACTTAGCAGCAGCAAAGGAGTTAGTTCAACACGTAGAGTATAAAATGAAGGATATTGAAAACTTCATTAACCCTAAGTTACTTGCAAGAGTAAAGAAAGTAGACAATGACCCGAAATCACCTAAGTTTACAAAGGTTGGAAAACCGCTTGCATGGATGCGTAATTGGTTTCAGCTTGATGATGGCGTCACTGTTGATACTTGCCCTGTCTGGGGAGAGTTTAACAGAATTGAGTTTATTACTGGCGATATCGGCAACACTGATACTGTTAAGAGGTATCTTGATAGTCTTGGATGGAAACCGGACGAGTGGAACTGGAAAAAGATTAACGGACAGTTCATCAAAGTCTCGCCAAAGCTCTCAGACAGTTCCTTGGAAGGACTTGGAGATGTAGGCCAGGCTCTGATGGAGTACTATACTTTGAGGTCTCGTCACTCTATTATGAAAGGTTGGTTTGAGTATGTTGACAAGAAGGGGCGTATTCATGGTGATGTGTTTAACGTAGGTACACCTACCTTTAGACAAACTCACAAGATCATTGCTAACTTGCCAAGTGGCAAAGCAACTCTTGGGCCTGAAATTCGTAAGTTGTTTGTAACAAAACCAGGTTACAAGATTGTTAGCGCTGACTCTGCAGGTTGTCAGCTTAGGCTTCTTGCACACTTTATGAAAGACCCTGACTACACTAGAGAGGTTCTTGAGGGTGACATCCATCAGAAAAACGCCGACGTACTAGGTTGTTCTAGAGCTTTAGCCAAGCCCTTTATTTTTGCTTACCTCTACGGTGCAGGTGGTAAAAAGCTTGGTTCTATTCTTAATGTCTCTGAGAAAGAAGGAACAAAGCTAAAGAACAAGTTCACTAACGCTTTCCCTGAGCTTAAAAAGCTAATCTCAAAAGTTCAGCACATAGCGGAACAACAGGGGTATATCCCTGGCCTAGACGACAGGCCAATCTTTACGGACAGCCAACATAAAGCACTCAACTACTTGATTCAGGGTGCAGAGGCTGTAGTAATGAAAGCTACTGTGGTAATGATCGATCAAAAGCTAAAGGAAGCAAACATTGATTTTAAACACCTACTGTTCTACCACGATGAACATTCAGTAGAAGTTCGAGAAGATCAAACAGAACAAGCACGGGAAATTATTATGGAATGTTTCCGAGAGGCACCTAAACAGTATGGTATTACTATTATGGACTGCGGCGATTGCAACGTCGGCTCAGACTACTTTCAGGTGCATTGATGAGAAATCCACATAAATACAAACATACAGACTTAAAAGTCTTAAACCCAGATAGGGTTCTAAAAGAATGCGTTTCGGGGGGTTGTACAAATCCTCCACGCAACCCAACTACCCGGAAGGAAAATGGTAACTATAGATACTACAGCTACTGTGAAGGCTGTATTAATTGTAGGGAAAGGTACAACATGACAGTCCCTGAACGTCAAGTTATGGTAGACGCACAAGATAATAAGTGTGCAATCTGCAATAGCGAGTTGGCAGGTTGGGGAAAGGGTTGGTCGGCAGATTCCTCTGCGGTTGACCACTGCCATACGACAGGAAAAGTAAGGGGTATCTTGTGCTACCACTGTAACACAGGGATTGGCCAGTTAAAAGAAGATATAACTGTACTCAAATCAGCAATTAAATATTTGGAGAAATACGTATGACTAAGCTTATCTTGAAAGGATTAACCTATGTCCTTCGATAACGTACTCCCTGCCGAAGACGCTAAGTCACGCTCAACAAGCGCTCGTGTCGGGCTATTTCAAAAAGCCATTGAGGAAGGCATAAGAAAGGGCCAACGCACTACCTTCGTAAGGTTTAGAGCTACAGAGGAAGAGGCCTTGGCGTTGACAGCTCTAGGTTATGAAGTTAGTGTGTCTGTCTCAGGGGATACCCATCTCCACTGGTTCTGATCTTTCTGTGAAGTTTACTAACAAAAATCAAAGGATACAACAATGACTAAGCTTATCAACAACCACATCATCTTCTCTTTCGACAACCCTTGGCAGATTCACCTTGCTGCAAAACTGTATCGTCACCTAGATACCTTGCGGGCAATGGATAAGCTAACGTATACTCCTAAGCTGGGGACAGGCTACTACCAAGGCTTTATTGAACCTATCGTTATGATGGACTACAATGACTTTGTAGAGAATGTCTTAGACTCAGGCTATGTCAAAGATCAAGAGAGTTTTCTTCGGTTAAACCCTCGCACACCCCGTTCTTTAGCATTACAGGCTTGTCTTGTTTATAACCATTTTAACAAAAAAGGTGAACTCTTGGGTGAGTTTAAAGAGGTAAGTTACACCGAAGCTTTGCTCAGTGAATCTTGGACTTGTCTAGAAGATCGTTACTATGTCGCCTGAGAGCGATCAGATTAGGCTACGACTAAGGCTCTCTGTCGCTGCTTATGCTTATGAATATAAAAATCATAGCATATTGTCTGATGCAGAGTACGATAAGCTATCTTACCTTGTTGACACAACTATAGCAACAGGCAATCGTAAGCTGGATAACTTTTTTAAAAAACATTTTGAACCTGCAACTGGCATGTGGGTTCGGAAACATCCTGACAAGGCTGGGTTAGAGAATATCTACCAGCGTTACTATAACACAGAAGGAAAATGGTATGGACAAGCGAGTTTATACAACGATTGAAGGGTTTGAGGCCGAGGTTGATCTTGACATTGTTTTAACTGAAGCAAACTCACGCCACAGTGAGTACGGGACGGCCTTGATTTTAGAGGGCCCTCTGGCGGGTTACGAAGTAATTATCTCGTCTGTGACCTTGGATAAACTACAACAACAGTGGGAGAAACAGAATGACTTGGCACTATCAACTAATGCGGCACACAGAACCTGATGATGAAGTCTGGTATGCGGTCCATGAGGTTTACGAAGGCAACGGCTACACTGTAGAACCTGTAAGGGTACAAGGTCTCTTCGAAGAAGACATCAAGTGGATGCTTGAAACTGTGTTAAAAGACATTGAGAAACATGGGGTGAAAGACTATGAGTGATTACAGAATAGACGTAGCAAGTAAAGAAGAGTGGGCCTTACGGGCATGGTCTGCGGAAGCTAGACTAGAGAAACTAGAAGCAGAATATAAAGCACTTCTTGCTGAGAAAGACAGCGAGATCTCTGGCTGGTTTGAAACAGAGTACGGTGCGGAAATGGTTCTGTGCACAAGTGCAGCAAATGACGAGGATCTTGCAGGGTTCCTTTTAGAAGAATACGGGGAGATGTGTGTTGGTGTTGATATGGAGCTGGAAGGCTTTTATCGAGACGGTAAAGAAGTAAATGCAGAAAAAGTTTGCCACTTTCTTGAGGTAATCTTTCTTGAAACAATTTCAGAGGAATAAGAGATGTCAGTTACTTACTCAGTAGAAGAAACTATTCGTACAATGTTTGATCGTTTTTATAGAGAAGTTAAAGGCCACGATACCTTAGAACTTGATCTGGATCTTGTGGCACTACTAGAAGACCTTGAAGAGAACTGTGTGGAGGAAGCTATGTCAGAGTATACTTCAGAAGCAGAGTTGATGTATGATGAGGGCTATAACAATGGCTACGAAAAGGGAGAAGAAGAGGGTTACGACAGGGGATTCAACGACGCTGAAGAAGAGGTAGAGGACGCTCGTGAAGAGGGCTACGAAGAGGGTTATCGTTGTGGAGTTCGAGATAACTTAAAGGAAAACAAAGATGTTTAAGCGTCTAAGAAAACTTGCTATCAACTTGTCTATGTTGTTGAATTTTTCACTAGGAGGGGAATTAAACCAAACCTTTTCCGCTAGAAATTGGGAAAGCAAGCGCAACAATAAGTTTAACTTAGTGTTTTTAATTGACATCTTGCTTGGTTCAGGTCACTGTGCTCGTGCTTGGGTTTACTGGAAAGTAAAGGAATAAAATGTTTACTGTTGAATTTGATACAGATCGTGGTGAAGGTATCACTATAACTACTCTAGATGGGAAGGGAAAGCACGATGATGTTGAAGTAATTTTGTATGATGATGACATCTACATTCGTCAGATCGATGAGTCAGACGGTGTTCAAATGATTATGCTATCTAGCCAGCAATTCAAAGACATTGTTGCGGCTTTTAACTTACCTGAAGGAGCCTACTATGCGAGTTAAGAAATATGAACTTCAAGCTGAATCTTTCCTTGAGGAAGGTACTACAAGCGAGACTCTTTTCACAGGTCTTGCTGCGGAGGTGGGTGAAGTAATGTCTGAGCGAGTTAAGGAGACACGCAAGGGATATCGGCATAGCGATGAAATCTTCGATGAGCTTTCTGATGTGCTGTGGTATGTAACTATGATTGCCCGCAGTCGAGGTTACACTCTGAATCGACTGATGAAGCATAACATTAACAAACTAGAAGATCGTTCTATTAATGGAAAAGGAAACTAAAATGCCAAACTGGTGTATGAACAGCGCAGTAATCTCTGGACGTAAAGACAAGCTAGATCTTATTGTACGGGCTTTGAAAGAAGACAAACTCCTAGAAGCACTTTGCCCGCTTGGGGACTGGGAGTATAATAAAGCAGTTGAGCTTTGGGGGACAAAGTGGGATGTTCACAACGCAAGTTGGGAACTCGACGAAGCTAACAACACACTAACAATTAACTTTGATACTGCTTGGGGGCCTCCAACGGCTGCGTACTCTTACGGAGAGAAGCTTCATAATATCGAGATTGAAGCTACTTTCCATGAAGACGGGATGATGTTTATTGGCGAGTACAAAGACGGGGAGGGGACTTCCTACTCGTATGACTTTGAAGAAGAGTGTTTGAAAACAGAAGCGCCTTGGGAGCTTGTTGAAGACTGGGGTATTGACTACAGTTGGGGGTGTTGGAAAGAAGACCAAGATCTCCCTTGAATAGTAAGGGAAAAAATTAGCTGACGTTAAAGAACAATAAAGGAAAACTTATGATAGCTATTATTGACGGCGACGTGCTTCTATACATGAGTATATGGGGTATGGAGACTAAACAAGAAGCAAATGATAAATTTGATGGGTTGTTTAATAGCTCACTTGAAAGTGTTTTTGCTACAGACTACGTCATGGCCATTGGTGGTCCTGACAACTTTAGAGTAGACTTGTTCCCTAACTATAAGGGTAACAGGACAAAGTCAAAATCAACAAGACCAGAATGGTTCTTAGATTTGAAGTCTGACATAGTAGAACGTTACGAAGGCTGCATCTTTACAGATAACTGTGAAGCAGACGATATGCTCCGTGTTTGGGCAAATGAACTTACTGCAGCTTGTATTGAAAATATTGTTATTTCGGTTGACAAGGATCTTGATTGTATCCCAGGGCTACACTACAACCCACGAAAAGAGCTTGTTTACGAGGTTAAAGAAGCGTATGCAGAGTACTTCTATTGGAAACAAGTTATAATGGGAGACCCTACTGATAACATTCCAGGTATTCCTAGAATTGGGCCTAAGACAGCTGAAGTCATTTTAGAAGGATCTACGGACTATCGGGCCTCTGTTTGTAGAGCTTATGAAAAGTTTTACAAAGAAGAAGGGTATGAGTATATGATTGCTAATGGTCGTTTAATTCACATTTGGCGACACATGAATGATCATTTCAAAGTAAAGCGAGAAGTTTATGACAAAGCAATTAGTGAGTGACACGGGACATTGGAGTTGTTATAAAAACTTTAATGCTGAAGAATGGTTTGGCTTTGTATACTGCATTGAAAACTTAACAACAAAACAGTATTACATTGGCAAGAAGCAGCTCTGGCATGGAGGTAAGAAAAAATCTAAGACTTACGGTAAACCTATGAGCTGGAAAACTTACATAGGTTCTTCTACAACGCTAAAGAAAGACATTACTAAGTATGGCAAGAAGAACTTTAGTTTTGAAATAGTGGATCTATACAACACAAAAGGTGGTCTTTACTATGCGGAGGCTTACCTTCAAATGCTTTCTGACTCTATGACGGAATATCTTGAGGATGGTAAAACACCTCGCTTTTATAACCGCCAGATTGCTGCGATTAGGTTTGTCCCTAGTGAGGGGCCGACTAAAAAAACTAAAGCATATGTCAAAACTTTGAGAAAGAAATACGAATGAAAATACATCCAATTGCACCAGCGTTGTGGATGGCGGCAATGCTTAACTTAGTAGGCTCTATTATCCTTCACACGTTTGGTATTATAGAGGTTGATATTGTTTTGTCACTTCTATTTTACTTGTTCTTTACAGAGATGAGCAAGTTTGTAGCTGAAATGACAATGGAACCAGATAGCTCAGACGAGGAATAGAGATGGGGCGAATAGTTACTAAGAATCAACCTTGTAATGACTGTGGTGGCTCTGATCCTCTTCAAATTTATGAGGATGGGTCTACGTTCTGTTTCAGTTGCCGTAAATCGCACAAAGCGAAGGGAGACTATGTTAATCCTATGAATGATGAATCAGAGTTTGAGTCTGTTGACAACTCTTGGGGCCCAAGCTTACGAGAAGTAGCAGAGGACTACCCTGTTAGGGGTTTTCGTGAACGAAACATTAACAAGACAGTAGCTGAGTATTATGGTGTTAAGGTATCTTATGACATCAACGGAGCTATTGATGCACACTACTACCCTTATCATAACGAGGGTCTGCTAACAGGATATAAAGTAAGAGGTCTGCCTAAAGAGTTTAGGGCTAACGTTGGTAAAGTAAAAGGCGGTCTCTTTGGACAACACTTGTTTAATGGTGGTAAGCGACTAGTAATCACTGAAGGGGAGCTAGACACCTTAGCGGTTGCTTCCGCTTGGCATAAACGCTATAACACCTTTTACCCTGTTGTTTCTATTCGTTCTGCTACTACCCTAAAAGATCTGGTAGAAGAACGTGACTGGATTCGTAACTTTGAAGAGGTTATCATTTGGTTTGATAATGATGCTGCTGGCCAAGAGGCTACAAAAGAAGCAGCACGTATTATTGGTTATGACAAAGTTAAGATTGCCAAAACTCCAGAGAAGGACGCAAGCGATACTTGGATTAAAGACCCCGACAAAGTTCTAAAAGCTGTCTATGACGCTTGTGAATACACCCCCGCTGGTATTCTTAACAAAGAAGACTTGTGGGATCGTCTAGTTGCTTATAGTGCAATGGAGTCTGTACCTTACCCTGAGTTCATGGTGGGCCTGAACGCTAAACTGAAAGGTATGCGCTTTGGTGAAATTACTCTTTGGACTTCTGGTACTGGTAGCGGCAAATCAACTCTACTTAGAGAGATTGCAGTTCACTTACTAGAAACTACTGAAGATAAGATTGGTATTGTATCTCTTGAGGAAAGTCCTGAAGAATACGCTGTTAAGATGGCTAGTATGGTTCTAAACCGTAACTCAGCTAATGAGGAGATACCGCTTGAAGAACTTAAAATCGGCTATGATAAAGTCTTTGGGTCTGATCGTGTTCTTCCTCTGGACCATCACGGTTCTATCTCTGACGGTTCAATCATGGACCACTTGGAGTATATGGCCTTGTCTGGTGCTAAGTACATCTTTATTGACCACATCACTATACTTGCTTCTGAAGGTAGTGAAGGGTTAACAGGTAACGAGGCTATTGATAAGATTATGAACCGTCTACTTGGTCTTGCTAAGAAGCATAACGTCTGGATTGGTTTAATTAGTCACCTACGTAAGACAAACAGCGGTGGTAAATCTTTTGAAGAGGGCCAACTACCTTCGATGGATGACATCAAAGGCTCTGGTTCTATTAAGCAAATTTGTATGGACATTATTGCGTTTTCTCGTGATGTTGGGAGCTCAGATGAAGCTAAAAGAAACACGATTAAAACAAAAGTCCTCAAATGTCGTCATACTGGTCTTACAGGGCCATCAGGAGCACTGCTTTATAACTTTCCTACTGGAAGACTCACTGAAGGTCAGTACTACGAAGAAGAAGATATGAATACAAGTGAAGGGTTTAAAAGAGTATGATAGATGAAACAATGGGTTTACTTTATATCTCGATTATCCTCCAATTGCTTAATGACGGTGAAGCAGACATAAGTGATCTGAGCCCTGCTGTTAAGTCTTTTATATTGGGTATTCAAGATGAGTTTGAGCATACACCAGAGGGTGATAATAAGGACCAGTTTTACTACGCAGCGAATACGTTGCTAGAGGTAGACAAGAACAAACTTAACTAAAGGATAAAACGTGGAAAATAAAATTAATGAGGCTCGACTTAAAGAGCACTTAAAGAGCTGGATTAAAGTTCTCCCGACAAAAGAACACTTAGATCTGTTTATTAAAAACAATGAAAAAATGTCTGATGAAGACAAAGTAACTTACACTAAACTCTGGGAAGAGGCAATGGGGCAAGAGTCCGTTGAAGAAGCGGTAGATAACCCCGTGTTCCAAGAGTATTGGGAACTCGAAAAAGCGATTGAAGACGAAGAAGAGTTTAGAGTTACCTCTAAGAAAAATAAGAAAAACAAATAACAATTTAGCGCACAATGGCAGGGTGATTTTTAATTAGGATAACCCCAATAATCACCTTGTCAGTAGTAAGCAAAAAGGAAAATACTATGAACTCAATGAAACCTTACGAAGCGTTTATCCATCTTTCACGCTACTCACGATTTCTAGATGACGAAGGTCGTCGTGAATCCTGGGGAGAGACTGTAGATCGACTAGTTGGTTTCTGGATGAAACGTGCGGGAGATAAACTCACCCCTGCGGACTATGCAGAAATTCGAGATGCTGTTTACAACCGTGAAGTAATGCCTTCCATGCGGGCCATGTGGTCAGCTGGTAACGCTCTCGAACAAAATCACTTCCGTGGCTATAACTGTTCCTTTGCGGCTGTAGATCACATTCGTGTATTTGATGAAATCTTGTTTATCCTGATGGCAGGAACTGGTGTAGGCTTTAGTGCTGAAGCTCAGTATGTAAACAAACTACCTATTGTTAACGATAACTTTACGGAGACAGGTCGTGTTATTACTCTTGAAGACAGTGCAGAAGGTTGGGCAAAGGGCTTACGAAAGCTTGTTGCTGAACTTTACCTTGGTAACGTACATCAGTGGGATTACAGCCGTATTCGCCCTGAAGGTGCTCGCCTAAAAACCATGGGTGGTCGGGCCTCTGGTCCAGAGCCACTCCAAGATCTCTTTGCTTTCGTTACAGTTATGTTTAAGAAAGCAGCAGGGCGTAAACTGCGCCCAATCGAAGTCCATGACATTGTTTGTAAGATTGCTGAGGTGGTTGTTGTTGGTGGTGTACGCCGCTCTGCTCTCATCTCACTATCAGATCTTGGCGACCCTGAAGTGCGTGACTGTAAGTCAGGTATGTGGTACAAAACCGATGCACAACGTGCCTTGGCAAACAACTCTGCTGCTTATGAGCAAAAACCTACTATGGCAGTCTTCATGGAAGAGTGGATTTCGCTTATGAAGTCTGGTTCTGGTGAACGTGGTATTGTCTCTCGTTATGGTTTGCAACGGTTTGCGCCAGAGCGCCGTGATGCTGAACAGATTATTGGCCTCAACCCTTGCGCAGAGATTGCCCTTCGTAATGGACAGCTCTGTAACCTTACTGAAGTTGTTTGCAGAGAAAATGACAGCGAGAAAGAACTTACTCGTAAAATTCGTATTGCAACTATTCTTGGTACACTACAAGCCTCCCTTACAGACTTTAAGTACGTCCGTAAAGTATGGCAGAAGAACTGTGAAGAAGAGGCGCTCTTGGGTGTGTCTTTGACAGGTATTCAAGACTGTAAGATTCTTCGTAACCCTAAACCTGAACTCTTGGAAGCTATGAAAGCCTCTGCAGTAAAGACAAACGTAGAGTTTGCAAAGCGTATTGGTATTAACCCCGCTACAGCTATCACAACAGTTAAACCTTCTGGTACAGTGTCTCAGCTTGTAGACTCCGCTTCGGGTATTCATGGTCGGTTCTCCCCTTACTACATTCGTGCAGTACGTCAGTCAAGTGTAGATCCTCTGACAGCTCTCTTGAAAGATCAAGGAGTACCTAACGAGCCAGATGCTATGAATCCTTTAAAGACAACTGTGTTCTACTTCCCTATCAAGTCCCCAGAAGGCGCTACTCTAGCTAACGAACAAACAGCTATTGAGCAACTGGAGAACTGGTTGACCTTCAAGAAGCACTGGGCAGAACACTCTGTTTCTGTAACCATCTACGTTAAAGAAGATGAGTGGATGCAGGTTGGCGCTTGGTGTTATGAACACTTTGACGCCCTTACTGGTATTTCCTTCTTGCCTTACTCTGACCACCTCTACGAGCAAGCTCCTTACACTCCTTGCACAAAAGAAGAGTTTGAGGCTGCTGTAAAGGCTATGCCAGAAGTTGACTTCTCTAAGCTCGTCGAGTATGAGTTTGAGGATAACACAGAAGGTTCTCAAACACTGGCTTGTTCGGCTGGTGGTTGTGAGATCTAAAATACCTGACGTTAAAGAACAAATAAGTTCACCTTGTAAAAGGGAATGTAAACTTAAGGGGGTCTGCTGCAGTAGTTGTGGCAGATCCCTAGAAGACATCAGGCTATGGAAAACATACTCTGAAAGTAAACGTAAACAAATTATGGAAGAACTATCAAATGGAAAAGATGGATAAGAGAACACTAGCGGTAGCTTCAGGCTATCTCCTTGGGAAGATTGTTGGCTTTGTTATCACTAGTGTAGTAATGACCTACATTGGTTTAACTATTTTGCAAATGACTGGTGTTTTTTAGATGTCAAACGTAGTAGAGTTTGTTATTCGAGATAAGTATCCAAAGGCGGAGCACTCAGAAGAATACGAGGACGAAGATGATGGTAGTCACAGTTATGTTCTAGACGCTTGCGACGAAGTATTCGAGTGGGGTGCAGTGGTACTGGCCCTCGCTGAAGATGGTTCGGTAGAGCTTTCTTCTAGTGTTGAAGATGAAGAAGTAGTAGTGGACATGCTTGTGTCTGCTGCCTTGAGTATTCAAAAAAGGTTAGAAGATGCTAAAGTTTAAAAAATTTATTGAAGAGAAATGGCTAACCCGCTACCTCAAATACTTGGCTACCTGGCGTAAACATCGTCAAATTATTAAAGAGTTAAACATGCTGACAGACCGTGAACTGCGGGATATCGGAATTAATCGTAGTGATATTAACCATCTTATCTGGCAAGAAGAAGATGAAGCTATTAGTGGAAAAGGAAAATCCAAATGAACGAAGAAGAGCAACTGGACGAAATGATTCAGGAAATGTTTGAAGGTTATCTTGACGGTGGTCTTGACTTTACAGCCAGTCAAAGTCTGGAGGATATCTTTAAGGGTATCTTCTCTGATGCTGTAAAGATGACTATTGATGTCTTGGAAGAAGCAGAAGATGATGAAGAGGAAGGTTAATGTACTTTGTTATTGGTAAAAGCGACTGCCCCTACTGTGATAAGGCAAAAGCACTACTAGAAAAAGATAACACCGCTTACGTTTATAAAGACTTAAATCGACTTCCCGCAGAGAAAAGAGAACTGTGGAAACAAGTCATTAAGACAGAACTTAACAAGACAACTGTGCCAGTGGTTTTTAACCTTATTGGCGGCTATGATGAACTCAAGGAACTATTAAATGACTGATACTAAAACTGCTTTTAACATTGATGACGTTGAATACTTTGTTGAAGACCTAAGTGACGAAGGCCGAACTAAGCTTAGCCTTATTAACTTTGCTATGAGGGAACTCTCTCACTACCAAGCCTTGGCAAACATTCTAATGATCTCCAAAGATAAGCTGGTTAATGAACTCAAAGAAAGCCTAGAGAATGCCAAAACGGACGAAGGTTGAGAAGCGAGGGCCAGGGAGACCTAGTACTAAGATACGTCTAAAAGCTGACCCCAAGGTCTCCAAGGAAAAGTACTACAAACGTTACGGGGAGCTAGGGGTGTGTTGTGTGTATGGTGTTGATACCTTCACAGAAGAACTTATCGACTACCTCTGGAAGAAACCTGACATCTCTTTTGTTGTCACTGATCCTATCGAAGCTACCCTCTCTAATGCTACTCGTAAGTACGGGGCAAGGTCTTTCTCCCTCTATCGTTGGGAGGCAGTCCACCACCAAGGCTTTCTTGAGGAGGCTCAAGGGATGGTTGTTGTAGTAGCTAAGGCTTACCACGAGACTCTTAAGAACCTACCTAACCCTAATAAAGTTGAGATCGTTATGCTGGAAGACCTTTGATGAATAGTACTGAAACGTTTATCCCCTACAACCAAAATAAAGACTACATTATGGTTGAGTTTGTAGAAATGAAGAAGAAAGAAGGTGATGCCTTCCACGACATTATGGTTGTTAGTTATCTTAACGAAGACTATGAACTCTACTGGGATCACTACCACTCTTACTACACTGGTAAACTAGGAAACATCGAAGGGTTTATCCCTTAAACAAACCCCCTCTCTGGTATCTTCTTGGCTTCGGCTGGGAGGGTACTAGGGAGGGGGTACCTCTTTTTTTTTTGCTTTATGTTGCCATAAGGTTCCTTAGCTCAGTTGGATAGAGCAAGTCACTTCTAATGACTAGGTCATAGGTTCGAATCCTATAGGGACCGCCAACAACAACAACAACACAGTTGTCATAACAGTTGTCATGGGTTTATCTGTGAAAAAAGCTTACTACAGGCGTCATAAGCACCTTCATGGTGGGGTTCGACTCCCCAGACAACTCCATAAAAACATCATAAGAAAATTACCTGACGTTTAAGAATAACTTTGCTAAAGCTCTGCCAAAGTGATACGCTGGGACTCTCTACTGACATCTGAAAGAGAACCTCCCCAGGGAAGACCGTAAAGGCTCCTCCTGATGACCCCCCGAAGATGTCCCCTCTATACACTTGCTTGTATATACAGCACGGGGGGTTATTGAGTATCACTTTGGTACCTTTAGTGTAAGAATTATTTAGAGAGATTTTAGTAAATATTTGTAGTTTTTAGTTGGTAGTAAGTCTTGTTTTATTCTTTGGTTTTTATGAAGAATAAAAGTGGATTTATTATAGTTTTCAAGGTAATGTTTTGTTTATTTTGTAAACTTTTAATAACAAAGAAAAAATTTTAAAAACATAAAATATCTTCCCAACACAACCTGTGTTAAAACCTGAAAGGAGGCCAACATGCCAGACAATCGTAAAAATAAAACTGGAGGGCGCAAGCCAGGGGCTGGTCGTCCTAAAGGCGCTAAGAACATTAACTCTATGGCATCAGTGAGAAAGCTTGAAGAGCTTGGCTTTGATCCTATTGAGATGATGGTAAAGAAATATAATGACATCCAAGCTAGGTTAAATGAACTAGATGCTCAAGGCAGAGGTGGCAGCGGTGCTTACGCTCAGATGACTGCTACCCAAGGTACTCTCATCAACAACCTCATGGCTTACGGTTACAAGAAAATCCCTGATAAACTTGAACAAGAGATTACGGAAAAGAGACCGATTTCTATTGTTCTTACTGATAACAAAAAATAAAGAGGGAAAACCTATGAGTGAATCAGGGGATGACGATTGGCACCTGTCTAAGAGTGTACCAATTTCTTTTATCTTAGCAATATTACTACAAACTCTTGGTGTAGTTTGGTTTATGTCGGGTCTTGAGGCAAGTGTTACTCTCAATGCAAGAGACATTGCTAGGTATGAGATTCGTTTAGCAGCAGTTGAAAAGACACAAAATGAGTTAGCCATACTTAACGCTCGTATTGATGAGAATATTAAAGCTATTCGTGATATGATGGAAACACCTCGCAACTCTCAAAAAGCGGGGCAATAACTACTATGATAAAATTTGTCACAGGTAAGTTGATTAAGCGCTTTTCATCTAAAACAATGTCTGCTGCCCAAAAAAGGGCCCTTGCTAAAGCTGTTAAGGCTTCGGCAGCGGCAAGAAAATTGTCTACTAAAACAACAACTAAGGTCGTTAGTAAGCGCACAGCAAAGAAACTCAACAAGCTTAGTGCTCGTATTTCAGCTAATAAGTCAGCTATTAAGAGAAATGCAACCGGTAAAGATAGTGTAATTAGATTGCAAAGAGAGGATGGCTCAGGCTTTGCAATGAAAAGGATTGTTCCACCTAAAAAGGTAGGAACCCATAAAGGAAAACCTTTCCCTGTACAACCCTCGCAGGATATCAAGAAGCTAAGAAAAGCCTTTGAAGGAAAGCCCATTGAGTTCGAAACCCTTGATTTTGATCAAAGCATGAACTTTGGTTTTAAAGACTACAAGCAAGCTAATAAGTACTTTACGAAGAGTGAGCTTGACTGGTACAAGAAGCGGAATTACACCCTTCAGAAGGTGTCTAATGTTAAAATCAATGCTGTGAATAACTCTCAGTTAGCGTTCACTACAAGCAAAGCTTTGATGAGGTCACAAAAAGAGTCCCTTGAGCTAGCCAGAAAGTATGAGAAGCTGTCGAGGAGATGACTAAATGATTATAAAAAGACTAGCCAAGCTGGCTTATAGAATGACACCTAGACGTAAAGCAGCCCTTGCTAAAGCTGTTAAAGCTTCTGCTTTAGCTCGGAAGAAAGCACCCACCACAAGAGCTGCTAAAAAGCTAGCAACGATAAGTTCAAAACTTTCTGCTACTAACAGTTCTCTCGCTAAGCTTAAGAAGGGCACTGTGTCGGTCTATAGGCTTGAGAATAAAAAGGGTCAAGGCCCACTAATGGGCAACAACGTTAGACACTATGCTGCCATGCCTCGTGGAACTAAGATGGGCTACAAGGTATCCCCCGTTAGTGACTACAATCGTAGACGTGCTGCTATGCTTAAAAAGTTAGCTCCGAAGGGTACACCCTTTGAAGAGATCAAGTTTAAGAAAGGTGATAAGTTTGCCTTTTCCTCTGTAGACCAAGCAAAGAAGTACTTCAGTGAGGGTGAGCAAGCTTTCCTTAAAACAAGAGGCTTTAACCTCGTTCGTAAAGACAATGTTAACCTCGTTGGCTCTACCGCAACACAAGTCTCCTACAACCAAAATAAAGACATAATCAAGCTACAAAACGAGGCTGTCAAGCTAGCCAAAAAGTATGAGAAGCTGTCTAAGAAAGTATAGAAATAGTATGACAGAAATTAGTTTACATGAGAAGCAGTCGGAAGTAATTAGAGATCTATTTGTAGACCACACCTGTCGTTACTCTGTGGTGAATGCTAGCCGTGGCTTTGGTAAGTCCTACCTTGCTGCTACTGCTGCTATCCTTGCTGTGCAAGAGCTTATGAACCTTCCTGATGAAGTTCCAAACAAGAACGTTGCCCTTATTGCCCCTACCTACTCCCAGGCTGTGGATATCTACTATCCCTTGATTGCTTGGCAGCTAGGTATGGAAGACTTCGCTGATAAGTCCTCTAAGGCTTCTGGCACGTTCTGGTTTCCTGGGAATGTCCAGCTTAAGCTTTGGTCCTATGAAGCATCACAACGTATGCGTGGTACTGGCCAATACTTTGTAGTAGCCGATGAGGTTACTTCTTGGAAGGGCGCTGGTATGAACCTCAAGGAATCTTGGGAGTCTATCATCCAGCCTTGTGTGGCTACTCGTTGGTCCCCAAAGAACTCTAAGAAATATGGGGCTAACCCTGGTAGAGCACTTATTATTAGTACTCCCAGTGGTTATGACTACTTCTATGACATGTACAACAGACAAGATTCTGATGATAGTTGGAAGAGCTATACTTACACTTATAAAGACTCCCCTTTTCTGGATGAAGAAGAGATTGGTCGAGTTAAACTAACACTAGACCCTTTAAAGTTTGCTAGAGAGTATACTGCTAGCTTTGAAGACTCTGGTAGTAACGTATTCTACACATTTAATAGACAAGAGCATATCAGCAAAGACCTTCCTTACTTTGATGTAGGGGAAGACGTCCACGTTGCTATTGACTTCAACGTCGGTGATTGTAAATTAGCCGACTTTAAATCTCGTGAATTCAGAGAAACCCTAAGTACTTTATTTAAGTATAAGGCAACCCTGAGCGAAGCCTTGAACACAACTGTTCTTGGAACGTGCAACGACTATTCCGCAAGGAAGTACACCCAAGTGGGTGGAAGCGCGAGGATACACTTAGGTGTATAAGATATAGTCTGGTCTCATAGGAAACTATGAGCAGAAGTAAGTTATGTTCCCTTTTAAAAGGAGATTTAACATGAAAAATTGTTGTGTATGTAAGGTAAACAAACCCCTTACGATGTTTGGCAGTCATGCTGGACGAAAAGATAAGAAACAAACTTATTGCAAAGATTGTTCTAAAGAGGAACAAACCAAGTGGTATTACAAAAGAAAATATGGCATTACCTTAGATGAAAGAGACTCTCTGCTAATCCAGCAAGAGGGTTTGTGCGCCATATGTGAAACTCCTGTTGTTTTCACTAAAGACTCTCGTAACATTGGTAATAGCGCTGTCATAGACCATTGCCACGGCAAGGGGCACATAAGAGGTGTTCTTTGTGGACACTGTAACACTGGTATTGGCGCTTTTAAAGATAAGATTAAAAGTCTAGAACAAGCTATCCGGTATCTAATCGAAAATAAATAACACAACATAACTTACTTCGGGTGAAGCCTAACGAACTTCACTGAACATAAACGATAATGGCTTCTGTAATCTTTGCTTTAAGAGGTGGACAAATCCACATTCTAGACGAGATGCAAGGGCACCCTGACACAGAGACCTTGGCTGCAGCTTTAAAAGAGCGCTTCAAGGGACAAAAGATAATCTCCTACCCTGACCCTAGTGGTCGCGCTAGGAAGTCTTCTGCCGCTGTTGGTACAACGGACTTTAGTATTCTACAAGGTAACGGTATCTCAACCAGAGCTCACAACAAGGCCCCACCTATTATTGACTCTGTTGCTGCTGTTAACAAGAAGTTCAAGAATGCGAACGGTGATGTAGACATGTATGTTCACCCTAAGTGTACAAACACAATTAAATCGCTAGAGCGAACCCAGTGGATAGAAAGCAATCCTGATAGTGCTACCATTGACAAAAAAGAAGGCGTGGAACACTGGACCGATGGTCTACGCTACGCTGTCGAGTACCTGTTCCCAATTAGGTCAGGTGCTAAGGTAACAACAAGAGGCTTCGGCTTCTAAAGAAAAACAAAAGGAATAAAACTATGCCCTATGAAAAAGTAGGCCTTAAAGGCCAAATCAAAAGCAAGATTAACAAAGGTAAGCTTAACGTTAAAAGCGCTGCTAGCAGTGCCTATAAAATGACTTCGGCTCGTAAAGCAGCTTTGATGAAGGCCGTTAAGGCGTCTGCTCTTGCTCGTGCAGCTAAAGGTAAGTTCAATAAGGCTGGTGGTAACACCGCTATGCTTCGTGCTCAGATGAAAGCTAAAGGTGCCGCTAGTAAAGCGGGTGCTGTTGCTCGTACTGCTAAAGCTATCACCAAAGGCAAAGGCGTTGTAGGTGGTGCTAAGGCTTTGATTCAGACTAGGAAGAATGTTTCTGCCAATAAAACTAAAGCGAAGGCTCTTAGCAAACGCCAGACTTTAAGAAACGTGCGTCGTAGAGAAAATGAGAACCGTAGGGCACAACATAAAGCAAACCTTACCAACATATATACAAAAGCTGCAAATAGACAAGCGGGGGATTCTCGCAACGCTGTCACTTCAATGGCTAAGCGAGTAGCTACGAGAAACGCTATTAAATCCGCAAATAAACAAGCTGGTGCTTCTCGCAACGCTGCCCCGTCTGGCACCCTTGGCCGTGGTGTAGCCGCCCGTCAAGCAGCTGCTCGTCGGAACCGTGCTTACAAAAGAAGCTTGAAGCGTTAATCTTGAAGAAGGAATAAAACTATGCCCTATGAAAAAGTAGGCCTTAAAGGCCAAATCAAAAGCAAGATTAACAAAGGTAAGCTTAACGTTAAAAGCGCTGCCAGCAGTGCCTACAAGATGACCTCTGCCCGTAAAGCAGCTTTGATGAAGGCTGTAAAAGCCTCGGCTCTTGCTCGTGCAGCTAAAGGTAAGTTCAATAAGGCTGGTGGTAATACTGCAGCCCTTCGTGCTAAGCTTAACACACAAAAAGCCGTAACTACCGCAAAGAATACTGCTTCTACTGTTGCAAAGGCTCCAAAAGCTACTCTTAAAGCTATGGCTAAAACCAAGGCCACTAAAATTAAGAAAGCAGCTAAGTCTAAGTTTGGCAAAGCTGGCGGTAACACTGCTATGCTTCGTGCTCAGATGAAAGCCAAGAGTACTGCTAAGAAAGCTAGCGCTGCTGTTCGTACTGCTAAAGCTATCACCAAAGGCAAGGGTGTTGTAGGCGGCGCTAAGGCCTTGATTCAGACTAGGAAGAATATTTCCGCTAACCGTAAAGCTCAGGCAAAACCAAAGTACAGCGGTCGTGGTAAGGTTAACGAAAAGAAAAACATGCGTAACCTTGAGCGCTACAAGAAGCGTGGAATGTAATCATGGTTATTTCAGGTATCTCTTCTATTGCTTTAAAAATAGCCTCAAACAAGCTTTCCTCTAAGCAAAAACAAGCGCTAGCCAAAGCTATCAAGGCCAGTGCTCTGAAAAGGGCCAGACGTTCCAAAGTCAAAGAGGTTGGTTTAGCGAGAGCACAAGCCAAGCTGACTAAGTCTGTTGCAAAGAAAACTGTTAAGATTAATGCAAAGCTAGCATCAAACACTCAGAAAATTTCTCTTTTGAGTAACAGAACAGCAGACAGCCGACTACAGGTAGCTCAGGCAAGAGACAAGCTGCTTAACCCTTCTTTTACTAGCAAAGCTCTTGGTCTTCATAATGCTAAGAAGAAAGAAAAGCTTCTAGTTGCGGTTGAGAGGGTTCATGCAAGAGCAAACGCAGAGCTTCAGAGAACGTCTAGATCGTCTATGATTTTGCAAAACAAACTCAATAAGCTGGCTAAGGCAGAAACTAAACTTCAAGGTCGTATTACGAGAAATGCACAAAAAGGCGTACAGGCTCAGTTACAAGCTGAGAAGTATGCTAAGCTTTCTGGTACAACTATTACTTCTAATGATCTTAGTTTGAAGCAAGGCTATGCAGACCTTAGTGAAAAAGCTTTTTGGAATACCTTTATCGGTCTGTCGGTAGCACAGACTGGGGTTGGAGTTTATGCTGCAAGTAGGCAGAATAAGAAAAATAAAGACAAAAAATAAGCTATGGTACCACACTATGTTTTATAGACACGGTGTGGTGCACCCCTCAATCACTTTACTTACCCATCTGAGGATCGGTAGAAAGGAAACAAAATGCCACGTTCAAAAATTACAGGCCAATCCAAAGACCTTATTACAGATGATGGGAGCATTATTGCCTCTATTGTTCATGGTGAGCAAACACGCTTACACATCACTGCTGCTTGGTTGACTAACCTGAGCGGTTACACTATCACCGCTAAAGTAGTAGAAGGTGATAACATTCAAGATAGCGGGATTATTCCCCCTACGGCTCGTAGTACCCCTGTGGTGACTACCCTACCTATTCTCGACACTGTGGTAACTGATAACGAGTTTGATATTGTCATTCCACAAGACCTTATAGATAACTGGGATACGTTCCCTGCACCTGACAAGCCAATTTACGGCTTTATTGATCTTGAGATTGCTGATAACGGAGTTGGGTCCGCTCAACAGATCTGGAAGCCACTTCGTGGTATAGTACAGGTACGTTACTCTCCGACAGAAGCAGCTTAAGGCATGGCTAACACAAGCCTCATAGTTAATCAAAATCAATTCTTAGTCTCTGTCGATACCAACGGTGACTACACGCTAAGCATTGGTGATAACTCCCGTGACATCACGGTTGAGAATCAAGAAATATCCTTGTCCCTCTCCAGAACAGGTGGGCAAGGTACTAAAGGGGACTCTGTAGCTACTGCGTATATCGATGCAAGCAACGATCTTCATGTTGTTATTAATAACTCCGCTGGTGAGCTAGTCTCAGACATTAACGTTGGCGGTTCTGCCTACTACGCTCTATTGTTAACAGTCCAGGCAGATGCAGAGACTGCCCAAGCTCTTGCAGAGACCGCTCAGTCTTTTGCTGAGACGGCGCAAACCTCTGCTGAAACGGCTCAGTATCTCTCAGAGACCGCTCAGTCTTCTGCTGAAACAGCTCAAGCTTCCGCTGAGTTGGCTTTAGACGCCTTTGATGATCGTTTTCTAGGCGCTAAAACAACTGAGCCTGCAGTAGATAACGATGGCGACCCATTACAACTAGGCGCAATTTATTTTAACACGACAACAAACCAGCTAGGCTTTTGGAGTGGTTCTTCTTGGAACTACCCTGTTGCTCTTTCCGCAGAGAATGCAGCTATTGCCATTACTAATGCTACTAGCGCTTCTGCTTCCGCTTCAGCTGCTGCAAGCAGTGAGTATAACGCAGAGCTATCGAAGTTGGCGGCTCTTAACTCAAAAAACGCAGCTTCACAAAGTGCTATCAATGCGGCTTCTAGTGAAAATAACTCAGAAACTTACGCAGGACAAGCACAAGCTTCTGCTAGCTCTGCAAGCAACTCTGAAACCTCTGCCGCTGCCTTCTCTGCTAGTTCTGCTAACTTTGCAGCTCTCTCTGAAGCTTCCGAAGATAATGCGAATGACAGTGCTCAAGCCGCTCAAGCCAGTGCTGCTGCTGCTGTTGTATCTAGCAATGAAGCAACCAATAGTGCAAACAGTGCAGGGAGTTCTGCAGCTGCGGCCTCCAATAGTGCAGTTAATGCTAACAACTCTGCAGGTGCGGCCTCCGCTAGTGCCTTTGAAGCCTCTTCTAGTGCGGCCTCAGCCAGCTCAAATGCATCGGTTACATCAAGCAACTTAGCCTCCATACAAACTATTTTTGATAACTTTGATGACCGTTACCTGGGCAGCAAAACAAGTGACCCTTCTTTAGACAACGACGGAAACCCTTTGCTGGTAGGCTCTATCTATTGGAATAGCGTAGAGGGATACTTAAAGTTTTATAACGGCACTTCTTGGGAGGCACCTAGTGCGTCTGCAGCCAACTCTGCTTCGGCAGCTGCTACAAGTGCAGCCTCCGCAAGCTCTAGTCAAGTAGCTTCTGCAAGTAGCGCAGCAGACTCTTTGAGCTATCGAAACTCTGCTAACTCTATTTTGTCTCTAGTACAAACTACCTATGATAACTTTGATGACCGTTACTTGGGTACTAAACAATCAAACCCGACTGTAGACAATGATGGTAATGCAATTCTTCCAGGGGCTATCTACTACAACTCCTCTAGCTCGGATCTTAGACTCTACACAGGCGCTGAATGGTCTCGCCCTTTCTATGACGCTACTAACTCTGCTTCTGCTGCTTTGGCTAGTGAACAAGCTGCTGCAACTAGCGCCACTAACGCCTTAGCAAGTGAAACTGCTGCAGCAACTAGTGAAGCTAACGCCTTAGCAAGTGAAACTGCTGCAGCAACTAGTGAAGCTAACGCAGCTTCTTCTGAGTTTACTGCTTCAACTGCAGCCTCTGATGCTTTGACAAGTGAAACTGCCGCTGCTACCTCTGAAACAAATGCAGCAAGTTCTGCCAGTTCTAGCTTAACTAGCGCTAACGCTTCAGCGGCTTCTGCCTCTGCTGCTTTAGCAAGTGAGACAGCCTCGGCTATTTCTGAAACTAACGCTGCAAGCTCTGCTTTGGCTGCTTCTAGCTCAGAGACTGCCGCTGCTTCTTCTGAGACTGCTGCGGGAGCTAGTTCTACAGCTGCTTTGGCTAGTGAACAAGCTGCTGCAACTAGCGCCACTAACGCAGCTTCTTCTGCTCTTGATTCTGCTAACTCTGCGACAGCTTCTGCAACCAGTGCTTCTAACTCAAACACTTCTGCTTTGGATAGCGCTTCTAGTGCTTCCGCAGCTAGCGCCTCTGAGACCTCTGCTTCTAGCAGTGCTTCCGCTGCTTCTAGCAGTGCTTCCGCAGCTTCTAGCAGTGCTTCCGCTGCTTTTAGCAGTGCTTCCGCTGCTTCTGCTTCGGCCTCTGCTGCGGCTACTTCTGAAACTAATGCAGCAGCTTCTGAGGCTAATGCTTTAACAAGTGAGACTAACTCAACAGCTTCCGCTGCGGTTTCAACAACCAAGGCTTCTGAAGCTTCTGCTTCGGCCTCTGCTGCGGCTACTTCTGAAACTAATGCAGCTAACTCTGCTTTCGCTGCCGCTTCTTCTGAGACTAACGCTGCGACAAGCGAGACTAACGCTCAGTCTATCTTTGATGACTTTGATGCCAGTTATCTTGGAGCTAAGGCCACAGACCCTGCAGTAGATAATAATGGAAATCCACTACTAGTGGGGGCACTGTTCTTTGATACAACAGTAAACAGAATGAAGATCTGGGCTGGAACTGACTGGCAACTGGCTTATGTTTCTTTAGGCGGCGCTCTTGTTGCGGCTAACAACTTATCTGATGTCGAGTCGGTTGCAACCTCTATTAACAACCTCGGACTCGGAACAGAGTCCTCTGTTACTCACGGAGATATCACAACGGACTATATCTCCTTTGATACGGCTGCAGCACACACTGCGGTCAGTGGAGAGTTGGCTTGGAATGCTGATGAAAGCACCTTAGATTTAGGCTTAAACGCTAACGTAACCCTACAGCTTGGTCAGGAGCAAGTTGCTTTTGTAAGGAATACTTCGGGAGTAGATATTCTTAACGGAGACGTGGTAAGAGTTACAGGGGCAAGCGGTAACAAGATCACAGTAAGCCTAGCAAATGCTGGTAGTGAAGGAGCCTCTAGCACTACTTTTGGGGTGGCTACTGAGGCTATCCCTAATAACTCCAGTGGGTTTATTACCTTTTCTGGTATTGTCAGAGAGTTGGATACTTCTAGCTATTCAGAGGGGCAAGCTCTGTGGCTTGCAGCTGGCGGCGGCTTCACTTCTACTAAGCCCCTATCTCCGAATCACTTAGTTCAGATAGGTTGGGTTACTAGGTCTCATGCTACTGAAGGTGCTATTTATGTTTCGATAAATAACGGATGGGAGTTTGGAGAGCTTCACGATGTGTTACTTACATCAGTGGCAGACAACGATATTCTTTCGTGGGACAACTCTGCTGCAGTTTGGAAGAACACTGCTGACGTAACTCTCGATAGTCTAACAACTACGGGTGTTGTTTCTGTTGGGACTAACTTAACAGTTGGTGGTGACTTAATTGTAAACGGCACAACAACAACAATCAACGCAACAGAGCTTGCGATTGTAGATAACATGATTTATCTAAACGAGGGTAGCACTGTTACTAACCCTGACTTAGGTTGGGTAGGTAACTACAATGACGGAACTTACGCTCATGCGGGTATCTTTAGAGATGCTACTGACGGTGTGTTTAAATTCTTTAAAGGCTACACTCCAGAGCCAGGACAGGCGATTGATACTTCTCACGCTTCTTATACAGCTGCCAGTATCCAAGCCTCCACTGTTGACACAACAACGGTTACGCTTAATGGTTGGACTATTACCGAAACTAATGGTCACTTGTACTTCTCTGTGGGGGGTCTAAACAAAATGAAATTAGATTCCTCTGGAAACTTACAGGTAGTAGGTAATGTTGATTCTAATGCAACTATAACTTAATTTTAGGGCGCTCCTTCGGGGGCGTCCTGCCTAGTAGAGGATACGAAAATGGCAATTAAAATTGCAGGAACAACTGTTATTGATGACAGTAGAAATATTACAACAAACATTGGCACAGTCGATGGTCGTGACGTATCAGTAGACGGTGCGAAGCTAGACTTACTAGACCAAGGTGTTGCTACAACTGATAGCCCTACGTTTGCCGAGGTCATCGTTCGAGACGCCGCAGGGGACTTCTCTACAAACACTGCTGACGCACGTTTAACATTGAAGGCTGGAAATTCAACTGCGGCAGAGCTTGGCTTTGTCAACACAACGTCTGGTCAGTTTACAGTAAGAAACAAGCTAGACGGAGATATGCGTTTTCGTCTGGAAGACACGACAAATAGATTTCGTTTCGAGGACACAACAGGCAGTAATACTATTGCCACTATCTCTAACTCAGGTATGAGGATCGGTGGTGGTAACGCCAGCGCAACTGAGGCTCTGGAGGTTGTAGGTAATATTGTTGCTACTGGACTCACAGTTACTGATGCATATGCATGGCTTAATATAGATGGTTCTTCAACAGCACAGTACAGCGGCGGTAATTTGTGGCTATCTAATAGTGCTACAGCGAATAACTATGGGGTAGCCCTTACAAGCCAAATCGCTAATACTGACACTACAGGAAGCACCTTTGCCCTGAACGAAGTTAGTTCGACTGGCTATTATTCAAAGACTATCTTTAGCTATGACCATAATAATAGTACCTTTTCACATAACCAATACAACTACTTCAACTCCGGTTTAGGTGTTGCAGGTGATATATCTGTTACGGGTACTGTAGATGGCCGTGACGTTGCGGCTGATGGTACTAAGCTAGATGGCATTGAAGCTGGGGCAACTGCGGATCAGACGGCGGCTGAAATACTGACAGCAGTTAAAACTGTTGACGGGGCGGCTTCTGGTCTAGACGCTGACTTGCTCGACGGCCTGCACGCATCGTCGTTCTTGCAGGGCAACCAAACAATCACGCTGTCTGGCGATGCGACAGGCTCTGGCACGACATCAATCGTTGTCACGGTAGCCGACGACAGCCACAACCATATTATCAGCAACGTTGACGGCTTGCAGGTCGCGCTTGATGGAAAGCTGTCAAAAACAGGAAATGATACCTCAACAGGTTACATTGCTGCGGAAGGGTTTGTTAATTTAGGGACTGGCTCCCTTTCAATCCTCAACCCACACAATGCTAACTATGCCACACAGACCGCGAATGTCACTGGTGCAATCAAGATTACACTACCTGTATCTTGGACGAACACGATGATGCGAATGACTATTCGCATTTATGAGTATTCTACCAACGAGGGGTTTGATGTAGTTTGCGGTGGTTACAACTATTCTACGGGTAGCACTTGGATCAATCCTTTTGCTTACATCCTTGGAAACCCCAACGTAAATAGAAACTTTAACGTCCGCTTTGGCCATGATGGCTCTAAGTGCTGCATCTACATTGGAGAGATTTCATCAGTTTGGAGCTATCCACAAGTGGCGGTGACCCATTTTGTCGGTGGTTATTCCAGCTACAGCGCAGAGGTTTGGAATGATAACTGGGATGTTGGCTTCGCTACAGCATTTGGCACTGTTACTCAGACTATTACCAACTCAGAAGTCGGGAGATTTGTAGACGGTTCGCCTGTCTGGCACTCTGGCAACGATGGCTCTGGCTCGGGTCTAGACGCTGACCTCTTGGATGGTGTGCAGGGCAGTAGCTACCTAAGAAGTGATGCTAGTGACGTTATTACAGGGGACAACAGGTCTTTGTCATTTGGTGTAGCTGGCGGTGGCTCAACAACAGGTGCAAGGTTCTTGTCTATTGAGGGCAACAGTGACACCTCTGGCGAAGGATCTGGACGCCTCTTCTTCGCAGAACATAACTCAACAACAGCCTTGATGGATAATTATGGCTTTTCCATTGGGTATCGTGGTGGTGATACTTCGGTTGTTGGGGCAAGTGGAAATACTTGGACAGGTCTAAGCCAGATTGGTAACGGCGAATGGGGTATGTGGGGCCATGATAATAATGCTACAGGCTCACTCATAGCACACGGTCCAAGATCAGGGGCTTATTCTGATTTTACAGGGCTAAAGGTAGGTGGCTCTGATGTATGGCATACAGGCAACGATGGCTCTGGTTCTGGCCTAGATGCTGACTTGCTTGATGGACAACAGGGTAGTTACTACTATAGCCCCGCTAATGCTCCTGACCCTACTTTGACACTCTCTGGTGATGCTTCTGGCTCTGCTACATTTACTAACTTAGGTAATGCTACACTTACAGTTACTATTGCAGACAACAGCCACAACCACACTAATTACTTCCCGTGGTCAAGCGGTAGTTCCATCAATTTGAGTACGGAGCTTGCCTCAGGTGTATACCAAGGCTCTACAAGCTCATGGACTGACAGAGGCCCCAGCGGAAACAATGCAGGTGCTTTATTTAATATAAACACACACTCTGGCGCTTACTACAGTCAGCTATGGTTTGATACCGCAGGTAATAACTTTTATCATAGAGGTATTAACAACGACACAACCCCTTCTGCTACTTGGGATAAAGTCTGGACTCAAGGCAACGACGGCTCTGGTTCAGGCTTAGACGCTGACCTCTTGGACGGTAATCACGCAAGTGCTTTTGCTTTAGCAAGCCACACCCACGATTACGTTCCAGAACGAAGCAGAACAGACTGGAACGACAGCACTGTTGTAAATGATGTCATCGGCCAGATGGCATGGAAGAACTATGGCAACAACCACACCATATTCGACGCATCCGCCAGCACGTCACCTACAGGTGTAGCTAAAAACAACACAGACCCAGATGTGCCATGGGTTGCTACTTACCCCACCTTGATGGGTTACAACGGTTCCAACACTTATGGTATCCGTGTTGACATTGCACGTAAGGCAGAACTGCTTGGTGGGCTTGCCCTCAACTCAACTACCAGAAACAACCAAGTAAATACAGTTGTGCGCACACAAGCCAATGGTTACGCCGAGTTTGGCTGGATCAACACCACAAGCGGCAACACAACAACAGCTTCATCGGACTACTACGTCAACACGAATGATGGGTACATCCGCAAGAAGACACTGGATAACGTCCGTGCAGAAGTCGTTGGTGGCGCTGGCTGGGGTGGTGTTGGTTCCTATGCCCATGTTGGGTGGTACTCAACCGCAGCGCATGGTGCAGGTGCCACAATCGCTGGCTCTTCTCTTTTTACTTGGGAAATATACACCAGCGCCAATGGGGGCAGTGGTTGGACGGGTTCAATTGCTGGCAGTTCAGCAGCCGCAGGTTTTGGTGGTACTTGGCGCTGGGTGAGTAACGCTGTTTTAACAGGAACAAGGTCTAGATTAGGCTTGGCAGTAAGGATTTCATAATGACAAACTATCGCAACGCAAAATACATCAACGACAACGGCTGGATTGACTGTGAGATCGAACACCAAGACTACGGCTGGATTCCCTACACGCTAGACCCAGCAGATACTGACATGACGATCAACAACGACGATCTCTTGGCCGCTATGGAAGCCGCTGGTGATGTCGCAGCATACGTCCCGCCCACTCAAGCTGAACTGGACGCAGCACTGTCTGAGCAGCTTCGCATGGAGCGTGACGGCCTGTTAGCTGAAGTAGATGCCTTCGTCGGTAACCCACTGCGCTGGGCTACTCTCTCAGCAGAACAGCAGAACGCTTGGGCAGTCTACCGTCAGGCGCTTCTTGATGTGCCACAACAGGCTGGCTTCCCTAATGATGTCGTGTGGCCTGTTAAACCCTGAATTAAACTAAAACAAGTGGGGCCTTCGGGCCCTGCTTTAACCCTTAAACAATAACAGTCCAAGGAATCTTTTATGTCCAAAAAACAGTCTCGTTATTCCGTTAAAGCCAACGCACGTATGCCAAAACATATGGCCCAGGAAGAAAAGTATACTAGTTACCCACGAACAAGTTTTAATCTTTTACCTAAGAACGAGAAACAAGATACTCTTATCTCTTCAATCAAGAAAGCCCCTATTACAGTAACAATTGGTTGTGCTGGGACGGGGAAAACCTACTGTAGTGCAGGGACTGTTGCACAACTCTTTATGGGTGGTAGGTACAAAAAGATTGTGCTCACACGAGCTAACGTACCAACAGGGAAGTCACTTGGACACTTTCCTGGGACTATCGAAGAAAAGATGACCCCGTGGCTTATGCCCATGCTAGAAGTACTTACAAAGGCTTTTGGCAAAGGTAAGTATGAGTACATGTTGGCCAAGGGTGAAATTGAAATTCAACCTATTGAAACTATTCGTGGACGTTCTTACGAGAACGCTCTTGTTCTAGTGGATGAAGCACAGAACCTTTGCATGGAAGAACTAAAAGCAATTACTACTCGTTTAGGGCAAAACTCTAAGCTCGTACTAATGGGAGACCCTGCTCAGTCTGATGTGAGAGACGGTAGAGACCTTGTAACCTTTGCTAGAAAAATTAATAGAGCAGGAATCGACCTCCCAATCATTGAGTTCGGAGTAGACGACATTGTTCGTAGCGACATCGTAGCAGACCTTGTTCGTCTGTTTATTAAAGAAGACATGTAGAGAGCTACACAGGGTGAGCAACTTAGGCTACTGTATGGGGATACCTATGTAGTTACTTGAGAGGCTCACCTCTGTGCCACTCTGTAGGAGTTAGAATGAAGTATTATGAAAAAGAAGAGATGTCGGAGGCTTTGCAACGAGCCTGTCGAACAATAGATCTCTTAACAGAAAGTTGCACAGAATATACACGCGGGGTTAATGACTGTTTCGCCTTACTCGCTGAGTACGACTATGAACTCAGAGGAAAGACCAAGGCTAGAGACATTATTAAAGAACCCTACAGCTCTATTAAAGGTTGGCTTAAACTCCTACTTAAATCGGGCTATACTGTTGAAAGTTACGCCGAATATTGCGGTTATGAAGTGGTCAAAAATAAAAGACCAGAGCTAGGGGATATTGCTTTCCACTCAGGGGCCATGGTAAACAATGGTGACTTTTGGGTCTCAACAAATGAAAATAACAGCGGCACTGAAGTCATCAGGCAAGCTCTTTTCTTAGAGCGGCGGGTGCCTTTAATCGCTAGACCACTTAGGAGTCAATAATGTCGGTATACTATTTTAACGGTGCTCAAATTTTGGCACCACTTACAATTACTTCAAACGAACCTATTTACGAGGTAGACACGGTTTCTCTAAGGAAACAAAGAGCTTCTCAGGGGGTTCAACGCTGGGAGTTGGCTTTTAACACAGTTGGAACAGCGGAAACACAGGTAGACATCTTTCTAGGCGCTGTGGTTGACAATCAAGAAGTTCAGTCTATGGTTATGCCTCAGTTGCCTCAAGTTGATGCAAAAACAACACTAAGTCAACCTACGCTTAACATGTTTGGCACTACTGTAGCTGGAGCTACCACTACGCTATTAGTTGGAACAAGTGCCGCTGGTTTTATTCCAAAAGGAACTTTCTTTAAATTCTCCAATCATGACAAGATTTATGTTACAACTAACGATGTTCAAATGGGAAGCACAAACCAGTTTATGAACTTTTACCCAGAACTACGAGTACAAAACACTAACACTAACACTGTTAGATTTGGTAGCGGGGCTGTTTTGTCCTACTATAGAGATATTAACAACCAGACAGGTATCACCTTTTCCGATGGTGTTCTCTCTAACGCAGGTACAATTTCAATTATAGAGGCCTTGTAATGAGACAGTTTTCAACAGCAGTACAGAATGTTATTAATAGTGACAATATGAGATTTGCTTTTCTAATTAAGCTAGAATTTAATACTACCTACTATCTAACTTCTTTTAATAGAGACCTTGATTACAACGGTAATACCTACTTGGCAAACGGAGGTCTTTACGAGTTTGACTCCCCAAAGTTCTCTTCGGTAGTTGATAGAGAGTCTTACAAAATTGTTATCTCAGAGGTGCTAGACACCCTTTCCGCAGAGTTCAGAGCTAACGTTGTCGGTAAGCCTATTAGTGTTTTTGTAGCTCTTTTGGACGCTAACGGTAATCCTTTGCTTAGTCCAAATGATGTTCTAAGTGTTTACAAGGGCTACGTTGACAGCCCCTCCATTACAAACGATTTTGAACAAAAGCTAGCAGTCATCGAAGGAACCTCCCCCATGTCTGATCTTGATATGGTTCGTTCTTTTATGACGTCAAAGAATGGTATGGAGCAGGTTAGCCCTGACGATACCTCTTTTAAAGAGATTTTTGAAAATAAAGAAATAACAGTAAAGTGGGGTAAGGTATAATGGATAAATTGTTGCTTAACCTCATTATCACGGTAGCCTCTACCGCCTATCAGATCTCCCAAAATAACAAAATGAAGCGGGAAGCCGACAAGCGCAAAGGTTTTAACTTAACAATCTCAGGACAAGCAGTTAGTGTCCCTGTGGCTTACGGTAAGAACTCACTGGGCGGTATCGAGGTAAAACATCTCGTTCGAGGTAGCTACACTTCTGCTACAAACAACGCAAGTAAAACCTTTTCAGAGAGTTTTGCAAATACTTCAAAGAGCGGCTCTAAGAACGAATACTTAACAGTACAGTATGCTCTTTGCCATGAAGGCATTGAGGGTGTTCAGTGGGTTAAAGTGGATGGTATAGACTATAACGACAGTTCTAAAAAGTTTAATCACATAATTCGTACCCACAACAATGGCGGGGCAGCTGATGCAATTGCTACTGCAAACACTATTGACCCTAACAACAAGTTTACAAACACTGCTCATGCTTCTGCAACGTTTAAGCTGAACCGTAATGACTATAACTATAACGGCATTCCTCAAATGGAATTTCTTGTTAAAGGTCGTAAAGTAAAGTGGGTTAAAGAACTCAATGGGGTTTACTCCTTAAGCACCGACAGAGTTTACTCAAATAACCCTGCTCTTTGCCTTCTTGACTACTTGATGAATTCAAAGTTTGGCAGAGGTTTGTCAGTTAACGAAGTTGATCTTGAATCTTTTTACAACTCGGCAGCTGTTTGTGATACTATTGTAGCAACCCAAAGAACAGTAGCAGGGCAAGTAAACGGTCAAAAGACTGTTCATACAGTAGCAGATAATGGTTCTCGCCCAACAAATCTTGAAAAACACACTTATGAAAATGAGCTTTGGCTTACTCAAGGCTCCGGTAAATACTGGTATTGGAACAAAACAGTTTGGGTTGAAACTACACTAACTTCCACAAGACCAATTCCTTTATACGAGTGCAACCTAACGCTCGATACAGAGGACAACATTCGTAATAACATTGAACGTATTATGAACACAATGGGGCTTGCAGAGCTAACTTGGTCTTCTGAGGGCAAGTATAAGTTGCTTTTAGAGCACCCGAAGACAGAAGCAGAACTAAGTAACTTGGTTGATGCTAACCATCACTTTACTGATAACGACATTATCAGAGATGACTCAAGCCTGTCTTGGCCCAGCGCCTCTAGCAGGTTAAACCAAGCAACTATTAGCTTCCTCAATGAACATGAAGACTTTAAAGAAGACACAATTACTTGGCCCCCTTCCTTTAGTGCGGCTCATACCGCTTATCTAACAGAAGACAATAATCAGCCCTTCCAAGCGAATATCGATGCAGATGGTATAACAGATCCTTACCACGCCCTTGCTATGGCAGAACAGGCTGTTCGCAAAGCCCGTTCAATCTTTACGTTAACCTTTACTGTTTCGAAAAAGGGCTTAAACTTAGAGCCTGGTGACTTCATTAAAGTTACTTCTGATAACCTTAACATTTCAAATGAAGTATTTCGAGTAGAGAGCATTGAGGTTAGGGGTGACTTTACAGTTGGCCTGACATGTTATAAGTTTGACCATGAAATCTTGGCTTGGAACGTTGAAGATGATATCGCCTATGCTACTCAGCCTGTCTTTGACTTTTCTGTTGGAGCGCCTACAAACGGCACCTTCACACAAGGGGCTGAAGATAACTTAGGCACTTCATCGGGTCGTCTCTCTTGGACAGAGTCTGACGACATTGCTGTAATAGATTACTTAGTCGAAGTCTCCAGAGACAATAAAGTTACTTACCAAACTCTGGGCGTAACTAAAAGCACAACCTTTGACGTTACAGGGCTTAAAACAGGGGCCTATGACTTTTCCATTCGTGGTAGAACCCCTCTTGGAGGTTTGTCAGATAGACTTGAGGTGGATGACGAGACTATTCTTCTTAAAACAGTTGGTCAAGTAGCAGTTATTTATGCTAATACCAGCAATGCTTTAACAAACACACAGAGCTATAACGTTGGTACAAATAATTTTATTGCCTACTACCCTTACACAAGTGATCTTCCAACTCTACCTGTTCGAACAGGGATTAGCTTTTCAAAGTTTATTCCAGAAAAAGAGGTTGACTACTTTGATGGTATAAATGGTATTTCAGTAAAGCTTCAGTATAGTGTGCTTGGCACAGGTAGTTGGCATGATACTTTTCAAGCAAACGATAAGTATGTTAGATCAGGCACTTTAACACCTCCTGCTACAACCTACGTTTACGGAGCAGCTGCTAAGTTTGTTCCTGAGCTGGGTGTAGAATATGATGATGGTATTGACGGAACTAATGCTTACCTTCATATTGCTTACGCTGATACTTCTGTAGGCGGTGGATTTAGCCAGTCTCCAACAGGTAAGAACTACATTGGTACTTACTCAGACTCTAACCCTGTTGACTCAAATACTCCTGGGGACTACGCTTGGGTATTAACAAAGGGTGCTACTGGTGTTACTGGGGCTTCTACAAACATAATCTTTCAAAGGTTGGCAACTCAACCCGCAACCCCTGCTGCTTCCTCTGGTATTCCTACTGGATGGTACGATAACCCTCCAGCTGGGACTGAGTTAGTTTGGGCATCGTCTGGGACTAAAACAGCAGGCTCTACTACCTTTACTTGGGGTACACCTTGGCAGATTGACGGGGCCTCTATTGCTGAAGTTTCAATTTACCGTAAAAATAGTAGCGCAGGCGGCACAGGAGGTACTTACAACTTTGTAACTAACAACTTAACTGCGCCTTCACTTTGGTTTGTTGACCCACCTGCGTTGACTGCGGATGGGGATACCATCTATCGGAAATCCGGCGTAGCATCAGGATCAGCAACACAAACTTCAGCTTCTGTTTCTTACGGCTCCGCTGTAGTTTACGCCAAGAGGGTTGACGGTTATACGCCTGTTAAAGGTGTTGACTACTTTGATGGCTTAGGCGGTGTTTCTGTTAAACTACAATATAGTGTAAATGGTTCAACACTTTGGCATGATACTTTTCAAACCAACGATAAGTATGTTAGATCAGGCACTTTAACACCTCCTGCTACAACCTACGTTTACGGGACGGCTACAAAGTTTGTACCTGAAAAGGGTATTGAGTATGATGATGGTATTGACGGAACTAATGCGTACCTTCATATTGCTTACGCTGATACTTCTACGGGTGGTGGGTTTAGTCAGTCACCAACTAATAAAGAGTATATAGGCACTTACTCAGACTCTAACCCTACTGACTCCTCTAATGCGGCTCTTTATTCTTGGGCTTTAATAAAGGGAGCTGACGGAGCTGACGGAGCTACTGGTTCTAGAGGTGCAGGTTGGTGGCGCTATGAAACAGGCACTACTGCTTCTACTGCCCCGTGGAACGGGTCTACAGGGCTTACTTCTGCTAATGTTACAACCTACTTTACAACAGCTACGGGGCTTAACCCCGTTAATGGTGATAAGTTTGTATTGACCAACAGCCTTAATCAAGCTAACGCTTATGTTTACACTACTTCTTGGGCCCTCCAAGCGGCGTTTGTTGACGGAGATCTTTTAGTTGAAGGTACTATAACTTCTGACAAAATTAATGTTACATCCCTTTCGGCCATTAGCGCAGAACTTGGTGATGTAAATATCGACAACACTTTAACGCTGACCGCTGGTGGTGCTGGGTTTATTGGAGGCCGTACAAGTTCCTCTCAGTATGACGTAGATGGTTTCTTGATTTCAAGAACAGACAAGGGTGCAGGAGCTAAGGGTTTTGAAGTAAGCCACACTTCAATTGTTTCGAATCAGTTATCTGGGGTAATCCATCAAGACAGTCAAAGTATGAAAATATTTAACCCTACTTTCTACACAGGTGGCAGCATCTCAGGTGGTGTTTCAAACATTGTTAACTCGACCGTCACTAACATCGGTCAAACCAACGGTGAAGTTGAGTTGACCATTCAAGGTGCAGGTGGTGGTGGTGGTTCTGGCAAAGACGATGGGGGGAGTACCGCAACTACAGCGACTGCTGGTGGAGCAACTACAGTTCAAGTTCGTGCGAATAGTTCATCTGGCCCCCTTCTAGCTTCCTTCACCGCTGGTGGCGGAGCTGCTGGTAGAGACGCTTATGTTAATAGGTCAGCAAACCACGACGGGCAAAGTACAACCTACGGCGCTGGTGGCTTGGGCGGTAGCAATAGGTCAGCAGGTTCAGCCCCTCTCTCTGGTGCTTACGGTGCGGGCGGCGGTGGTGGCGGTGGTGACTCCCCTGATTTCCTTGATGATTCAGGTTTAGCAGGGGTAGGTGGCTCGGCTGGCCAAACAATAGTCCAGTCTGTTAGTACAAGTGCCTTCCCAACTTCAAACATCTATCTTGTCACAACTATCGGCACAAGGGGGCTTGGCAGTACGTCGAACCAATATTCTGGTGCTAATGGTGCAAATGGGGTAGTAACTTACGCTTCCCCCCTTGGCGGAACCAAGAACTATAGTACTGATGACCTACTTGGTAGGGTCGTACCTAGAAAATCTTTTTCTGGTACCTTTGACCCTAGTAACACCACTGAGTCTACTAGGACAGTTCAAACAGGGGTAGTATCCCTCCCTTCAAACTTCTATGAAGTTGAACTAGATGTTGATATGACTCTTGACGCTCAAACTAGCTACTCTTATACATACACTGTTAATCTGATTCACGTTAGAGCTGGTGTGGAAACCGTATTAGAATCGTATAGTGGGACTGCGGGCGATAACGGTACAAGAGTTGAACGAAGTTTCGCTGGAATCCTTAACCTTGGCGGTAGTGACCGTTTTAAACTTGTACACGTCTACACAAGTTCTACTCGTGCGAGGAATGGTGAAGCTACGCTTTCGGTAAGGGCGCAAGGTCCGGTTGTGAATCTTAACTATCTTTAAAAAGTTGCCCCTTTCGAGGGGCACCTTTAACCTACTTTTAAAAGGAGATTACTCTATGAGTTATCAACTGAGCCAAAGAAGTTTAAACAAACTAAACGGGGTTCACCCCGATCTTGTTAAAGTAGTGAAAAAGGCTATTACACTTACTAAAATTGATTTTGGTGTAACACAAGGTCTTCGTACCCTTGAACAACAAAGGGCTCTACTAAATAGTGGTGCAACTCAGACAATGAACTCTAAACACTTAACAGGTCACGCTGTTGACCTTGTGGCCTATATTGGGAGTGATGTCTCTTGGCAACTCAACGTCTATGATGACCTTGCTGACGCTATGAAAGAAGCTGCCATAGAGCTTAGTGTACCTGTTCGTTGGGGGGCCGCTTGGACTGTCCCTGACATTCGTCTCTGGGAGGGTACTATGGAAGAGGCTATGATGTCTTACGTAGACACTCGTAGGTCTCAGGGCAAGCGACCATTTATTGATGGCCCCCACTTTGAGCTGATCTGATGTTTACACCAGAGTGGCTTAACAGGTGGCGCATCTGGCCAAGACTTATAATAACGCTCTACGGTATTGCCTTCTACCGTACTACAGAGTGGTTCATGGCCTTATCAGACCCTACTAACGCACAAGCGGGGTTTGTTTCTGTAATTGTCGGTGCGGGCGCTGGCTTCTTTGGGATTTATGTAAATGGAAAAGTTACGGAAACTAACAATAACAATCATCTTGACGATGGTTCTCGCTAGCTGTAGCGGGCTAAGTCCGCTTAGTCTACTCTCTGGCAAGGGCACTAACGTTGCTGCCAACACACAAGTTGGTAAAGAGAACACTCAAAATGTTGGGGTAAACACAACCTTTAGACCTCAAGCAAGAACATCGGGCCCCGTAGAAAAAATTGACCAGTCAAACAACACAAGTAGGGTTAATACCGAAAGTGTAGATACTATAATTGTCAATGAGATTCCTACGTGGATGATCCTTGCTTTTGGTTTACTCTGTGGTTTCTTGATACCTTCACCTAGAGAGATCTTTCGTAGTCTTTACCATGCAATTAAGCAAATTACGGGCAGGAAGTAATACCTGACGTTTAAGAATAAGAGACAGACAAACTCTCAAGTTTTCTGACAGTCTCTTTGGGGAGGGGTTTAAGTATCCCTCCCTCACTAATACCTGACGTTTAAGAATAACCCGCCAGGGTTCCCACCCTATACTATACTTTAAGTATATACTTTAAGGTATACTTTAACTATACTATTCTAAGGAGTCGTTGTAATGGCTAAAGATAAAGATTCAAGACTAACTAGTGTTGGTGTATCTGGTTATAATAAGCCTAAACGTACTCCAAACCACCCTACTAAGTCTCATGTTGTTGTTGCTAAGTCTGGTGATACTATTAAAACAATTCGGTTTGGTTCTCAAGGTGCTAAAGGCTCTCCTAAAAAAGAAGGTGAGTCTGAGGCTGATCGTAAAAGACGTTTAGCTTGGAAAGCCCGCCATCAAACAAATATTGACAAGGGCCCAATGTCTGCTGCTTACTGGGCAAATAAAGTCAAATGGTAAAGGAACTATAAATGTCACAAATAACTAAACCGACAAAGGCTATTAAAAAGTCAGTTGCGGATCCAAGTGATAGCTATCACTCACTAAAACCTTTGTGGAAAAAGTCTAGAGCTGTACTTCAAGGTCAGTCTAACGTAAAAGCCCACGATGAGTATATTGAGAGAGACTACACTAACTTGTTGATCCCTTTTTCTCCAAGCATGAGCCAGTCTCAGTATGACTTCTACAAGTCAGAAGCAGAGCTTCCTGGTCTAACTGCTCAGTACTGTAAAGTGCTTATTAGTGCTTTGCTTCGTAAAGAGTCTCAGCTAGAACTCCCAGAAGAACTCCCAGAGGATGCTTACTACTGGTTGAAAGATAACTTTACATTGGATGGTAGATCCCTCTTTAACTTCTTAGATAATGCTCTCTGGGAAGAACTTCAAACCTCTAGAGCTTGGGCTTACGTAGACTATCCTGATATTGATGAAGCAGACTACGATAACATGTCTCCTGAAGAAAGAGATACGATTCGCCCTTACCCTGTTTTGCTTGAGGCAGAGACTGTCATTAACGTTCAAACAATTGTTCACCCTGTTACACGACAGAAAACCCTTGGTAGACTCGTTTCACGTTATCTAACCTCTCGTTATGAGGATAACAACCCGTGGCACGCTAACTATGTCGATACTGTTTGTGATCACTACCTTGATGAGGGTGGTAAGCTAGTTATTGATTACTATGAACATGCTGACACAAATAACGAACTCAAAGTTCTAAATGGTGATGTTAAGCAAGACTACGTTGACTATGCAGCTTCTGCGGAGTTTAAAAAGGTTAAGACAGTTTACCCAACTATCTTTGGTACAAGAATTGATAGAATTCCAGCCTGGCCCCTTAACGGCCAAATTGAACCTGTTGAACCTGTGCTTATGCCACTGATTGACAGAGAGGTCTCTCTCTACAACAAGGTATCTCGTCGTAACCACCTACTATACGGTGCAGCGACTTACACACCTATCGTACAGTCTGACATGACTGACGAAGAGTTTGAAGAGCTAGTTAACTCTGGCCTTGGATCTTGGTTGCGTGTTCGTAAAGATGAGAGCATTAGTGTACTTGAAACGCCTACAGGTGCTTTAGCAGACATGGATCGTGCAATTTCCTCTACTATCGAAGAGATGGCTAAGATGGGTATTCGGATGTTGTCACCTGAACAGGCGGCTTCTGGTGTTGCTCTTGAGATTAGAAATGCTTCTCAGACCGCACAGCTTGGTACGCTTAACGCCAAAATCTCTGGTACGCTAAGAGAGGTTATTGCTTTTATGCTAAACTGGAAGTATAACACAGACTACTCTGGTTCTGATATTGGTTTCCAAATGTCTAGCGACTTTGCTCCAATGGTAGGCGGGGAGGGTGCTATGCGCCTCGTCTCTGAGTGGTACCAGTCTGGTATTATCAGTAGAAGTACTTTCCTTAGCATTGCGAAGTATAACGACTTCCTACCGGCTGACTACGATGATGACTCTGCAAGAGAAGAAATTCAAACAGATCCTCTTGTGGATACTGTTGCGGATAACTCAGTAAACGTACAAGAATAATTAGATTGAGGGGTGAAATTCCCCTCTCTTCTACTAACTACTCAATGGAGTACTAGATGGATATTAACGAAAAGATTTTTGATAGAATTGTAGACCACATGTCAGACGTCCGTCTGTACGAAGAAGGTGTACAGCTACAGAACCGAAGAATTCTAAAAAGACATAGGAATAACCTAAAAACACTCTTAAGGGGTAATATTAGAGCAAACTTGTCTAAAGAAGTCAGCCGCTTTGGCACTGAGCTTTTAGCTCATAAAAAGAACTCAATAACAGAGTTCTCTACGTCACAGCTAGACTTCCATACAGATAACCTCTACAAGGAAGTTAAAGACTTCTACAAAGTGACTAAGCCCAAGGCACGAGAGCTTTTGGCGGAGGTTACTGGCCCCACAATGAGAGGCTCTAAAACAATTGGTCAAAATGTCCAAAATATCTCTGCTGGAGAGCTAGTCCGCATTCAATCAAAAGTGAAAGCTGGGCTTGCAAAAGGATCCTCTCAAAACGAGATCATTGCAGATGTTTTGAAAACAACAAAAATAACAGAATATCAAGCTAAGACCTTAACAAGGACTGCAATTACTTCAACCCAAACTGCTGCTTTAAGAAAAGTAGTTAATGATAATAAAGACATTATCAAGGGTTACATGTTTACTGCTATTCTTGACTCTAGGACTAGCCCAATCTGTTCTCACCATAATGGAAAAATTTATGATCTGGATGATACTAGATTTTTACCGCCTTTACATTGGAATTGTCGTTCATCGATGGTTCCAGTACTTAAAAGTAAAGAAGAACTTATTAATGAAAAGACACCAAAAATAAACAAGCTTAATCTTGCTAAGAAGAAGCCTGAAAGCCTCACAGGACAAGCTCCTCGTGTTGAGTCTTTTGGCACTTGGCTATTGAAACAACCTATGGTCATTCAGTCAAAGCTACTTGGTTCTGAAGACGCTGCTAATATGTTCAGGCAGGGTAAGCTAAAAGCGGATCAGTTTATAACACCAAAAGGTAATGCTTTAAGCATTCAAGCGCTTAGAAACAGAGCCTCACAGGCAACTACTGTTTTCAAGCCAAAAGAACAGCTTAGGGGTACGGACTTAAGGCTTTCTGCAAGCCGTCCAAGTAGCCTTGTAAGTAGCCCAAAGGCCAAAGATGATTTACGTCAGTTGTTTATTTTAGACGCAGATGACTACTCAAAGACTATTTCTTTGACAGACTACAAAGGTACAAGCCTAGTTGGTAAAACCGCATCAAGACGAAGAGTAAACAATACTTTTGATGAAAGAAACTTTAGTGCAGACCCTTTGACTGGTGAAATTAAGAACAACAATCTTTATGATCCTGACTTTGGTCTTTTGCAAGAACGTCTTGACTTTATGAGAAGTTCTAAACTTATGAGCCTTGAACAAAAAGATTTTGTAGAGTCTGTTGTTACTGGACTTGAAGGTAAACTCTCAGTAAACCAACAAACAGTTATAGTAGAAAACCTAAGAGTTGTTCTTGAGCGCTATGCAAAAGATAAGAAACCTTGGGATAACTTTGCTAGTGTTGTTAGAGCGGAAAATCGTTTTTCTGTTCAAAACGTTTCAAGGTTATTAGATACTCGTTCCCGTAAGCGTTCTGAGATGTTTGTTAGCTATCTAGCTAAAGACACTCCTCAAGTTAACATTATGAACAAGTACTATACTTTTGATGACTTGCAAAAGAATCAACTAAAGGACCAAAGATTCATTGATGCTTGGAGAAGGACTGAAGGTAAGAAGTTAGCTAGGAAGCTTTTCCTTTCTGGCAGAGCACCCATGCGTTTGTACTTTAATAAGTTTACTGACAAATACCCTTCAGCAGAAAAGCTCAAGAAACAGTTTTTAAAGGCAAATCCAAAACTAGATAAGGCATACAAACTCTATAAAAAAGTAACTAACAAGGAACCTTCCGACAGCTGGTTTACAAAAACCATGGCGAGTGGTAGGGAAAACGTTAGACAAATACTTGACTTAGAATTTCTTATTGCGAAGAAGAAACCTACAGACACCATCTTCAATGAAGCAGCAATAAACAGTCTTACTAAGATTTCTAAGCTAATCGCCTCTGGTCAGTCTACTGACTATGATGCGCTAGCTATTAACATTGGTAAACAGTTTTCGAAAGACTTTGTAGATATAATTCCTTTTACAAAACACACTGTAAAGGACTTCCACAAAGAAGGTTCTGCAATTCTTGAGTTTTTTAAGTCTCAAGGCTATATCAAAGTTAACCTAAGAGGTACAACTCGAAGAGGTGTAATAGACGTTGAAACAGGACGGGCTTCTGGGGGTTTCTCAGACGTTATTTCTAGGGAAGTTATTGTAGTAAACAAAGAACTGATAAAGCTACAAGAAGCTGAACGTAGGGTGACCATTTCTAGACGGCTCGGAGTTACTTCAGGCAGAGACCAGCTTTATGTAAAAGCAGGTAAGAAGACCTACGTTGATGCTCGTGGTAATGACACTGGTGTTCCCATAATCTCTAGAGACAAGTTTGCTGACTACGACGAAAAGCAGATTGATAGAGATATGGCAAAGATGCTTAATCATGTCATGAATGTTGAGTATGGTGTAGACAACGAATTCTTTGGGTTTATGGATGATATTGTTAGATTTAGAGACCCCCGTGGTAACTCAAAGTATTATGATAGCATAAATGAACTTCGTCATGAAATCCTTGCACGAGGTGAACAAGGGTATGGGCTTATGTCCACAGCCAAGTATCATGCTCAACGAGGTAAGAACTTCAAGACTCAAGCGTTTATTGACTCCCGTGGTCGAGTATACCATAGAGGCTACTTAACTCCAACAGGAGGTGAGCTTGTTCGACCTTTCCTTAACTCTGGAAGAGCAGTTAACATGTCAGACGGAGCGTTAGATGAGCTAAAGGTTCAGCTTGGCGCTTTAATCGGACCTGGTACAGAAGCCCTCACACAAGCTGGTCGTCGAGAAATCTTTAACAGAAATCGTGAAAAACTAGTAGAGCTAGGTGACCTTATTTCTTCTACTACTCAAAGAGATAGACGCCTTCGTGAGTTTCTTGAACATCCTCTGATAAGAGGGCTTGAAGGCCCAGAAGTGCCTAAGATGGCTAGAATGGCTTTAGAGTACTCTCGCATTGATAAACACCTTAAGTCTGGCAAAACCTTAACTAGCTACAGAACAAAACTAATGATTGAAAATGACGCCAGTTCTTCTGGTGCTCAAATTATTGGTCTGTCTACTGGTGATAGAGCGGTTTCTCAAGCTTCTAACGTTTTGGCAACAAAACAAAAGAACAGACTGTATGACCTTGTTGCGATGGATACTGTTAACGACCCTGAGTTTCTAAAGATTCCTGCCTTAAGAAATGCAAAGTTAACTTGGGAAGACTTAGCAAAAGCTGCTAAAGCCCAGAACATGGTAAGCTTCTATGGTGCTGGTGATGCAACTAAGACTGCAAATGTTTCTGGTAAGTTTGCTAAGGTTCTTGAATCACAGGGCTTTATTACAGTAACTAAGGAAACACTTTCTGAGAACCTTCGTATTATTGATGGTAAGATTAAGGTTGCAGATAGACTCGGAGCTAGCTCTGTTTCGGCAGAACTTAAGTCTTTTAGGGATGAACTTGTTGAGATAATAAACAAAAATGAACCTGCTGGTAGAACCTTGTTAAAACAGGCGCAAGACATCCACCCAGATGTTGCTGACTTTGTTAATAAGCTAATGGACGCTAGACAGGGCATTATTGGACCTAAAGATTTCACTGAAATCTCAAGAATTATGTCTAGAAACCTAGCACAACGTGCTCCTGTCACTGATAACTTTATCAACTACTGGAAAGACGTTGCAAAGGTATTCGTTAACGATACTCAAAAGGTAGATATACCCTGGGTTACGTTTGACGGAAAAATTATGACACAAAGATATAGACCAAAGCTCCAAGAGCGTATTGAGTTTACGGACCCTGTAACAGGACGTAGAGTAGCAAATATCTATGAAGCTGCCGCAGAAGATGGCAAACTTCTTGGTAAAAGCTCGCTTAACGACGCTCGTATTGGACTAGGTGTTAACGGAAATCACAGTAACGACGCTGCAATTGTTCGACAATTCCACTTGTGGGGTTTGAAAAACAATGTCGAAACTGCGACTATTCACGATGCTTTCTTTACTAACATTGGTGAAGCAAGACGTGCAAAAGATGCTTTAAGGACCATCTATGCAGATGCTCTTGAAGGAGATACGATTAGGAAGACGCTGGCAGAAATGCGCAGACAAGGTCTTTCAAGGAAATCGTATAATGAGCTTTTAAACAAAGCTAAAGAACTGGGTCTAATTGACCCGCCCGATAAGATAACAAGAAAAGACATACTCGCTCCAATCCTTGAAGGAGAAGACTGGTATGGAATTGGTCCATAGTTATTTGTAATAGCCCATGCGACTTACTACAATTAGAGTTTGTAACTCTGTATATTTAAAAAATCATAACTCAAGCTGTGCTTGAAAGGAAGAAATAATGAGTGAAGAAAATAAAGTAGTTGAAGAAGTAACTGCAAACGATGAGTTCAATGAGACTCAAGAACAAGAAACAGTTCAAGAGGAAGCTGTCACTGATAGTGAGGTAGATCCGATTGAACGTGAAGTCCAAGAAAGGCTCGCCAAAATGAAATCCAATATGGATCGCATGGCTGGTGAGCGCGACGAGGCTCTCAAAAAAGCCGCTGAAGTTGAACAAAAGCAAAAACAAGCTCATATTCAACGGCTGGAAGAAGAAGGTAAACTGCAAGAGGTTCTAGAGCTAAAGCTTGCTGAAGCTCAGGCTAAGCTAAAGGTTTTTGAAGAAGAAAACGTAAAGCTTAATCGGGATAGTGTAGTTAACTCCGTACTAGGGGGCCTTGACTTCCGTAACGAGCGTAGTCGCCAAATGGCCTATCGTGATATTGTCGAGCAACTCGTTCAGAATGATGATGGTCTTTGGGTTCATAAAACAGGAACAAACATTCAAGATTTTATTAAGTCTTACTCTAAGAGTGAAGACAATTCATTTCTATTCCGCATTAAAGCAAACACAGGTGCTGGTAAAACAAATGCCTCTGGCACCTCATCAATGGAACAAAAGAAGACTATTGGTGAAATGACAACAGAAGAAGTTCTTGCACTAGCGGCCAAAGGTCAGCTGGGTAATTACTCCTATTAATATATAATAGTTACCATAAGGAAATAAATCATGGCTATTACAAACACAGACTTTCAGAACGTAGCACTTGCAATCTCTGCTTATGCAGATGAGGCTTACACAACTGAGAAAAAGCTTAACTCCACTGGCATCGTTGGCCAGCGTGACGACATCAATGCAAACGGCGAGTCCTTTGTTGGTCAGTTCCGTTGGTACAAGCCACTCTCCGCAAACATCAACGTTCCATCGTTGTCGTCTGCAGCTGATGGCGCTTACACAGACATCGCAACTGACATTGCTAACTATGTTAAGACTGTTCGTACATTCGGTGCACAGCAGGTTAACTTGCAGGAAGTTGTTTCGAAGCAAGACGGTCTCTCCAAGATTGCTCGTGACTTCGCAAAAGTACGTGGCGACGACGAGGGTAATGCACTCTTGAACGTTCTCAAGGGTGTTGCTGCTCACGAGGTTGCCCTCGGTGACGCTGGTGGTACAGGTAACGGCGGTATCGTATCCTTCGATACAGACGTAGACGCTGCAAACACTGGCTTCTTCGTTGACATCAACGCTGCTGGCGAGTTCGGTGCTGCTGCAACAGGTTCTTCCGATGCACGTCGCCTCTTTGACTCCTCCGCTATTGGTGCGGCTCGTGGTGAGCGTCTCTTCAAAGCTGTTGGTATGGCTTACAAAGACATGGAACCAGACTTCATGTACTTGGCAACTTCCCCAGAAGTTATGGCTGAAATGCGTGCAGCTAACTTGGTTGACCAAACTCGTGTACAAGACGGCAACCTTGAGTTTGACACAGTCTTCGGTGGTAAGTTCCGCCTGATCATGACTCGTGCAAGCCAGACAATCACACCTGCATCGGGCGACCTGAACGCTACTTCTGCTAAGTGTTCTTTCGTATTGAAGCCAGGTTCGGTTTCCTTCGCACCAGTATCCACTCCAACTCCTGTTGAAGTTGATCGTAATGCAGCCTCCTACACAGGTGGTGGCTCGACAAACATCTGGTACCGTTATGGCTTCATCATGCACCCAATGGGTTATGACTGGGCTGGCGCAACCAATGCTTTCGCAACTAACGGTGCGTATGCAACTGCTGGCTCTTGGAACCGTAAAATGGATTCATTGAACTTGGGCATCCTGCCTATCTACCACTCATAATAAGACTAGGAGGAGCTAATGGCTTTAGTTCTTAATACTAATAGTTATGTGGAAATAGCTGACGCTGACGCTTACTTTGAAACACGAATTGATTCTGCCAGTTGGACTTCCGCTCCAGACTCAACCCGTGAAGAAGCTTTAGTGACTGCTACACAAATTATTGACAACAATCCTTGGATTGGCTCTGCTGTTAGTTCTTCCCAAGCTCTTGCATGGCCACGAAGAAACGCTAACTACCTTGATAATAGAATGGGAATGCAAATTGCTTTTTCTGAAACAGAAATCCCTTCTCTAGTCAAAGTAGCTGTTTATGAACAGGCTTTACACCTGCTAAATAACGAAGACTTGGTAGCACAGACAACCCAAACATACGAGAGTATTAGCATTGGTAGTATCAGTGTCAGCGACTCTAATAACGATGTTACTAGAATCTCTGTAACTCCTAGTTTTGTTATTAAACCTATCCGACCCCTTCTAAGAAGAGGTGTTGACGGGTTAGGCACAAGCTGGTGGAGGGCTAACTAATGTCACTCTCTGCTAAAGTAACAAAGGCTGTTGATAAGGCTTTTGCTGCCGCAGGTGACTTGGTAGAACAAGGTACGCTTTCTACAAAAACCGTCTCTGGTTATGATTTTGCAACACGAAGCACAGTTAGCACTTCTAGTATTACTACTGTTGATGTTATCTTGCAATCGACCAAAAAATCTTCTGGAGACGGTTTCACAGTTACTGCTATTATGAAGTCAGGCTTAAACCTGTCTGTTTATGATACTTTAACTGTTTCTTCCGGATCTTACAGTATTGTTGATCATAGTGACAATGGCTTTACTATTGACGCAATACTGGCAAAGGAGGTATAGTATGTATGATAATGTCTTAGCGGACGTTGAATCTGTATTTGCCTCTGAGGCCTGGACAGTAAACAACATTGAGGTTTACCCTGATAACTATCAAGGTGACATCAATACAGAAAGTGAATTTTGTAGACTAAACGTCTTACCAAGCAACAGTAGCATAAATGTCTACGGTGGCAATAAAATTCTAGAAGGTATGGTTGCAGTTAAAATATTTGTTAAGGCTGGCGAGGGGCAATCCCGTGTTATGGCTATTTCAGATATTCTTGATACCGTACTTCAAAACAAGCGTTTAATCAATGGTACAGAGCTTGCCACATCTTACTTGAATGTGGAAGGGCTAGACCCATCTAATAAGTCGCTTTATAGCGCACTTTACATAATTCCATTTAAAATATACGGAGAACACTAAATGGCTCATATTTCATCTTTGGGGGCAGGTATCTACACATACCTTGACCTCTTTAAGGGCACAATTCCAGCGGGTACAGACACCGCTGCGGAATGCGCTTCTCTCTTTGTTGGCACCGCCCCAGGTACAGCTGATGCGGACCACGTCCGTATGCCTTCTGTGCGTGAGTTCCCATCCATTGGTACACCTGCAAACATCGTTAACGTTCCTGTTTACGGCCAAGCAACTTCTTCGCAAGTTCAAGGTCAAGCAGACGCTCCAAGCTTGGAAGTTACTGTTAACTACGTTGCAGAAGACATGCAAGCAATTCACGCCTTGATCGGCACTGAACTTGTATTCCGCTTTATGATGGCTGCGGCTCCTGTAACTCAGGACGAAGCTGCAGGTAGCACTCTTGCAACTGCAAACACAGAGTTCTACTTCAAGGGCAAAATCGAAGCTATCTTGGTAAACCCTGCCTTGACAGATGCGACTACAGCAACCGTAACGTTGTCTGCTCAGTCTGACTTCTTTGGTCCAGCTACTGTGGCTGCTGCCTAATAACAAAACTAGAGGGGGCTTAACCGCCCTCTCTTATCCCAGAAAGAGTATAATGACAGATAAACCGTTTAGTAAAACTTTTGTAATGCGCACTACTTTTCGTCACATGCGGAGAAGCGTAGATATTAGCATCCGGAAGTCCTTTGAGAGGTTCCAAGACTTTGACAACGACTCAGAAATTGGTCGTGAGATTATGGAAACTTTAGATGTATTGCACAAAGTAAGGAAGTTGCTTGATGATTTTCAAGCAAACAACCCAGAATTATTTACAGAGAAAGATCGCTTAAAATGAAGCACCTAGTTGGAAAAAAGATTGTTGAAAAAGTAAGTTTTATGAATGATGAGGTTGAAGTTAAGAAGCTAACAGTTTCTGAAGTCCTTCATATTCAAGAGCTTATCAAAAAAGCACAAAATAAAAAAGTAGAGTATGATGACATGTCTCTAATTAAAGACGTTGTGCGTATGGCTGTCACGGGAGCCGACGAAATTACCGATGAAGAATTTAATGAGTTCCCTGTTGGGGAGCTTACCCACCTCTCATCTAGTATTCTGCGTATTGCGGGGCTTGGTGAAAACCTGGGAAACTAACTACACAAGAAGAATCTCTCTATGAAGTCGCCTATAACTTAGGAATTCCTGTTTATAAAATAAAAGAGGAAATGCCTTACTTAGAACTTATAAAGTGGATTGACTTCTTTAATAAGCGCCCTGTGGGTTGGCGTGAAGACCAAAGAACCTATTTAATGCTAAGATCGCAGGGTATAAAAGAGTCTGCGGAAAACCTTTTCCCAACACTGAAAATCATAAAAGATAACTCAGTAAAGAGCCAAAAAGATGACCATGCGATTCCAAGAGGTAAGTTCCTAGATCTTATGCTTAAGGCAAAGAATGGTGATGACTCTGGTTGGAAGGTAAACTTTAAAGGAAATAAGGATGTCTAACGAGATTCGTTTTGACGTTGTTAACTTCCATCAAGAAATGAAGAGAGTTGAGGAAGAGCTAAAGTCTCTTGTCAATATGGACATTGAAGAGAAGATGGATTACTCTGTTGATACTCTTCGACTAGTTACTCCAGTAGATACTGGGGAGGCTAGGTCTGGATGGAAAACAAAGAAGTTTTCTGATCAGTATGGTTTCTTAGGGGGTTCAATCCTTAACCCTGTTGATCACATTGTTCAACTAAACAACGGTCATAGTAAACAAGCACCAAAGTATTTTATAGAACAAGTGCTAACAAAAATAGGTATTTTAACCCCTGAATAAGAACTGCCCCCTGATGGCTTCTCATTATCGAGAAATTGTTAGGGGGCAATTTTATTAAAGGAGCCAAAATGAGTGGTGTAGAAATTCGGGTACGTGCTAATACCCAACAAGCTAGGTCTGAACTTAAAAAAGTTGAAGACAGCGTTAGCAATATATCAAAAGCAACACATAACCTTGCAGGTTCCATTAAAAGGGCCCTTGGTTTTTATGCTGGTTTTGTTACAACTAAAAGCATTGTGTCTGCTGCGGATGGCTTTAAACGGCTTAACAACCAACTTAGGCTGGTTACTACGGCGGGTGAAGGTACTGCTGGCATTATGGCAAAGCTTAATAAGCTTAGTATTGAGTCCAGAACAAGCCTTCAAGACACTGCTACAAACTACTCACGACTTGCTAGAGCAATGGAAGGAACTGGAAGAAGTTCAGGTGAATTCCTTTTAATTACTGAGGCTATTAACAAGGCAACTAAACTAGGTGGTCAACCCTTAGCTACACAGCAAGCAGCTCTCTTCCAGCTTAGTCAAGCCTTTTCTTCAGGTGTCCTTCGTGGTGAAGAGTTTAACTCTGTTTCTGAAGGTGCTCCTGAAATTCTAAGAGCCTTAACAAAGTCTCTGAATGTTGGTCGTAAAGAGCTTAGAGAAATGGCCGCTGACGGTCTTATTACTTCTGATGTTCTCAGTGATGCTCTCTTGGGCTCTCTAGTGGATATCCGAAGAGAATTTGACCTACTAACACCTACAATTGAAGAACTTACTTCTATTATGCAGAGTGAGTTTGCAAGGGCCTTGAATGAGCTTGATAAGATCACTGGTATTTCTGCTAGAGTCGGTTCTAAAATTATAACGCTCACTAAAGTTTTTAGCTTTTTTGCTGACTGGGCTGAGTACTACACTCTGCTAGCCAAGTATCATTTCCTTGACTTTGCGAGATCGGTTATAATTACAGCTGATGAATCAAAAGCTGCAATAATGGATTTGTTTTCTTTTGATTTTAACATTGAAAACTTTAGAGAGAACCTAGCCAAAGCTACTGACGCAGTTAAACAACTGTTAGGCATTGGTGAACAGACTAGTGAAGATTCTCCTTTTGAGAACTTATTTAAGGGGTTGAAGGCTAGTATCCCTACAATTGAACTAAACTCTTTGGTTACAGGAGAAGATGCCCTTGTCAAAAGGCTTGAGAATTTTGTCAAAAATGTTATAGCAATCTTTACGGATCTATGGTATAATCCTCTTGCTGGTGATAGTTTAATTCCTGGGCCCTTCTTAGAAAAACACAAAGAGAATGCTGGCGATGTTACTCTAGAAGGCCTTGTCGGAGACTCTGTTTTTGGAAGCTTCATCACTAAAATTAGGGACTTCTCATCAAACGTTATAGCTGTTTTCAAAGAACTGTACTACGGCATTGAGAAAGAAACTCCAGGCGGAAAAGTCATGACAGGAGGCCTTGTGGGCTTCTTTGACAGCGTGTCTATGAGTATCTCCACCTTCACTGACAAGCTAAAAGAGGCAGTAAGTGCCTCTGAGAGCTTTGCTTTTGTTACTTCTGGTTTCATTAGTAAGAAGGAACTTTTAGGGGAAACCATAGAAGCGCTCACAGCTAGCTACAACGAGCAAGGTGGGCTTCTTGGGTATCTTAGCTCAGTTGCAGAGAAGATTAGTGAAATCTCCAAGAGCCTTGGTAAAGATTTATCTACTAAAATAGATGAAACAATCCTTGGTAAAAGTATCGGCGGGCCTCGTGACGGTAAAGTCGGCGGACTCATGGGAGCTGGAGGCGGTGTTGAAACCGCAAGTGAATTTGCTAATAGCGTAGGTAACTTCCTCTGGGATCATAAAAAGGGGCTAGCAATAGGGGGCGTTATCGCCACAGGTATCGTAGCAGTCCTTCCTGCAGAGCTTAGATCAAACCTTATGCAAGGTGCTTTCTTAGGTTTAGGTTATCTTATTGCTACTGGCTTAGGGACAGTTTTAACAAGTGGAATTACACTTACTGTAGCTGGGCTCTACTTCTTGCCAGATATTCTTCAATGGGCTAACGAAAACGGAATAACTAAAGCCATTGGTAAAAAGATTGGCGAAGGCATTGTTGGCTTCTTTAAAGCAGACGGAGAAGGAAAAGGCTATGGCCAGAGAATTCTTTCAGCTATTGTTTCCACTATGGGGAGCGTAGGTGAAGGGATTTTAGAAGGTTTTGGCTTTGAAAACACTGGTGCGTTAACTGATAAGCTAGCGGGGGCTGTTGCTCTTGCTATTCTTGGTATTTCTACTGTTGGTATTGTTAAAAATGGACTTTTAAGTTCAGCTGGTTCGCTTGCTTCTGGACTCTTTGGTGTAGGTTTTACAGCTAAAGGAAATAAAGCTTTTTCTAAGACTATAAAAAGTATTTTATTTATTGGCGGGGTGGGTGCAAGAAACGCAATCAACGCAGGTAACATCCTTGGAAAACTAGTTAAAGGTGGAATTCGAGCAGCGGCGGCAGGGGCGGCAGTTGAAATAGCTGGGGAAATTTGGTTTTCAAGTACTGGCGACAAAGAAATTAGTGCAATAGAAGACGAAATAACAGGTATTGCTAGTTCTGCATTATCTAGCGCTGTTCTAGGGGGTCAGCTAGGTTCTATTGTACCTGGTGTTGGCACTGCTATTGGCGCTGGTATTGGTGCCGCTGCGGGGGCCATGGCAGCTTTGTTTAAAAGCCCTGAGGTACTAGCTGCGTTAGACGGTTGGTTAGACAGTTTAACTACTACGATAAACGATTGGTCATCTAATTTAAATGTTTGGATTACCGACCTAGAAACTTCTATGAATGAAGCAGCAACTAAGTTTGGGGAGTGGCTAAGGGACGAAGCTCTTTCAGGTATCAAAGACTGGGTTAAAGGTGTTGGGGGATCCCTGGCGGATGGCTTTATGGAAGGTCTCGACAATATTAAATCTAAAATTCGCGATCTTTTCGGCTTTGAAAGCAATGATAAACCCTTACAAACAATATCATCGCGTGAACCTCTACCTAGCGATGTACCAGGTGCATTACCTGCAAATAAGGCCACAGGAGGCCTAATTAACGGCCCAGGCACAAGCACCTCAGACAGTATCCCTGCGATGTTGTCTAAGGGTGAGTATGTCATACAAGCCTCTGCTGTCAATAAGTTTGGCCCAGACTTTATGTCTAAGATCAACTCAGGTATTATGCCTGTGTTTAGAGCAAATGGTGGTGGTCCAGAAGCTGAAGCAACACTTGAGATTGACCCTGACACAGCAGCGAACAACGTTAAACTTGCTCTTAACATGGAAAGAACGACTAGAGAAAGCTCAAATAGTTGGGTTGCAGGTATCGATGAGGAATTGTATAAAGTTTCAAGACAACTAGCCGACATACTAAAATCTAGAAACATGGCTTCGCAAGGGGACGAGATCCTAGCTGAGCTTCTTGACAGGGCAATTGCGGGAGGCTCTGGAGGCGACGGTCCAGTGGAGAAACCAAAACAAACCGAAGGGCAAGAAGTTGCTACTCAGTTTGCTAGCTCTTTTAGAGATGGTTTATCAGAAGCCCTTAAAACAGGTGACTTTAAGAACTTTGGCCTTATGCTGCTTGATAGCTTTACTGGTAGCGTTATTGATAGTTTTGCTACAGGTATTACTGAATCTTTGTTCTCAGGTCTTATCGGTAAAGACGGAACGGACGGCCCTCTGGCTGGTCTCTTCACAGGCATTAAGTCTTGGGGGGCAGGTCTTTCTAAAAAGACTGGTGAGAATATTACTGAAGGGTTATCTTCTCTTTCAGCTAAAGGTGGAACAGGATCTACTTTCTTTAGTGGCATTAGTACACTTTTCTCTGGTATGGCTGAAAAGGTTGGTGGTTTCTTACAGACTGCCTTTAGCGGTCTTACTAGCGGCGGCGGCGGCTTCCTTAGTTCTATTTTAGGTATCTTTAGCGGCGGTGCTGGTGCAGCTATGAACAGTGGTGGTATTGTTCCTCATACTCCTTACTCTAAAACAGGGGTAGACAGTGTACCTACAATGCTAACTCCAGGTGAGCTAGTTGTACCTGAAAGTAAAGTCAAAGGCTTTATGGGAGGTGCTGGTAACGCTAGTCAGACAGTAGTTAACCTTTCTGTGACAGGGGACATCTCTAGACAGACTCGTAAAGAGATTATCAAAATGATGCCCTCTATTGCCCAAGGCGTGAATTCTCAGAATAAAGAGAACAACTATCGTCGATAACTTTAACAGTTAAGTAAGATTGGAGTTCCTATAATGAAAAAATGGGAAAAGCTTTTTAAGCTAAAAGGCGGTCAGTTATACTGGAAGGAATCCCGTGGCAGAAGTGCTGCGGGGTCTCCTGCTGGGACTAACCACGGCGACGGCTACAAAACAGTTCGCATTGATGGTAAGGCGGTGTATGCACACCGTATTATTCAAGAGATGTCTACTGGTAAAAAGGCCAATGGTTTCGTTGATCACAAGGATCGAAACAGGTCTAACAACAAACCTAAAAACTTACGGACAACCACAAGCTCTGAAAATAATAAAAACAGAAAATCGTGGGCTAAGAAAAAATAAACAACTGGTCACCCTTCGGGGTGGCCTTTTTTATCAGATTCGTCAACAATTGAACGGGCTTTGTAGCCATAAAAAAGTGAGAAAAACAAGGCATCTATAATGATAAAATCATTTATCATCAACCCCCAAGTGGG
>ENA-OUVC01000093-OUVC01000093.1-marine-metagenome-genome-assembly--contig:-NODE-93-length-63195-cov-4.987642_pt1 | contig 63195 bp, 56 predicted proteins | sample MGYA00248622_ERZ508571 | MGnify/ENA primary metagenome ERZ508571 (study PRJEB26236, sample SAMN06267175) | marine metagenome | isolation source: Columbia River Estuary | place: USA:Columbia River Estuary... | reverse complement strand
GGAACCGTCGTGGGGGCAGCCGTGGGCTACCTCATTCCGACGATTCACTTGGATCGCTAACCCACCGAATCTGGGTTACGTGGGGCTTTAGCCCAATCCAAACTGGGCTTGTAGTGCCCGGAGCAAGGGTGATGCTGTCCGCGGGAAGCTCGAGCTTCCATCCCTTGGGCGCCGACCCCGTGACTGCATAGCGCCCGGGCGGAACGTGGTCCTTCCACTGCCGGTTTTGCGGAATGAGGACGACACGGTAGGTGCTGGTGCCGTGGAGCTGCAGTTCTACGTTTGGTGGTTGTCCGGCGAAGGTGTACGTGACGTCTAGCCAGCAAGGTGTGATCTCTTCTCGCTGCGGAACCGGTTCTGATTTGTGCTTGGGCGCAAACTGGTGGCGCGCAAAAATTTGAAGACTGAGCTGCTTGCTTTTTGGGTTCCACACCGCGGCAAGCCCGCGGCCTCGGTGTACCGCGTGAATTTGGGCTACTGGCCCCCATTCGACAAAGCTTCCACGAAAGCTTCCCCGGTCGGGCAGATGGTATCGAATCATTGCTTGCCTTCCAGAATATCCCAATGTCGCCGTGCCCCACTTGGTTTGGCTGTAGCTTATTCGGGCGAGGGTCTGCGTCAAGTCCTTGTTCGCGACCATTTGTATTCCGAACCGATTCGGCCCCCAGCATGTGCGAAATCCGATCTGTTGCTGGCTATGGTGTTCAAGGGTAGTGCTTCGCCATTCTGCAGTACTGTGGCCTCTGCGGAGGCGTACGAGATCGGTTATTCCCACTGCGCTAGTACTCCGCCGCCATTCCAGGTCGCCGTGGCGAATTCCGAAGCTGCGCAGCGCAGGGCCCCACTGGACGTCCACCTTGGTGGATTCCAGTTGGTAGCCCAGTCCGAACTGCTTCTGGTAGGTGCGAACTGCGCTCAGACCCTTCCAGTGCCCTCGAGCGGTCCAACCTTGGGGGGACCAGGCTGCCCCAAGGTCCCATTGGGAACCTCGATAGGTGCCGCGGTACTGTCCCGATAAGCCCAACGCCTTGTCGGGCGACCACCATATCCCCATGTACCGGGACTGAAGCTGCCATCCCCAACCTTGAGCTTGGGTGCCGTAGCGGAGTGACCAGTGCCCGTGCTGTACACTTATTTGGGGTCGTCCTGCGGGTAAGTTCGGGGTTTGTACCCACCATTGGGTGGCGCCGTAAACCCCTGACGTGCCAAAGCTGGGCCAGATTCCGCCTGGGAGCGAGACCAAGGCCCACCAGAGTGCGAAACTCACGGCTTTGGACTTGCAACCACATGGCCGTCGACGCGTTCAAGCCAAATGCCGTCGGCATCAGTAGGAACGCTCCAAACTCGCACATCGCCCGGACGAAGGACTCCGCTCGCAAGACGTGGCGTTCCGCGGATTCTACCGTCCATCGGGTAGCATGCACCGGCCCAAAAATCACCGCCGCGGTTATGTACGCGCACTCCGTCAGGAGTCCAATGGATTTCGAGGTCATCGGCGATCCTCCCCCGGTACAGGTCCACCGCATACCGGGTTGATATTCTCAGGGTTATATGTCCTGGGTGATTGGTTGCTGTAGCACTATCGAGATATGGCTCTATGTACACGCGGCGACATTGGCTTGATGAGTCGGTTGATAGCCAGTCGTAACGGACGCTTCGTCGTTCAAACGGCTCTAACCAAACCTCACTTGCAATTTTCACAGGATGTTGGATCCCAAAAACGCTGTCCTGATAGATTAGTACTTTACTCGGGTGCTCTGTTAGGTTTTTTATCGAGATCACTCCTGTTGTTTCTAGAGTGGAATGAAAATGACTTAAACCGTTTGTAATGCTTATTTGGCACTGCGCTGAATATGTCAAGCCAAGAAATTGTGAAAAGAACAGGGCAATGAGTCCATTGCCCTGAACGGAGCGAAATCGCATTAGCTATTACTTACCGTGAATTGCAGTGAGACCATTCCTGCCGTCGAAGCATCAAGATTTTCAGTGGCAAAATCAATTGAAAAAATCACCGGAATACCCTTGCCCGCTCCAGTTCCACTATAGGCAGAACCGATGCCTTCTACTAAAGTCCCTGACGTGATGTATTGTGAAAGTTGGATTTCATTTCCATCACCTGTAGCCCCGGTACCTGAAGGATTTGCAGCTAAGGATGCGGTCACTCCTTGAGGAAAGTTGCCACCGATCACATCAACACTAATGGTTCTAGAGTCATCGGGCGCAGCCGTTTTTACTGAGGTGTATTGCAGGTACATAGTTTGATTGGGTACCGTGAGGTACGCTTGACCTGGAATATTGGGTGACACAATGTGAAAGGTCAAGTCGGTGAGATTGTTGCCTTGGGCGTCTACCGCGCGAATCATCGCGGATTCGTCGATGTAAAACATTGCATCAACAAAGTCTGAGTTTTGAGCTGAGGCAGAAAAGGCAGCCAGCACTGAGCTGGCAAGAAGCAACGTACGCATAACAAGAAAGAGAATTAAGGTTAGCGCTCCCCACCGCGGGGAACGGACCAAAACTCCAACCTGTGCAGCGCACGAGTCGGTTCCAACGGTTTTGAGAGCCGTGGTTAAACGAAAGAAAACAGCTGCTTAGTAAGGGGCCAGCTCTGGCTTGTTCTGAACGATGCCCTCAATGCGCTCCATGACCTCGGGAGTCAGAAGCGCCACGGCCTCAGCGGCCTTAAGGTTTTCGTGCAGTTGCTCTACACGGGTCGCGCCGAGCATGACGGTCGACACGTGCGGATTCTTAAGGCACCACGCAATGCTGAGCTGGGCCGGTGTAATGCCGAGCTCTGAAGCAAGGTCGGCCAAGCGGCCTGCTACGGCCAATTTTTCGTCCACGACGTTGCGGTCTTTGAGCCATGAAAGCTCGTCGCGGTTCAGGCGAAAGTCGTCGCGGAGCCCGTCCCGGTACTTGTTGGTCAAAATACCTGAAGCGAGGGGCGACCAGATGGTGGTTCCGAGGCCAATGCGGTCAAAAAGGCGCAGAAACTCGGACTCCATTTTTTCGCGGTGCAGCAGGTTGTACTGCGGTTGCTCCATAGTCGGGCCAATCAGGTGGTGCTGGTCGGCGATGCGCTGGGCGTCCATGATCTCTTCGGCGCTCCACTCTGAGGTGCCCCAGTACAGGATTTTGCCCTGCATGATCAGTTGGTGCATCGTCCAGACGGTCTCTTCGATCGGAGTCGCTTTGTCGGGGCGGTGGCAGAAGTACAGGTCCAAGTAGTCGACGCGAAGGCGTTCGAGTGCTTGGTGGCAGGCCTCGACGACGTGCTTGCGGTGCAGTCCGCGCTGTGTCGGAAGCTTGCCTCCGGCGCCAAAAAAGACCTTGGACGACACCGTGTAGCTGTCACGCGACCAGCCGACCTCGCTGAGGATGCGGCCCATCACGCGCTCTGATTCGCCGTGGGCGTAGACTTCGGCGTTGTCAAAAAAGTTGACCCCGGCGTCGTAAGCCGCCACGAAAAGGTCTTTGGCGGTCGGGTAGGGGATTTGGTTGCCGAAGGTGATCCAGGTTCCGAACGACAGCTCACTGAGTTGAAGTCCTGATCTGCCTAACCGACGGTATTCCATAGCTTTAGGCTTGATTGAAGAGCTCGAACTCGAAGCTCTCCATAATCGGGTTGGCGAGTAGCTTTTGGCAGGCCAAGGTCACTTTTTCGTGCGCTTCGTCTTTGCTAGCGGCCTCTACCTCGAGGGTGATGTGCTTGCCGATGCGGACTCCGCCGATCTCAGCGAGGCCGAGCGACGGCATGCTGTGGCTCACGGCCTTGCCTTGGGGGTCCAAAAGTGCCTTGTGCGGCATCACATTGATTTCAGCGCGGAATTTCATAAAAAGCGTTTTTCGAGGGCAGAAACTACAGGCAGCAAAGGTACGGCAACGGCCATCGCGGCCAAGCCCCAAAACGCAAATGCCGTGAGGGAAACAGCGAGCCATGCCACACGAAACCCTCGCTTAAACCATGTTGTGGGCAAGTCCTTCAAAGAGGCTACGGTAAAATTGGCATTCAAACTGTAGACCGACCACGCCAGCGCCACCAAATAGACTGCGGGGTGCAGCGGAATCAGTTCCGCGTCTGCTGCGTACATCAGGCCCAAAACGAACGCCGTATTGGCTGGAGTGGGCATGCCTAAAAACCCAGGGTAGTCCTTCATGTCGGAATTAAAGCGCGCCAAGCGGTAGACCGATGCGAGCGTCACGGCCCAGCCGAGTATGGGCAGCGCCGGCCAGTTGTATCCTGTGTTCATCCACATCGCGAGCTGCATCCACATGAATCCAGGAACCACACCAAACGTAATAGCGTCCGCCAGGCTGTCGAGCTGCACGCCCAGTTCGCCGCTCACGCCGACTTTGCGGGCCGCCCAGCCGTCGAGGCCGTCAAAGACAAACGCCAGCATCACGGCGACCGTAGCGTACTCAAAATTCTGAAACATTAAGTACCAAATGGCGGCCATGCCGCTCGCCACGTTGCCCAAGGTGAGGGCATTCGGAATCCATCGCATACCACAAAAGTACGGCGCTACCTTTGGGGTCATGGCGATCTTTAACCGACTTCCGAATTGGGCCTTGGCCCTGCTCACTCCGCTCCTCCTCAGCATTGCGTGGCCTGGTGCCTTGGGCTACCACGAATTCCCAGTGCTGGTGCCGCTGATGTGGGTGGCTATGGTTCCCCTGCTCGTGCTTGAAGCGCGGATGCGTGAAGGCAAACTCCGCCATTTTGCCGGTTGGGGCGCGCTGAGCATGGTGTTGTTCAACCTCGGAACTACCTGGTGGGTCGCTGGTGCACATTGGTCGGGTGTCCTCGGGGCGATCTTGATCAACGGAACCCTTATGACTGGCGTGTGGACGCTGTACAGCTATGCAGCGCGTCAAGTGGGCGTCCGCACCGCGCTTTGGATTTGGGTAACGGGCTGGCTAGCCATCGAAATCCTGCACGACGACTGGGCCTTTAGCTTTCCGTGGCTGAATTTGGGCAACGCCTTTGCCGAGGTTCCGCACTGGGTGCGCTGGTACGCCTGGACGGGCCCTCGGGGCGGAACCATTTGGTTACTCATCGCCAATGTCGTGGTGTGGCAGTTAGCAGATGGCGGAACCCGGCGCCTGCGCCGGGTGCTCCTGGCCACCGTGCTTGGTCCAATTGTCCTGAGCTATGCCGTCGGTTCGTGGCTTGACGCCCAGACGCCCAAGGCCAGCGTTCGTGCGCTTGTCGTACAGCCCAACGTTGACCCCTACACCCAAAAGTTTCAAACGCCTGACCTTCAGCAGGCCCGTAAGTGGGTAGAACTCGCCTCGGCTCAGGCTGATTCCGCACCTGGACTGCTCGTGCTGCCCGAGACGTTTTTGCACGAAGGCATCGACGAAATCTATGCGTCAAACTGGCCTTCGCTGATTGCCTTTGAGCCCCTGCTGCGCAATGGTTGGGGCGTGGTGCTGGGGGCGACGACCTACCGACTTCACGGTTCCGAACCCGAAAACCCCGCCGCCCGCCGCATCGACGACCGCCGCTTCGTGAGCTACGCCAACAGCGCCCTCTTCTTTAGGGCCGGCCTGCCCCTGCAGGTCTACCGCAAGTCCAAGTTGGTGGTCGGCGTCGAGACTATGCCCATGGTCCAGACACTCAGTGGTTTGCTGGGAGACCTGACCCTTTCGCTGGGAGGAACCAGCGGCACCTTAGCCACCCAAACCGAGCGCGCCGTATTTGAGGCCGGTCCTGACCTGCCCCGCATCGGCGCCCCCATCTGTTGGGAACAGGATTTTGGCCCCTACGCCGCCGAGTTTTCGAATGCCGGAGCCGAAGTGCTCACCATCATCACCAACGACGGATGGTGGGGCAACACCTCGGGGCATGTGGCCCACTTGCACTACGCCCGACTGCGCGCCATTGAGCAGCACCGTTCGGTGCTTCGCAGCGCCAACACCGGAATTTCAGCCATAATTGGCCCCGACGGGCAGGTGCAGCAGTTGCTCGGCTGGGGTCGTGAGGGCATTCTTAGGGCTACGGTTCCCACGTTTTCTGAACCCAGCTTTTTCGCCGTCCACGGCGACGTGGTCGGGCAGTGGGGCCTTTTTGTCTTTGGCTTTTTGCTGCTGAGCCTCCTGGTGCGTCGGTTGCGCGGGTTAAAGGCCGCGTAGCGCGCTGCTGCCGGCGGAATTCCGACTCTGGGGCGCCCACGCGCACGCCCGTGAGGCCTACCTTTGCGCCATGGAATTCGATGTACTTGTTATCGGCGCCGGCCCCGGAGGCTACGTAAGCGCCATTCGCTGCGCCCAGCTTGGTTTTTCAACAGCTTTGGTCGAAAAGGATCCGACGCTTGGCGGAACTTGCCTGAACGTGGGCTGCATTCCGTCGAAAGCACTGCTTGACTCGTCAGAACACTACTACAATGCGGTGCACGCGTTCGCCGAGCACGGAATCGACGTCGAGCCACCCAAAATCAATTGGCCGCAAATGATGGCCCGCAAAAAGCAAGTCGTCGACACGACCTGCTCGGGCATCGACTTTTTGATGAACAAAAACAAAGTGACCGTCCTCAAAGGACTTGGGTCGTTTGTGGATGCCCACACCGTCAAGGTTTCAGGCGCCGAAGAGTTGACCGTAAAAGCCAAGCACATCATCGTAGCCACAGGCTCGACCCCCATCGAGCTGCCTTTTGCCAAGTTTGACGGCGAGCGCATCATCAGTTCGACCGAAGCCCTCAGCCTGCCCGAAGTGCCCAAGCGCCTGGTCGTCATCGGCGGCGGCGTGATTGGTCTTGAGCTCGGTAGCGTCTACAAGCGCCTCGGCTCAGAGGTGACCGTGGTGGAATTCGCCGACTCAATTCTCGCCACCATGGACGGGTCGATCGGCAAAGAGATGCAGCGCGTGCTGCGCAAGACCGGCATGACGTTTCACCTCGGAACCAAAGTCGAGGGCGTCGAGCGCCACGGCGACGTGGTGAAGGTGAAGGCGACCGATAAAAAGGGCAATGCCGTTGAGTTTGAGGCCGACTACTGCCTCGTAGCCGTGGGCCGCAAGGCCAACACCGCCGGGCTGAACTACCAGGCCGCCGGCATCACCGCCGACGACCGCGGACGCCTTGACGTGAACGACCACCTTCAGACGAGCCAGCCGCACATTTATGCGATTGGTGACGTGGTGCGCGGAGCCATGCTGGCGCACAAAGCCGAAGAAGAAGGCGTCGTGGTTGCCGAGCAGATCGCGTGCCAGAAGCCGCACATTGACTACAATTTGGTTCCCGGTATCGTGTACACGTGGCCAGAGGCCGCGAGCGTCGGCCAGACCGAGGAGCAGCTTAAGGCCAGCGGCCGCGGGTACAAGGTGGGCAATTTCCCGATGCGGGCGCTTGGCCGCAGCCGCGCTTCAGGCGATACCGACGGGTTTGTAAAGGTGTTGGCCGACGCCAGCACCGACGAGGTGCTTGGGGCCCACATTGTGGGCGCCCGCGCCGCCGACTTGATCATGGAACTCGCCGTAGCCATGGAGTACCGCGCCTCAGCTGAGGACGTGGCCCGTATCTGCCACGGCCACCCGACCTACACCGAGGCCATCAAAGAGGCGGCCCTCGATGCGACGGCGAAGCGAGCCATACACATGTAGTCCCATGGGCTGGAGGCAACGCGTTTGGTCCAACCCTCCGGCGGACCTCGCGGACGAACTTCAGCGCCGCGGGTCCGGTGAGGACTTCTTTGCCTTTTACGAAACACACGATGCGGCTCCCACCGAGGAGCTGAACGGGCTGCGCTGGATCGCCGCGGGCGGTTGCCGGGCGGTGCACGGATTGGACCGCGCCACCCCCGAGGGCTGGGCTGAGCTTGCCGCCAGGTGGCGTGACGAGCCGACCTGGTGGTTCGGCGTGCTCGGTTACGACCTAAAGAACGCCTTTGAGCCCTCGCTGCCTGAGCGGGGTGACGCGTGGCACGGCATGCCCGATCTCGCCCTTTGGGAACCCGAGTGGGTCCTCGAATGCCGCGCTGACGGAACGGTCGTCGAGCACGGCGATGCCCAGTCGTGGCTTCAGCAGCACGCCGCCAAACAAGAAACGAGAAGCCAGAAGCCTTCCCCGTGGTCCATGGACTGGTCCGCTCCGGACTACCTCGAGCAGGCCGATTCACTAAAGTTTCACTTGCACCGCGGGGACATTTATGAGGTCAACCTCTGTGTGGGAAGCCAAGCCCAAGGCGCGGTGAACCTTGCGGCGATGTACCGTTCGCTGCAGGCTCGCGCCGAGGCCGGAATGGCCGGCATGCTCAAGTGGGGTGAGTTCACAGTGGTGAGCGCGTCGCCGGAGCGCTACCTGCAGGTTTCGCCCGAGGGGCAACTGAACAGCCAGCCGATTAAAGGGACCGCTCCGCGCCATGCCGACGCGACGAAGGATGCCGCCGAAGGTTCCGCCCTGCGCCAGGCTGAAAAGGAACAGGCCGAGAACGTGATGATTGTGGACCTCGTGCGCCACGATTTTAGTCGGGTGGCGGCGGCGCAGACGGTAAAGGTTCCGCGGCTACTGGAGCTGCAATCGTTTAAAACAGTACACCACCTGGTGAGCACCGTGGAGGCCCAGCTTAAGCCAGGACTCGACTGGCTGGACGCGGTGGCGGCGAGCTTCCCGATGGGGAGCATGACCGGCGCCCCAAAGTTGCGCGCCATGGAGCTGATTGACAGCCATGAGGCACGTCCCCGCGGATGGTACAGCGGTGCGATGGGCTTTGTACGGCCCGACGGCAGCGCCGACTTCAATGTGCTGATTCGCACGCTGTTTGGGCACGCGCCCTCGGATTCGTGGCAGCTTTGGGCAGGCAGTGCGTTGACCCTTGCGGCCGACCCCGCTGCGGAATGGGACGAGTGCCTGCTTAAGGCGGCCACCCCTCAAAATGTGTGGAATGAGTCGGTGGAATAGCACTTCGGCGCCCTTTCGCACGGCGGTGGCGACCCAGCTTCAGTTGCTCCTTGGCCCGCCATCTGAGCCGGTAGTGGCCATGGTGTCGGGCGGATTGGATTCGATGCTTTTGGCCGAGGCGCTGCTCGCTCACGGCTACCCGCTTCACGTACTGCACGTGAACTACGGGCTGCGCGGGGCGGAATCCGATGCAGACGAAGCCTTCGTTCGCGCCTGGGCTCGCGAGACGGGTTGCCCGATTCGGGTGGTGAACGCTCCCGAACACTTTGGGTCGTCCCCCGACCTTCAGGCAAGGGCGCGCGACCTTCGCTACGGCGCTGCCTTCGCGTGGCACGAGGAGCTGAGCGCTTCGGTCATTACCACGGCCCACCACGCCGACGATGCGATTGAAACGTTTCTCTTGTTTGCTTCGCGCGGAACAGGAATCGACGGCCTCGTTTCACTCGCGCCCAGCCAAGGCCACCTTCGCCGCCCCTTACTTGAGTTTCATAAAACTGAACTCCGCGCCGAGGCCGAGCGCATGGGGCTGAAGTGGCGCGAAGACGCCTCCAACGAGGGCGACAAGTACACCCGAAACCACCTTCGCCACCACGCGCTACCAGCGCTTGAGCAGGCGGTTCCGCAGGTGCGCGACGGAATCCGTACGACCATGCGCCGCCTGCGCCACCTTCAGAAGTTTGCCGAGGTGGCGATTCAACGCGAATCCGCCCTGTACACGGCGATGAGTCGGCGTCTGCCGGGAACCCGCGTGCTCTACCGGGATGCCCTCGCGCACCCCCATTCTGAAGTCATTGTGCACCAGCTGCTTAAGCCCTACGCGCCATTTGAGCTCGAGGCGCTTCGCCAGCTCGCTGATTCTCAAGTCGGATCCTTTCTCGAGCGCGACGGATGGCGCATTTGGGCGGACCGCGAGGGCCTGCTGCTTGTTCCCTGCGCCGACGAAGATCCGTTTCGCGCCCAACCGGTCGCGACGACACAGCAGATCCCCATCTGGGACGGTGAAGTCTGGCATACAGCGGCCGAACTCCGGCTCACGGAGCTCCGCAAGCGCCCATCTGACCTCGGAAGCGCCCTTGAGCCCGTGACCCTGGAGATTCCGAGCACCGCACTCTGGCGCACCTGGCTCGAGGGTGACGTCATTCATCCGCTAGGGCTCAAAGGCCGCAAAAAGGTGAGCGATGCGCTCACTGAGGCCAAAGTTCCGTCCCCAGTACGCCGCGATGTGGTGGTGCTGGCATCGAGCGAAGCCCCTGGCGAGGTGCTCTGGATCCCCGGAATCCGACTCAGTCAAGCATTAGCGGTTCCGAGTGACGCAGCGCACGTGCTCCGGTGGACTGTGAATTACCTTTGAAACTTATGAATCGTTTGTTCTACGCCCTCGCGACCCTGCTGCTGGCCAGCTCTGCCGCCTTCGCCCAAATTCTTCAGCCGGTCACGTGGTCCACTTCGGTGCGGACTCTTGACGCCGGCAAGCTCGAATTGGTCGCAACCGCCAAAATTGACGCCGGCTGGCACGTCTACTCGCAGTTCATTGGTGCGGACGGTCCCATTCCGACCGCATTCACGCTGCCCGCATCCAAAGACCTCAAGACTGAGGGGCCGGTGCGCGAGCCCAAACCCATCAAGGAGTTTGACAAAAACTTCGGAATGGAGCTGGCGTACTTCTCGAAGAAGGCGGACTTTGTGATCGCGGCGAAGCGAATCAGCAACAAGGCCTTCACCTACACCGCTGAGGTTGAGTTCATGGTCTGCGACGATGAGCGCTGCCTTCCCCCGGACTACGTGAGTTTGGTGTTTAAAGTTCCGGCCTCGGCAGAACCTGAAATGGTCGACGAATCCAAGCTTAACGCCCCCACGGACCAGAAACCCGCAACGACCGAAGCCCAAGAACCAACCACGGCCGAAGGTCAAGAACCGACTGGCCAACCAGCCAATGATCCGGCACCGGGAGAAGCTCAAGAGCCCACTCAGGCCGAGGGCCAAGAAGCCGAAGCCGTCAACCTCTGGGCCCTCTTCGGAGCCGGAATGCTCGGCGGATTCTTCGCCCTGATCATGCCGTGTATCTTCCCGATGATTCCGCTGACGGTGAGCTTCTTTCTCAAGCAGAGCAAGTCCAAGGCCGACGGAGTGCGCAAGGCCATCCTCTACGGGGTGAGCATCAACGTCATTTATGTAGTGCTCGGCCTTCTCGTGACAGTGGTCTTCGGATCTGACGCGTTGAACGCTATGGCGACCAATCCCTGGTTCAACCTCGCCTTTTTTGCCCTGTTTGTGGTGTTTGCCATCAGCTTTTTTGGGGCGTTCGAAATCACGCTTCCGTCGTCGTGGGTCAACAAGGCTGACGACCAATCGCAGCGCGGCGGCTTGCTCGGAATCTTCTTTATGGCGTTCACCCTCGCCCTGGTAAGCTTTAGCTGCACCGGGCCACTTATCGGCCAGTTGCTCGTGGCCACGGCCGTGAGCGGCGAGCTCCTCGGACCCGCCATCGGAATGTTCGGATTCAGCTTCGCGCTGTCGCTTCCGTTTGTGCTGTTTGCGGCCTTCCCGGGGTGGCTGAAGGGCCTGCCCAAGTCGGGCGGATGGCTCAACACCGTCAAGGTCACGCTGGGATTTCTCGAGCTGGCATTTGCTCTTAAGTTCCTGAGCACCGCAGACATGGTGTGGCAGATGCATTGGGTTGAGCGCGAATTGTTCTTAGCTCTTTGGGTCGGAATCGCCTTCGCCACGGCGCTCTACCTCTTTGGCGTCTTTCGCATGCCGCACGACGACGAACCAAAGGGCGGCCTCGGTGTGGGCCGCATGCTCACGGGTGTCGTGTTTCTGGTTACCGGGTTTTACCTTCTTCCCGGAATCTGGGGTGCGCCGGTAAAGCTCGTAGCTGGATTCCCGCCTCCCTCGTTTTATTCGGAGAACCCGAACGGATTCGGATCCGGTTCCGCGCCCTCAGGCGAACAGAAGTTGAGCGAGGACGCCCACTGCCCGCTGAATCTGCCGTGCTTTAACGACCTCGAGGAGGCCCGTGCCTACGCCAAAGAAGTGGGCAAGCCCCTGCTGCTCGACTTCACCGGATGGGGCTGCGTCAACTGCCGCAAAATGGAAGAAGAAGTGTGGTCACGCCCCGAAGTGCGCCAGCGCTTGGCCGAAGACGTCGTACTCGTGTCGCTGTACGTGGACGAGCGGACTCCGCTTGCCGAGAGCGAGCAGCGTGTGAGCGAAACGACCGGCAAAAAAATCAAGACCATTGGGCAAAAGTGGGGCGACCTTCAGGCCCAGTACTTCAACGCCAACGCCCAGCCGTACTACGTGCTGATGGATCCCGCGGTGGAGGCTCCGACCGCGCTCAACGGGCACACGGCCTACGATCCAGATCCCTCGGTGTTTATGAATTGGTTGGATGCGGGCCTTAAGGTATTTAACGCCGCCAAGTGACGCTCGACCGAATCCTTTCGCTGCTCGAATCGGCCATCGAAGACTACCATGTGCGCGACCGATGGGATGCGCCGTGCCCGCCGGCCTACAAGCCAGGGACCATGGATCAAGCCTGGTACGCCAAGGCTTGGATTGACACGGTCCAGTGGCACCTCGAGGACGAAGTGCGGCGCCGCGACCTGCCCAGCGACCAGTTAATGGAGATCAAACGCCGCATCGACGCCCTGAACCAGGAGCGGACCGACGCGGTAGAGGCCCTCGATCTGCGCTTGGCCGAGCTGCTTCAGCCTGTTCCGGCCGTCAATGGAGCCGTGCGCACCGAATCCCTCGCGTGGGCGCTCGACCGTCTCTGTATTTTGCAGCTCAAGCGCTACCACCTCCGCGTGGAGGTTGAGCGGTCCGACGCATCCGACGACCACCGTGTAGCATGTGGCCAGCGCTTGGCTGCTGCTGACGGCCAGCACAATGACCTAATGGCGGCCTGTGCTGCGTTGTGGGCTGACGTGCAGTCCGGCCAGGTGCGCTACACGCCCTACCGCCAGTTCAAGCTGTACAACGACCCTGCGACCAACCCGGCGCTTTATGGCGGTCAAGGCTAAACGCCACCTCGGCGTCGTTCGCTTTTCTTCCTTTGGCGACGTGGTGCTGCTGCATTCCGTCCTATCTCAAGTTGTGGCTGAGGGCGACCGGATCACCCTTTTTACTCGCCCTCGGTGGGCGGAACGTCTACCAGCTCATCCCCACATTGAGGTCCACGGCCTCGACGTCGACCGCGGTCCGTACCGTCGGTTTTTTGCGCTCATGTGGTTTTGGTGGGGATGGATGCGCTCTGCCGACCTCACTGCCTGGTACGACGCCCACAACCACGTTCGGACCCGCAGCAGCCGGTGGATTGCGCGCATCCTGCAAATTCCGCAGGGCCTTGTGGCCAAGCCTCGTGCGCAGCGGCGCGCGGTGCTACGTGGGTCGACAAAACCTGTCCCCAACGCCTACGACCTTCACTTTGAGGCCTTAGTCAACTTGGGTTGGCCCAAGAGCCAATCCCTCGCCGCCACGGAGCATAGCGGCAAGGTCATTATCATTGCCCCCCATGCCAGCCGCGAGACCAAGCGGTGGCCGCTCGACGAAGCGGTGCAGCTCGCCCAACAGCTTGCAGCTGAGGGCTATGAGCCCGTGTTTTTGGGTGGTCCTCAGGATTCAGCTCCCGAGGGCTTTCGGACGGCACTTGGTCTGTCGGCTGCCGACGAAGATTGGCTGTGGCGCCAGGCCCGAGCCGCGGTAGTATGTGATTCCGCCGCCCAGCACCTCGCGTACCGCTACCAGGTCCCGGCGGTTACCCTGTGGGCCGGAACCCATCCCGTCGGTGGATTTGCCGCTCCGAGTCCCGTTCGCCACATCATGTCGACCGAGCGATTGAACTGCCAGCCCTGCAGCATTTTAGGGGCGGATTCCTGCCGACGAGGCGACTGGGCTTGCCGGATTCCGCTTCGTGCAGCGCTCGTGCGCGAGGCACTACAGAAATTGGGAGTTTAGCCTGCAACAATTACGCATACAGTGGGTTAACAAGGTATGCAAGAGCAGCGCTACCGACTTCGTTTTGGCAACCGTGTGGTAGGATATCTGCGCCGTATCGACGGAACGCAGTTTTATTCGCCCGACGGATTTTGGTGGACCGGCCGCGAATTGGACTATGCACAAGTTGACGAGGCGGTCGGAATTCGCGACAAGCACCGCGTTCATTTGTACGAATGGGACATCGTGCGATTTCGCCCGGTGCCCGAGGGTGCCGACGAGCTCGGTGTATTCTTGTGGAACGCTAGTCAAAAGCGCTGGATCCTTCGGAGCATCGAATCCGAAGTCGACTACCACCTTGAGCTGGACGGGTATGCACTGTTTCAGAGCTCAGACCTTCAGCTGCACAGCCACGTCTTTTTGAACCCGGAGCTTCAGCAGGCTTGGGGTTTAGAAGAGTGAAGGGTTCGCTGGATCCCGACAAACATTTATAGACGTTTGGCAACCGACTCGGGGCATTAGTTCCACGTTGGTTTGCCTCATGGTAGCATCACTCAACACATGGGCATGGGCTGACGGCCGTTGGCATAGCCTGCGCGTAGACGTCGCGGCGACGTCGGGATTCTCGTTTCATATGGTCGGAACCCGCGACCCGACGGTCCGCGAAGCCCCGAGCCGCATCCACGCGGCCTTCATGGCGTCTGGCTACAAGTGGCCAGGGAAGCGGATTACGGTTTCGTTCCAGCCCACGCGACCCTGGGCGCTGGGGACGTCAATGGATTTGCCGATCGCCCTTGGGGTACTGATGGCCTCAGGTCAAATTCCCATGCGCTTTGCGGCGGTGGCAATGGGAACGCTGGACCTCAAGGGCGCCCTGAGTATGGCCGAGTCCGATCGCCCCGCTCCGCCCCACGAGTCCGAGGATCCCTTTGTGTATCCCGCTAACGCATGGTGGCGGCCCGCGGCCCCAAATTGGGTCCCTGCGGCGAGTTTGACCCATGCCATTGCCTACCTGACGCACGGCGAGGTTCCAGAGTTGGCGACCGAAGAACTTCGGCCCACGCGACCTGAACCGTGGCCCGACCTTCGATTTGATCCAGATGTAGTGGTGGCTTTAGGACTCGCTGCCGCGGGAAGACATCCCGTGATTTTGTGGGGGCCGCCGGGGGTGGGCAAGACTGAATTTGCCCGGGCGGTGCACCTCATCCGGTCCACTGCTGAACCCAACCTTCCCTTTGTCGAACCGTCCTCGGTCTTGTCGCCGTTGCAACTGGTCGGTGCCCACGGAGCATTTTGGGCGGCGGGCAGCGGAATCCTTTTTCTTGACGAGCTCGGCGAGCGAAACCTTCGAAGCCTTGAAGTGCTTCGCAAGCCCATGGAAGCGCTCTGGAGCAGGGAAGGGGCGATGGCGCCCCAGACGATAGGAGCGACGAACCCCTGTCCGTGTGGTTTTTCGGGCCACCTGCACTTGGACTGCAGCTGCTCTGAGGGCCGAAAGGACAAGTACCTAGCACGTTTTTCTGGACCTTTTCTCGACCGCTTTCAGATTGGGGTTCCGCTCAATGCATCAGAGCACACCATACCCGTTCCGTGGGAAGAGATGCGCTACAAGATGAAGAGGGCCGTGGAACTCCAAAAGGCAAGGGGACCCTGGCTGGGAAACGCGGGAATGCCGCTCGAAGCACTTTCTGCCTACGGCGATTTTTCGCAAGAGGCCAATGATGCTGTTCAGGAATGGCATCGAAAGAGCGGCTATGGTCTTCGATCGATGCACCATACGATGCGGGTCGCGCGCACTGCAGCTGATTGGGGTGATCGAGTGCGTGTGAATGCCCAAGACGTCTGGCTGGCAGTGTCTCTGATTCCCATGCGGCTACGGCCTACTTCCAGGTTCGGTCCTTCGGGTCCGGAGCGTTCTTTGTCCACATGAGGGGACCCTCACAGCCTTGGACTTCGATAACGACCGCAGCGGCGCTCCCAAAGTACGTGAGCATGCGCTGGCGCCAGTCTCGAAACGACTCGAGGTCAAACTGGCTGCAGCTCTGAGTGAGTACGGCAATACTGGTTCCGTCAATGACGACCACCGAGGGGTCTACATTCGGTACATTTTTGACGTCGCGACCTGGCCGTACGGCACTGTGGTCTATAAAATCAGGCAGCCAACGCTTCATCGCCCAGTTGAGGTCGTCCAGCGATTCAAATGAAAACACGTGGACGTGTACGCTCCGCTTGATGGACCTACCGAGGTTGTCTTCACTCTTTTCGCGCGCCTCCATTTTGAAGTGAGTGCGGGTAGCGGTTTCTTCAGCTTCGAGGGCACCTAAATTTTCACCATTGAGGTTGAGGGTCTTCACGACGTAGCCTTCTTTTAGGTCGGTCTGAAATCCGTGAATCCGTTGCTGGAGGTCGTTGGATTGGCCCCAAATGCTGATGGAAGCAATGGAGAGGAGTATAAAAGTTAGGGTGCGTAGCATACTGCAAACATACGCGCGGCATGATTTCGGTACTTTTGAACCCGTGAAGCACTTTGTATTTGCCCTAACCATCCTTTTGGTTTCGCCAGCACATGCCCAAATCGTCAATGTGGAGGCGATGCGCGGTGCTGCGGAATCCGACACAACTCAAGACATTCACGGTCGCGTCGATGGGGGGTTCTACCTCGGCGGAACCCAGGCCTTACTGCTTAAGCTCAACGGGTCAGTTAACATGAGTCGCAGAACCGGGGATCACGTGTGGTATGGAATCGCAAGCGCCAACTGGGCCACACGTTTGGGTAACAATCAGTTTGATTTTGAGCGCAACGGCATGCTGCACGCGCGCTACAACCGGATTTACGGTGATAAGCTCACCGCAGAATACTTCGTAGAATGGCAGAGCAATCTGCCTATGCGCATCGCGCGTCGCTTCAATGTCGGAGGTGGTCCCCGCTATACGGCCATATCGGGTCCGGGAATCAAGTTATTCATCAACCCCTTGTTGATGTACGAATACGATGTGGAATCCTTTAACGGCAAAACCGAAAACAGCCTGCGACTGAACACCTACCTTTCGCTTGACCGACAGTGGGAACAGTGGCGTTGGACCACGGTAGCCTACTATCAGCCGAGGTTTGGGCGCTTTGAAGACCTTCGCGCGATGGCCAACACCCGGCTTTCGGCGCCCCTCAGGCCTGACTTGAGCCTCGTGGTCATCGGACAATTGAACTACGATGCCTATCCGGCGGGAACCGACGTACCTCAGTTCACGTTATACAGTACAACGGGCCTGAGTTGGAAGTTTTAACTGACACGGCACGTTGTTTGGTCAACACGGCGCCATGGCACACACTAAAGCAAACGAAGCATTCAAAAGGCTATTCTCACTCCTGAAGTGGGATCAAAAGGACATCTTTCGAATCTTGTCATTTGCCGTGCTCAGCGGAGCATTCAGTTTGATGCTCCCCCTAGGGGTTCAAGCGCTGATCGGTCAACTCATGGGCGGACGCCTGTCGTCCACATGGTTGATTTTAACCTTTTTGGTCGTAGTGTCGAGCTTCCTCATGGGGATTTTTGGTCTCTTTCAAATGCGCCTCTCAGAGTGGGTCCAGCAGCGACTTTTTGTGCGCAGCGCATCCTACTTTTTGGCTGCAATGCCCAAAGAAGTTGCCGAGGGGGAGCGTAGGTACTGGTACGAGCGCGTCCACCGTTTTTTTGATACGATCACGATTCAAAAGGAGCTGCCCAAGATTTTGGTGACCTCTTCGGCAGCCTTGCTGCAGTTGGTTTTTGGATTCTTACTGTTGCTCCTCTACGATTTTTCATTTGTAGCGGTTTCGTTCATGATTTTGGCCATTGCTGCGGTGATGCTTCGCGTCGGATTTACACGCGGACTTGGGTACAGCATTGACGAAAGTACCGATAAGTACCAGGTCGTGCGTGAACTCGAAGAGTTTGCCCAGCGTCGCGCCAAAGAAGGAGCATTTGCCGAGCCGCCCTACCGTCAAGTCACGCACCAGCTGACTGAATACCTAAAGAATCGTCGCGACCACTTTAAGATTCTGTACCGAATGAACGGAATCATGGTCGGTTTGCGCCTCGCACTCACGGCCCTTTTGCTGATTGCGGGCGGATGGCTCGTGGTCGACCGTAGCGTGTCGATCGGCCAATTCGTTGCGGTCGAAATCATCTTTTTGACGATTCTCACCAGCCTCGAAAAAATTGTTGCCAGTGCTGAGGCGCTTTTTGATATGCTGACGTCCATCACCAAGTTGGATAAGGCATTTTGGACGGAGTGGTCCGAGCACAGCACGTTTAGTGACTTTGACATCCAAAACTCAGAAGTTCCGGCCGAGTTGCGCGAACTCTACCTTCAGACGCGCGCCACAGACCAGTGGGTCAAGCCCCGCCGTTGGATTATTGCAGTTTCAGTGTTTATCGTGCTCGCTTTCTTTTTGCCATGGACCCAAACGGTGGCCACCGAAGGAAGCCTTGTGTTTGACGACCCAATGGACCGGATGATGCCGCTTGCAATGGCCGAGGATGGCCGATTAGCATCGTGGCAGGTTCGCGAAGGTGATCAAGTCCGCAAGGGCGACACGCTTGCGCTCCTCGAGGAAACAAAAACCGAGTACATGGATCCCAATGTGCTTAGCAATACGGAATTGGGACGGGTTGCAAAATCAGATGCAGTCGTTGGCTACCGTTCTAAAATCGTGGCTCTCGACGAACAAATTCTGCAGGCACAGCGGGCAATGCCCCTTCAAATCGCGGCTGCATGGCGCAAGGTGAGCGCAGACAGTGCTAAGTACCAAGCGGCCAAGCTAGAGGCCAAGTTTACCAAACTTCAAGCACAGCGTGCAGACAGCCTGTTTCAATGGGGAGCCCTTTCTCGCCTCGAGTGGGAACAGCGCCAGACCAAAGCACAAGAGGCTGCGTCCAGAGCTGAGTTCACCATGCAAGATTGGCAGTCTTCACGGCTCAATGCGCGCAGTAAAGCGGCGGAATGGAGAGAGAAGGTTGCCAAGCTTCAAAGCGATCGCGCCACAGCTGCAGCTGACCTAGCGTCAGCCCAAGAGGGGCTCGCCGACGCCGACATCAAAGTGGGCGGAATCCAGCGCCGCCAATCTAACAGGGCTTTGGTTGCTCCACGCGATGGATTTGTAGTGCAGCTGAGCTACGTTGCACCGGGTGCTTCGGTCAAAAAGGACCAACCGCTGCTCTTTTTGGCTCCTGAAGGGGCACCGGTGGTGGTGATGACGAAGGTTCATCCGTTCGACATCCCGTTGCTCAGCATCGGAGATTCCGCGCTGTGTGCCCTCGACGGTTGGCCCATATTGCAAATTCCTGGTTGGCCGCGATCGAGCGTCGGATTGTTCGCGGGCAAAATCCGCTACATTGCCTCTCAGGCTGATGCGGACGGGCTGTTTGCAGTCGTTTTGGAGCCCACCGAGGACTGGCCGACGAATGCGCGTCCTGGAACAACCGTGCACGCCACGCTGCTACTCAACGACGTTCCATTGTGGTACGAGCTTTGGCGTCAGTTTAACGGATTCCCGGCCAATGGCCCGGGTGAAAAGTCCAGCAAAAATACAGCTTCCAAGTAATGCGTGCGCTGTTGCTTTGGTTGATTGCGGTTCCGGCGATGGCGCAAACCATGGCCTGGAGCGAGTTTGTCGCCATGGCGGTGGAACGCGCTCAAGATGTGCGCGTCGCTGAAGCCAAGGTCGCTGAGGCGCGTGCTCAACGTATGGCGGCCTTCGCCGCCTTTGAGCCCAGAGTCAATCTTTCGAGCGAAGGCAAGGACTACGGCAACGACCTGCAGTACCGCTTGGATCGTGCTGAGGCGCGTGTGGGGCTTCCCGGCGGAATCGACCTCGTAGGTGGTGCCAACCAAAGCACCGGTGCCTTCATCAACCCCGAACGGCTCACGCCTTCCGAGGGCCTCGTCAATTTGGGAATCTCTGCTCCATTGGGCGGTGCACTTATTTTTAGTGACCGCCAGTACGAGTGGGGAGCAAGTTCTCGAAATCTAGAAATCGCCGAGTCCCAACTCGACCGCACCGAGCGTAGGGCCATTTTAAACGCGGTAAAAGTCTACACCTTTTGGCAGGCGCAATCTGAAGTGCAGGGAGCTGTGAATGAGGCTCTCGCGGTCGCAGCGGAGCGGTTGCGCTTGGTTCGCGAAGCTTTTCGCCTCGGAGAGCGCAGCGAAATGGACACGCTTGAGGCCTACCTGTCGTGGGTGGACCGCAGAGCGGACGCCGCCAAGCAGGCCAACTACACCGCGGGCGCCATTGCGGAGGTAGAACAACTTCTCCGCGGAGCTGACACCACAGGCGTCAACCTCGCAGGGGTGAAGCCACAGCCGCTTCCGGTCGTCCTTGGAACTTCACGGCTAGAAGCACGTAGCATTCCTGAATTGGAGATGGTGAATTCCGCCCTTCGCCGCGAACGCCTTGCCACCACGACTGCATGGGCGCAGTGGCTGCCGGCTCCGTACGTGGACTACCGCATGCTGCAGTGGGGCGGAAGCGCCTGGAATCCCGAAGCCGTGCAGTGGAAGGTAGGCCTTACGGTGCCCCTGTTCAACCAGAGGGCCCGCGCAGAGCTGGCCGGAGCGCAAGCGCGCCTTCGCGCTGCCCAGGCCAATGCTACGGCAACTCAGAACCAGTTTGACGTAGTTCGCGTCCAGCTTGATCAACAGGTGCAGGCACTAGATTCCGAACTCAAGGCACTTACGGCCTCTGAATCAGCTGCCTACGCGCTGCTTCAGCAGGAACGCCGGCGTTTTGCCCTCGGAGAGAGCACCATGTTCATTTTGGCAAGCCGCGAAACCAAGTACCTCGAGGCCGTCCAGAAGCGAACCCTGACCTCAGCCAAGCTTCAGTCCCTTGAGGCGGAGCGCCGACTGCTGACCAGTCCGTCCCTGTAGGCCGCCAAGGCGTCGGCGACTACAAAACTGGATCCGCCCACATAAATCGCCCTAAATCCGTCGGCTTTCGCGCGGTTGATCGCATCGGCGACTGAATTACATTCCACCACTTGCCGTTCGGCAGCACGAAGTCGCTGGGCCCATTCCTCGACGGGTAACGCCCGTGGAATCGATGGTGCGCAGGCATAAATCGTGCAAGCTTGCGGAATGAGTGCCACCATTTCGTCGGTGTCTTTGTCGCTGACGACCCCCAGCACCATAGCGGAATTCAGTCCAGTACGCACCCGGTTCCACTGCTTCATCACCGGAATCCACCCGTGCGCGTTGTGCGCGGAATCGGCCACGACGAGGGGATTCCCTTCTTCGAGCACGTCCCACCGCCCGCGAAGCCCCGTGTTGGCAACCACCCGAAGGAGTCCTCGCCGAATCTGGTGGTCGTGAATGCTGGGCTTGGCAACTCGGGCAGCCATAATCGCGGTGCGCGCGTTGCTCACTTGGTAGTCGCCCTGAAGATCCGTGGGAAAAACTTCGTCGTACCGCCCAATCGGGTACACATAGCACCGATCAAGCGAGGCTGCCACTTCGTTAAATACGGGCATGATTTCGGAGTCGGATTCGCCGACGATGGCCATGACCTTGGGCTTGAAAATTCCGGCCTTTTCGCGGGCAATGCTGGCACGGTCCGGACCCAAAAAGGCCATGTGGTCGAGGCCGACGCTCGTCACTACCGACACGAGTGGGGTGATGACGTTGGTAGAGTCGAGGCGTCCGCCCATGCCTACCTCGATGATGGCTATGTCGACTTTGGCGTCGCGAAAGGCGGCAAAGGCCATTCCAACCGTAGCCTCAAAAAAACTCAACTCGAGCTCAATAATGTCGGCACGGTGGGCATCGACGAAGTCGGCTACCCAGCGCTCGGGAACGAGGCGTCCGCCCACCCGAAAGCGTTCGCGCAAATCGAGCATGTGGGGCGAGGTGTGCAGGCCGACCACCTTTCCTGTTTCGTGAAAGATACTGGCAAGCATGTGGCAGGTGGAACCCTTACCGTTGGTTCCGGCCACATGGATGCAGGGGTAGGCGAGCTGGGGATTGCCGAGCCGCTCTAGCCAGTTCACCGTTTTGCTCAGATCGAGGCGGTAGGTAGCGGGGGTTCCTCCCTGCCGCTGAAACATGGGTAACCGCTGGACGAGCCAGTCGCAGGCTTCGTCAAAACGGTTCATGACTTAGGTCCGCTGGAAGTTGTAGCGGATGGTTCCGACCTGCAGCTCAAGGGCTGAGGCATCGCCCTGCCATCGGGTTTTAAGTGCGGCTTCTTCGGCCCGACGAATCAGACATTCTTCTGAAGTAGTGGATCCTTTCTGGCCTTGGCCGTCAGCACGCTTTACCACTCCGTTGCGGTCAACGTACACCTTTACTACCACGATTCCCTCCCCATCGCAATCGTAGCGTGGCTTGGGTCGGTCGAGAGCAGAACGGGTGCCTAATTGGTAGTTTCCGCCACCTGAACCACCAGTTCCATTGCCATCCCCTGATCCGTTGGGGGAACCTTGGTCGCCTCCGCCCTTGGTGTTGCCTTGTCCGCTTCCCGTTCCGCCGGCGGTTCCGCCGGGCTTGCCGAAGCCTTTCAGTCGGTCAGACAGTGCATTGGATGGTTTGGGAGCTTCTTCGGTGGGTTTGGTCGTCGGTTTTTCGGTCGTCGGTTTTTTGGGTTGTTCGGCCGCGACCGAAGGGGCATCGACTAAATCTTGCGTTACTACTTCGGATTCAGAGGCGGTGGGCTGACTTGAAGCAGGCGCATCGCTGCCCTCAGGAGCAGCGACGTCGTTCCCAGCGCCATCAAGCGAATTGCCGAAACTTACGGGGATTCCGTATTCAGGAGGCGGATTTTGGTAGGTCAATCCAAAAAACGCGAAGAGCACGAGAAGTACTGCATGCACTGAAAACGTAGTTACCAGTGCTTTTTGCCGATCTTTTTTATCGTGCTGCGCGCTCATGATTCAGGTTCAACGCGGGTCAGTCGCCAACACAAGTTTAAGACGGTTGCGGTATGCGATGTCCATGATGCGCACCGTTTCGCCAGTGGGAACTGACTCGTCGGCCCTTAAGATCACTACCATTTCTGGATCTTGACTAGCCAGAGAAAGGAGCTGCATTTCAACTTGATCCATGGCGACTACCGTCTCGTTGACGCTCACGTTCAAATCCTTATCAATCGTCACGGTAATCGATGCTTTATTGACACTTTGAGCTTTGCTCTTAGGCAAAATGACATCTAGAGCGCTGCTCGTTACGAGGGTAGAGGTAAGCATGAAAAAGATCAAGAGCAGAAACACGAGGTCCGTCATGGACGACATGCTGAACTCGGCGCTAACCTTGCTGCGGCTTTTGAGGTTCATGGCTTAGATCGGTTCGTGGAGGAGGTCCAGAAATTCGGTCGCACTGACTTCCATCTTGTAGATCACCGATTCGACACGCATCACCAAGTAGTTGTATGCGAAGTAGGCAATGATTCCGACGATAAGACCGGCCACAGTAGTTGTGAGCGCCACATAGATGCCCTCGGCGAGCATGTCTACTTGCACCCCCGCGCCCGCATTGGCCATTTCGCGAAATGAAAGGATCATTCCAATGACGGTTCCGAGGAATCCGATCATCGGAGCGCCACCGGCAATCGTAGCTAGATAGGGCATGTTGCGCTCGAGTTGCTGAATCTCAAGTTTGCCTTGGTTTTCAATCGACGCTGAAATGTCTGAAAGGGGTTTGCCGATTCGCTTAATCCCCTTGGCAATCATGCGAGCCACAGGAGTGTCGCTTCGTTCGCACGTGTTAAGGGCAGACTGCATATTGCCCGCGGCAATGAAATCTTTGATGTCGCGCATGAATTTATCATCCAGTTTGCTCGCGCGCTTGATTGCGGACCACCGGTCCACAAAGATGTACACCATGAGCACCGAAAGTACGAGCATGGATCCCATAATGATTTGACCTCCAATTCCTCCTGAAAACATGAGGTCAATGATGGTCATTGTTTGTTCAGTCGCAACGGGTTCCGTTGGCACCGCAGCAGGAGTAGCTTCTGCTGGCATTTCGATTTGAAGAAAAGGCAAATTCATAGAGCACTAAATTCCGAAGACTTCGAAACAAATTCAGTGCCGAAGTCGTCAAGTTATCAACCGAAGATAATCCAACGTTGGATGGCGTACACCGCAATGCCGGCAAAGTAGCCGAGAAGAGCTAGAAACGAGATGCGCTTGAGGTACCATCCAAACGGAATCTTCTCAAGGCCCATGACTGCAACCCCGGCTGCGGAGCCGATAATGAGAACCGACCCACCGGTACCCGCCGTGAACGCGAGGTATTTCCAGAAGAAGTCGTCTTGGGCAAAGAAAGTTCCCGGAACCATATCGTACATGCCCATGGCGGCGGCGACAAGCGGAACGTTGTCGATAATGGCGCTGAGTAGACCAATGATGCCTCCCACCAGGTAGACTCCCATCTCGGTCGTGGTGTCAAATGCGGAGTCGAGTCCACCGGCAAGGTCCTTCAGTTGACCTGCCGTTTGAAGGCTGGCGACCGCAAGTAAGATTCCGAGAAAGAAAAGTACCGATGGTGTGTCAATGCGGCGAATCACGCCCAAAATTCCGAGTTCGCTGCGCACAGAATCATTTTTTCGACGGTGCATCAAGTCGGTAACGACCCACAATACTCCCAGGCTGAGCATCATACCCATAAAAGGAGGCAGGTGGGTGACTGTTTTAAAGATGGGTACAAAGAGCAGTCCTCCGATTCCAACAAACAATGCGCGCATTTTATCTTGGGAACTAACTATGGCATGGTGCCCATTGTGTTGCACTTCTTCGGGACGCTCGATACTGCCTTTGAGCGTAAATGATAGGTAGATAAGAGGAGCGAGCAGAACGGCCACGGCGGGTAAAAAAATGAACGAAATCAAGTTTCCGGTCGAAACGAACCCTCCGATCCAAAGCATCGTGGTGGTGACGTCACCGATGGGAGACCAAGCCCCGCCTGCGTTGGCCGCGATAATCACGATTCCGCCGAAGATCCAGCGCATTTGCTGGTCTTTAATGAGTTTGCGAATGAGCGAAACCATGACAATGGCAGTAGTTAGGTTGTCGAGAACAGATGACAAAAAGAAGGTGAGCCAAGCAAGAATCCAGAGTAATACGACTGATTTGTCGGTTTTGATTCGATCCGTAATTACTGAAAACCCTTGGTGGGCGTCGACTACTTCGACGATGGTCATAGCCCCGAGTAAAAAGAAAAGGATCGATGCGATTTCACTCACGTGCTCTAGCAGGTGGTGCTCGGCATCGTGAATGTCGGCTCCGCTGAGTATGTAGACCGCCCAAAGGACGACGCCGGTGATGAGTGCTGACGCCGCTTTGTCGATTTTAATGGTATGCTCGAAGGCGATGGCGGCGTAGCCAAGCACAAAAATCGCAATCATCAGGGTGTACATGGGGAAGGAGTTTAATTGGGTCCCAATTTAGGGGCTAATGGTTAAGTTTTTGAGTGACTTAGGTTAGGTTTTATCGAATTTGCCAAACACTGTGCCGTCGCATCCGTCATTCTGACCTCCGGCATAGCTTGCGAGGACATTTGGTTCGTTGCGCAAACGCAGCAGCCCCAGATAAGCGAAGGCGAGGGCTTCTTTGGATTCGAGGATGTCGTCAGGGGCAACCATCCAATGCCATTCGGGGGCGATTTGGCACAGTTGGCGCACGAGGTGGGCGTTGCGGGCCCCACCGCCGCTGAGTAGGGCCTTGCCGTGTGGGGCATGTGCCGTTCTGAGGCCGTGGACGATGGACCAAGCGATGTGTGCCGAGGCCGTGGCCAAGGCGTCTTCGGTGCGCTGGGGGCGGGCGGAATTGAAGACGGGCCAAAATTCGCGTTCCATCCACTCTCGGCCGAGGCTTTTGGGGAAGGGGGCGGAATAGTAGTTGAGTTGGCTGAGATTGGCTGAGATTGGCTCGTTGGCTCGTTGGCTGAGATGAGCTGAGATTGGCTCGTTAGCTGAAATTGGTTGGGATTGGCTCGTTGGCTGTTGGCTAGTTTGTGGGTTAGCCAACGAGCTAGTCGCCAGCGAGCTCGAAGCTAACGAGCTAGTCGCCACCGAGCTAGTCGCCAGCGAGCTAGAAGCTAACGAGCTAGGAGCTACGCGACCTCTGGCCGCGTGCTGTCCTTCGGGATCGTAGTCCAGCCCCAGTTCGCCAGCGAGGGGGTTGAGGAGCCCGTTGCAGGGGCCGAGGTCGCCGGCGCGGCGAAGCCCGCCGGCGTCGGTCCATGAGGCGTTCGAGAAGCCACCGAGGTTGACGCAGACGGCGAAGTCGGCGAAGAGGTCTCGGTCGGCGAGGGGGACTAGCGGCGCGCCTTGGCCGCCGCGGGCTACGCTGCCACTACGAAAGTCTCCCACGACGGGGATGGGACTTGAGGCGAATACCAAGGCCTCGTGGCCGATTTGCACGGTAATTCCGCGCGATGGATCGTGCTCGACGGTGTGGCCGTGGTGTGCTACGGCGTGGGCCGCAAAGTGGTGGCGGGATCCAAACGCCAGCCACTGGTCTTGGCACCAGGAGGCGAAGTCGAGGCTGATTTGGGTGCGCAGGGCCCCGCGGTCGCTGTATGCGGCGGCCAAGCGTTCGGGCCAGTGGGTTCCGCGGTACGAAACAGTTTCGAATGCTCGAATTCGGTACGTCCAACGGTCACCTGAGCGTTTGAATTCCGCAGCGCATAAGTCAAGACCGTCCAGCGACGTGCCTGACATGGCGCCGATGAGGCGAAAGGGTCCGTTTTGAGTCCAAATTGGCTGATCCACCGAACAAAGGTGGGGCTTGCGAGTGTTATTTTTGCCGCATCAACCTTTGACATTATGCATTTTCAGCTTACCGAGGAACACCTCATGATCCAGCAAGCGGCGCGCGACTTCGCGCAGACCGAATTGCTACCTGGCGTAATTGAGCGCGACGACCACCAAAAGTTTCCGGCCGACGGCATTCGCAAGATGGGCGAGCTTGGTCTGATGGGAATGATGGTTTCGCCTGAGTACCACGGCAGCGGAATGGATACCATCTCGTACGTGCTGGCCATGGAGGAGATTTCAAAGATTGACGCCTCGGCTTCGGTGTGCATGAGCGTGAACAACTCGCTAGTGTGCTGGGGCCTTGAGAAGTTCGGTACCCCCGAGCAGAAAGAGAAGTACCTCAAGCGCTTGGCGACCGGTGAGATGATCGGCGCATTTTGCTTGAGCGAGCCCGAGGCGGGTTCTGACGCGACGTCTCAAAAGACGACGGCCATCGACATGGGCGACCACTACCTTTTGAACGGAACCAAGAACTGGATTACCAACGGAAATTCCGCCAGCGTGTACCTAGTAATTGCGCAGACGGATGTGGCCAAGGGCCACCGCGGTATCAATGTCTTGATCGTCGAAAAGGGTATGCCCGGATTTATCGTCGGCAAGAAAGAGGACAAGATGGGCATTCGCGGCAGCGACACCCACTCGCTCATGTTTACGGACGTGAAGGTTCCGAAAGAAAACCGCATCGGCGAAGACGGATTTGGATTCAAGTTCGCGATGAAGACGCTGAGCGGAGGCCGTATCGGAATTGCCGCCCAGGCACTGGGAATCGCGAGCGGCGCCCTCGAACTCGCGGCGAAGTATGCTACCGAGCGCAAGTCGTTCGGAAAGCCGATCGGCGAGCACCAAGGTGTCGCGTTCAAGTTGGCCGACATGGCCACCAAGATTGAAGCGGCCCGCCTGCTTGTTCTGAAGTCTGCGTGGCTGAAGGACCAAGGCCTGCCGTTCGACAAAGAGTCGGCGATGGCCAAGCTCTACGCGTCTGAGGTTGCTATGGAAGCCACGACCGAGGCGGTACAGATTCACGGCGGATACGGATACGTGAAGGAGTACCACGTCGAGCGACTGATGCGCGACGCCAAAATCACTCAGATTTACGAGGGCACCAGCGAAATCCAGCGAATCGTGATTTCGCGGGCGGTGCTCAACGAAGCGGCCGGTATCTAGCTACTCGCGAGATTATCGCAAAAGAAAACCCCGAGCGCGAGCTCGGGGTTTTTTCGTTGGTAGCGGGGGGCTACTTACTTCTTGGCGGGGACCTCTTCGCTGGCTTCGGGCTTGGGAAGCTTGTTGAGGTACTCGGCGAGTTTTGACGTGTAGTCAAGGGCTTCGCTGCCGTAGAGCACGTTGGTTTCGTATATGAGAACGAGGTCGATTTGCTCTTCGCCTTTCATTGCTTCGATAGCCTTGTCAACTTGTTCTTTCACGACTTCGTTAATGGACTGTTCCATTTGCTGAAGTTCGCCGCTCTTTTGCTGCTCCATCATCTGGTAGCTGCTCTGGATGCGCTGAAAATCCATCTGGGCGCGCTCGAGTTCTACTTTGCTGAGGCCCGGGGCGGCGCGCTGGAGCACGTCGTATTCGGCCTGCAGGTTTTGCTGACCGCGGACGAGTTCGGCTTCAGCCTTGGCTGCTGCGGCCTCGAATTCCTTCGACATTTCTTTGTGGTAGTCGTACATCTGAACGAGGCTGTCCAAGCGAACGTACACGATGCGCGCGCCGCCTTCGGCGACGGGGGCGGAACCGCCAGACTGGCAAGACACCGCGCCAACGGCGAGCAGGGCCGCGGCAGAGAGGGCAATTAGGTTTTTCATGGCCGTGAAGGTAGGATTAAAAATGTTCGGCTGCGACGCGGTCAATTAAGGAATCGTCGGCCAGTGCGGGAAGGGTCACGCGCAAACCAGAACTGCGCTCGAGTTCACGTCGAATGGCGGTCAGCGCTTCGGCGTTGCGGGCCCAGGCGCGGCGCGCGATTCCGTTGTTGACGTCGTAAAAGAGCATGCGCTCGAGCTTGGTGTCGGCCTCAGAACTACCGTCCAGCAGCATTCCGAATCCGCCGTTGATGACCTCGCCCCAGCCCACGCCGCCCCCGTTGTGTAGCGAAACCCAGGTCGCCCCGCGGAAGCTGTCACCGATGGCGTTGTGCACCGCCATGTCTGCGGTGAAGCGCGACCCGTCGTAAATGTTGGAGGTTTCGCGGTAGGGAGAGTCGGTTCCACTCACGTCATGGTGGTCGCGGCCGAGGACCACAGGCCCCAATTCGCCCCGGCCGATGGCCTGGTTGAAGGCCCGAGCAATGGCGATGCGGCCCACGCTGTCGGCGTAGAGTATACGGGCTTGCGAACCCACCACGAGGCGGTTCTGCTCGGCCTGCTCGATCCAGCGCAGGTTGTCTTCCATCTGAAGGCGAATGTCGTCAGGGGCTTCGGCGGCCAAGGCGCGCAGCACGTCGGCGGCGATTCGGTCGGTGGTGCGCAGGTCGTCGGCGGAGCCGCTGGCACAGACCCAGCGGAACGGGCCAAAACCGTAGTCGAAGCACATCGGTCCGAGGATGTCCTGTACGTAGCTCGGGTAGGCGAAGTCAAGGCCGTTTTCGGCGATGACGTCGGCTCCGGCGCGGCTGGATTCGAGCAAAAACGCGTTTCCGTAATCAAAAAAGTACATGCCTCGGGCGTGCAGCGTGTTGATGGCGGCGACGTGGCGGCGCAACGTGGCCTGAACCTCGGTGCGGAAGCGCTCCGGGTCCTCAGCCATGAGTCGGTTGGATTCGTCGTAGCTGTAGCCTTGGGGGTAGTAGCCTCCGGCCCACGGGTTGTGCAGCGAAGTTTGGTCAGAACCGAGATCGACGTGGACGTTGCGGGCGACCATTCGCTCCCACAGATCCACGGTGTTTCCGACAAATGCGATCGAAGTATTGCCCTGCACGGCTTGCGCGGCCAGCGCGAGGTCGATGGCCTCGTCGGCGGAGTAGGTGATTCGGTCGACCCAGCCCTGGGCGTGGCGCTTTTCGGCGGCAGTGGCGTTGATTTCGCTCGTGATGCTGACCAGGCCGGCGATCGAGGCGGCTTTGGGTTGGGCGCCGCTCATTCCGCCCAGTCCGGCGGTCACAAACAGCTTTCCTTCGAGCGGGCCTTTGGTGAACTTGCGGGCCGCGTTCATAACGGTAATGGTGGTTCCGTGCACAATGCCCTGCGGGCCGATGTACATGTAGCTTCCGGCGGTCATCTGGCCGTACTGGCTGACGCCGAGGGCGTTAAACTTCTCCCAGTCGTCGGGCTTAGAGTAGTTGGGGATGACCATTCCGTTGGTCACCACCACGCGCGGAGCCTGCGGCGACGACGGGAACAGCCCCTGCGGGTGCCCCGAATGCATGTGCAGCGTTTGGTCCTCGGTCATGGTGGCGAGGTACTGCATCGTCAGCAGGTACTGCGCCCAGTTTTGAAAGACGGCACCGTTGCCGCCGTAGGTGATAAGCTCGTGCGGATGCTGCGCCACCGCCGGATCCAGGTTGTTTTGGATCATTAGCATGATGGCCGCGGCCTGTGGCGTGCGCGCGGGGTATTCGCCAATCGGCCGGGCGTGCATCGCATAGGTCGGGCGAAAGCGGTGCATGTAAATGCGTCCGTAGCGGCGGAGTTCGTCGGCGAATTCAGGTGCCAGCACCTCGTGGTGGCGGGGCTCAACGTAGCGGAGCGCGTTGCGCAGCGCCAACTTTTTTTCGTCCGCGCTCAAAATGTCCTTGCGCACCGGGGCGTGCGAAACCGAGGGGTCAATTCCGGGATGGGCGGGGAGCTCGGCCGGAATTCCGGCTAAAATGGATTCAGCGAAGGATTGCATGGCGCAAAGGTCGGATAAAACGCCCTTTGGGGAATGCACGGAATCCGCATCCCCATGGCCTAGGTGCTGCGCTTCACAGTGAATTCAACGTGTGCGGATCTGCTTACTGGGCTGATTGGGGTTGAGCATCTTCGGTGCTTTGATCGGGCACCGAAGCGGTTCGCGTGAGCCAGGGCTTCCAGGTAAGGGTCCAGCGAGCGGTTTCGCCGTCGTCTTCGCGCAGTGTCCACAGATCGCCGCCTTGGCCGCGAAGCAGTTCCGCTTGAATGAAATCGCCTTCGAATGCGACCGGTTCGAGGCGGAATGCTACGCTACGGTCAAAGCGCAGTGTGTCGTCGGTACTAACCCAAGTCGATCCGTACGACTTTGTGTACGCGTACTGTGGGTAGCTCGATGTCCAGCGGTCGTGCACTGAGTCAAGTGGCATCCAGTGCGCGAGTGCCTGGCTGCTGTCGCTCCACGTTTGCCACGAGGCCATGATAAAGGGCTGGCGGCGCACGTAGGTCTTCCATACGCCTTGGCCCGACCCAATCGTTTCGAGTTCGCGCTCGTCGTCGGCAAAGCGCACGGCATTTCCGCCTACAGAGATAGTGGCCGAATCCACGGGAGGCAACAGGACGGTTCCGCCCTCACGAATGGGGCTGGCGAGGCTGTCCGGGTATTCGTATTCGGAACTCGTTAGGGTGCGCCGACCGTTCCATGTAAAACTCAATGCGGCAGGTGCGCCAAACTGCTGGGCGGCGTCGGAACTCAGGGCCATTCCACCCTCGGGAAGAAGGTCCAGGAGTGCGCGTCCTGAGCTGTCTACCTCTTCTGAGTTTTTGGCGCGGCGAAGCACTTCTTCAGTAAGCAATTCAGAGGTAGCGATCCACACATAGGCGTCGGTGCGCGCAGCGGCCCACCCGTCGCCTTCGTACAAGCTGGTTCCGTTGTAGGTCCGCACTTCGTACGGCTGGCGAAGCAGCGACGGCTGCCATAGGCCACTGGGCATAGCGAGCATCCAGGCGGAATTGAATTCGCCAATTCGGTGCCGGCTTAGAAGTGCACGGCCCTCGGGCCACTTGGTGAGTGCCGAATGCAGGACGTTTAGGTCTTCAAATCCTTCGAGGCTGTCGAGCAATCCGGACTGGCGGCTTGCGGTGGCCATGGACGGAACATCGACCAGCCATGTGGTATTGGCGGCGAGGGCTCCCGCCATGGGGTGTGCACCTTGAGGTTCGGTGGCGCAGCTCAGGGCGAGTGCAGCCGCAAAGGCTAGGGTGAGGATTCGGTTCACAGGTCGATTTGTAGTTGGCGTGGTTTCCATGCAAAACTACGTCGGTGCCAGGGGCTGGGGCCATGTGCCTCAATGGCCGCGCGGTGGCCCGGACTGGGGTATCCCATGTTACGGTCCCAGCCGTAGTGCGGAAACTCTTGGTGCAGCGCCGTCATCAGGCGGTCGCGTTCGGTTTTGGCAAAGATGGATGCCGCTGAAATCGCTTGAAACCGTGCGTCTCCTTTGATTTCGCAGCGATGTACAATGCCGTCAAACGGCTTAAAGCGGTTGCCGTCCACGAGCAAGAGGGTTGGGGCTGGCTGCAGCTGCGCGATGGCGCGGTGCATGGCCAAGTAGGTGGCCTGTAGGATGTTGACTTCGTCGATTTCGGCCGGACTCGCGCTGCCAACTGCCCAGTGTCTTGCAGGCAGAAGAGATTCGAGCTCGATGCGCAAGGATTCGCGCTGGCGGTGGCTAAGCTTTTTGGAGTCGGTGAGGCCCTCAACCCGGTAGTCGTCGGACCACAGCACGGCAGCAGCCACGACGGGTCCCGCCAATGGGCCCCGGCCTGCTTCGTCGATTCCGGCGATCCGAATCATCGGGCTGGGCGAAGGGTTTCGAGTGCAGCACGCGCCGTAGTGGCGCTCGCGTCCCAGGTAAACAAGGCGGCGCGACGTAGGCCGCGGTCGATCCATTCCTGGCGGTCTTCGGTGGCTGCGCGGTACAAAAGGTCGGCCCAAGCCGCCACATCATCGGGAGCAGCGTAGCGCGCGGCGTCACCCGCAATTTCGGGCATGCAGCTCACGTTGCTGCTGAGCACGGGGCATCCCGAGGCCATGGCTTCGACCAACGGAATTCCGAACCCTTCAAAGCGCGAAGGAAAGCAAAAGGCCACAGCCCCCGAATACACGGCATTGAGGTCGCTGCCCTCGACTCGGCCCACCCAGCGCACGCTGGATCCGGCGCTCCGCGCCAAGGTTTCGAGTTCTGTGTCGCGGTGCAGCGGATTGCCCACGAGGACGAGCTGCTCGGGGCGTTCCGGGTGGCGCGTTTGAAACGTTTGAAATGCGCGAATCAGGGTCGCCACGTTTTTGCGCGGGGTGAATGCCCCCACAAACAAAAAGTAGGGATTGCCGCCGGCCCAGCGCTGCTGCGCGGCGGCGGTTCCGCCCTGAATCAGAGCAAAATGCTGCTGGGGCGCGTTCGGAGTCACGGTAATGCGCTCAGGATCTATAGAATACGTCGCCACGAGGTCTGCCTTTGACGTCTCTGAAACCGTGAACAGGTGGTCGGCTTCGGCGGCTCCGCGCGCGACCACGCTTCGGTAGTACTGACCCACCCGCGGCGGAATGCCCTCCGGCTGGTGCACAAAGTTCAAGTCGTGAATGGTAGTCACCATCGGAAGCGAGCTCAGTCCCACGCGCTTCAATGCCTTACGCGAGGGGAGGAGTCCGTCGGGCGACCAATACGCGTCGGCCTTGATCCGGCGAAGGGCCCAGGGGACGGAGCGCTCGTTCCACAGCTTCCACAGCCAGGGGTGGCGCGCCGGCAAACCCACGACGTGCGTGACGGATCCGGGGTAGTCAAAGTCCTCGACGTCGCGGTCAAAAAAAAGATGAACTTCCCAGCTGGGGGTAGTGCACAACCGTTCCAGCAGCCGGTGGCTGTACCATCCCGTGCCCTCGAGCGCCCCGGGCAGTAGCCATCGGGCGTTCACAGCAAGGCGAAAGGGGCGGGGGTCGCGGGGCATCCCGCCAAAAGTATGACCTTTGCGCCATGCCGTATTCATGGTCAGCTCTTTCGGAATCGTGGCAGCGCCTTCTGCGCCGTTCTACACTGGTGCTCGCGCTCAAAGTTGCGGGTGCCCTTGCCGGCTACGGATTCGTCTATGTGGCTCTTCGCCGTTTGGGCGCCGGGAACTATGGTTATTTTGAGCTGGCCTTTACGGTTCTGAGCATTCTATCGGTGGTCGCCAAGTGGGGCTTGGACGGGCTGCTCTTGCGCGAAATTCCAGCCCGAACCGCATACGCGGCTCGTGAGGTCACCCGCCAAGCGTTGTGGGCATCGCTGCTCGGATCTCTCGTTCTTGCCGGAGCTTTGTCGCTTGCAGCGCCGTGGTTGGCGTCGGCCTACGGAGGGTTTACCGACCTGTGGCGGGCAACCGCCGTCGTGCTGCCGCTTTGGACGCTGGTTCAGGTTTGGTCTGAGGTGCGCCGGGCGCAGCACCACTACCTCGGATTTGGCCTACTTCAAAGCAGCATTTTGCTCGGATTGGTGGCGGCAGCGATGGCACTTCTGCCGTGGTTTTCTACCGTGGAGCGGGTACTCTGGGGGCTTGCTGCCTCTGCGGCTCTGTTTTTGGGTCGCGGATGGCTCGATGTACGACCGAGTTCACTGCGAAGCCTGTGGGCCTTTCGCGGTCCGGCCACCGCAATGTTTCTCACCGGAACCCTTTTTATGGTCATGACCTGGACCGACACCCTTATGCTGGGCTATTTTTTAACACCCGAAGACGTCGGCGCATACCGCGTGGCCTTTAAAATCGGAACCCTCATCACCTTCGTACAATTCGCCGTCAATGCCTCGCTGGGTCCAAGGATTTCTGAACTGTGGTCGCGTGGTGAACGCGCAGAGCTCCAGCGTGAAGTCCGGCGCGTGGCCCTTCTTAATTCCGCCTTGGGTCTACCTGCCTTTGTCGGAATCATGGTCCTTGCCCCCTGGCTATTGAGCTTTTTTAATCCCGATTTTGGGATCTATTCCGGAACGCTGCGCGTCCTTGCCCTCGGACAGCTGGTCAATGCGCTATGCGGTCCAGTCATGTACCTGCTCAACATGACGGGGCATGAACAGTCCGCTCGCCGCACCATGACTGTGGCGTCGATCGCCAACGTGATCGGCAACTTTGCCCTCATTCCATGGCTGGGGGTCGAAGGAGCCGCATGGGCGACGTCCGGAACCATGATCCTTTGGAACGTCTGGGCCCTGGTCGCGGTGTACCGCAAGACAGGTATACGAACCCTCATTTTTGTGCGTTGAATTCGATGCTCGACGCTGTCCTCATCGGGGTTCCGAAGTCCGGAAGCACCACCCTGGCCGACTGGCTGCAAACCCACCCAGGGGTGGCTATGGCGCGAATCAAAGAGCCCAATTTTTATGCGGCAGAGTTGGATCCGCAAACGTTTAGCGAATCGTTTCTGCGCGTTTCGCCCGACGCTGGGCCGGACTACTGGGCCCAACCTGATCCGCTACCGCAGCGCCACCAGGCCTTTGTGCGCCGCCCAGAGGACTACGCCCGCCTTTGGTCGAACGCGCAACCTGGCCAGCTGCGCATTGAAGCCTCGACGAGCTACTTCTGGAGCCCGTCGGCTGCACACGCTCTGCCCGCGGCCAACCCCTCAGCAACGGCGATCTTAGTGCTGCGCAACCCCGTCGACCGCGCGTTTTCGCACTACCGAATGGCGCGCAAGTACGGCCTTGTCTCTGGAGGTTTTCTCGACGAACTGGCGCGAGATGCCGACCAGCCCGTCGCGTGGGGTCAGAGCGAAAACTTCATCGCATTAAGCCGCTACGCGGACGCCTACCGACGTTGGACGGCGTCGGGAATTCGGATGCACACCTTTATCTACGAGCAAGCCTTTGCGGATCCCGAAGTGTTTTGGATCGAAGTGCAGTCGGCCCTTGGTTTAGCAGCGAATCCGCTGCCGCACGCCGAAAAAGTTCATGCGGCCCACGATGTGCGTTGGCCCCACTTGGTACGCTTTGCCCAGCACCACCCTGTGGGACGCTGGCTCAAGGATCGCTTGCCTGAGGGACTCCAGCAGCGGGCTAAAGCGGCTTCTGCTTCGGCAGAGCCACTCCAACTCAGTACCCAAGACCGTGCGACGGCCTGGACCTACTTTGCCGACGATGTCGCCGAACTTGAGGGGCTGCTCGGCAAGAACCTATCTTTGTGGACTTGATTTCAACCTGACTATGGATCCCAGCTCGCAGAATCTTCTGCTCTTTTTGTTTCGCAACCGCAAGGCGCTGCTCTTGGCTCCGCTCATCGCCGCCGTGGCGGCCGCCATCTTCTCAGGCCCTTGGTTCATCACGCCACTTTACGAGTCAACGGTAGTCGTATTCCCGTCGACCACCAATTCGCCGTCGAAGGCGCTCCTTCCGCAGAATACTTATCAAGATGAGGACTTTTTGGAATTCGGAGCCGAAGAGCAGGCTGAGCAGCTGCTTCAGGTGCTGTCGTCAGATGCAATTTTTGACACCATTACGACGCGCTTCAAGCTCATTGAGCACTACGAACTTGACCCGTCAAGTCCGACGCTCCGCACCGACCTGCACGAAGAATTCAGCGATAAGATTTCGTTTGAGCGCACCCAGTTTATGAGTGTGCGCATCAGCGTGCTCGACCAAGATCCGCAAATGGCTGCGGATATGGCGAATGCCATTGTCGACTTGCTCGACCGCGTCAAGAGCCGGATCCAACGTGAGCGGGCTGCTGTGGGACTCAACTTGGTTAAGAATGAATACCAAAAGGTCCGCCAAGAGCTTCGCGACATGGAGGACGAGATCAAGTCCCTGCGTCGCAAAGGAGTACATGAGTACGAGGGGCAATCGATGGTTGTGTCGGAGCAGTACGCTACAGCAATTGCCGAGGGGCGAGGCGATAAGGTAATCAAGCAGCTAAAGTCTGTCCTTGACACGCTGGCCAAATACGGTGGCCGTTATGTGGCCTTGCGCGACGAACTCCACTTGATGAAAGAAGAGGAAGTCAAAATCAAAACGAAACTCGACCAATCTCGGGTGGATGCCCAGCAGGTGCTGCCTGCGACCTTTCGGGTAAACGCGGCGGTTCCGGCTGATAAAAAAGAGTATCCCGTGCGATGGCTGTTAGTTGTCGTGTCTGCCTTGTCGGCATTCGTTGCAACCATGGTCGTGATTTTGGGCGCCAACACATGGAAGGAGCTCAAGGAAAAGCTTCCGTCCTAAGCGGACGGAACGGGCTGGCAGCGGGCCTTGCGCTCGCCGCCGTAACCGCCGGAGCGGTCGCCATGGAGTGGTATGCCGTGGCAGCGGTTCCCTTTGCGGCAGTCTTCGTTTTATGGGCGCTGTATCATGTCGAAAGTTTGCTTTTGGCAGTGGTGGCAATCACTCCTCTGTCGGTCACCCTCAAAGAATCTGATTTCAATATAGGCCTCAGTTTGCCGGGAGAGGTTCTTCTGGCGGGCCTCACATTTTTTGCGCTCATCCGGTTTCTTCACCAAGGTCGCTTGCCCTGGCCCACGCTCAAGCAGCCACTTACTTGGGTCATCCTAGCGCAGTTGGCTTGGATGGCCGTTACGGTCCTTTTTAGCGAAATGCCGCTCGTCAGCTTTAAAGCGGTGCTGAGCCGGGTTTGGTTTCTGGTTCCGATGTATTTTATGCTCGGGACCGCATTTGAGCGTCCGTGGGCGCGGAACCTCGTATTCCCCCTCTACGCGTTCAGCCTAGCCGTGGCAGCTCTGTGGACATTGTATGTGCACTCTCAGTACGCATTTTCAAAAGAAACCTCCACCTGGGTCATGTACCCATTTTACAAGGAGCACACGGTCTACGGAATGGCGCTGGCCTTCATCTATCCATGGTCGATTTGGGCGGCCTGGCGCCCGCAAAGCTTGGTTTGGCGCTTCATTCACGTGGCGCTTTGGGCCTTGTTGACCGTGGCACTCGTTTTTTCGTACACCCGGGCGGCCTGGTTGAGCCTCGTAGCGGCCGGCGCGGTGTACTTGGTCTTTGCATGGCGGATTTCAGCGAAGCAAATATTCGTGCTCGCCATTGTTGGACTCGGAACGCTCTGGGCAACGCAAGACCAGTGGATGCGCATTTTTACCAAGAACGACACCGTTTCGAGCGACAACTTTAGCGAGCACATTCAAAGTGCCTCCAATATATCGACCGACGCATCCAACTTAGAACGTCTGAACCGTTGGGCCTCAGCCGTGCGCATGTGGCAAGAGCGTCCGCACGTGGGTTGGGGCCTCGGAACCTACCAGTTTCAGTACGCTCCCTTTCAGCATTCGTCCCAACTGACCATTATTTCGACCAATGCCGGTGACCTGGGCAACGCCCACTCTGAATACATCGGACCGTTGGCGGAACTCGGCTGGCCTGGACTTCTTTGGGTCCTGGTCCTCATTACTGTGCTCTATGCCACAGGTGCTCGCGCCTACCATCGAATGAGCCCAGGGCGGGATCGAACTCTCGTGCTATTGGCAATGCTCGGACTGACCACGTACTGGGTTCACGGGATCTTGAACAACTTCCTTGATATGGATAAGGGAGCCGTTCTGGTGTGGATGAGTGTGGCGATGATTGCGTGGGCTGCACGCAGTCACGAAACTGAGCAGCGTTAAACGCTCTCTTCTGGCCATTCATCAATTTTCTTTATGGCCGACTTTCAGTTTTTTCTGATTTTTCAACCATACAGAGTATTTTTTTACTACTTTGCATTCACCTTAACAATTCATTAACACTTATGAAACGCAGAGCATCTTTTCTTGCCTTCGTTGCAGCGGCCCTTCTGTCCGTGTCTGCCTTCGCGCAGCGCACGGTGTCCGGAACGGTAACCGACGCAGCAAATGGCGAAGGCCTCCCCTCGGTATCAGTCCGAGTTAAAGGCACCAACAATGCCGCGGTCACCAACTTTGACGGAAAGTATTCCATCACAGCTGGCCAGAACGCAGTATTGGTTTTTTCAGCCCTTGGCTATTCCTCACAAGAAGTTAACGCTTCAGGAGCAGTGGTCAATGTATCCCTGTCGGAATCCACCAGCAAACTTGACGAAGTTGTCGTGACCGCCCTTGGCATCACGCGCGACAAGAAAACGGTGGGCTACGCCGTGCAAGAGGTTGGTGGTGCCGAAGTGACCAAAGTGAAAGACGCCAACTTTATGGCATCTCTTTCAGGTAAGGTTGCAGGGGTTACCATTCGCCAGTCAGGTACGATGGGTGGATCATCGAACGTCGTCGTTCGTGGTTACAAATCGCTGACCGGTAACAACCAAGCCCTCTTTGTCGTCGACGGAATTCCGATTTCGAACGACGCCTACAACACGGGCAACCAGCGTACGGGCCGTGGAGGTTACGACTACGGTAACGCCGCCATGGACGTCAACCCTGAAGACATCGATAAGATCACTGTACTTAAAGGTGCTGCCGCAACGGCGCTTTACGGTTCACGTGCTGCCAACGGCGTGGTATTGATTACGACCAAGAAGGGTGCAGCTCGCAAAGGACTTGGTGTAACACTTTCAAGTGGTGTTACCGTAGGTAGCATCAACCCTGACACTTTTGTCCGCTACCAGAAGTCGTACGGTCCAGGTTACGGTTCGTACTACGGAAACACGGACACCATCAACGGATACTACACCGACTACCGTATGTACGACTACGACTACGACGGTGACGGCAACGTAGATATGGTGACTCCGATGGAAGAAGACGCTTCATTCGGTATGAAGTTCGATCCCAATCTTAATGTCTACACGTGGGAATCAGTCTACGAAGGCCTTCCCGGCTACGGCCAGAAGTTCCCGTTTGTTGCGGGCGCCAACGACCCAACTACCTTCTGGGAAAACTCTACTACCTTCAACAACAGCGTAGCTATTGATGGAGGCAGCGACAACGGTTCATTCCGCATGAGTGCAACGAAGTTTGATATGAAGGGTATTCAGCCGAACTCGAGCCTTAACCGTAACTCGTTCAACTTCAATGGCAACCTGAAGGCGTCAAATCGCCTCACGGTAAGCACGATGGCTGCATTCACACAGCAAAAAGGTCGTGGTCGTTCCGGTACGGGTTACGATGCGCGCAACGTCAATCAGTCGTTCCGCCAGTGGTTTAACGTAGGTGCTGATATGGCCAAACTCAAGGAATACTACGAGTTGACAGGTCGCAATATCACGTGGAACCCATACGGTCCACTGTACGACAACCCACAGCAACCTCACTACTTCGACAACCCATACTTTATGGTGAACGAGTCGTACCAGAATGACGAGCGCAACCGCTTGATGGGTAACATGACAGCCAACTACCGTTTGAACGATTGGTTGGACCTTACTGCTCGTGCCAATATTGATACCTACACAGATGTTCAAGAAGAGCGTCTAGCAGTTGGTTCAGTTGACGTGCCTTCGTACGTTCGCCGCAACCGCAACTTCACCGAAACCAACTTGGACCTCATTTTGACGGCCAACAAAATGATCGGTGAGGACATCAACTTCAACGGTAACCTCGGTAGTAACATTCGCCGTACCTACTACGATTTTATCGGAGCTGGTACTAACGGTGGCTTGGTTGTTCCAGGTGTGTACTCTCTGAGCAACTCAGTGAGTGCGCCCGCCGCACCATCAGAGCAGAATTTCGCCATTGGAATCGACGGCTACTTTGCTCGTGCAAGTTTCTTGTACAAGAACTACTTGTCATTGGATCTGACCGGTCGCTACGACATCTCGTCTACGCTTCCTGCTGCGAACAATAAGTACTTCTACCCATCGGCTTCTGTGGGCCTCATCTTCTCTGAGTTGATGGACCTCGACGGAATCAGCTTCGGTAAAGTGCGTGCGAACTATGCAAACGTGGGTGCTGATGCCCCCGCAAGTTCACTTCGCGACATCTACGTTATGGGAACACCGTTTAATGGTACGCCATTGGCTTCGGCTCCTTCTACGTCGAACAATCCAAGCCTCCTGCCTGAGACGACTACTTCATACGAAGCTGGTCTTGAAATGCAGTTTGCCGACAACCGCTTTGGATTTGACCTGACCGCCTACCGCGCGATTTCTCAAAACCAAATCATGCCTGCACGCGTGTCATCTTCAACGGGTACCATTTTCAAGTACGTGAATGCTGGAGTAATCCAGAACCAAGGTGTGGAATTGGTGCTGAACGCTTCGGCGATCCGCACTAAGGACATGGGCCTTGACTTCGCCTTGACCTACACGCGCAACCGCAACGAGGTTCTTGAGCTCTTTGGTGATGCTGAAAGCCTTCAGTTGACCTCAAACCAGGGCGGATTCCAACTGCTTGCCAAGATTGGCGAGCCCTACGGAACCATCTTCGGTGTGGCTCACGAGCGCGATGCCAATGGATTGCCAATCGTGTACCCAATCAATGCCAGCCGTGGATACCGCTACTTGCGCACCGCGACTCCGCAGACGATTGGTAACGTGAACCCAGACTGGATGGGTGGTTTGAATACTTCATTCCGCTACAAGCGTCTGACTGCTAACGTGCTGCTTGACATGCAAATGGGTGGAAGCTTCTTCAGCCTTGACACATGGTACGGCTATGCAACCGGTATTTACGACTGGAGCGCTGGCGAAAATGACAAGGGTGTAGAACGTCGCGAAATGGTCATCGACGGTGGTGGCGTCAACATGGGTGACGTTGCGGTGTGGGATGGCTCTTCAGTTGACGAGGATGGCAACCCCATCACGTCTGCAAATACCGAAGCTATCTACGGTGACATGAACTACTACGGCAACTCATTCGGTTACGCTCGCGCTCCGCAAGAGTACCACGTGTGGGACGCATCGTTCATCAAGCTTCGTGAAGTTGCAATTAACTACAGCTTCCCAATGGATAAGAATTCTTCGATCAAAGGTTTCGACGTATCCCTCGTGGGTCGCAACTTGGCCATTTTGTGGAAGAATGCTCCCTACACCGACCCTGAAGCAGGTCTTTCTGCTGGTAACCTTCAAGGATACCAGTCAGGTGCGTACCCAGCCGTTCGCGAGATTGGTTTGAATGCTAAACTGAAATTCTAATACGAGCCATGAAAAAGATTCTTTTATCTGCAGGCATTGCCGTCGTTGTGGCATCGTGCACCAGCGACATTACAAGCCTCAATGGAAACCCCAAGGCACCTGAGCAGGTGCCAGCGGGTGCATTGATCGCCAACGCCACGGTGAGCCTCACCGACTACATGGCGAGCATTAGTGTCAACCTGAACAACTTCAACCTGTGGGCTCAGCACTTTACTGAGACGACCTACACGGACGAGGCCAACTTTGACTACGCCAACCGCGACGTCAATGGTAACACCTACGACGAGCTGTACACCAACGTACTTCGCGACCTCAAAGAGGCCGAGAAGGCGGTGGAGGCTGATGCGTCTCTGCTCGCTTCACACAAGGAGCAGCAATTGGCCGTAATCGATGTGTTGGAGGTCTACACCTACCACACGTTGGTCGACATCTTTGGCGATGTGCCCTACTCAGAAGCTTTGTCTGCTGAGACGGTAGTTCCTCAGTACGACCGCGCCAGCGTAATCTATGCTGACCTCGCTGCTCGCCTTAAGGCGGACATCGCAGTGCTCGGTGGGGACAATGGCCTTGGTAGCTACGACTTGCTCTACGGCGGAAATGCGGATGGATGGAAGAAGTTCGCTTCTTCACTCCTCCTTCGTTTGGCCGTTCGTGTCGCTGACGTAGATGCTGCAAGTGCTACGGATTGGGGTACCTACGCCATCACCGCCGGAGTCATTTTGACTCCAGGCGATGATGCGAAGTTGGACTACGCTTCGGCTCCGCCACACGCAAATCCATTGTGGGACCAATTTGTGGAATCAGGTCGTTCGGACTTCATCGCAGCCAACACGCTGGGTGACGTAATGAATACCTTGAACGATCCACGTCGCTCACTGTACTTCCGCAACAACGACGCCAACGGTGATGTAGTGGGTGCTCCATACGGACTCGCATCTGCATACCCGCTGTTCTCTCAACCAAGCAATCTGCTCGAGGATCCCACCTTGCCCCACAAGCTGTTGGATCACGTAGAGGTTCACTTCTTGTTGGCTGATGCTGCTTCACGTGGCTTTACGATCCCTGGTGCAACTGCCCAGGGGCTGTATGAGGCTGCAGTGACTGCATCAATCCTATCATGGGGTGGATCAGCAGGTGATGCCGCTACCTACCTCGCCGAGACCGGTGTAGTTTGGAATGCAGCTGATTGGCGCGATTTGATTGGTACCCAAAAGTGGATTTCGCTCTTTACTCGCGGAAACGAAGCTTGGGCTGCCCAGCGCCAGTACGACCTTGCTATGAATGTTGCTGCTGAAGCTGGCCGCGTAACTCCGAAGCGAATGAGCTACGGTGTTGATGAGTACGCTTTGAACAACGCCAATGTAACGGCTGCCGGTGCGTTCTACAACAACGACAGCGATACTGCACCGATCTTCTGGGATGCCCAGTAAGTAGCGCAGTTCGACGTGAACGTGAAGCCCCGCCAGAAATGGCGGGGCTTTTCATTTGGGTGCCCCTCCATAGGAACGAAAAAACCCGCTGGGGTTTCCAGCGGGTTCCGTGAAGTGAGCGAAGTACGGATTACTTCGCGCGTTCTTTGTAGGTGCCCTCTGCGGTGTTGATGACGATGCGCTCGCCGTTTTCGATGAAGAGGGGAACGCGAATTTCGGTTCCGCCCTCAACCGTGGCAGGTTTGAGGGTGTTGGTGGCGGTGTTGCCGCGCATCCCGGGCTCGGTGTAGGTGACCTCGAGGGTGACAGTAGCCGGAAGCTCTACGCTCAAAGGGCGGTCTTCGTCAGCGTGGAACATCACCATGCACTCCATTCCATCCTTGAGGAACTGGGGAGCGTTGATCACCTCCTTGGGCATGGGAATCTGCTCGTACGAGTCCATGTTCATGAAGTGGTATCCGTCAGGGTCGTTGTAGAGGTACTGGTAGGTACGGAACTCAATTTTGATGTCGTCCAGCTTGGTTCCGCTCGGGAAGGTGTGCTCGAGGACGCGGCCGTCGTTGAGGTTGCGCATCTTGGTTCGCACAAACGCGGCGCCCTTGCCGGGCTTCACGTGAAGGAATTCGATGATCTGGTACGGCGCATGGTTGAAGTGGATGCACATGCCGTTCTTGATGTCTGCGGTAGTCGCCATATCGCTAAAATTTTGGCAAAGGTACGGAATCGCCCTGCGGCGTCACGCCCTCAAGGCAGTGGCGCACTTCGACGGCGTGGTGGTTGCTTGCCACGAAGAGCATTCGGGCAGCATCTTGGGGAGCCTCGAGCTCTGCGCCCAGCATGTGAGCAAACCATTCTTGGCCCTCGGCGTCGAGGTGGTTGCAGGGCTCGTCGAGAAGGAGTAGGGGAGCGTCTGTGCACACGGCAACAGCGAGCAGGAGGCGCTGGCGTTGGCCGCTTGACAGATTGCGCAGAGGGCGCGCCCACATCGGATCGGTTTCGCTGAGGTAGGACCATGGGCTGCGGCGCCAGGTTCGGAGTTGCCCGTGAAGATCCACCCATTCGCGTCCGCTGAGTTCCAAGGGCGGCTGTACGTTGGGACCGGTCCAGCTCACTTGGGTCGGCCAAGAATCCGCAGTGATGAATGGAGACGTGAGACTTCCCACTGAGGGGGGCATTTGGCCGCTGAGGAGTTGGATGATCGTGCTTTTGCCGGATCCGTTGGCTCCAAGAACCGCGACGCGGGCCTGAGGTGACCACGTGGCGGACCACGGGCGGATGATTTCGGTTCCCGAAATCTGCTTGCCGATGCCGTTCCAGTGGAGGCCCGTCATGGCGCTACAGCTTGCGAACGATTCCGCGGTCTGAAGCGAGCACGAACTTGATGAGTTCGGTGCGCTCGGGGCTCGCAGAAACTTCGCGTTCAATTTCGCTCACCGCTTGGGTCGTATTGAACCCACTTTGGTAGAGCAATCGGTAGGCATGGTGGATCTCTTCGATGCGCGCGTTGCTGAATCCGCGACGGCGAAGTCCGACGGCGTTGACCCCTTCAAAGGTGAGCGGTTCGCGGGCTACGGTGATAAACGGGGGAATGTCTTTGCGGACCAAGGATCCGCCGCCGACCATCACGTGCGAGCCGATCTTGACAAATTGGTGGACGGCCGAAAGGCCACCGAGAATGGACCAGTCGCCAATCTCGACATGGCCCGCGAGGGCTACGTTGTTGACGAGAATCACTTGATCTCCGATGATGCAGTCGTGGGCCACGTGGGCGTAGGCCATGACGAGGCATTCTTTGCCGAGGGTGGTTTTGCCGTAGGCTTTGGTTCCGCGATTGATGGTGGCGCCTTCACGCACAATGCAGCCGTCGCCCAAAAAGACTTCGCTGTATTCTCCGCTGAATTTGAGGTCTTGGGGTAGGCCGCCAACTACCGCGCCTTGGTGAATGCGGCAGTTTTTGCCGAGGCGGGATCCGGCGAGTACATGGCCGCCACTCATGATCCAAGTGCCCTCACCGAGCACCGTGTCGTGCTCGACCACGGCAAAGGCGTCTACGCGGACATTGCCTGCTACTTTGGCGTCCGGATGTATCGAGGCTAAAGGTGAAATCACGGCTTACTTGTCTTTGGTGATCATGGCCGTGAACAAGCCTTCAGTGACGAGTTTTTGACCGACGTAGGCGGCTCCGCGCATCACGACAATTCCGCGCCGAATCGGCTGGGTGAGCGTGAGGTGAAAGTACAGGGTGTCGCCAGGGCCGACCTTGCTCTTGAACTTCACCTCGTCCATTTTGAGAAAGTAGGTGAGGTAGTTTTCAGGGTCCGGAACCGTGCTGAGCGCGAGGATTCCGCCCACCTGAGCCATTGCCTCGAGCTGCAGAACGCCCGGCATCACGGGAGCGCCCGGAAAATGGCCCGGAAAGAACGGTTCGTTCATGGTCACCGCCTTGCTGCCCCAAATTTCGTCTTCGGTCTTGCTGTGGATACGGTCCACGAGCAAGAAGGGCGGGCGGTGCGGCAAGATGGACATGATCTGAGTGACGTCCATGAGCGGAGCCGCATTCGGATCAAAAAAGGGTACCGGGTTGGTGGTTTCGAGTTGTTCCATGATGCGTTGGGCCAATAGGGTGTTGATGCGGTGACCAGGTTTAAAAATACGAACTTCTGCGGCAACGGGTCGGCCGATGAGGGCGAGGTCTCCGAGAACGTCGAGCATTTTGTGCGCAGCGGGTTCTGCTGGCATGCGAAAGGGGGTCAGAGGTAGGGCTCCGAGTTCGGTGCTGCGCTCCAGAGGTTGCTGGATGAATTGGTCCAGGGCCGTCCAGTCTGAGGGTTCGAGTTCGCGATCGATGACGACGATTCCGGATCCTTCTTCAGCGCCCTGCAAGAGGCCGCGGTGGATCATCGGCAAGAGGTGGCTCGCCAGCGTGAAGGTTCGGGCTGGAGCAATTGCAGTGGCGTAGTCGCCTCCGTAGGTGAAGTGTGCGGCACGAGGCCCAATGGCTTCGGGTTCGTGGCTCAGGGCGACGTGGTAGCTGGGGATGGTGGCCGGGTTGGCCTCGGCCCACGAGCCGGTCTCGGGGTCTTCGACACGAATCGGAGCGCGGAGTGAATAGCCCCTCATGGGCCCTACCTCGCTGCGACCAGCGGCTTCAATGGCCTCAACCCAAGGCAAGGCGGATCCGTCCAGAATCGGTAGTTCGGGTGCGGAACAGTGAATCTCTGCGTCGAGGATTCCCAGTCCAAAAAGGGCCGAAAGCAGGTGCTCGGCGGTGTGCACTAAGACGTTGTTCTTCTTGAGCGTGGTGCAACGGTCAGTCTCGCACACCAAGTTAGGGTGGATTAGGACCGACGGCTCGTCGTGTAAATCACTGCGAATCAGTAGGTATCCGCTACCTAAATCGCCGGGCTTGACCACTACATGGCATTCGGAACCGCTGTGAATCCCGCGACCATTTGCGCTAAACTCTTGAATGAGTGTGTATTGAATCAATCTCTGCCTGACTTTTGGGCTGCAAAGAAACGGCGGAAATCCCGCGCATCGACGGCCGGACTGCCAAGTACCTCAGCACCAGGGGCAAGCGATTTGGCAACCCCGCTCTGGGCTCCAATTCGAGCGCCGCGTCCGATGGTGATGTGGCCGGCGATTCCGGCTTGGCCTCCGACGACCACGTAGTCTTCGAGCACGGTGGATCCGGCGACGCCTACCTGACCTGCAAGCACACAGTGTGCGCCAATTCGCACGTTGTGCCCAATCTGGCACATGTTGTCGAGCTTAGACCCATTGCCGATGACGGTTTCGCCCACCACCGCGCGGTCGACGCAGGTTCCGGAACCCAATTCAACCCCGTTCCCAATGCGTACGCGGCCGAGGTGCGGAATCTTGGTCCATCCCGCCGAGCCTGTGTGGGGGGGAACAAATCCGAACCCGTCCGAACCCAGCACCACATTGGCGTGCAGGATGCAGTCGGCGCCGATGACGGTTCCAGGATACACAACCACACCAGGGTTGAGGACGCTGCGCGGCCCGATCACGACGTCTTCGGCGAGCTGGACACCCGGCGCAAGTACCGCACTGGGATCGACGCCCGCGGGTCGAACTAACGCCCAAGCTACATGACGTTGGCCGCTCTCGAGGACCGTGGCCCACGCTGCGTAGGGATTTGCTACCCTAAGCACGCTTCCGCGGTATTCCGCAGGTGGTTCGGCATCCTGGCCTGCAAGAACTACGGATGCGGCCGACAAGCCCCAAGCGCGGCGGTAGCTCGGGTTTGCCAGGAAGCTGATTCCGCCCGAGGCACCGGCCTCGAGCGTACAGGCGAATTCGACGACAATATCAGGGCCCTCGAGGACGCCGCCCAACACCTGAGCCCACTTAGAGGCGGGGCGGGCGGGCAGGGCACTGGTGCCTAGTGAATCCATGGAAGTTCCTTTGGCCAACACACGAAGGGTCTGGTGATTACTTGACTGTAAACGCTGAGCGGAAGGATTTCTGATGCCTGCGTCAACGGAATAATTTGACCGTTTCTTTTTAGTAGCTTAATTTCTTGATTATCAGAAGCATATGTTTTATTTGTCGCGATGCCTTCGAGAACGAAGTGCCGCGCTTCGCCTACTGTAAGCCCCATGTTCACGGCCACCGCAGATTCAAGTTGGGCGCGGTCCCCGACGCTCATGGGATGTTCCAGAAACTTGATGCGAAAAAGTTTGCGCTCAATAATTCGACGGCTGAGAGCGCTCAGCACGGGGTCGCTGTGGCGCTGCCACTGCTTGATGGCGCTAAGGATGTCGCTGTCGTCTAATTGAGTAAACAACTCAAGCAATTCGGGTTCAGAAGTGAACTCTTCATGATTGGGTCTTCGGCGGAGCAGTAGGGCGAGTTCGGTGCCGGCAAAAAGCACTTCTCCGCTCTGGGCCAAAAGCGAAGCTCGACGTAGCACTTCGACGAGCATGTACTCTGCGCTCAGCACGGTTTTGTGCATGTAGACCTGCCAGTACATCATGCTCCGGCTCATGAGAAACTTTTCAATCGACGTGATGGCCTTGTGCTCGAGTACGAGTTGGCCGTCGGCGACGTGAAGCATTTCGAGCAGGCGGTCGCTGTTGATGGCGCCCTCGATGACTCCGGTGTAAAAGGCGTCGCGCTTGAGGTAGTCCATGCGGTCCATGTCGAGCTGCGACGAGATGAGTTCGTGCAGAAAGCGTTTTGGGTGACTGCCCTCGAAGATGGCGATGGCCTCGTCAAGGGTTCCGCCGAATTCGTCGTTGAGCCGGCGCATAATGAGGCGTGAAACGGTCTCGTGATGTACACCGTCGAGCAGCGTGTGCTCCAAGGCATGGCTAAACGGACCGTGTCCGACGTCGTGCAGCAGGATGGCGATTTGGGCCGATTCGGCTTCGGAATCAGTTATTTCGACGCCCTTTCGACGCAGAACCTGAATGGCTTTCTGCATCAAGTGCATGGCTCCCAGCGCGTGGTGAAAGCGGGTGTGGTAGGCCCCCGGGTAGACCAAGTAGCTGAGTCCGAGTTGGCTGATGCGCCGCAGTCGCTGCACGTAAGGGTGCTCAACCAGGTCAAAAATTCGCTCCGAAGGCAGCGAAATAAAACCGTAGATCGGATCGTTAAAAAGTTTGAACTTGTTGGTCGCGGGAACGGGCGGCATAGAAATAGCTTGAATACCCAAACTTAACCACAAAACCATGGAAAATTCGAGGATCTTATGGGTTGACGACGAAGTCGAGGCACTTCGCCCCCACATTCTGTACCTCGAAGGGCGCGGAATCCAAGTGGTCACCGCCACCAACGCGGCCGACGCCCTAGTTTTGGTGCGGTCGGAGTCTCTGGATTGCGTCCTTTTGGACGAGCACATGCCCGGTCCGAGCGGCCTCGACGTGCTGCCCCAGATCAAGGCGCTGAAGCCGGCCCTGCCTGTGGTTATGGTCACCAAGAGCGAAGAAGAAGGCCTCATGGCTGACGCCCTCGGGTCACAGCTTGCTGACTACTTGCTCAAACCCGTGCAGCCCCGCCAGGTGCTATCCACCTTGACCCGAATTCTCGGACAGGGCGCGCTGCAGGGCGCGCGCAGCGCAAGCCGCTACCAACAAGGATTTCGTGAGTTGGGTGAACGCATCGCCGATGCGCACAATTGGGATTCGTGGACCGAAGTCTACCGCGAACTCCTTCGGTGGGACCGCGAGCTGGCCGGCGGCGAAGCCGAGTCGATGCGCGCCATGCTTGACCACCAGCGCGAGGAGGCCAACAGACTCTTCACCCGCTGGTGGGCTTCAGAGTACCCGAAGTTGCTGCACGACGACCAGGCGCCCTGCCTATTTAGCCACCAGCTGCTCGACGTGCGCATCAAACCCCTGCTGGATCGAGGCGAGAAGGTGGTGCTTCTGGTTTTTGACAACCTGCGCCTTGACCAGTGGCAAGAGATTCAGTCGCTGATGACGAGTAAGTTTCGCGTCGAATCCGACGACGTATATGCCAGCATTTTGCCCACGGCGACGCAGTATGCGCGCAATGCGCTGTTGGGCGGAGCCATGCCATCCGAACTCGCAAAGCGCCACCCTGACCGCTGGGTGCGCGACGTCCTTGATGCAGAGGGCGGACGCAACAGCAACGAAGACTTCTTTTTGGCGCACTGGGCGACCCGCAACGGGTTGGCTACTCCGGGCTACGCTAAGCTGACGCACGCGACCAGCGAGCAGCGCTTCGTGTCGAAGTGGCGCGAGCTGCGCGGCAAGGACCTCGTCGCGGTGGTGGTCAACTTCATCGACCGCATGAGCCACGCCAAAACCGACGAGGTGATCTTGCGCGACTTGGCCAAGGACGACCGGGGCTTTCGCAGCCTGACGGCCTCGTGGTGGAACCATTCGCCACTCAAAGCATGGGTCGACGACCTGGCCCACGACGGGGTTACACTCGTGGTAACGACCGACCACGGAACCCTCACCGTCAAAAAGCCCGTCCACATTCGGGGTGGGCGAGATCTCACAGCGAATTTGCGCTACAAGGTGGGACGCGGAATGGAGTTCAAAGAAAAGGAGGTCGCCCTGGTGGCTGATCCCGAACGCCTCGGAATTCCCGCGACCAACCTCGGCGACAAGGTTGTGTTTGCCGGCGAGCAAGACTACTTCGTGTACCAGAACCAGTACCACCACCACGTCGAGAAGTTTGACGGCAGCTACCAGCACGGCGGAATTTCGCTCGAAGAAGTAGTGGTCCCGTTTGCGGTGCTGCGCCCGCGTACCTGACCTTTGCCACTGTGAAAGAAGTGCATATTCTGAGGGATCCGGCCGACTGGCATCAGTGGGCGACGGATCATGCGGCGGCGCTTTCGGGGGTTGTCGCGCTTCGTGGCGAAATGGGAGCGGGTAAGACCACGGCCATCAGCTACTGGCTGCGCGCCATGGGGTCGCCGGACCGCGCGAGCAGTCCCACCTTTGCACTGGTCAACGAGTACGACGGCCCCGACGGCCCCATATACCACTTTGACCTCCATCGCCTTGATCGACCTTCAGAGGTCGCAGCCATGGGCTTCGAAGACTACCTCGACAGTGGCCAACCCTGCTGGGTCGAGTGGCCCGAACGGGCCGGTGAATTGATGCATTCGGATGCGGTGAGTGTGTACATTGAAGCACTTGAGGATGGAGCCAGAAAGGTTACCTTCGTAGGAACCTACCGCTAACCCTCGCACCCTGGATTCATGGAAACCGCACCTGTGTTTCAAACCCAAGAAGAACGCCTGATGGTCGATGCCAAGTCACAGCGTCTGCGCATTGGGATTCCGCTCGAATCGACGTGGGCCGAGAACCGCGTGGCTCTGACTCCCGAGGGGGTGCACTTGCTGGTCGCCCAAGGTCACGAGGTCGTGCTTGAGTCCAATGCCGGATCCGCCGCGCGCTACAGCGACCGCGAGTACGCCGAGGCCGGAGCCGAAGTGACCACCGACCGCCGCGTCGTGTTTGGGTGCCCAGTGCTCGCTAAAGTCGAGGCTCCGTGCGAGGCCGAATGGCCGCTGATGGCTCAGGGTCAAGTCCTCTTCTCAACACTTCAGCCCGGAACCCTCACGCCCGCATTCGTCGACGCGCTGAAGGTCAAGCGCATCACCGCATTTAGCTACGGAAGCATTCTCGACGAAGAGGGTCGGGCTCCCTTTGTGCGTTCGATGGCCGAAATTGGTGGCAGCCAGGCAATTACCATCGCGATGGAGTACCTCTCCACGTGGTCCGGCGGCAAGGGCTACGCGATGGGTGCGGTCACTGGAGTTCCGCCCACCGAGATTGTGATTTTGGGTGCCGGAACCGTCGGTACCACCGCCGCCCGCCTGGCTTCAGCCCTCGGAGCCTCAGTCAAAGTGTTTGATTCGTCCATGACACGCCTTCAGCGCCTTCGCGAGCGGGTCGGTGACGTCTACACCTGCACACTTCAGCCTCAAATTCTCTCAAAAGCGCTGAGCCGTTGCGACGTGGCGATCGGTGCCCTGCGCCCTGTCAACGGCCGTACCCCTGTAGTCGTCTCTGAAGAGATGGTGGCCGGAATGAAGCCCCGCAGCGTCGTCGTCGACTTGAGCATCGACCATGGCGGATGCTTCGAAACCAGTGAAGTTACCTCGTGGGACGCCCCCGTCTACACCAAGTTTGAGGTGACGCACTTTGCGGTTCCTAACATCGCGGCCCGCGTGGCGCGTACCGCCTCTTTTGCCCTGAACAATTTGACGTCGCCCCTCTTGCGCGAACTCGCCGATCTTGGCGGCGTCGAAGAGGCACTTCACGCCAAGCCACACTGGCGCAAGGGCGTGTACCTCTACCACGGTCAAGTGACGAGTGCTTCGGTCGCCCAGACCCTCGATCAGCCCTTTACCGACCTCGACCTGCTGCTGTGAAAAAGCTCCTACGTCGTATCCTGTGGTACGGTTTCGGAGTAGGCCTTGGCGTACTCCTCGTGGCCTTCATTTTTAGGGACCGCGACTTTGAATGCAGCTACTTTCCGAACGATCGCGTGCTGGCTGAACTTCACCGCAAGCCGGTCCGCGGGGCCGATTCCGCATTGTGGCAGGCGGTAGGTGCGGACTCCACGGTGCTCAAGGCATTTCTCACCCTTGGCGAAGTGGATTTTGGCGCAAGCCAGACCCGAACCCGTCACGAAGCGGCGGTCCCAGCCTACTGGATCGACCTCGAGTTTCAGAACCGCGCGTGGCGCGGTCTCTGGGAGGTGCGCCAGGATAGCGCGTGGCTCGTCTCGTTAAATAATAAGTAACTAGTTACTAGCAACTTGTTTCCGCGCAGCGGCGTTAGCTGCGAAGCGCAACAACCGTTCGGTTATAACCGGATTTTACTTTTTTTCAAATTTTCTGAATTGCGTAAAGCAATGTTATTCAGGTACTTAAAGCAATTATCCGTTTAGGGATTAATCGCGAAGATGTACCCAACGGCCAACGAGCTTGTCTCAGCCAATCTCAGCTAACCTGCTTTCGTCGCGCCGCCTCCTTGCGGAGCATCAACAATTCGCGGCCCGTTTGACCGGCTACCGAGGTGTTTTCTTCGGCACGGCGTAAGAGATAGGGCATCACATTCACGATGGGTCCGAATGGAAGGTACTTCGCGACGCGAAATCCGTGGTGGGCCATGACGAAGCTAATGAAGTCGCTCATACCGTATAGTTGAGCGAACCAGATGGGAGCGTCTTGAGGGTTCCAGCCCTGGGAGGTTAGCAGCTCGGCGCCAAGGCGGTTGCTATCCTCATTGTGGGTTCCGAACACCATACCTACACGGCCAGGTGAATCGGGGCGACCCAGGGCCTCGAGCATCATCCGGCCGCAGGCATCGTACTCGGTGTCCGTTCCGGCCTTGTCGGGCTGAATGGGAGAGGGGTAGCCCAAGGTGGCGGCGCGCTCGCGCTCTTTTTCCATATAGGCTCCGCGAACCAACTTCACGCCGTAAAAGTATCCATGGGCGGAAGCATGGTCGAGGTCGGCGCGAAGCTGGGCCTGGCGGCCGACGCGGTAGCACTGAATCGTGGTCATAATGACAAGCCGGTCGCGATTGAATTCCTGCATGGCTTCGCGGGCGAGCTGGTCGATTGCACCTTGAATCCAGGTTTCTTCGGCGTCAATCATGAGTGTGCGGCCCGATTTGGCAGCAAACTGGGCCATGCGGCGGACTCGGGCGCGGACTTTTTCGAGCTGATGCGATTCGGCGGCGGTGAGTTCCGCGCCGAGGGTCATGTGCTCGAGTAGGTCGTGCGGAGCGATTCCGGTCATCTTAAAAACCCCGAGGCTCAGGCCCGGTTCCGTTGCGGCGAGGGCGAGGGTTTGCAAAGCGACCTCTACCGTCTGATCAAATGCCGCGTCGGTAGTTTGGCCTTCGACGGAATAGTCGAGGATACTCCCCACGCCGCCAGACCAAAGTCGCTGAATGGCGGGGCGGCTTTCGGCTACGGTTTCACCGCCACAAAACTGACGAAAGACGGTGGCTCGGATTAGGCCTTTGACGGGAAGCCTCCATTTAAGCGCCCAGAGACTGAGCGTTTTACCCGTAGAAACGAGGGCGGGCGAAGCCAGCACACCAAAAAGAAGGCGGGCACGACGGATGTCGGCAGGGGAGGCGTGCTGAAAGGCCAGCGCGGTATCCGAAAAATCGAGCTTCACAAGGCTAAGGTTCAAAGGTTCGTGCAAAGATATACGGCGGCATGCTCGACCTTTGTGCTATGGATCTGCATCCCGTACGTGCCTTAGGGCCTGAAGCTTGGAATGAATTGAATGACTGGCTGTTGCGCGAAGGCGACCGCTTCACCTCAGTGCACATTTTGGTGGACAGCACCACCCACGAGCTCGTGCTGCCGCGCTTTATGGCCGAAATCGAGGGCTTGGCCGATGCCCACATCCTTGAAATTGAGCCAGGTGAGGCCTCTAAAGAGTTGGCTCTTGTGGAGCAACTTGCTCTTGGCCTGCGCGACGAAGGGGCCGACCGCGGCGCCCTTTTGATTGCTTTGGGCGGAGGCGTGGTCTGCGACCTCGCCGGCCTCTTGGCCACCCTGTACATGCGCGGAATCGAGCTGGTGCTGGTTCCGACATCGTTGCTCGCCATGGTCGACGCGGCCTGGGGCGGCAAAAACGGAGTGGATTCTGAAGGAACCAAAAACTTACTCGGAACCTGGCGCCCCGAAGCCCCCGTGTTTGCCGATGTGCGCGCCCTCGAAACCTTGCCCGAACGCGAATGGCTTCAGGGTTGGGCTGAACTCGTCAAGCAGGCGTGGATTGCGGGCGGCGGCTTATGGACTGAAGTATCCGGTGGTCCGTGGACCCATGCGCCCTTTTGGGTCCGCGATGCGGCCGAGGTCAAGCTCCAAGTGGTCGTCGCTGATCCCTTTGAGCGCGGAACCCGACGCGCCCTACTGAACATGGGCCATACCGTAGGGCACGCCGTCGAGTCGATGGTGGTGGCACTGGGGTTGGATTATGGCCACGGAGACTGTGTAGCGCTTGGACTATCCGTCGAATCGCGAATTCTTGATGCCCTGGGTCAGCCCGGTTCCGCCGAGCGCAGCGCGCTTCGAGGCCGAATTGCGGCAGATTTTCAGCTGGATGCGCTGCGGAACATGGATTCCGCTGCCGTGTGGGCCGCGATGCAGCACGACAAGAAAAAGCGAGCTGTAGAGCTGCGCATCGTGTGGAGTCCTGAACCGGGCGCACCTGAAATCGTGCTGGGTATTGATGAGGAAACGTTCACCACAGCTTGGATTGCTGATGCGGCGCATTGAGCTTCCGTACGCCAAAAGCTTGGCCAACCGAGTGATGCTGTTGCGCGCGCTGCGCGGTGAGTCACTTCCGTTGGCCGATTCCCTCTGGAACGACGACATGCACGCGATGCTTCGGGTGCTCAAAGCTCCAGTTGGCCCCGATGGGGTTCGGCGTGCCGATGCGGGCCCGGCCGGAACCGCCTACCGATTCGGAATGGCCTACTGGGCCGCCCAGCCCGGCGCTGAGGTAGTTTTGTGCGGCGACGCTCGGATGCGCGAACGCCCCATCACTCCGTTGGTCGAGGCCCTTCGTCGCCTGGGTGCCTCGTTCGACGCGGTCCCCGAGGGTTGGCGAATACAGGGCGTTCAATGGCCGTTGGGCGAAGTCGAGGTGGATGCCCGCGAGAGTTCACAGTTCGCCTCTGCCTTGGTGCTTGTGGCTTCGGTTGCGGCTCCGAATCTGAATGTAGTGACGTCCTTAGGTGTGTCCAGCCCGCCATATTTAGCCATGAGTTACCAGCTCGCGGCCCGGGCCGAGTTGGGGTGGCCACCGGAGCGGGACTGGTCTGCGGCCTTTGTGTTCTGCGCTGCCGTCGGTTTGAGCAGACGTTCGGTCCTTTTGTCGGGCCTCACGCTTGAAAGCGTTCAAGGCGATGTGGTATGCGGCCAATGGGGTGCAGAGCTTGGTTTTGCACTGAGTTCGACGCCTGAGGGCATCGTGGCGGAACCTGCGGTGCCCTTGGCCGGTCCATGGACAGTGGATTTTGGGGCGCAGCCAGACTTGGCGATGCCGGCTATTATCTCTGCCACACTCCTCGGGCGGGGCGGAACCGCCTCAGGCCTCCACACCCTCAACGCCAAAGAATCTCCACGTTTGGATGCTACCGGAGACTGGCTTCGCCTTCTTGGATGTTCGGTTACTCAAGGTTCAGATTGGATCCAGTGGGAGGTTTCTGATTCTGCGGTTCAGCCATCTGAGCTCGAATTGGACTGCCTCGGCGACCATCGCATGGCCTTTTGCGCGGCACTGGTTTCGCTTCGGTTCCCCGTGCACATTCACGGAAGCGAGGCCGTGTCCAAATCGTTTCCGGAATTTTGGGAGGAGTTTGGGGCGTTTCGTTAGCCAGTTAGCCAGTTAACCAGTTAGCAAGATTAGCAAGATTAGCAAGGTTGGCTCGTTGGCCAGTTAGCAAGATTAGCAAGGTTGGCTCGTTGGCTTTTCTTGCTTCTCGTGGCTTGTTTCTAGTTTCTGGTTTTCTTGCTACTGGTTTCTGATTGCTAGCGGCAGGTAGCTAGTTACCAATTTTGAAGGGGAAGTTGTGCGCGAATGCTGCCGCTCCAGCCACTTGGCGATCGACGGATTCGGGCGCTCATTCGGGTGAGGTTTTTGGTGTAGGTGAGGGCGGCTTCTGCGGTCCAGCCCGGTCGCCAAAGGGTCATGGGGCCGGTGGCACGGGGGAGCACAGTGGCATTGGTTTGTGGCGAAATTGAGTTAGGATTTTCAATTGAGGTAAAGCTTAGGTTTCCATCCAGGAGGCGTTCCAAGACGTTGGGTTGGGATTCGCTGATGGTGATTCCTGCGATTCCTAGATCTGTAGTGAAGGGGCCCGAGGGCCAGCGGAGCTGGACCGAGGCGCCTTGGGCTCGCCCGAGGTAGAGGTGGCTTCGCAGGCTGACGGCCGCTTTCGGGTTCCACGGGTCTTGTTCACTGCGGATCCCCAAATTGAGTTGACCCGGATACCAAACTACGGTACGCCTTCGGTCAGCCCACGTAGCGGATGGGCCCGTCGTGGTGCTTTGAATAGTGAGACGGCCGGCCCACAGCGGCAACGCCGCTGTGGCGCGGTTCCCGCGCAGCGGGCGCCACACCGTGGCGCCGGCCCCCGGCCTTTCGCCGGCTCCCGGCCTTTCTCCAGCCCCCGGCCGTGCTCCATCACCCGATCCAGCTCCCGCCGGAACCCATTCGCGCTGAACCGCCACAAGAAGCCCACCGGGCCCGTACCACGTCGCGGACAGCTCCGTCCAACCCCGAGAACTCACGCCCGCTTTCACTCCGACGTAGGCAGATCGCAGGGACAGGTCGCCGAACCAGACTCCCGAAGAGTCACGCCCCAGCACGGCTTGGTCAACGAACTTCCGCATCAGGCTTGTAGATTTCGAGGATCTGAATGCTTCAAAATCCCCCAAACCACTTGGGCTACGGCGTGGAAGCATCGCCGGACGAATCCCCACGGCTACCGAACGGGGTCCGGCCCATAGGCGAACGTGATAGTCCGACGGACTGCGCAGCGTCCATGTTGGGGAGGACCATGCTTGGGCGTACACACTCGCGGCGGAGCTGGTGAGGCCGAGGCGGGTTCCGCGGTGCGCGTTGGATGGGGAGCAGCCCGAACAGGACCAGCCCAGGTTAAGTGAGGGGTCGATGGGCCCGCGAAGGATGCGGCCTGCTGGCGCAGCCCGCACCCCGTGGTACAGGGCCTGAAGTGCTTCGCGCTGGGTTGAGGTGAGGGGAATAGCGCGCCACTCGGTGCTGTCGCGGGGCCATCCAAACTGGGACTGGTAGATTTCGAGCTGAAACTGCTGCGGGGGCGCAATAAAGCTGAGTGCCCCCGCTTCGCGGGGGGCACCCACCACGGTCCATTGGGTCCACGCGGCATAGGCCGAATCCAATTCAGCATCGGTCCATTCGGGATGCTGTTCCAGTGAAAGGATCCGAAGCGTCTCAAGTAAGCCTACTACAGGTTGCGCCTCCAATGCCTTAGACCAAAGCCCAAGGACAACAAGCCACTGCGCCTTCATGGGGCGGGCGTTGCGTAGCCAACCGACGACCAGCTTGTGCGGCCTCCGCCCACGGCGATGCGCAGGGATCGGTGGTTGAGCACGGCACGCCAGCGCCCGAGCGAGCTAGCGTAAAGGGCGAGCTGGTCGCGCTCAATGCCCACGGTCCATTCGGTGCGCAGGGCGATCACGTTCTGTTCGATGTGGGCAGTAAAGATCCAACCAGAGGTTTGGCGCTGGCGCCAGGTGGCGGACCAGGTTCCGCTCAGTGGAAGGGCAGCAAGCACCCACGGGCCAGAATGTGCGCGGGTGAGGATTTGAGGGCGAAGTCCGTCCCATCCTACGCCAAAAGCAAGGTCTGTCGTGCTGCGAACGGGAATTTCAGACATAATCCAAGCTTGGGGGCCAAGGGCATTCCAAGAAATTCCGCCCCAAAGGCGCTCGTAGCGACCCCAGGCCACGGCTTGGGTAAGCCCGGGTTTGGGACCCGAATGCTCGATCCAGGCCGCCAACGGCCGGTGCTGCAGGCTGTGCAGCCAGGGGTCAAGCTGCAGCTGGCCCTGAACCATGGGACCCCAGCAGAAGGCGATAAAGAGGCAGGCCTGTTTCATGCTGCGAAGCTGGCAGAACTGGCCGACCTAAAGCCGTGTGCACACGTAAGTTTCGGGATGCAGCCTACCTTCGCCGCATGCGGCGTGCACTCACCGGACTTTTTTGCGCAATGGCGTCCGTATTGGGCGCGCAAAGTCTGTCGTTTGCCGTAGAAGTGCGCGCCACCGATCCGCAGCTTCGCGGGCTGCAAGTGCTGGACTTGGCGGTGGACTCTGACGGACAGTGGTGGATGGCAACCCTCGACGAGGGAGTGGTTCGCTTCGACGGAGACGCGGTCTACACCACGGAATTTGGCGACGTTCCCCCCATCGTCCTCGCGGTGGCGCCAGCAGACCGCGGGGCGTTTGCCGCCACCAGCGAAGGCCTGCGCTTTGTGAGTTTGGATCGGTCGGCGGTCCCGGTGCCCCAGGTTTCAGGGCCGGTGGTCGACGTGTCATCGAATAGAGACAGTGTGTGGGCCCTCCAGCAAAACCGCCTCTACCTTCGGATTCCGGGTGGTAGCTTTCAGGTAGTTCAAGGACTGGAACTTCGGGGTGCCACTCAATTTGGGCGCCGCGGTTCTACCTGGTGGGTGTGCAGCGAGCACGGACTTTGGGTTCGTGGACGGTCCGGAATGTGGACGCTCGCGACCGACCAGGCTGTAGCGTCGGCGGCCATTGACTCTGAAGGTTTGTGGGCGGTCACCGACTCGGGACTTTCGCGCTTGAGCGAAGGGGGCTGGAAGTGGGTGTCGTCGGGCCGTTCGGCAGATTGGCACTGGGTTCCGGCCGAAAAAGAATCCGCGTGGTGGGCCGTGAATGCCGACGGACTGTACTGGGTGGACCAAGGCGCGCCGAGACCACTCTACGCCCTGAACGGAAGCCCGTTGGACCGCGCCCAAACCCTCGCGTTGGACGGCAACGGAGGCCTTTTGCTGCCCCAGTCCGACGGGGTGGTTCGCCTTCCGAAGCCCGAACAGTGGTACGACGTGCGCACCGCTTCGTTCAATGTGGGCCGCATCACCTCGGTCGCGCACCTCGGTCCCGACAGCCTCGTCGTGCTGGGCAGCCGAGGACTCCAAATTCTCGGGCCGCGCAGCCTCACCAAACTCCCCTTGCCCAAGGGCGGAGTCCCCAGCGGAATCGCCGAGCTCGGGCGCGCCAAGTGGCTGCTGTACGGCGAGTTTGGCGCGCGGTCGTGGAACGGACGCCAATGGAAGCCCGTGGTCAACGAATGGGTGCTTCGCGCTGGTTTTTCAGATCAAATTCCCGTGCTCGAAACCACTTCGGGGTGGCTCAAGTGGACAGGGAAGTCCTTCACAGCATGCGCTCAACCCGCAGACCTCGTTCAACCCCGGAGTTGGGACGAGCAAGGCTACCAATGGGTGTGGGGCGAGCGCGGAATCTGGGTCTGGGCTCCCGGCCGAGCGGTGGCGACCGCGCCCACGCCGCGTTGGGTCCTGCGCTCGTGGGATGTTTCAGTGGGGCAGCGCGGATCCAACGTCTTGCTTCGCTTGCTGCGGCACGGAACCCCCGGCGCCGAGCGCCAAGTCCTGCGCTACCGCCTCAACCAAGGCGAGTGGATTGACCTTGGAGTGGCGCGCAGCATCGCCCTTTCGGGGTTGCCTTCAGGCCGGCATACGGTAGAAATCGATGGGGTTCCGCGGCACGTACTTACAATTCGGATTCCGCGTCCGTGGTGGGGACAGCCGCGCTACTTGGTTCCGGGACTTCTCGTATTGGCCGGATCCGGGTTGGGCCTGGCGCTCATCGTGCTGCGCCGCCATCGGGAGGCTAAGAAGTGGGCTGCCGAGAAGTCCGAGCTGGAGCGCATGGCGCTGCGCCTGCAAATGAATCCGCACTTCACGTTTAATGCGCTGGAGTCGATTTCGTCGTTCGTGATGGAGCAAAAGCCCCGCGAGGCCGTGCAGTACCTCAATCGCTTTGCGCGCTTGATGCGCTACACCCTTGAGAAGGCGGACCAAGAGCGGGTTCCGCTGCACGACGAACTCGGCGCCTTGGCGCACTACATCGCCCTAGAGCAAATGCGCTTTGACCAAAGCTTTGACTTCGTGAGCGAGGTGGATGAGTCCTTGGATGCGAGCGAATTGTCGGTTCCGCCCATGCTCTTGCAGCCCTTGGTTGAGAACGCCATCTTGCACGGGTTGAGGCCACTGCAGGGTCGGCGCGGATGCCTCACGCTGCGCGTGCTGCAGTCTGTTGAGCCGGACCGCATCCGAATCGAGGTTGAAGACAACGGAATCGGCCGCGCCGCGGCCTCCGCCCAACGCACCGGAGACGAAGGCCACAAACGCTCCATGGCGACCCGAATTCTTGAAAACCGACTCAAGGCCCTCGCAGAGGCCAGTGGCAAGGCCTACACGCTTTCCGTTGACGACCTCAATGAGGGAACGCGCGTCATCCTTGCGCTCCCGAAGGACGAAGTCTGGGGTGCATAGGTTAAGTTCGCATTGATGAAGGCCCTATTACTCGACGACGAAGCCCCCAGCCGCAAGGCGCTGCGCGGCAAACTGGATTTGTTCTGCCCCCAAGTGCGCGAAGTGCTCGAGGCGTCTACGGTCGACGAAGCCTGGGAGTTGCTGCTCGGCCACAAGCCCGACCTTCTCTTTCTCGACGTGCACCTCACCGGGGAACTCGGTTTTGACCTCCTCGAGCGCCTTTCGACCGACGATCCGGAGTGGTCCGGAGCCGTCATCGTCGTCACCGCCCACGACAGCTACGCGCTCCGCGCCTTCAAAGCCAGCGCCATCGACTACCTGCTCAAGCCCATTGACCCCGAAGAGCTTGCGCGCGCCGTCAAAAAAGCCACGGCGGCCCTGCCGTCGGCCCAGCTCGGAGCCCTCGTCGACAACCTGCGCGACCGCGGCGACAAAAAGCTCGTCATCTCGAGCACCGAGGGCATGCACATCGTGCGGATTACCGAAATCCTTCGCTGCGAGTCCACCTCGAACTACACGCAGTTTTTTATGCGCGGAGGCAAGAAGCTCCTGGCGTCGCGCACTCTGAAGGACTACGAGTCGATTCTGTCGCCCTACGACTTTGAGCGCGTGCACAAATCGCACCTCGTCAACATGGACGTGGTCAAGCGCTACGTGCCCAGCGACGGCGGATACCTCATCCTCGAAGACGATTCAAACGTCCCCGTGGCGAACCGCAAAAAAGATGTGGTGATGGCGCGGTTGAAAGCACTTTAGCAGCTAGTAACTAGTTGCTAGTTGCTAGTTACTGGTTTTCCACCGACTTCGCCATGTCCTCGACCGCAAGGCGCAGCGATTCTTTGTAGGCCGCAATCCGCGCGCGCACTGCGAGGTCTGAGGCTCCGAGGATTTGGGCGGCGAGGATGCCGGCGTTGGCTCCGCCGTTGAGGGCCACGGTGGCTACGGGCACGCCCTTGGGCATTTGAAGGATGCTCAGCACGGAATCCCAACCGTCAATCGAATTGCTGCTCTTCACCGGAACTCCGATGACGGGAAGCGGCGTGGCGCTGGCGACCATTCCGGGAAGGTGGGCGGCTCCGCCGGCTCCGGCGATGATGACTTGGATTCCACGGTCGGCGGCCTGCTGGGCGTATTCGAGCATGCGCACTGGGGTGCGGTGGGCCGAAACGACCGTGATTTCGTAGCTGATTCCGAGCTCCTTGAGCAGATCAGCGGCGCCTTGCATGACGGGGAGGTCGCTCTGGCTTCCCATGATGATGCCTACTTGGGGGGTGTTCGTGCTCATAGCTTTTGGGGTTGCGCCGACACGGCAGTTAGGGCGTCGCGGGCGGCGGCTGCGCGGCTGCGCGCTTCGTCGACACTGTGGCCGACGGCCGTCCAGTGGCCGAGTTTGCGAAAGGGGCGGGTTTGTGTTTTTCCGTACAAGTGCAGGTGGGCGCCGGGAACCGCCAATGCGCGGTCCAGTCCCTCGTAGGCGACGGGGCCGAGGTGGCCTTCGGCTCCGACCACATTGGCCATGACCGTGGGCTGGCGAAGCGCCGTGGACCCCAGAGGAAGCCCGGTGGCGCAGCGAAGCAACTGCTCGAACTGCGAGGTTTCGCAGCCTTCAATGCTCAGGTGGCCGGAATTGTGGGGGCGGGGGGCCACCTCGTTCACGAGCCACTGTCCGTCGCGGGTGTAGAAGAGTTCGACGGCGAGGAGGCCAAAGATTCCGAGTGAAGTGGCCACGCGAAGTGCGAGCTGCTCGGCCTCGGCCAAGACCTCGGCAGGCAAAGGGGCGGGGCAGACCACAAATTCAACCTGGTTGGCGACCGGATGAAATTCCATGGCTACGGGCGGAAACACCGCGGTGCTACCGTCGGGGTGTCGGGCGACGATTACACCGATTTCTTCGGCGATTTCTACAAGGACCTCAGCGACGCAGGGTTGGTCGGGCAGGCCTTCGAGGTCTTCAGGGCGGCGCAGTACGCTAACCCCAAAGCCGTCGTATCCGCCTTGAGCAATCTTCCAGACAAAGGGCAGCGTCCAGCGGCCCTCGGCGACGGCGGTCTTAAGCGCGGCTGCGCTTTCAAATCGTTCAAAATCCGAAGTAGGAATGGCGTACTGTGTCCAAAAGTCTTTTTGTGCACCCTTGTTTTGGATGATGCGCAGCGCCGACGACGGCGGAAAGCAGCGCACGCCCTCGGTCTCAAGCTGGGCGAGTGCGTCGACGTTGACGGTTTCGATTTCGATGACCGCGGATTGGGCACCGCGGGCAAAGTCGAGTACAGTTTGGTAGTCTTTGAAGTCTCCGACCTCAAATCGGCGCACGCCCCATCTGCAGGGTGCTTCGGCGTCGGGGTCGAGGGCGCGCACGCCCACGTCCATGCGCAGGGCTTCAGCGAGGAACATTTTGCCCAGCTGTCCGCCGCCCAGCAAGGCGATCTCAAAGTTGGGGTTGGCGAGGGCTGAACTCATTCTTCGGTGCGCACTGCTTCGGCGAGCGGGTGCACGGCAAAGGTACGGCCGGTTTTTTTCTCGGTGCAGGCAAAGCGGGTTCGGCGCTTGGGTCCTTTGCGAAACTCCATTCCGTTGTCGAGGCGGAACCAGGCTCCCTCAGGAAGGTGTTCCACGCGCAACTGGTCCGAGTCCGCCCTGAGGGCGCGGAGGAGGTCGGGCGCAGCTCCGCACGAAGCTTTGG